>Ga0182017_10002629_pt1 | contig 13578 bp, 8 predicted proteins | sample 712E3DmetaG_FD_120492 | JGI IMG/M metagenome (GOLD analysis project Ga0182017, IMG submission 120492) | Permafrost microbial communities from Stordalen Mire, Sweden - 712E3D metaG | ecosystem: Environmental > Terrestrial > Soil > Wetlands > Permafrost | place: Sweden: Stordalen | collected... | reverse complement strand
GGAATCTTTCGTGAGTGTCGCCTTATTGAACTCGAAATTGACGCCATTCAGAACGACAGTCGTGCCTTTAAGAAGAACGATAACGGTATCGCTGCTCTTCTGTTGTGCCGCCAGCAAAGCTGCCGCATTAGTCGAATCCTTTATACGCTGCGCTTCGGCAATGTTCGCTGCCTGCACACGCATCGCCTCTGCCGCCGCGTCCGTTGAATCCTTTATACGCCGGGCCTCGGCATCGTTCATTCCCTGTGCATTGCGTGCCGCTAACGCTGCATTGGTCGAATCCTGTACACGCCGTGCTTCAGCATTGGCTAATTCTTTCGCGTGCCACGAATCCTCTTCTGCTCGTCTCTGGCGCGCTTCCTCTTCGGCGGCAATCTCTTTCTTTTGATTTTCCTGTGCTGTGTTTTTTCCATCTCTTATCGTAAACGCAAGTCCGATAGTAAAGCCATAGTATCCATCCTGTTTCCCATTAGTAAAAACATTGGTGTAAGCATTCGAACGTGGGAACTGACCTCCGTCTAATTTGTCGGATAATGATAAATTATAACCGCCATTGATCAATAGAAGGATTCCACTGGAAATTCTTGTTTGGATGCCGACGCCGGCTGGAATCATCGGTAAGTAATCCGAGCCGCTTGCACTAAGGTCTTTCGATACACCAAAACCGGCATAGATGTACGGATTCAGATTAGGCAAAGAAAATGGGCTGAAGAGTAATCGAAGATCGAGTATGCCGGTTTCTGCCGAATACGAATTCGGCGAATTCGCTGTCAGTGGAACATAGCCCAAGCCAAGTTGGGTCATTAACATTGGAGAGAAGATCTCATATTGAAGGAATCCACGATACTGCAACACCCACTTGTCGCCCGGGCTATTTGTTCCTTGGGCGCCGCCCACTGCTAAACCCCACGCGAGCTTGGCTGGATCGAATTGCGCTTGGAGGCGGCTGTTCACACCGAAAGCCGCAAGCAGCAATGCACATAGAATAAAACGTTTCATAATAATCTCCTTGTTTTGTTAGTTTTTTTTTTAGAAACACTGCGTTGTTTAATAAACTGTTTTCCCTCGGCTGCTATTTTATATATTCCAAATTGATCACAAACAGTCTTCGTTTTCAATAGGGCAATATTTATACGTTGAAACAGATGCATGTTTTATCACTGCAAGCTATTTTATGAGAATCAACTTCTTCGTCGATACAAAGGATCCGGTTATTAAACGATAAAAGTACACGCCGCTCGAGAGACCGGATGTTCCATTAACGATACCAAACGATATGGTGTATGTGCCTGCCGCCTGACGGTCGTTGATGAGCGTTGCAACTTCCTGACCAAGCAAATTGTAGACCTTGAGAGAAACCAGACCCGCATTCTTAATTGTGTATTGAATCTTTGTTGACGGATTGAACGGATTAGGATAGTTCTGCAGGAGCGCGAACTCCGCAGGCGTTGAACCGGCATTCCCGACGGAGGTCGCCGCTGTCGGTTGAACGACAGTATCGGCGTCTAATGTGACTGCTGTTTGAGCAAGCGCTCTGCCGTTCAGCGTTGCGCCGGTACTTATCACAATCTCTGTTTTACACAGTATAATTCCTTTCATGGCTGCCGTCGTCCCAAGTGTAACCTGGCCGGCAACCTGCCAGAAGATATTGGAAGCCTGTGCATTCCCGCTGAGAGTAACTTTAGCACCGCTGGCTAAGCTTAAATTCCCTGCTATTTGGAAGATCCAAATATCGCTGGCGGCACCCGAGATTGTAACACCGCCGGCAGATACCAGAACAGCGGTGGTCCATTTATAAAGACCATGAGTGAGAGTCTTCCCGGTAAGATCGCCCGTGTACAGCTCAGAGTGGTCGGGCAATGTTCTGTTGGCTGCATTCGTATACGCGGTTTGCATATCGCCCACAGCAGTAGTCATCTTCGTCGGGGTTGGGGAAGTATAATTGGCGGCGTATATTTTTCCAGTGACTAAGGACGATGTGGAAAATGTATTCGTGTTATCCGCTGTTAAGTTGAATCCGGTTATTAAAGTCGCGGCGGCCGGACTAATGCCGATATCGCCTGTAACATGCGTGAGTCCCGTAGTAGTTACTCCTGTTTGTGCCAGTATCACGAAATCACCGGCCGTTCCAAGATTCACCATCGTCGATTGAGACAATGCGATGGCAGGCACCATCAAGGCAAGCATCAGCATCAATCCGAAGAAGCAAGTCCATCGGCTTAACGTACCTGTTGTATAAGTTGTATATGAAGTCTTCATAAGACCCTCCAATTATTTAGTGAATTGAATTGACACTTATTTTATTGCGTTTATCAAAGATGCATGTTTTGAATCAGCATGCTCTTCATTATTTATGAATACGCGGCAAAGAAAAATTTTTCCCGCGCAGAAATAAATATTTTATCAATAAGAGCTATTTCATAAGAACCAGCTTCTTTGTCGAGATAAAGGAACCGACTTTCAAACGATAGAAATAGATGCCGCTTGAGAGACCTGACGCTCCGCTATTAATACCGAACTGTACGGTATAGGTGCCGGCTTCCTGGCGGCCATTGACCAGCGTGGCAACCTCACGACCAAGCATATCGTACACCTTGAGAGAAACCAAACCGGCGCTTTCAATTGTGTATTGAATCCTTGTTGATGGGTTGAAAGGATTCGGATAATTCTGAGAAAGTGCGAACCCTGTAGGCACTGTTCCAACATTCTCGACGGAGGTGATACTGCCGCTCTGTAAGACTCGCGATGCATAAACATCATAATTACCACCTCGTTTGTCCTGCCACGCAATAATAGCACCGCCGCTTCCGTCGGTAACGGCTGTAGGGTTTATTTGGTTACTGTCCACCGTACAAATTGGAACTCCGTTGGCGATCCATGGAAGTGCAAAACTTCCGGTGATGCGTGATGCATAGATATCATACGTATTACCGTTCGTACTGCTGTCGCGCTTGTCTTCCCATGTGATAATGGCGCCGTGACTGCTGTCGCTGATAATATTCGGATGAGATTGGTTATTTGCCGATACGCAGACTGCCACACCGTTGACATTCCACCCTGTGGCAACCACACCGGTTGAATCAACGCGCTGTGCATAAATGTCGGATGTTATGCCGGTGCGGAAGTCTTCCCATGTCATTATGGCGCCGCCGACTCCATCGCTGACAATCTTCGGGTTAATCTGGTTATATGCCACATTGTTATTCATAACAACGCCGTTCACAGGCCATCGTATAGCAACGGCATGACTCATCCGTTGCACCCAGATATCGATAGAAGTCGTGCTGCGAGAATCCTGCCAGACAATGATGGCGCCGCCTGCTCCGTCACTGCAAATGTCAGGGTTCGTTTGATCGGTTGCTGATGTACAGACTGCAACACCGTCTACAATCCCCACCAGTCCACCGATCTCATTGACACGCTGTGCATAAATATCATAATTGCCTGCACGCTGATCATACCAAGTAATAAAAGCGCCGCCGCTTCCGTCGCTGATGATCCTCGGACCATGCTGGGCGGCTGCCTGCGTGCATACACCGATTCCGTTTACAGTCCACTGCTGTACACCCGCTGCGCTAAGCTTCTGCGCATAGATATCGGCAATACCAGTACCTGCGTTGCTGCGATAGTCCTCCCAAGTCAGCAAGGCTCCGCCGTTTCTGTCGCTGACCATTGCAATGTTGACCTGGTCAAAAACCGCTTTGCATACAGAGTCGCCTGCTGAAGGGCTCCACTGGAGCACGCCGCTTGCATTAATGCGTTGCGCGTATATATCATAATTGCCGCTCCGTTTATCTTGCCATGCGATAATAGCGCCGCCGCTTCCATCGCTTATAATCGCCGGATTTACCTGGTCGCTGTCCGCCGAGCAAATTGCCACACCGTTTATAGCCCATTGTACTGTACCATTTGTCGTTACACGTTGTGCGTAAATGTCATAATGACCGCTTCGTTTATCTTGCCATGCAATAATAGCACCGCCGTTTCCGTCGCTGACACTCACAGGATTGACCTGGTCATTTGCTGCGTTAGTGATAAGGTTATTGACTTTTGGGCTGCCTGACCACTGAGAAAAAGCGAGAGAAGGGACCAACAAAGCAGCGACTAACAGCACGCCGGGGAATTCCTTAAGTAGGAGAGTCAAACTCGTCCATCGTTCTAAAAAACCTATTGTATAAGAAGTCTTCATGAAGACCATCCAATTGTTTACTGAAATGAATTGGGACTTATTTTATTACGTTCATCAAAGGTGCATGTCTTAACCAACCATGCACCTTACGGATAAGCATCCAGAAACAAATATCTTATAAAGAGAAACTACTTCATAAGAACCAGCTTCTTTGTCGAGATAAAAGAACCGACATTCAAACGATAGAAGTATACACCACTCGAGAGACCTGACGTCCCATTATTGATGCCGAACTGCACGGTATAGGTGCCGGCTTCCTGGCGGCCGTTTACGAGCGTAGCAACTTCACGACCGAGTATATCATACACTTTTAGGGAAACCAAACCGGCATTTTCAATTGTGTATTGAATCTTTGTTGACGGATTAAACGGATTTGGATAGTTCTGCGAAAGTGCGAACCCCTTAGGTGCATTTCCAGTCCGGGGAACAGTCGTCACCACTGCAGCTCCACCAATATTATTGTCATTCAACGAAACCGAGTCCGTCCTTGCCAATAACCTGCCGCTTATTGCAGCGCCGTTATTCGCTATAATGGCGGATAACGCCATAATGTTCCCCCTGAATGTAGAGTTCGATCCAAGGTTTGCCGAAGTGCCGACCAGCCAAAATACATTATACCATTGAGCGCCGTTGATGAGTTTAACATAACTGCCCGAAGCCGTGGTGAGTGCACCAGTAATTTTGAATATCCATACACTGCTTGAATTCCCTGCGCCGTCGAGCGTCAGCGTGTCCGTTATCCCAAAAGTACCGGAGCCGGATTTGTAAACACCGTACGTAAATGTATGTCCGCCAAGTTCCGACGTACTAAGAGTAGAATCTACTTTTTGCGCGGAGGCACTGTCATATCCAGCTTTCAGGTCGAGTTGCGCAGCGGCTGATGCTGCATCGCCCGGGTATTTTACGCCTGTCAATGTTGCCGGCGGAAATCCATTTATAATTGTGCTCGGATTTACTCCAATATCTCCTGTGATTGCCGTAAGGCCTGTACTGGTGATTTTTGAGCCTGCCAGAACCTTAAAATTGGCAGCCTTTCCTAAAAATACTACCGTACGAATGGGAGAGGCGGCCGTTCCGCCGATAACATTGGATTCCAATGTAACCGATGCAGTTGCCGCTAACGCTCTGCCTTCCAACGATGCGCCTGTAGCAAACGTAATGTTTACATGAGCCATGATGGTTCCCTTCATGACACACGTTGTTCCAAAAGTTGCCGCGCTGCCAACTTGCCAAAAAATGTTGGAAGCCTTCGCACCGCCGCTCAGGAAAACCTGGCGACCGGATGTCATATTGAAACTGGATGCTATTTGAAAAATCCAAACAGCATTCACGTCGCCTTGAGCATCGAGAGTAAGATTACCTGCCGATATTTCAAGCGAGCCGGTGGATTTATACAGACCGGAGTAGAGAGTGCGTCCGCCAAGATTTCCGGATATGCCGATAGGACTGACTGTTCGTCCCTGAGCATCGTTATATGCAATCGTTAAGTCACCCATTGCCTGAGTTAACATAGAAGGAAAAACCAACGAACCTGCAGGACCCCCTGCAGAAACTTCGAAGATCGTTCCCACTACGTTGGGTGTTCCAAATCCCGTCATGTAAGTACCTGCGAGAGGACTCACTCCAACATTTCCCGTAATAATAGAAGGACCTGTATTAGTGATTCCAGCATACGACAGAATAGCAAATCCGCCAGTCAAACCAAGAGTTACCGGCAAAAGAGGTGTTGTAGGCGTAGAATTCCATGTTGTAAAACTTCGAGCTGTTGAGTAAGCGCTCGTTCCGCCGCCATTTTTTGCACTATCTTTCACACTCACACGCCAGTAATATTTCGTTGCATTTTTCAAACCGGCGATTACATGTGAGACGCCTGTAAGTGTCGAATCGTTATAAACCGTATCGGCAGCAAAAACGTTACTTGTGCTAATTTGCAAATGATACACACTGTCTCCTGCTGCGGCAATCCAGCTTAATGCCGGACTCGTTGAGACATTGACCGCTACATTGAGAGGTAAATTTAAAACCGGCGCTTGCGGAGAAGGAACAAGTGCAAGTGCAGGCACCATCAAAGCAATCGTCAGACCTGCATAGAGCAGAACTCCGAGGAAATGCGTCCATCGGCCTATAAAACTTGCCGGGTAATTTGTAATAGAAGTCTTCATAAGACCCTCCATATTATAAGTGAAAACGTTAAGCTATCTTTATATGAGTTATTGATCTAAAATTCATTTCAACTATTTTACGGCGCAGGTTTTACAACAGTGCTGCTGGATAACGTCACAGCACCGATGCGAGCGAATAATCTGCCTTCTACTGCCGCACCGGTATTCAACGAAATTGACTGATTCGCCATAATATTTCCTTTGAAGACTGAGGTTGTTCCAAGTGTCGCGGAAGTACCCACCTGCCAAAAAATGTTCGAAGCTTTTGCACCGCCGCTTAAAATAATCCGGCGGCCGGATGTTGTGATTAAAGTCGATGCCATTTGCAGAACGAAAACGGCATTTGCATCTCCCTTGGCATCAAAGGTAAGATCACCCGACGATATTTCGAGCGACCCGCTTGACTTATAGAGACCTGGGGTGAGCGTAAGCCCGCCGAGGTTTCCGGCAAGAAGAACCATATCCGTTGAAGTGCGCCCTGCGGCATCATTATATGCCATTGTCAAGTCGCCTTTCGCTGCTGTTAGCATGGCCGGAACACCGGCGGGAGATACATCATCGGCAGCATAGATCGTCCCGGTCACTTCGGTTAATCCAAAACCTGTAATGAACGACCTGGCCGCCGGACTCAATCCGATATCTCCGGTAATGGCTGATGTCGGAATGTTGGAAATTAACGAGCCGGCAAGAATCACAAAACCTGTAGTCGATTGAAGGTTGACCGCTGCTTGAACGGTGGTCTGCAGAGGTATAACTACCTGTGGTGGGCCCGTCACATTGTCCTTACTGCAACCCGCTATAGAAATGAATACTACAGCAATCAACCCTGCTTTTCGCGAGACACCGGTGAAAAATCTCCACCGGCTTAAGACGGTTGTTGCTTTTCTTTTATCGATATTCATTGCATCTTTCCTGTAACGAGTAAATGAAACAATCATTTCTCTACAACTTCAATCGGGGACTATTTCGATGATGACTGTCCTATTATAGAATCGCTCCTCCGGATAATAATTGTCAAACGGAGCATAGAGAACGCTTGAACCGAACCCGTACGTTTGGAATTTAATCCCGCGCTTGCCGTCGGCCGCACTTGCGCGTTCGATAATGTTCCGTGCATCCTGGACCCTCTGATTCGATAAGCTGTCGTTATCTTTTGGTTCCCCTGTAATATCCGTATGACCGTGTATAAGAACGATACCGCTGTCAGGAATGAGCGGTGTGATAATGTCGGTGATGAACGTTTCGTAGCTCGCTATAGTTTTTGATTGATCAAACGCGAAAAGAATGGTAAATCGCACCGTCTCTTTTTTCAGCTCTTCTCTGCGAACCAGTTGAACCGAACTTTCTCTTCTCACGGATTTGCCCGTTTTCGTTTGTGCCAGCATTACGATTTTGTAGTCGCCTTGAGCACGATCACCGAGGATGGCATTCCCCGAAATGCTTTCCTGATCCTGCGAAGACGGCCCGAATCGCTGAACCTTCCCCTGGTCATCCGTAATTTCCAGCGACCACGATGAAAGCAATTCCCTTGCCCCCGCTACATTGAAAAGAACATGACTATCAAGAGGGTCATCGACAACCGTAACGATTTGCATCGGCTTCAGCATAAAGTGAGGATCATTACCTACCTGCATCATCAACTCGGGTGAAATACTCTCAATTTCGACACGACGGTCTTCTGCATGGAGAAGAGCAAGGTCTTTTGTAGCACCGGGCACTTCCGATGGAATTTTCGGTTTATCCCGTCCTTCAGTCGATATCCTCGATTTTTCAATTCCAAATATATCTACGAGATACCGCTTGACTGTCTCTGCCCTTGCTTTACCATGTTCCAAGCCCTTCCCTGAGGAGCCGGTTAATAAAATTGCTGTCCTCGGACTTTTCTTCATACGGTCGCCGAGTATATTCAGAATATTATAATATGCAGCCATCTGTCGAATGGAACGGCCTGTCAGACTATTCGGTTTAAATTCCCCCAATTGTCCCTCATTGAATGTCGCCGCCTGAGCTTTCGTCAATACCATATATCGATTCGGTATCTCACTCGATCCTTCCTCGAAAAATACATAATTGAGAAGAGGAAGCATTTCTTTTACAATACGCTTACTGGGAACCGCTTTTGGCGCTCGAACCGAAAATTGGATTTCACGCTCGCCGATACCTTCTTTACAATCGCGCATAAAAACAACAAAGAGTAAAGCGACCGCCAGTCCGACGGAAAGCGGAATACCGAGAAAATACGTCCATCGGCTTAAGCTGCTTGATGTTTTAATCTTATATACTCTCATAATATTTCATGACGGCCGTCATCTCCTTGATTATGTTTCCGAATTCACCGATGTTCCGTTCGATTTTTTATTTTCCACATTTTTTGCGACTTCCTCAGCCGGTTACCGGATTTTTGAATTGTTCGATTAAGTTTTTAAATCCGTTCACATGCCGCATGGCGCCCTCTTTAGCGGTACCATTATTCTCCTGGCGCCCTGCATCCCATTCCCTCTTTTCCGCTATTCCAGCGGTCGCGTTATTCATTATTTTTCCCGAATGGACTTCCGATTTTTCTCTTCGATATTTCCACTGACCTTCAATTTTATCCCTGTTCATTGTAAGTACCTTTCAAGTAGGTGTAAGAAGAGTTTTTCAACGATCGATGAAATGATAAAAACATTTCCTGCGCCTGGATAAGTATACCAATGACCGAGATAGGAAGTAATAGGTCAAAAGGATGAAAAGGTAGCTAATCCTTTTGATAGAGGATCGGCTTCTTTAAGATCATCGACTTATGGTTTGGCTCCATATTTAACAATTCCCTATCTTTCCCCGAGTTTTCCAATTAACTCTCCATCCATACGTCAAGCAGCTCTTCTCCCGCGTTTATATTTTTCTCCCCCACCATTGAGAAACAGATTCATTCTTTGGTCGTGCTGATAGAAGTTAATTCCATTTCTTCGATAGTCTTGTATTCATAGGAAAGGCTATGGAGCTTATCCGCACGATCATTGAATTGCCCTCTTCGTTTTTCCATCCTGCTCGACTGGACTGAAATCAGATTCAACCTTTGCCCACAGAAAGTCGTTTTCCGCCGTGAGCGTACTTGCCGGTTGAGAGACAGTGAATGAGCGCTGGAAAGGATAAAACAATGCTCACTCCTATTGAAAGCGGGATGCCAAGAAAATAGGTCCATCGGCTCGAAGTATTTGCTGATTTTAGTCTATTGATCTTCATAACATTTTCCATGCACTGAGTGATCGATGGACCTATTTGTTCATAACTTCAATCGGGAACGATATCGATGATGACCGATCTGTTATAGAATCGTTCTTCCGGGAAGAAATTGTCAAAAGATGCATATTGAAGATTTGATCCAAACCCAAACGTTTCATACGTGATGCCTTTTTTACCGCTCTTCGCAACTGCATTTTCAATAATACCCTGCACATCCTGAGCTCTCTGACTGGACAAACTGCTGTTATACGCTTCATCTCCAACGATATCCGTATAACCGTGTATAATCACCTTGCCGCTGTCCGGAATAAGCGGTGTGATAATATCTGTAATGAACTTTTCGTAGCTTGCGACAGTCTTTGATTTGTCAAAATCAAAAAGAATCCTGAACCGCACTACATCTTTCATCGGTGCGTCTCTGCGGACCAGGTGGACGGAACTTTCTTTGCGCACAAGTTTCCCGCCTTTCGTGTCTCCCAGCATTACGATCTTGTAGTCGCCCTGAGAACGATCACCCAGAATGGCGTTCCCTGAAATGCTTTCCTGCTCTTGTGTCGATGGACCGAAGCGTTGAACCTTTCCCTGGTCATCCGTAATTTCCAACGACCATGATGTGAGCGCTTCCTTTGCTCCGACTACATTGAAAATAACATGGCTGTCCAAAGGGTCTTCCACTTCCGTAACAACCTGAACCGGCTTTAGCATGTAGTGGGGAGCACCTCCAACCTGTACTAACATCTCGGGCGAATCACTTTCTATATCAACCCGACGATCACCAGCTTCGAGAAGAGCCAGTTCTTTCGTGCCACCACGTGATTCCGATGGAATGAGCGGCTTATCCCGTCCTTCAGTTGTTATCCTCGAACTGTCAATTCCAAATACATTTACAAGATACCGCTTGATAGTTTCCGCCCTTGCTTTGCCGAACTCCGCTCCCTTCGCCGGCGATGCGCCGCTGAGCGTAATGGTTGTCCCGGGGCTCCTTTTCATTCGATCGCCAGTAATATTCAGGATGTTGTAATAGATGACCATCTGTCGACCTGCCCGACCCGTAAAACTTTTCGGCTGAAACTCCTGCAATTGCTCTTCCTTGAAGCTTGCCGCCTGGTCTTTTGACAGCGTGACATATCGATTCGGTATTTCAGTCGATACTTCATCGAAGAAAACATAATTGCGAAGCGGGAACGACTCTCTTACCCTTCGTTTAAGAGGTACGGCCTTTGGCGCTCGAACAGAAAACTGGACGTCACGCTCGACCACAACGGGAGCTACTGCGACTTCAGCTTGATGGATAACATCTCCGCTTCCAAATTTTAGCGCGGCACCCACACGTAAGGTAGTCACTCCCCAGGTCTCCACCGAGCGAGGTTCCGAACCAAAATAGGGCTGGAACGAAATAAACGGTGAAAGCTCAACTTGTGTTTTTTGATTGGGGGCTGTAAGTGGAAAATCGTAACCAATGCCGATTTGTCCTGAGAAAACTGTTCCGTTCATAGAGCTAAACTGAGCTTTAGTTCCAATCGTTGTTCCCTGCGTATATACGAATGTCTTTGCATCTCCTGAAGAGGGAGACCAGGTAAAACCGATTCGCGGACCTCCAAAAATGTAAAAGGCATCTGCAAATGGGGCGAATCGTAAGCTCGGCTCTATGGAAAGATAACTGACATCTGCCGATAGAGTCGACATTTCACCACAAGGACAAAGAACGTCATTGAACGATCCGCGTCGATCATCATATCCGACCTGCAGTATCCCGCCCCAAACAGAATCGGGGCGATATTCTACAAGGGCAGCAAGATAAAGCCCGTCTCCAAATCCTTTATGAAAGGCGGCCGGAGTCGTTAAATCGGAGTTCAACATTTGAGTTGTTCCCCCGTAAAAGTTCAAATTTACAGCTGCGGCTCCGCCGTACCACCACGTTGGCTGTGTTCTTTGAGTCTCCTGCGCAGACATTGCTGCGTGGAAACAAATCAATATCAAAGAATTGAAGAAAATTCTTTTAAGCCAAAGGCTCATGAACCTGCGGCTATGGATTGCTGTTCGATCTCGATACATACGTACCTCCATATTAAGAGTTTTTTTATTTTTCATATTGAGCTCAAGTGCTAGTTTACTCATGATTGACTTCATTGTCCTTCATGTTCATCGTTAAAAATCATGTCCGCCTAAGTTGTCGCACTGTCGAAAGACATGCCCGCCAAACAAATGTCTGGCGGGTAGACTTCATGCCTTATGGGGCAGGTACGTTGACAGTGCTGGTTTGCAAAGCAATCGTGCCGGCACCGAGTGCACCACCCAATATTCTGCCGAATATCGTGGCGCTAGTCTGACCAGTGACATCTCCACCAGCCAATATAGTTCCATAAAAAGTAGTGCCCACTCCGATAGTTGCAGCTGCAGTAGGAACCCAGAACACGTTCTTGGCCTGAGCACCGTGAGCCAGCGTAACATTACCTCCCGGAGCTCCGGTAAAAGTTGTCAGCGAGGAACCGATCTGGAAGACCCAGATGGCATTTGCATCACCTTGTGCATCGAGAATGAGAGGAGTATTAACTGACATTGTACTCCCGTTCGTATAGACGCCCGGGGGAAGAGTGCCCGCCGGAAGGATACTGCCTGTAGGCTGCCATGCGCCCAGGTCCTGGCCATCAGGAACGGTTGTTCCCACTGGTAAGCCTTTGGCAAAGATATATGCAGAATGCAAGTCGGTATAGACCTGTGATGACACTCCATCGTTAACGTGTACCGAGCCGTTCACCACTCCCGGCCCTGGAGATGGGGAGAATGTAAATCCAGTAATTGAAGTGCCTGGATTCAAAGAAACATCTCCATTGATAACGGAATTACCGGTGTTGGTGAGCGCGGACCAGGCCGCGATCCCGAAAGTGCTGGCTGAACCAAGCGCTCCTGCGCCCGTTGTAAAGTGCCATACTGTCGAGTAATTACTCGTACCAGCAGGATTTTTTGCATTGACACGCCAGTAATAGGTATTTCCACTCGTTAAACCCGGCATCGTTTTCAAGAGACTGGTAAGTGTCGAGTCGTCATACACCATTGTGGCAAAGCCGCTGCCCGTCGAGACCTGTAGACGATACGTAACAGCACCCGTCGATGCGAGCCAGCTCAGTACCGGACTCGGCGAAACGTTCACCGCTGTATTAAGAGGCGCGACTAAGACCGGTGCCACAGGCGGTGCGATCGTTGAGAAGCTCCATACGTTGGAGTAAACACTCGTCCCGGCAGCATTCTTTGCATTCACGCGCCAGTAATAGGTGTTCCCACTAATTAAGCCCGTTATCAATTGCAAGGTGTTCGTGCGAGTCGAGTCGTTATAGACGGTCGTCGTAAAGTTGTTAGCTGTTGAGACCTGTAGACGATACGTCACAGCTCCCGTCGAAGCATTCCAGCTCAATGTCGGACTCGTTGAAATATTGACCGCTGCAGAATCAGGCGCGAGTAAGATCGGGGCTGCGAGCGCTGCGCTCGTTGTGAATCTCCATACATTGGAATAACCGCTCGTCCCGGCTGTGTTCTTTGCATTCACACGCCAGTAATAAGTCGTTCCGACCGTTAAGCCCGTTAAGGCTTGCGAAGTGTTCGTCCGAGTCGAGTCGTTATAGACCGTCGTAGTAAAGTTGTTAACCGTCGAGACCTGCAGGCGATACGTGGCAGCTCCTGTCGAAGTATTCCAACTCAATGTCGGACTCGTTGAAATATTGACCGCTGCAGAATCAGGCGCGAGTAAAACCGGTGTCGCGGGTTGCGTGATGGTTGCAAAACTCCAAACGGCGGAATAAGTACTCGTCCCGGCAGCATTCTTTGCATTCACACGCCAGTAGTAGGTTGTCCCAATCGCCAAACCCGTTATTGCTTGCGAAATGTTCGTGCGTGTCGAGTCGTTATAGACCGTCGTGGTAAAGTTGTTAATCGTCGAAACCTGCAGACGATAGGTATCGGCGCCCGGTACGACATTCCAAATTAATGTCGGACTCGTCGAGATAT
>Ga0182017_10002628_pt1 | contig 13580 bp, 10 predicted proteins | sample 712E3DmetaG_FD_120492 | JGI IMG/M metagenome (GOLD analysis project Ga0182017, IMG submission 120492) | Permafrost microbial communities from Stordalen Mire, Sweden - 712E3D metaG | ecosystem: Environmental > Terrestrial > Soil > Wetlands > Permafrost | place: Sweden: Stordalen | collected... | reverse complement strand
GGCGCCGAGTGGCGCGAGTCGGGCTGCTCGATGTGCATCGCCATGAACGGCGACCAGCTCGAGCCCGGCGAGTACGGCATCAGCACCTCGAACCGCAACTTCCAGGCTCGCCAGGGCAAGGGCGGGCGAACGTTCCTCGCCTCGCCGCTGACCGCCGCCGCGAGCGCCGTTACCGGCGTCGTCACCGATCCGCGAACGATGGCCGCCACCGCGGCCGGCCCCGCCACCAAGACCTCGGCCGTGGAGGCCCACTGACATGCCCGAGCCTTTCGTCAAAGTCACCAGCGCCGTCATCTCGATCCCGCGCGCCAACATCGACACGGACCAGATCTGCCCGGCCCGCTTCCTCAAGATCACCGACAAGGACGGGCTGGCCGACGCGCTCTTCTTCGACTGGCGCTTCACGCCCGATGGCGCGCGACGTGTGCCGCCCTCCTTCATCGACGAACCACACAACGCCGGCCGCCAGATCCTGATCGTGGGCGACAACTTCGGCGCCGGCTCCTCGCGCGAGCACGCGCCCTGGGCGCTGCGGGCGTGGGGCATCCGGGCCATCTTCTCAACAAGCTTCGCCGACATCTTCAGCGGCAACGCGCTGAAGAACGCGCTGCTACCGGTCGTCGTGTCGGCCGGGCGGCTCGCCGCGCTGCAGGCACTGATCGCCACCAACCCGGACGGCCGATGGACCGTGGACCTCGAGGCCCAGAAGGTCACGCTGCCCGACGGCGACTCGTTCGGCTTCGAGATCGACCCGTTCGCCCGAACGATGATCCTGGCCGGCACCGACGAGATCGGCTACGTCCGCTCGAAGCTACCGGCGATCGAAGCCTGGGAGGCCGGCCACCCGGCCCGCGTCGACACCCGCGCGGGCGCCGCCGCGCGGTAGGCTCAACCGCGCAGATAACGAGGCCAGCGGCGCGACCCGAGCTCCCACGCCTCCGGGCGCGCCCGGGCTACACTCCTGGGCGCGGCCAACTCGCCGCGTCTGAGCCGCATCGGTACGGTGGTGTTCGATGGACGAGGCGGGCCGGGACGGTCCCATGATCGCGGACGACAGGATCGGTCGCGCCGTCGTCGACGCACTGCGCGGGCAGGACCTCTCGGGTTTCGAGCTCTGGCGCTGGCTCGGGTCGGCGCAGAGCATTCCCGGCCGGCTCACCGAAGCCCGCCTCTACGCCACTCTCTACCGCCTCGAAGCGGAGGGTTTGCTCCAGAGCGACTGGCACGAGGGCGAACGAACCAGGCGCAGGTACCGCCCGACCGCGCTCGCCTCGGAGCGCGACGATGAACCGGCCGGGCCTCCGGACGCGTCCCGCGCCAATCAGGGCCAGTTCGGAACGCCCGCCGGCGAGGACCGCCGGCCCGTCAGCCCCGACCCCGAGGCCGGCTCATGGTTCATGCCCCGGGAAATGGCGCCGCCCACGCGCCGGCCCGCGCCGCCGCCCAGGGCTGCGGCTGCGTCGCACCCCGAGCACCCGGCCATGGCTGCGGCTGGCCCTCCGGCCGGTGCGCCCCCGGCCGATTCACCCGCCGCGACCTCCGGCGAAGCCGGGCGGCCCGGCAGGGTCGCCATCGCCGCCTATGCGGACGATCTCGGCGCCCGCCTGGACCTGCCCCGGTTGGAGTGCGACCGGGTCCGCCAGGAGATCGCGGATCATCTGGTCGATTCGGCCGGGGCCCTGGAGCTCCATGGTTACGGCTCGGAGGCGGCAGCGGCAGACGCCATGAGCCGGCTGGGCTCGCCGAGCGACCAGGCCGCTCTCATCGAGCAGGCTGAGCAGACGCCGGCCCGGCTGCGCCGCGCCATCCGCCGCGGAGTTCTCGTCCTCGTGGCCGAGCTCGTGCTTTGGTTGTTCCTATCCGTCGCGGTGCTGGTCGTGGCGCCCGGCGTCACTGACGCGGTCGTCGCGGCAGGCCGTCTGGCGGGTATCCACCTTGCCGTCCTCGAGTCCGCCGAATGGGCCACCAATCAGGTGGCGGCAATGGTGTGTCTTGGGGCGTTCGCCGCGGGGCGCCTAAGCATGGGTCTTCTGGCCCGGATCAGCCGCCATGGGGACGCCACGCTTCGAAAGCCTTGGGCGGTCGGCGGGGCCGCGGGTGTGCTCGTCGTGGCTCTGCTCCTGCCCGGCTACCAGGACGCCCTGACGGTCGCGACCCTTCTGCTCGCACCTTTGGCCTTCGTGGCCGGCACGCTTCGGCCCCAGCACGCCAACGAGCACGGGTACTCGCCGCGAGGCGCGGCGGCGGCGATCCTCCTGCTGGCCATCGCCACGTGGCTGCCGTTCGGCCGGATGTTCGCCTATGACCCGAACGCGACGCCGGGGACGCCGCTCGCCCAGGGCGGCTCCGTCCCGATGACCGTGTTCGAAACGGACACCGGGGCCTACGAGTACGGGCTGCCACAGTCCACCGGAAACGGGGTCTTCACGGTCGAGTTGTGGCCGGCTGCGACGGAGGGCCCTTTCATCGTGGTCGATCTGTCCGCGACCGAGGCCACGATCAGCGTCAAGGCCGGCGTCCCCGGGTCGGACGACACCGTCGCCCCGGCCGGCGCCCAGTCGGTCGACCTCACGAAACTGCCTCCTTTCCGGCAGTGGTGGGTCGTGGCGGTGGAGACGGGACCGAACGGCCAGCGGACGGCTCTGGACGTGGTCATTCAGACGGGCGCCTCGCCAAGATTGAGCAGCGCTCTGGGCTGGCTGATCTCGAAGCTGTAGCCGCCGCTCTTTGGCGGGCCCCCAGGCTCTAAACTTGTCGACGACGAAATCGCACCCGCTCAGCCCCGCGGAGATTACCCACGATGTCGAACGACACCCCTCGCCCCTTGCCCTACGACCTGCCGAGCAACCCGGACAAGCGCCACAGCGCCGCCCTGACCGACGGCCCGGATCGCGCCGCCGCCCGCGGCATGCTCAAGGCCATCGGTTTCGACGACCAGGCGCTGGCCCGCCCGCTGATCGGCGTGGCCACGACCTGGATCGAGACGATGCCCTGCAACTACAACCAGCGCCGGCTGGCCGAGCACGTCAAGGCGGGCATCCGGGCGGCGGGCGGGACGCCGATGGAGTTCAGTACGATCGCCGTCTCGGACGGGACATCGATGGGCACCGAAGGGATGAAGGCCAGCCTCATCAGCCGTGAGGTCATCGCCGATTCGATCGAGCTGTGCGTCCGCGGCCACATGCTCGACGGCGTGGTCTGCCTGGTGGGCTGCGACAAGACGATCCCGGGCGCCGTCATCGCTCTCGGCCGCCTCGACCGGCCGAGCCTGATCCTCTACAACGGCTCGATCTACCCGGGCGTATACAAGGGCAAGCGCGACGCCACGATCGTCACGATCTTCGAGGCGATCGGCGCCTACCGCGCCGGCAAGATGTCCGCCGAAGACCTGTACGAGATCGAGTCGGTCAGCTGCCCCGGCGCGGGGGCGTGCGGCGGGCAGTACACGGCCAACACGATGTCGATGGTCCTGGAGATCCTGGGCCTCTCGCCGGCCGGCCTGAACGGCATCCCGGCCGAGCATCCGGACAAGGACATGGCTGCCCGCCGCTGCGGTGAGATCGTCATGGATCTGATCCGGCGCGACGTCCGGCCCAAGGAGTTCGTCACGCGGGCGTCGATCGACAACGCGATCGCATGCGTCGCCGCCACCGGCGGCTCGACCAACGCGGTCCTGCACCTGCTGGCCATCGCCCACGAATACGGCCTGAAGCTCGATATCGACGACTTCGGGGACATCGCCGACCGGACCCCGATCGTGGGCGACATGATCCCCGGCGGGCGCTACGCCGCAGCCGATCTGTTCGAGGCTGGCGGCCTCTCCCTGGTCACCCGCGAGCTGCTCAAGAAAGGGCTGATCGACGGGAGCACGCCGAATGTCGACGGCGGAACGATCGCCAGCGCCGCCGCGGCGACGGTCGAAACCGAGGGCCAGAAGGTCGTCGTGCCGATCGAGACACCGCTCAAGGCCACCGGCGGTCTGTCGATCCTGCACGGAACACTGGCTCCGGACGGCTGCGTGATCAAGCTGGCCGGCCACGAACGCCGCTTCCACAAGGGCCCGGCTCGGGTATTCGACAACGAGAACGCCTGCTACGCGGCCGTGCGCGACCAGAAGATCAACAAGGGCGACGTGATCGTCATCCGCTACGAGGGTCCGGTCGGCGGCCCGGGCATGCAGGAGATGCTGTCGGTGACGGCGGCGCTCTCCGGCGAGGGCATGGGCGAGCATGTCGCGCTCCTCACCGACGGCCGCTTCTCCGGCGGCACCCACGGGCTGATGATCGGCCACGTGGCGCCGGAAGCGGCGCTGGGCGGCCCGATCGCGCTGGTCGAAGAAGGCGACGAGATCGTGATCGACGTCGATCGCCACGCCCTGGACCTAAACGTCCCGGCCGACGTGCTGGCGGCGCGCCGCGCCCGCTGGACCGCGCCGGCGCCCCGCTACAAGACCGGCGTCATGGCAAAGTACGCGGCCCTGGTCTCGTCCGCGTCACTCGGCGCCGTCACCACGGGCGAACGCCTGGCGGAGCAGCTAGGACGGGCGACAAAGGCGCAGTAGCGAGCCGCGCGGGCGGCGGCCGCGCGGCTCCGCGCTGCGTTCCCGCGATCGAGGGCCGCTCGGGTATTTCGCCCAATCCCCGCCGGGCGGGAATTGGGCCCGCCCTGGCTTGGCTTCGGGCTCCCCTCCGCGGCTGGTCGCGCGTTCGACGGCCCGGGCGAGCGTGGCCCGCTCACCGGCCGGCGCCAACGCCGCATCCAATCTCGTCCACGCGCCGAACGGGCCACCCAATTCCCGGGTGATGGGAATTGGGCCAGATAGCTCTGCCTCGATGGCGCGTCCCGGGTATCTCGGTCATCATTCGGGCGGACGTTCAATTCGGCGCGGAGGTACGAGTGACAGGCGAAGTCGGGACAGGCGAGGCTGGACTTTCCGAGGCTGAGTTGTCGGAGCTGATCGAGCTGCTCCGTGCTCTCATTCGGATCAGGAGCGTCAACCCGCCCGGCGACGAGATAATCGCGGCGCGGTACCTGGAGCAACTGCTCGCCGATGAGGGCATCCCGTCCACGGTCGTCGAGCCGTTCCCCGGCCGGGGCTCGATCGTCGCCCGCGTCCGCGGCGACGGCACCGGCGGCGATCCGCTGCTGCTTCTCTCGCACCTCGACGTCGTGCCCGCGGAGCCGGCCGGCTGGACCCACGACCCGTTCGGCGGCGATCTGGTGGACGGTTACGTCTGGGGCCGTGGCGCGATCGACATGAAGAGCATGGTGGCGATGGAGGTGCAGGTCATGCGCCGCCTGGCCCGCGCCGCCCGCGAGGCGGGCCGCGATCCCGCCTCGGATCCGATCCCCGGCCTCCGTCGCGACGTCATCTTCTGCTCCTCCGCAGACGAGGAGGCGGGCGGCTGGCACGGCGCCGACTGGCTGGTCAACGAGCACCCCGATTGGCTGCAAGCCGCAGGCGCGCTGAACGAGGCCGGCGGCATCTCGACAGCCTACGGCGGCGTCCGCTTCTATCCGATCCAGGTGGCGGAGAAGGGCTTCGTCGTCTACAAGATCCACGTCAAGGGTCGCTGGGGCCACGGCTCCGTCCCGACCCCGGACAACGCCGCGGTCCTGGCCGCTCAGATCGTGACGCGGCTGGCGGAGCCGGGGCCGGTGCGCCTCACCGAGCCCATCGCGGTTTCGCTGGCGCGGGCAATCCCGCATCTGACGGCCCGCGCTGCCGGCGCGATCCGCGGCCTCATGCCGCGCCCGGATGGCCCCAACGGCCCGACCGCACCGGAGCCGAGCGCGATCGAGGCCACGCTCCGAGACCTGTGCGACCCGGTCTTGGCTCGCACCGTCTCGGCCATGATCCACGACACCGTTTCCGTCGGCATCATCGCGGCCGGCGTGAAGTACAACGTCATTCCGGGCACTGCCTACATCGAGATCGACTGCCGGACGCTGCCCGGAACCGACGAGGCGACCATGCGCGAGGAACTGCGGCGGCGGATCGGCGAGGAGCTCTGGGCCCGCCTCGAGATCGAATGCGAGCAGGTCGGGCCGTCCGTCTCGGCGCCGCTCGACGGGCCGCTCTACCCGCTCCTCGAGCAGGTCCTGCGCGACCACGATGCCGGCGCGGTACCGCTGCCGTTCCTGGCTCCGTTCGCCACCGATGCCAAGCACCTGGCCCGCATCGGCGTCCCGACGTATGGCTTCTCGCCACTGCGGCTCGCCCGGGACGAAGGGCTGCTGAACCTGATGCACGCCGACGACGAGCGCGTCAGCGTCGAGGCGCTGCGTTTTGGCCTGCCGGTGCTCTGGGACGCCGTCTCCCGCTTCTGCGCCTGAGTCGACCGGCCGCCCGACGATTCGGCCCGAACGACCCGATACCCCTCGTTTGGGTCGTGCCGTGTCGGTGGCCCCAGCCCCAAAAGGACGGGAAAGGCGGGCGGGTTGGCCCCCGATGGGCGGGGTCATGCGGCCCTATCGGCCCCCCATCTAGCTTCCGAAAATAGGTACAAGGCAACAGGTGGGTCCCGCCTCACGCGGTTCGCAGAGTCGGTCTTCGGTTCGTTGCCGCCGTAAGCCCGGCCCGGAGCGCTCCGGCCAGAGCGCAGTGGCGTCTCCAATTCATATCCCGCAACCCCCGGCCAAACTCTGGACGGTCGTGGCTGAACGGTTCCGCTGTCACCGGACGCTCGCGCACGAGGTAGGCGCGTACGTCCGCCGCAGCGCGCGACCGGCGCCAGGACATCCCGGGCCAAACCGGTAACCAAAGGGGCATTTGGATGGTCGTGGCTCAGGTCTCATCTCCCGAGGTAGCGGACGCGGGCGCTCGCTTCCTCGCCGAGGTGGGCGCGAAGACCGCAGGCGTCTCGCGCCTCGAGATGTGCATCCAGTGCGGCTCCTGCGGAGGTTCGTGTCCCTCCGCCGATGCCATGGATCACACGCCGCGCGGGCTGTTCGCACTCATCCGCGCCGGCGAGCGCGACGAGGTCCTCCACAGCAACACACCGTGGATGTGCCTCTCCTGCTACCACTGCGTGGTTCGCTGCCCGCAGGACATTCTCATCACGGATGTGATGTACGCCCTCAAGGTCATCGCCGAGGAGGAGCACACCTATCCGAACAATGTCGCCCCGGATTTCGCGGGCGTCTTCGTCGGCCAGGCCAGGCGCTTCGGGCGCAGCTGGGAGATGGGCCTCACAGCGCGCCACTACCTGCGCCATTACATCCTGCGGCTGCCGCGGATGACGCCGATGGCCCTGGGCCTCTTCCGTCACGGTCGGATCGGGCTCCTGCCGCACCAGATCCACCAGAAGAAGCAGCTGCAGGCGATCCTTCGGCGCGCCGATGAGCTGGAGCGAGCCCGATGACCAACTACCTCTACTACCCGGGCTGCTCCATGGAGGGCAGCGGTCGCTCCTATCGTGAGTCGCTCGAAGGGATCTGCGAGCCCCTCGGGATCACCTTCGAAGAGATAAACGACTGGAACTGCTGCGGGGCCACCGAGTACGTGAGCCTGAGCACGACTCCGGCGTACGCCATGATCGCTCGCAACCTGGCCATCGCCGCCGGCGAGAAGAAGGGCACCGAGCCCCTCGTGGCCGCCTGCAGCGCCTGCTATCTCAACCTGGCCAAGACGGATCACTACATGGGCCAGCAGCCCGCCCTCAACGCCCGCATCAATGACGCGCTCGGCGCCGGCGGGCTGCACTACGACCCGGGCACGATCAAGGTCCGCCACCTCCTCGAAGTGATCCTCAACGACGTCGGGCTCGACAAGGTCAAAGCCGCGGTCAAGAAGCCTCTCACCGGCCTCAAGGTCGCACCCTACCTTGGCTGCATGGTTCCCCGTCCGGACGTGGACGGCGCCTACACCAACCACGAGCAGCCGAACGATCTCGACCGCCTGCTTCGGGCCCTCGGCGCCGACGTCGTGGACTACCCGCTCAAGACCGAGTGCTGCGGCGGCCACATGACCCAGGTCGCCCCCAAGGTAGGCCTGGAGCTGATCCGGCGCCTGGTGGCGGAAGCCGAGAAGCGCGAAGCCGTGATGATGGTCACGGTCTGCCCGATGTGCCAGATCAACATCGACGCCTACCAGGGCGAGATGAACGCCATGTTCCACACCCATTACAAGATGCCGATCGTGTTCTTCACCCAGCTCATGGCTGTGGCCTTCGGCGTCGAGCCGGGCAAGGCGGGAGTCGGGCGCGAATACACCAACGCGAAGAAGACCCTGGTTCAGGCCCTGAAGGCGGCCCCCGAGCTGACGCTCGCAGCCGCCGGGGTCGCACCTGCCGCGCGCAAGCCCAGGCCCGACAAGCGGGCTCTGCCGATGCCGCGGATGGCCGACAGCGAGGTCGAGGAATGACCGCCGAGCACAATCACCTGCCGATCGAGGGCGAGATCCGGATCGGCGTCTACGTCTGCCACTGCGGCAGCAACATCGCGGGCGTGGTGGACGTGACCGAGGTCACCCGATGGGCGGCCGAGAACCTGCGCGACCAGGGCGTGGTCGTCGCTCGCGACTACAAGTTCATGTGCTCCAGCCCCGGCCAGGAGCTCGTGACCGACGACATCAAGAACCTCGGCCTCAACCGCATCGTGGTCGCCGCCTGCTCACCGCACCTCCACGAGAACACGTTCCGAACGGCCACCGCCCGGGCCGGCCTGAACCCGTACCTATGCGAGTTGGTCTCGATCCGCGAGCAGGACTCGTGGGTCCACACCGACAAGGCCGCCGCCACCGCCAAGGCCAAGGCCATCCTGGCCGGCGGCGTCGAGCGGGTCCGCCGCAACGAGCCGCTCTCGCCGATAAGAGTGGACATCAACCCGGCCACCCTGGTCGTGGGCGGCGGCATCGCCGGCATCAGCGCCACCCTCGAGATCGCCGACGCCGGCTTCAAGGTCTACCTCGTCGAGAAGGACCCCTCGATCGGCGGCCACATGGCCCAGTTCGACAAGACCTTCCCCACTCTCGACTGCGCGGCCTGCATCCTGACCCCCAAGATGGTCACCGCCGGCACGCATCCCAACGTCGAGCTGCTCACCTGGAGCGAGGTCGAGAAGGTCGAGGGCTACGTCGGCAACTTCACCGTCACCGTCCGCAAGAAGGCCCGGTACGTCAACGAGGACCTCTGCAACGGCTGCGGCGTGTGCCAGGAGAAGTGCCCCAAGAAGGTCCTGGACGAAGTCTTCGAGGCCGGGCTCGGCTACCGCAAGGCGATCTACACGCCGTTCGACCAGGCCGTCCCTCGGACGCCGGTCATCGATCGGCCGAACTGCACCTACTTCGAGAAGGGTACCTGCAAGGCCTGCGAGAAGTTCTGCGAGACCAACGCCATCGACTTCCTCCAGGAAGACACGGTGCTGACCCTCGAGGTCGGCAACATCATCATCGCCACCGGCTACGACCTCTTCGACGCCCGCAAGATGCAGCAGTACGGCTACGGCCGACTGCCGAACGTCTTCACCAGCCTCGAGTTCGAACGGCTATCCAACTCCGCCGGCCCCACCAACGGCCATATCGTCCTGCGCGACGGCGTCACGGAGCCCAAGTCGGTGGCGATCGTCCACTGCGTGGGCAGCCGCGACAAGAACCACAACAGCTACTGCTCCGCGATCTGCTGCATGCAGAGCCTCAAGTTCGCCCACCTCGTGAAGGAGCACACCGAGGCGTCGATCTACGAGTTCTACATCGACATGCGGACCGCCGGTAAGGGCTACGACGAGTTCTACCAGCGGATCATGGAAGAGGGTGGCATCTTCGTCCGCGGCAAGCCAGCCGAGATCACGGACGTGGCCCGCACTCCGGAGGAAGAGGGCAAGCTGATCCTCCAGGTGGAAGATACGCTGGTCGGCAAGCAGCGCCGCTTCCCGGTCGACATGGTCATCCTCTCGTCCGGCCTCGAGCCCCGCGCCGACGCCAGGGAACTGGCCGTCCGGTTCGGCATCTCGTGCAGCTTCGACGGCTGGGCTATCGAGAAGCACCCCAAGCTCGATCCGGTCGCGACCATGACCGAGGGCGTGTTCGTCGCCGGCTGCGTGAGCGGCCCCAAGGACATCCCGGCTTCCGTGGCGCAAGGCGCGGCGGCGGCTGCCCGAGTCCTCGGCCGGATCCAGCAGAAGCAGATGAACCTCGAGCCGATCAAGGCCACGGTTCACCCGGAGCATTGCTCCGGCTGCCGGATCTGCAACACCATGTGCCCGTACAACGCCATCAGCTTCGATGACGTCAAGGGCGTGTCGAGCATCAACGCGGCAATGTGCCAGGGCTGCGGCACCTGTGTCGCGGCCTGCCCCGCCGGAGCGATCTCCGGCACCGGCTTCAGCGACGAGCAGGTCCTCGCCCAGATCGAGGGTCTGCTCCGAGTCGGGGCCGACGGGCTGGCGCTCAAGCGGAGCGCCTATCCGGAAGCCCACCACGATCAGATCGAGGAGGCGGTGCGAGCATGAGCGCGCAGGCACCCGTCGCACCGGCCCCTGCGGAAGGGACGGCTCCGGCCGCCACCTTCGAGCCGGTGATAATCGGCTTCACCTGCAACTGGTGCAGCTATCGGGCCGCGGATCTGGCAGGCACGGCGCGGACGAAGTACCCGCCCAACGTCCGCCTGATCAGGCTCATGTGCTCGGGCCGTCTGGATCCGACGTTCGTGCTCAAGGCCTACGCCGAGGGTGCCGACGCGGTAATGGTCAGCGGCTGCCATCCGGGCGAATGCCACTACATCGAGCAGAACTACAAGGCTCTGCGGCGCTTCCAGCTTCTGGCGCGGACGATCGAGGCGCTCGGCATCGAGCCGGCGCGTCTCCAGCTCGTCTGGGCCAGCGCCGCTGAGGGCGTTCGCCTGGCCAACGAGATCGCCCGCGTGACCGAAGAGGTTCGCGCGCTCGGACCGCTCAACTGGCCGGCCGGCAACATGGTCGACCTGGACGCCTTCAACCTGGACACGGCCTGGAAGGCCACCGGCGGCGACGCCGACGGGCCACCCGCGACGCCGGGCGGAACCAACCCCGAGCATGCGGCGGAGGCGGCCCGATGAGCCCGACCGCAAAGTCAAACGGCGCGGCGAAGGCCGGCGCCAAGCCCAAGCTCGCCATCTTCGGCGCCGCCTCGTGCGGCGGCTGCGACATCGCGATTGTGAACATCCACGAGCACATCGTGGAAGTGGCCGCGGCCTTCGACATCGTCCTGTGGCCCACGATAATGGACGGCAAGTACGCCGACATCGAGTCGATGGCCGACGGCGAGATCACGATCACTCTCGTCTCCGGCAGCATGCGAACGGACGAAACGGTCCATCTCGCCAGGATGCTTCGGCGCAAGTCGAAGTTCATGGTGGCCTTCGGCTCGTGCGCGAGTGAGGGCTGTATCCCCGGCCTGGCGAACCTGTCGAGCCGCAAGCAGATCATCGACACCGCCTTCTCCACGACCAGCACTGACAACCCCGACGGCATCCGGCCGATCTGGGAGTACCAGGCGCCCGAAGGCGTCCTTCACCTGCCCGAGTTCGAGCCGATGCTGCGGACCCTCGACCAGGTCGTGGAGGTCGACTACACGATCCCCGGCTGCCCGCCCGAGTCCAAACAGATCTGGGCCGCCCTGCAGGCGGTCGTTGCCGCCCTCAACGGCACCGGGCCGCTCCCGCCCAAGGGCTCGGTCCTGGGCGCCGGCGAGTCCACCGTCTGCGACGAATGCGCCCGCAAGCGCGACGTCAAGAAGATCGACCGCTTCGTCCGCATCCAGCAGGTCGCCCACTTCGACCCGGAGATCTGCCTCCTGGAGCAGGGCTTGCCCTGCAACGGCCCCGCCACCCGCGACGGTTGCGGTGCGCTCTGCCCCGCCGTCGGGGCGCCGTGCATCGGCTGCTACGGAGCGGCCGACGGTGTCATCGACTACGGAGCCCGGCTGATCTCGGCGTACGCGTCAGTGGTCGAGGCGCAGAAGCCGGACGACATTGACAAGGTGCTCGACGGGATCGTGGATCCTGCCGGCCAGTTCTACCGCTTCAGCCTCGCCGGTTCGCTGCTCCGCAGCTCCAAGGCGGCCTGGGACACGGACGGGGAGAATTGAGCATGGAACGAATCACGATCGACCCCGTCACCAGGCTCGAGGGCCACGGCAAGATCGAGATCTTCCTCGATCCCGAAGGTGAGGTAGCCAACGCGTACTTCCAGATCCCGGAGCTGCGTGGCTTCGAGCGGTTTTGCGTCGGTCGCCCCGTGGAGGAGATGCCGACGCTGACCAACCGCATCTGCGGCGTCTGCCCGGAAGCGCACCACATGGCCGCCGCCAAGGCCGCCGACGCCGTCTACCACGTGGATCCGCCGCGAACCGCGAAGCTCCTGCGCGAGTTGCTCTACAGCGCCTTCTACGTGACGGACCACACGACCCACTTCTACGCCCTGGGCGGCCCGGACTTCATCGTCGGACCGGACGCCCCCGCGGCCGAGCGCAACATCCTGGGTGTTCTCGCCAAGGTCGGCATGGAGGTCGGCGGCCAGGTGATCCAGGCCCGCAAGCAGGGCCACAACGTCATCGAGATGATCGGCGGCCGCAAGATCCATCCGGCCACGGCCGTGCCCGGCGGCATGACCCACGGCATCACGGAGGAGCAGCGCGCCGAGATCGAGAAGATCGGCCGCTGGTCGATCGAGTTCGCCCAGTTCAGCCTGGGCATCTTCGACAAGGTCGTCCTGGCCAACGACGCCTACAAGGAGATGGTCCTCTCCGACGGGTACACCCACCGGACCTATTACATGGGCCTCGTGGACCCGAACAAGAAGGTCAACTTCTACGACGGTCAGGTGAGCATCATGTCGCCCGACGGCGTGCGCGTCGGCACTTACGCCCCGGCCGACTACCGCGACTGGATCGCCGAGCACGTCGAGCCCTGGACCTACCTCAAGTTCCCGTATCTGAAGAAGATCGGCTGGAAGGGTTTCGTCGACGGCGTCGACTCGGGCGTGTACTGCGCCACTCCGCTGTCGCGGCTCAACACCGCCGAGGGCATGGCCACGCCGCTCGCTCAGGCCGCCTACGAGCGTTTCTACGACACGCTGGCCCCCAAGCCGGAGTCGGGCGGGAAGCGCCTGGTTCATCACCGCCTCGCCACACACTGGGCTCGCCTGATCGAGCTCCTGTACGCGGCCGAGCGCATGGTCGAGCTGGCCACGGATCCGGAGGTCACCTCGCCCAACGTCCGCATCCTTCCGACCGAGAAGCCCACCGAGGGCGTCGGCACGGTCGAGGCGCCGCGAGGCACCCTCACCCACCACTACGTGACCGACGACCGCGGCGTTCTCACGGCCGTGAACCTTCTGGTCGGGACCACGAACAACTACGCGCCCATGGCGATGTCGGTCAAGAAGGCCGCCCAGAGCCTGATCCACAAGGGCGTGGTCGTTCATCAGGGGCTGCTGAACCGCGTCGAGATGGCCTTCCGGCTGTACGACCCGTGCTTCGGCTGCGCCACTCACTCGTTGCCCGGAGAGATGCCGCTGTCGGTCGCCATCCGCAACTCGGACGGCGAGGTGATCGAGGTCCTCTCCCAGAACTGCTAGATCGGAGGCCGGCCTTGGCCGACCAG
>Ga0182017_10002627_pt1 | contig 13585 bp, 13 predicted proteins | sample 712E3DmetaG_FD_120492 | JGI IMG/M metagenome (GOLD analysis project Ga0182017, IMG submission 120492) | Permafrost microbial communities from Stordalen Mire, Sweden - 712E3D metaG | ecosystem: Environmental > Terrestrial > Soil > Wetlands > Permafrost | place: Sweden: Stordalen | collected... | reverse complement strand
TCGGCGCCATCACCGAGACCGACGTTTTGCTGGCCTCGGCCTCGAACGCCGTCATTATTGGCTTCAACGTCCGGCCCGACCGCAACGCGGCCGCCCTCGCCGAACAGGAGAAGGTCGACGTCCGGCTGCACACGATCATCTACGACCTCACCGACGAGATCAAGCGCGCCATGAGCGGCATGCTCGATCCCGTCTACAAGGAGGTCTACCGCGGACGCGCCGAGGTGCGCGAGATCTTCCGCATCAGCAAGGTCGGCACCGTGGCCGGCTGCCTGGTGGTGGACGGCTCGATTCCGCGGGACGCCTCCGTCCGCCTGCTCCGCGACAACGTCGTGGTGTTTACCGGCAAGCTGGCCTCGCTCAAGCGCTTCAAGGACGACGCCAGCGAGGTCCGCTCCGGCCTCGAATGCGGCATCGGGATCGAGAACTTCAACGACCTCAAGCCCGGCGACGTCATCGAGGGCTTCGGCAGCGAGCGCATCGAACAGCAGATGTTCGCCTGATCCGGACATGGCCGCCATCGGTGTACTGACCCTCGAGCTGCGGCTCGAGAACTCGCACTCGCTCAAAGACAAGCGGCACGTCGTCCAGGGCCTGAAGGAACGTCTGCGAAACAAATTCAACGTGGCGGTGGCGGAGATCGACTGTCAGGATCTGTGGCAGCGCGGCGTGGTGGCGGCCGTGACCGTATCGAGCGACCACGGGCACGCGGCATTGGTTTTGCAGTCCGTCGAGAAGGAAGCCGCGGCCCTGCTTGGCCCGCAACTGGTCGGCGCCACCGTCGAGTGGGTGGAGTAGGAACATGGAATCGCGGCGCGCCGAGCGCCTCTCCGAGGCGTTGCGGCAGGAACTGGCGGAACTGATCGAGTACGAGCTCGAAGACCCCCGGCTGGCCGGAGCCACCGTGACCGAGGCCCACCTCACCCCGGATGGCCGCCACACCCTCGTGACGGTGGCGGTACGGGGGGATGCCAAGGCCCGCAAGCAAGCTCTGGAAGCCCTGGAACACGCCGCCAGCTATCTGCGCCGCGTGGTGGCCGGGCGCCTGCGCCTCTTCCGGGCGCCCGAGATCCACTTCGAGGAGGCCGGGGCCGGTGGCGCCAACCGCATCGCCGAACTCCTGGACCGGATTCGGAAGAACCGCGAAAAAACGGAAAAAAAAGCGGGCAACCAGCCGTAAACGGCCCTACTTCGTGTTACTTTGTGGATGTTGCCCCCGATTGGGGCTTACGTGGGAGGCGGCCTCGCGCCGCCTGTGGAATCATGAACATCTCAGGCTGGACGGCCCATCCCACAGGGTCCAAGGTCTTAACGTTCTCATATGCGAGGGCAAGGCGGAACAGCCATGCGTGTGGCTCCAATGAATAGTAGATTTCTCGATGCCTGCCGGCGGCGGGCTACCGACGTCCGGCCGGTCTGGTTCATGCGGCAGGCGGGCAGATACCTCAAGCAGTACCGCGATATCCGGTCCAAGCACGGGATCCTCGAGATCTGCCGGCGCCCCGACCTGGCCGCTGCCGTCACCCTGCAGCCGGTCGAGATCCTCGACGTGGACGCCGCGATCATCTTCGCCGATCTGCTGCTGCCCGTAGAGCCGATGGGTCTGAAGCTGCGCTTTGCCGCCGGAGAAGGCCCCATCATCGACAACCCGGTGCGGACTTCGGAAGACATCGACACGCTTTCGATCTCGAACACCGACGACCTCGGCTACGTCGGCGAAGCCATCGTCCAGGTGGTGAAGGCGCTGGCCGGCAAGGTGCCGGTGCTCGGCTTCGTGGGCGCTCCCTTCACCATCGCCAGCTACATGATCGAGGGCGGCCCCTCGCGCACCTTCCTGCGCACCAAGCAGATGATGTACTCGAACGAGACTCTGTGGCGCCGGCTGATGGGCAAGCTGGTCGACGTTCTCGGCCCGTTCGCGATCCTGCAGGTGGCCGCGGGCGCCCGTGCGATCCAGGTTTTCGATAGCTGGGTGGGCGCGCTCGGCCCCGACGATTACGTCCGCTTCGTCGCCCCTTATTCCCGCGCGCTGATCGAGCGCATCCGCTCTACCGGCGTTCCCGTCATCCACTTCGGCACGGGTGCCGGCGGGTTCTTCCGCGAGCTGCACGCGGCCGGAGGCGACGTCCTGGGCGTCGATTGGCGCATCAACATCGACCAGGCGTGGATGGATATCAGCTACCGCTCCGCGATCCAGGGCAATCTCGACCCGGCGGCGCTGTTCGCGCCCCTGCCGGAGCTGAAAGCGCGCATCCACGAGCTGCTCAAACGCACCGGCGCGCGGCCCGGCCACATCTTCAACCTGGGCCACGGCATCCTGCCCGAGACGCCCGTCGAGAACGTGCGCGCGGCCGTGCAGTTCGTCCGCGAGTTCAAACCGTGACGGCGGGACTGGCGGCGTTGCCCAATGCCACCTAGCGTAGTGGGGCTTGTTGTTGCGCACGCACGCGCCGGTGCCGCGTCGAGACTCGTCTCAACGCGTGGGGTCCGGCACGGCAGGCTGCGGCCCGCGCCGCATACGTTTCGCCAGACCGGTCTGAAGCCGTGGGGCAGGACTCCAGTCCTGCGGCCGGCGTCCACGCCGGCCTCCGCCCCACTCCGTCTGCCGGCGTCCGCTGAAGCCCGCGCCTCGGTTTGCGCGCGCCACCCGGAGGCGCCCCTGTGAAGCAGGCCGTTCTCCTCCTGGCCCACGGAGCGCCCGAACGCGTCGAGGACATCGCGGAGTATCTTTCCTACGTGCGGGGAGGCCGCCCGACGCCGCCCGCCCTGGTCGAGGAGGTTGCCGATCGCTACCGCCAGATCGGCGGCGCCTCGCCCCTCACGGCCCGCACCCGCGAGCAGGCCGCCGCCCTCGAAGCCGAGCTCGGAATCCCGGTCTACTTCGGAATGCGCAACTGGCGCCCGTTTATCAAGGAGACGGTGGCGCGCATGAAAGCCGATGGGGTCGCCCGCGTTGTAGCGCTCTGTCTCGCGCCGCAATACTCGAAGGCCAGCGTGGGTTTCTATTTTCGCCGCGTCCAGGAAGCCAGAATCGAAACGGGCCTGGAGGCCGAGATCGTCTGGACTAAGACCTTCCATGATCACCCCCTGCTCATCGAGGCGTTCGCCGGGCGCCTGCTGCCCCTGCTGCCGGCCGAGCGCGTGCTCTTCACCGCGCACAGCCTCCCCGAGCGCGTACTCGATCGTGCCGACCCCTACGACACCGAGGCCCGGGCCACCGCCGCCGCCGTCGCCCTCCGCGCCGGTCTCTCCCGTTGGGATTTCGCCTACCAGAGCCAGGGCTTCACCGAAGAGAAGTGGCTCGGCCCCACCGTCGAGTCGCAAGTCGACGGCTACGCCGCGGCCGGCATCCACGATCTGGTGCTCGCCCCCATTGGATTCGTCAGCGACCACGTCGAGATCCTCTACGACGTGGACATCGCTTTCCGCAATTACGCTCGCGAGCGCCGGATCGCGCTCCGCCGCCCTCAGTCGCTGAACGACTCGCCTGCGTTCACGCGCGCCCTCGCCGCCGTCGTGCGGGAGAAACTATGCGGGTAGTCGTCGTCGGCGGCGGCATCTCCGGCCTTTCGGCCGTCTACTACCTGGCCCGGCACGGCATTGCCTCCACCCTCGTCGAGCGCCGGGACCGCCTGGGCGGCGTGATCTCGACCGAGCGCCTCGACGGCTGCCTCCTCGAAGCGGGACCCGACAGCTTCCTGGCGCAAAAGCCGTGGGCGCTCGACCTGATCCGCGAGTTGGGCCTCGGCGCCGACGTCATCGGGTCAAACGACCACCTGCGCGTCACCTACGTGCTGAAGCGCGGCCGCCTGGTGCCTCTGCCCGATGGCCTGATGCTGATGATCCCGACGCGCGTCTTTCCGCTCCTACGCACCTCGCTGCTGGGCTGGGACACCAAGATTCGCATGGGCCTCGAATGGTTCCGCCGGCCGCGCCAGGGCTGGCAGCCGGACCAATCCGTGGCCGAATTCGTGGCCGCGCACTACGGCTGGGAAGCCGTGGACTACCTGGCCGAGCCCCTGCTGGCGGGCGTCTACGGCGGCGATCCGGCGAAGCTCAGCGTCGCGAGCGTTTTGCCGCGCTTCGTCGAGCTCGAGCGCAAATACGGCAGCCTCACCCAAGGCGTGCTGCGCGAGCGCCGCAAGGCGGCCCGGCAGGCCAAGGGCGTGCCGCTGTTCCAGACGCTGAAGGGCGGCCTCGGCCAGCTCGTCGACGCGCTGGTGGCCCAGGCGCAGCCGGCGTTTCAACTGGTGTGCGGAGCAGCCGAGGCTGTCGAAGGCGCCGCGGGTGCGCCGTGGCGCGTGCGCGTGAACGGGGACTGGCTCGAAGCCGACCACGCGATTCTCGCCTGCCAGGCCTACCAGGCCGCTGCGCTCCTCGGTTCCGCGGATGGCGAACTGGCTGGATTGCTCGATTCCATCCCCTACTCGAACTCCATCACGATCTCGCTAGGATACGATAAGGCCGGCTTCCACCATCCGCTAAACGGTTTTGGTTTTCTGGCGCCTCGTGGCGAGCGCCAGGTCCTGGTTGCCTGCACCTGGGTCGGCACGAAGTTCTCCGGCCGCGTGCCACCGGACAAGGCCGTCCTGCGCTGCTTCGTGGGCGGCGAGGACGCGGACGTCTTGTCGCTCTCCGACGAGGACCTGGTCACCGGCGTGCGGGCCGAACTGCTCACCGTCATGGGCGTGTCGGAGACCCCCGTCTTCACCCACGTGGCCCGCTGGCCGCGCTCGATGGCGCAGTACACCGTGGGCCACGCCGACCGCATTCGGCGCATCGAATCCGGCCTCCAGGAACTTCCCGGCCTGCACCTGGCCGGCAACGCCTACCACGGCATCGGCATCCCCGACTGCGTACGCATGGGAAAGCAAGTCGCCGACGCCATCGCGGCCGGCGGCCGATAGCGGACCGCCAACCGCTGTTACAGTGGTAATGATGCGACTGGCACCGGGTCTGGCTGTCCTGGCGATTGCACTGGCCGGCTGCGGCTCCGGCCGGTCCCAAACCCCGCAGCCGCAGGCGGCCGCCACGCCGCATCCGCAAAAATACGCCGTTCTGGCCAACGCCGACAACGGCCGCGACCACAAGGGCAACATCGCCCGCGCCTACCGCTCTCTGCGCGCGCTGGGCTTCGACGAGAGGAACATCTTCATCGTCTCTCCAAAGGACCGCCGCGATCCGCCCTCCAAACAGACTCCCGTCTCGACCCCCATTCCCGCCCACTTCGCGCAGGTCATGGACCAGCTCGCCTCTATCACGCGCGCCGGCGACGTGGTGGTGATCTACGGCACCGGCCACGGCGATACCGACCAGGACGGAGTCTTCCTCGAGTTGCGCCACGGCCGTCTGCTGCCCGCCGATCTGCGCGCCGAGGTCGAGCGTCTCCCCGCCAGCGTGATCGTGGTCATGGATCAGTGCTTCTCGGGGGGCTTCGTCGATGCGTTCGAGGGCACGAAAAGCAGGGCCATCGTGATCTCGGACGTCGACAGTCAGCACGAAACCTACTGCGCGTTTTTCGCCAAGACCTTCTGGGATTCGTTCCTGCAAGACCGAAAGACCTCGGTGCGCCAGGCCTTCGAGGCGGCCCTGAAGGTCCACCAGAAGGAGCTCGCCGGCGATGCCGAGTTAAAGACCGACGGCGCATACCGCTCCTTCAACGGCTTCAACGACGCAACGCTGAATTGAGGCGGCTCACCGCCATCGGAACAGCTTCAGCGCTACGAAGAAGCTCACCGCCAGCCAGGCCGAGATGATTGCCAGCTCTCCCCAGACCTGCGCGAGGCCGGCGCCCTCGATCATGTTTGCCCGCAGCGCGTTCGCCACCGCCGTCAGGGGAAGCGCCTGAATGAAGGGCTGGACCGCAGCCGGAAACCGCTCCGACGAAAAGAACACGCCTGAGAAGATCCACATGGGCAGCATGATGAAGTTCATCAGGCCGGAGGCGGCCTCGATGGTCCGCACGCGCGACGCCGACAGCAGCCCCAGCGCGCTGAAGCAGAACGCAGAGAGCACGCACAGGGCGGCCAGTTCCCACAGCGAGCCGCGCAGGGGCGTGCCGAATACGGCCACGCCGAAACCCAGGAGCACCGCCACCTCCACGAACAGCAGGACCAGCCGCGACAGCAAAAACGAGAGCAGGTACTCGGCCCGCGACATCGGCGAGGCCACCAGCCGCTTCAGCAGGTGTCTCCGGCGCGCGTCCACGATCGCAAATCCCATGCCCCACATCCCGCTGCCCATGAGGTTCAGCCCGAGCAGGCCCGGGATCAGAAAGTCGATGTACCGCGAGCCGGGCTCGCGCACCAGGCTGTCGGATTCCGGCGCCGGAGCCCGCACGCCCGCGGCCCGCAGGATGGCCCGCTCCGCCAGCAGTCGCGCCGTGCGTCCATCCGGATTCGTGTCGTCGTAGCGGTACACCGCGCCCCCTGCTGCGCCCGCGAGCGCCAGCAGCACGAGGCGGCCCGTGCGCAGGCCCCGCTCTCCCGCCGTCCGGCTCATCACCTCGACCGCCAGCGACTTCTCAGTCCGCAGCTCGCCCGCCAGTGGAACGGTCTCCGCGCCGATCTTCAGCACCTCCGCCGGACGGTTCCGGAAAGCGATGCCCAGCCCCGCCGCCAGCAGAATCGGAAACACGAACACCCAGAACACCGCCTCCGGCTCGCGCCGGAATTCGCGGAACCGCACCAGCGTGAGCTGCGCCAGCGGACGATCGATCAAGGAACGGCGGCCGGTGTCAATCTTCACGGAGGTGCCTCCCGGTCAGCATGACAAACACGTCCTCGAGCGTCGCGGAGTGCGTGCGCAGCTCGGTCAGCGCGATGCCGCGCCCGTCCAGTTCGTCCAGAAGCGCCGGCACCGCCAGATGAAGCTCCGTCACCTGCAGTTGAAACCCGCCGTTTTCCGCCCGCGCCCGGCGCACTCCCTGCAGGCCTTCGAGCGCCGCCGGATCGAGCGCGGCGCCCTCGGCGGCGAACTCCACGACGTGATCCACGCCGATCGAGGCGATCAACTCGCGCGGCGTGCCGAGCGCGATGATCCTGCCGTGATCCATGATCGCGACATGGTCGGAAAGCCGTTCCGCCTCGTCCATGTAGTGGGTGGTCAGGATAATGGTGCGGCCGTCTCTCTTGAATTGCTCGATGAGCTGCCACACCTGCCGCCGCCCCTGCGGATCGAGGCCCGTCGTCGGCTCGTCGAGGAACAGGAGGTCCGGGTCGCCCACCAGCGCGCAGGCGATCGCCAGGCGCTGTTTCTGCCCGCCGGAGAGCTGGCCCACCCGCCCGCCGCTCTTCTCCTCGAGCTCGACCATCGCGACCACGTCCGCCACCGCCGGCCCGCGTTCGTAGAAGCTCCGGAACAGGCGTACCGTTTCTTCCACGGTGAGCTTGTCCGCGAGCTGGGTCTCCTGAAGCTGGACGCCCAGCCGCTGCCGCAGACGCCGCTCGTCGCTCACCCAGTTGAGCCCCAGCAGTTCGACCGTCCCGCTATCGGGCTCGAGCAGCCCCTCGCAGATCTCGATGGTCGTGGTCTTCCCCGCCCCGTTCGGCCCGAGCAGCGCGAAGCACTCGCCCGCGCTGGCGTCGAGATCGATCCCATCCACCGCCACCACGTCGCCGTAAGCCTTGCGCAGCGCCCGCAGTCGCAACGCCACCGCGCCCGTTGCCATACCTTCAGCGGACCACAAAACCGAAATCGTCCGCAACGTGGGGGAGGCCGGCGGCGCCTCACCACCGACCGATAACGAGGTGCACCACAGGCGTGGGGCAGGCGGTTCCGCCTGCCGAGGTCAGGCCAAACGGCCTGCCCCACTCGGCCAGGTCAGGCCAAACGGCCCGCCCCACTCGGCCAGGTCAGGCCAAACGGCCTGCCCCACTCGGCCAAGTCAGGCCAAACGGCCGGTCCCACTCGGCCAGGGCAGGCCAAACGGCCGGTCCCACTCGGCCAGGGCAGGCCAAACGGCCGGTCCCACTCGGTCAGGTCAGGCCAAGCGCCCGGTTCAGTGGCGCGGCGCGGCGTCCTAGGACGAAGCGGCCCGCCGAGCGGGCTCCGGCCCGTGGTCCTGCTACATTGGTTGTTTCATGCCCTCTTACCTCGAAACCAGCATGGAAATTGCGCGCGAGGCCGGCGCGGTGCTCTCCGGTTACTTTAAGAAGCACGTCGCCTACCAGCTCAAGGGCGAGTTCGACCTGGTTACCGAAGCCGACCGCGCCTCAGAGGCGCTGGTGGTGGAGCGCCTGCGGTCCCATTTTCCGAACCACTCCATCGTGGCCGAAGAAGGCGGCGGCCAGGAGGGCGATTCCGAGTATCGCTGGTACGTCGATCCCCTTGACGGCACCACCAACTTCTTCCATGGCTTCCCGATGTTCAACGTGACGCTCGCGCTCGAGCGCGCTGGCGAATCGATCGCGGGCTGCATCTACGACCCCGTGCGTGACGAGATGTTCGCGGCCGAGCGCGGCGGCGGCGCCCGGCTGAACGGCGCGCCCATCCAGGTCTCGAAACTGGCCCGTCTGGAGGAATGCCTGGTTGCCACCGGCTTCCCCAGCCACAAGCGGCATCTCAACGTTAACATCCACTTCTACTATCAGATGGCCATGGCGACTCACGGCGTCCGGCGCGCCGGTTCGGCCGCGCTCGACCTGGCGTACACGGCCTGCGGGCGCCTGGACGCCTATTGGGAATTCGGGCTCAAGCCCTGGGACATGGCGGCGGGTGTGCTCCTGGTTCGCGAGGCCGGCGGAACGGTGTCGGACATGCACGGAGGCCCCTTCGCACTGGGCGGCCCGCACGTGCTGGCCGACAATTCCCTGGTGCACGAACAGGCTCTGGGGATGTTCGGAGAGGTTTTCGCGGGCCGCTATCGAACCCCCCTGCCCCGCCCCGACGGTGGGGCCTGACCCTGTAACCCGTTATAAAACCTTTACTTTTGCCCACATAAGATGGTAGCCTAAGTGTCTCGAATGAGAACCGTCGACTTCATCCACAAAAAACGAGACGCCGAGGAGCTGACTCCCGAGGAAATCGCCTGGCTGGTCGAAGGCTACACTCGCGGCGAAGTTCCGGAACACCAAATGTCGGCATTCCTGATGGCGACTTACTTCGCCGGAATGTCCGACCACGAAGTGAGCGCCCTGACGGAGTGTCTGGTGCGTTCCGGGGAGACGCTCGACTTGTCTTCGATTCCGGGACCCAAGGTGGACAAGCACTCCACCGGCGGCGTCGGCGATAAGACCAGCCTGATCGCGGGGCCTCTGGCCGCCGCCGCGGGCGTCGTGGTGCCCATGATCTCCGGTCGTCCCACGGGCCACGCCGGCGTCACGCTCGACAAGCTCGAGTCCATCCCGGGCTTCCGCACGAACCTCACCCTGGACGAGTTCAAGCAGCAACTGGCGCAGACGCGGCTGGCTTTCACCTCGCAGCCGGTGGACCTTGCGCCCGCCGATACCCGCCTGTTCGCGCTACGCGAGGCCACGGCCACGGTGGAATCGATCCCGCTGATGGCTGCCTCGATCATGGCGCGCAAACTGGCGGCCGGCCTCGACGCCGTGGTGCTCGACGTCAAGGTGGGTTCGGGAGCGTTCACCAAGCGGCAGGTGGACGCGCGGCGGCTCGCGCAAATGATGGTCGGCGTGGGCCGGCGCGCCGACAGGCGCGTCCAGGCCCTGATCACCGACATGGCTCAGCCGCTCGGCTATGCCATCGGCAACGCGCTCGAGGTCATGGAGGTCTCGCAGACCCTTCAGAGCGGCGGTCCGAACGATCTCACCCGGCTTTCGCTTGAGCTGGCGGCGCGCATGATCTACCTCGGCAAGGTCACCGAGACGCTGGATGAAGCCCGCGAATTGGCGCAACGCAGGCTGCTCGACGGCTCGGGCTACAACAAGCTCAAGGAAGTGATCCAGGCCCAGGGTGGCAACCCCAACGTCCTGGACCGCTTCGACCTGCTGCCGAACGCCAGCGGCGTGCGCGAAGTAGCTTCCCCGCGCGCGGGATTTGTTAGCGCGATCGCCTCCGAGGACATCGGTTTGGCGTCGAACATGATCGGCGCCGGTCGCGACGACAAGGACGACGCGATCGATCCGGCGGTGGGCGTGATTCTGGAAGTCAAAGCGGGCGAGAAGGTAGAGGCCGGTGCGGTGCTCTGCCGCCTGTATTACACCAAGGAGGATCGCCTCGAAGAGGCGGCCCAACTGGTGGAAGATGCGTTCCGGATCTCGGCGCACGCGCCCGAGGCGCGCGAACTGGTCCTCGAAACGGTGGGGTAGGCTTCCAGTCTGCCCTCTTGCAATGGGCCGCTTCACAGGCATCCTCGGAATCGTCGCGATCCTGGGGGTCTGTTTTCTGTTCTCCAGAAAGCGGCGCGCCATTCAGCCGCGGGTCCTGCTGTGGGGCCTGGGACTGCAGTTTTCCTTCGCGATCCTGGTTCTCAAAACCCCCTTTGGCCGGCTTTTTGAAGCTGCCAGCGTGGCGGTCAACGCCATGCTCAACTACGCCGAGGCCGGCAGCGCCTTCGTCTTCGGCCCATTGGGCGTCAAGAACGGCCCCTTCGGCGTGGTCTTCGCCTTCCAGGTGCTGCCCATCATCGTTTTCATCGCGTCGTTCTTCTCCATCCTCTACTACCTGGGCGTGATGCAGTTGGTGATCCGCGGGATGGCCGTCGTAATGCAAAAGGTGATGGGCGCAAGCGGCGCGGAATCCACCGATGTCGCCGCCAGCATCTTCATGGGCCAGACCGAGGCTCCGCTGACCATCCGGCCGTTTCTCGACCGGCTGACCGAATCCGAGCTATTCACCGTCATGACCGCCGGCATGGCGCACATCTCGGGCGCGGTCATGGCGGCCTACGTCAAGATCGCCGGCGTCGATATCAAGCACCTGCTCACCGCGGTCATCATGACCGCGCCGGCCACCATCATGCTCGCCAAGATGCTGACGCCGGAAACCGGGAAACCGGAAACCGCGGGCCGGGTGGACATCGAGATCGAAAAGCCGGGCGTGAACGTTATCGACGCGGCCGCGCGGGGCGCGGGCGACGGCCTGCATCTGGCCTTAAACGTCGCGGCCATGTTGATCGCCTTCCTGGCGCTCATCGCAATGCTCAACGGCATTCTCGGCTGGCTGCACACCGTGTCCGGCTTCCACTGGCTGCCGCCGAGCCTGGAGAGGATCTTCGGCTTTCTGTTCGCGCCGGTCGCCTGGCTGATGGGCGTGAGCTGGAAGGACTCGGCCGCGATCGGCAATCTGCTCGGCACCCGCCTCGTGCTGAACGAATTCGTCGCTTTCCTCCAGCTCGGGCCGATGAAGAGCCATCTCGACCCGCGCTCCTTCACCATCGCGACCTACGCTCTGTGCGGCTTTGCCAACTTCAGTTCCATCGCCATCCAGGTGGGTGGCATCGGCGCCCTGGCGCCATCTCGTAAATCCGACCTCGCGCGCCTGGGTTTGCGCGCCGTGGCCGCCGGAACCATGGCGAACTTCATGTCCGCCTGTATCGCAGGAATACTGCTATGAACGAAGCCGTCGAATTTCTCAGCGCCCGCCTACCCGCCGCCCCGCAGATCGCCGTCGTGCTCGGCAGCGGCTTGGGCGCTTTCGCCGAAGAGCTGGCCGACAAGGTCGAGATCCCCTACTCCCAGATACCCGGGTGGCCGCAGCCGACCGCCGAAGGGCACGCCGGCAAGCTGGTGGCCGGCTCCTGCGGCCCGGCGCACGTTGCGGTGATGGCCGGCCGCGTCCACCTCTATGAAGGCTACACGCCCGAGCAGGTGACCTTCGGAATCCGTGTGCTGGGCCTGCTCGGCGCGCGCACCGTGGTCGTGACCAATGCGGCGGGCGGCATCAACCCCGGCTACGAGCGCGGCAGCCTGGTCCTCATCTCGGATCACATCAACCTGCAAGGATCGAACCCGCTGGTTGGCGCCAACTACGATTCGCTCGGCCCGCGCTTTCCGGACATGTCCGAGGCCTACTCAACCGATCTGCGGGAGACCGCGCGGCAAGTGGCCGAGGACCTCTGTATTCCGCTTCAGGAAGGCGTCTACGCGGCCATGCTGGGCCCCAGTTACGAGACCCCGGCCGAGATCCGCTACCTGCGCACGATCGGCGCCGATCTGGTCGGCATGTCCACCGTGCCCGAGGTGATCGCCGCCAACCACATGGGCCTGCGCGTCCTCGCCATTTCCTGCGTCTCCAACATGGCCGCGGGCATGCTGCCGCAAAAGCTCACCCACGCCGAGGTGCTCGAAGCCGGAGAAATGGTGCGCGAGACCCTGGTGCGGCTCCTGGTCGGGCTGCTGCCGCGGATTGCCGGCTGACTCCGCGCGCCTTGTGGCCCATTGCGATCAGGCACACCGAGTGGGAGCCGGGAGCCTGACCGGCGTTGTCCCGTCGCGAGTTCGCTGGACCGGTTGGCGGCCGTGAACGCGAGCATGGCCGGCTCGCCGGGCGGCGCGGACGCGTCTACTCCGGCGCTAGCCACCGTGCTCGCCGAGATCTCAGTTGCGAGGCGCGGTCCCGATCTCGCTCCGACCGGGCACTCCGACCTCAGCCGCTGCCTCCAACAGACAACGAGCCAGACCCGGACCACGGCCCGCCGGGCGCTCCGCGCCGTTCATTGCGTTCTGGTCGCTGAAAAGTGGGTGTGGATGATCCGCCAGCCGTCCTTTTTGCGCTGGTAGACCTCGGTTGCGTTCCAGCGGCTGGTGGCGTCTCCGTTGTGGCGCACGAAGATGTAGGTAAGCACCGCGACATCGCCCGCGACTTGCACGCTGGGGTCCACTATCTCGTAGCTGTCGAACAGGGGCGTGCCTCGGAACCGCTCGTAAAGCTCCTTCACCGCGGGAAGGCCGTCGAGCCGCTTGTCGGTCATGATATGGAAATATGTAATCTCAGGAGCGAACGTCGCAAGCTGCGGGCCGGGGTCTCCCTTGGTCCATCCATCCATGCCCTGGCGCTCGAGTGCGAGGATCTGGCGCGCCGTCTCCGTTTCCGGATCCGCAGCCGGCAATGCTACCGAGAACGCGGCGGCTGCCGCGCAGAGTGCTATCAGCCTATTCAAAGCGCTCACCTCCACCGAACAGGATAGCTTCTTGGGCGCCCTGCGGCTGTCGCGCGCCGGTCGGCGCGGCGCGGACCGTACCAGGCAGTAGCCGACCATGCGGCGCCTGCGGGGGTCGCGCGCCGGTCGGCGCGGCGCGGGCTCTCACTGGGTCGAGATCTCGGCGAGCACGGTGGCTAGCGCCTTGCGAAACTGCTCGGGTGTATCCACGTCGAACAGGCGCGGGGCAAGCGGCTTGAGCGTGGACTCAAGCTGGTCGAGTTGTACGTACACGCGGGGCCGCTCCAGCGGCTCGTCCCTGCGGGGGCCGTACCGGGGACCGCGCCCAGGGGACGGGCCAGGTAGCGGCGAAGGGCGGAAGGAATGATAGCGGATATAGTAGACCCGGTAGTCGGGCGGGAGGGCCAGGGCGATCTTTTCCAGGTCCACGCCGTGCTCGAACTCGACCGGGCTGCTGAGGATCAGCAGAACCCGCCGGGGTTTCGGCGCGCTTCCTAGAGGCCGGTCCTGCGGGGTGCCGACGAG
>Ga0182017_10002626_pt1 | contig 13587 bp, 15 predicted proteins | sample 712E3DmetaG_FD_120492 | JGI IMG/M metagenome (GOLD analysis project Ga0182017, IMG submission 120492) | Permafrost microbial communities from Stordalen Mire, Sweden - 712E3D metaG | ecosystem: Environmental > Terrestrial > Soil > Wetlands > Permafrost | place: Sweden: Stordalen | collected... | reverse complement strand
TCCCAGTCGGATCTGGACAAAGTAGCGCTGCGCTTAAATCAACGCCCACGAAAGACTTTAGGTTTTCAGACTCCTGCGAGTAAACTTCAAGAAAGTGTTGCGTCGACCCATTGAGACCACCTGTCTAAATTGACGAAGAGCACTTCCTTTTTAGTTGACATTCATAAATGGACAGTTATAAAAAGATGTTGCGTTCGGGCAGCCATCCAACCTCCCTCAAGGAAGGATGTGCAGAGATGACCCCCACCGGCCGGGACGCCAGGGACGTTGGTCCCAATCAAAGCCCATGTCTATTTCATGGTAGGAAGGCACGGCACATGAGAAATGACTGCTGCCCAATCACGGAGACGCGCTCTAGAAGTATTCAGATTGAAGAATCCACGCTGAGGGAACTTAGAGAACTATGCCATGAAATGAGTAATTCAAATGGCCTGGTTACAGCCCAGTTGATCGTCGGCTTGAGGAAAAATCGCGACACTCACATTCAAGTGATGGAAAGCGCCTTAAGCCTCTCAATCAGAGGAACCGAGGCACTCAGGAAGTTGATGTTGCTCTTGGGTACTTTAGAGGAGAGCCTTTCCGCAGCTGCCTCATCAACCGGGCGTTCTGGGACCATCACCTTTGGAAATGAGAGTAAAAAGTGAAAAAAGCACTCTTGTTAAGTTTGTACGGAACAGCTATTCCAATCAGGCGACTTTCTAAGGGAAGGAGTGCACCCTTGTTATTGGTCCGTTGATGGTGCGCTTCATTGTTGAAAATGTTCAGTCGCAGAGAACAACATTGTGGTTGGAAACAAGGGCTCCGTTTGATTTGCTGGGCTGTGTCACCGGGGTGCAGTCGCAAGCGGAAGAAGACTTATGGAACTCAGCCGGGACCCTGAGATCGCTTTACAGGGAATGGCGAGGATAAGTAATCAGCAGGAGTATATTGCGGCTGACGATGCCTATCTGAAGCTGATCGACCATCCCCTGAACAAATTGATCGGTTCTGACTGGAAATCCAACATTCATCCACGAGACATACCACGAGCTGTCCATGCCTTTCAAGACATGCGATTATCCGGCATTGGTGATTTTCATGGGCATGTGATGACCAAACGGAGTGATGAAGTTCCCGTTCGGGTTCTGCTGATTCAGAACTACAACAAAGAGGGGGTTTTCACCGGCCACTTTTGCTTCATACGAAGTGCGCACACGCCGATCGATAGAAATACTGGAGTTCGACAGGGCTATGAATTATTCCGCGCGGCATTAGGACATTCTCCTATTGGCTCCGTTCTACTAGATCCCTGCTCTGGCTTCAGGCGCGTCAATGAAGCACTCCTAGCGATGCTAGGCTATGCGGGACCGGAGCTTTCGGGGAAAAACTTCGCCGACATCACCGACATTCAAGGCTTCGATCGAGATGCAAACTTAGCTTATTTGGTCTTGAAAGGAGACCTACCTGGATGCCAATTTCAGAGGCAAATCCATAGAAAAAACGGAGAGTCCTTCTCGGCTGAAATATCTGTGCGGATTATCCGTGATAAACCAGACGACCCCATTTATGCGATTGGTTTTGTTAGAGAGCATCCTGAGGCGGGACAATGGGAGGATTCTACTCAGCGAGGCAAGAGAAATACTGCCGATGTGCCCGCACGCGGGGGCAGTCCTCTGCGTAGGCCAGATACCCAGGCACTTCTATCCACAGAACGATACGTGAGGCTCTTCAATTCGCTGTCACAAAGCCTTGCGATCTCGACACTTCCAGACCACCGCTATGTCGCGGTGAGCGATGGTTTTCTTCGATTGTTCGGGTGCCGTAGAGAAGAGGTTATTGGCCGAACGGGTCAGGAATCAAAACTTTTCGTTGAACCGGAAGGCGCAACCGAGATTCATGAGTTCAATGCCACGCCTCGACATGTTCACGAGGTCGAGGTCACGCTGCTCGGCCGGTCGGGAGACAAAAGAGCGGGATGTCTGAGAACCGAAACCATTGAAGTCGATGGGGAGAACCATTTGTTGGAGATTTTTCGCGATATTAGTGTAGATAAAAACACAGAACAGCTTTTGAGGTTGAGCGAAACGCGCTATCAGGCTATGGCAGAACAGGGATGGGAGGGAATTGTCCTGGTCGACCCCGTCAGTAAAAAGATTCTTGAGGCTACTGGTGCCTTTCTCCAGGTAGTCGGTTACACACGCTCTGAGATCGCTCGTCTCTGTTTATACGATCTAACTGCCAAATACCCAGCTATAGTTGACAACGATATTCGTAATGTGTTGGCGAGCAAGAGTCGCGTAATTGGTGAGTGGCGATTCCGATGCAAGGACGGTAGAATGGCGGACCTCGAAGTCAGCACAAATACAGTTTATTACGCTGGGGGCTTGGTCGTCCGCCTTGTTTGTCGTGACATAAGTGAACGGAGACGACTGGAGGAACAGCTGCGCCACTCTGCGAAGATGGAGGTCCTTGGCCGCTTCGCTGGTGGGATCGCGCACGACTTTAACAATCTGCTCGTTGGCATTCTCGGCTATAGCATGCTACTCGAAGACAAACTGCGCCAGAATCCGATACTCTCAAAATTAAGCCACGAAATCACTAGTGTCGCGTTACGAGCCAGAAACTTAACTTCGCAATTACTTTCGATCAGCCGACGCCAAGTACTACCGGCAGAACTCTTGGACATCAATGTTGTGGTCAAAGGCGCAGAAGGCCTGTTGCAGCGAATCCTAGTAGAGAACATAGAACTCCGTTGCGAGTTGAATGCCGTGACGGCTCGCGTTCGAGCGAATCCGGGACAGATAGAGCAAATCATAATGAATCTAGTCGCAAACTCCCGCGACGCCATGCCTAAGGGAGGAAAGCTCATAATTACGACTGACGAAATTCAAGTAGACGAAGCTTTGGCTTTTCGGAAACCAGGGCTGATCCCAGGGAAGTACGTCCTCTTGTCGATCAAGGACACGGGGTTTGGTATGGATTCGGTCACACTCTCCCATCTGTTCGAGCCTTTTTATACGACAAAGGATGCTGGAGTCGGAACTGGCCTAGGCTTATCTACCGTGTATGGGATTGTCAAACAAATCGGCGGGTTCACTGCAGTGGAAAGCCAGGTGAACGTTGGAACGACCTTTGACATCTATTTCCCGCGCGTTGAGGAACAGCATTCATTATTTCAACCGCCCGAAGAAAAGGCTTACGATGCTCCTGTTTCGACGACAGTCTTAGTTGTTGAGGACGAACGAACTGTTAGAGAACTGGTGGTAGACATCCTAGAAGCTGAAGGTTATAAGGTTCTCTCTGCTGAAGATGCCGAACAAGCACTGATTCTGGCTAAGAGCCATGATGGCCCCATTCACTTGGTCGTCACCGACATTGTCATGCCGCATGTGTCTGGCTCTGAATTGGCCGCGGAACTGCTACGATTGCGCCCGGATATGAGGATCATATTCATGTCGGGTTATTCCGATAGAGAAATTGTAAGGCGGACGCAGTCAGGAGCGCCCGCGAACTTTGTAGCGAAGCCATTTACGCCGGAAGAGCTACAGCGCAAGGTTCGAGAGGTCTTGAAGGACAGTTCGAAAGACCTTGACCTGCCCCCCGAAAACTAATCCAGGCGTGAGTCAGCTTGTCCGGGTACCGTGCTTGGGCTGACGCGCGTGCCCCACAACGCTTCGGTGATGTCTTCCAGTCGCCGCACGCTCACTCCCGCAAGATACATCTCCACCAGCGCTTCTTCCACTGAACTCTCGCGTCGCCGGTAGCGTTCAATGATGGCCGTCTCAAACGGCAGCGTGCGCAGCTTCGGCACTTTCAGCGTCACTTCGCCAGCTTTCGTATGCAGTTGCTGCTGGTAGGAACCCGCCCGCGTATCCTTCCGCGCCTCAGTTCGTTCGTACCGCTCCGCCCTTGACACCAGCGGCTGTTCCCAAACTTCTGCATAAGGCTCCTTGCGGTTCCAGGTTTCCATGTTGTGCCTCGGATCCCATCGCCAAAAAGAAGAACTACTTGATTGTTATCGCTCGGTAGCGGAATCGCACATAAGCGGGGACTTACGCCGGAATTCATGAAATAGGGCCCGGTGGGTTTCCCACCGCCAATTGGACTCAACGCCCGAGAAACGTCAGTGCTTTAGCCGTAGTGTCTCAAGAGGTTGTTAACATCGAGGCCGGATCGGCTGATGGGCGGATGTTGGTTGAGGCTGGCATGAGGTCGTCGCCAGTTGTAGAGGCGGGTCCAAGGAGCCAGGTAGGAGCGGCGGTCGGGGCGCAGAGCGTGATTCCCGCCAAGCGCGGAAAGAAAATGTAGCATGTGCGCGGAGTGCGCGCGGAGATGCGGTGGGCATTCCCGCAGCGGCTCTACCGCCGCCGGGCCTGGATCGAGAGCCTATTCAGTTCGGTAAAGTGCAAGCTCTCGGCCCGCGCACCAGGTCGTTCGCTGCGCATGCAAGTGCGTCAAGCCCTGCAGCTCGGCTTGAGCTTCAATCTGCACCGCTTGGAACATCGCCACCTTTTCCAGAGGATGTCAACAGAGCCAGATAACTTCTACGTTCATTTCTCCAAGCACGCACAGACTCACTCCATTTGCGATGTTGAAACTCTCCCACAACGAGAACCCCGTCTGCAGCAAGCTTAATAACAGGCATGCCCGTCTCGACGGAGGTGTACGCAGGGAAAAAACCGTGCAGAAACACGCCCAGTTGGAGCATCTTTAAGTCGGCGTGGCAGTTCCCAAACGGCCACGTACACGAACCGATAAGGAGACAGATCCGATGAAACGTACCGTGTCAGTCCTGGTGTTGGCCGCGTCTTCGCTGCTCGCAGTGTTAACGCTCGCCCACACGAACGTCAGAAAGCATGCTTTGACAGCAGATGGCGTGCCAGCTCCACCGTGGCCGGGGCCGCGGCTGAGTAACTCCCTGATCGCAGATGGCGTGCCAGCTCCACCGTGGCCGACGCCCAAGGTGGTGCCAGCCAACAACCGCGCCGCCTAAGCAACATGCAAGGAGCCAGGCGTATCGCAGGCGTATCGTAGGAGTAGCATTTATGCTACGTTATGCTATGATACGCCCTGGCTTCTAGCAGAGCCTAGAAATCTGTGCGGTCAATGTCGGGCCATGAAGCTGCTTGCTTGTGTTTCTCTCCCGACGTCGTTTCAGCGCTTAGAAGGCATTTATGGCGAGTCTTGCTTTTTTTATCGCCTTCCCAATCCTGCTCGTGCTGGCGTTGCTGGCGCTCGTCTCGAAGAACTCTCGCACGGGAGCGAGTCACATACTGACAACCAATGACTTCCTCCCAGTGCATCACCGCCAGTTCGAGGAAGTGGACCGTCGACTAAGCGAGTACGAAAAGATGCTCATAAAAATCCAATCTGAGCAGCGCGAGCTCGCTCTTCAATACCTGGTTGAGCTTCGAACAGATTTTGAGCAGGTCTCGAAGTTGCTCAATCGGGCCGCAAAATTCCTGCCCGAGATTACGCTGAGAGGAGAAAGAGAGCGATTTTGGGTCGGGGTCCGTTTTCGACTTGAATACCACCTCGTCCAACTTCAAATTCAGTTTGGCGTGGTTCCAGCAGGGCGTCTGGAAGCCTTGACTACAAAAGTCAGGTTCCTGGCGCGCGCGGCCGCTCAAGTGCTTGATGAGCTCGGTCGCGGAAACGGCCTGGACCTTCTCCAATCTGACCTGAACAGTTAGTGCACCCAACAATTCCCGACTCAGCCTGGAAACGATGAGTCTTCGAAGGACGCAATGTTAGTTGTCACCTGGGTGATATGATCCACTCTGCAGCCAATGGGATTGGCGAAATTCGAACTCGTCCTGTGGTACGTGAGTCTGCTCCTGGAGTTGATGGTCTGTGCGCTCGCGCTTCGACGCCACCTTTATCGCCAGCTCCCGGTCTTCACCGGATACATCACAGCGGTTCTCGTGCGCGGGATCGTCATGTACGGGATCTACCGCAGCATGGGCTACACGTCTCGCCCGGCATTTTACTCTTTCTGGATCACACAAGCTGCCCTCCTCGCCTGGCGGGGAGCGTCGATAGGAGAGCTCGCGTGGACTGCCTCGCACCCCTACCTTGGGCTTCGAGTCGTCATCAAGTGGCTCGTTGCCGCCATTTTTCTGACTCTCTTAATTCTAGGCTCATGGTTAACGATTGAGGCTCCTTCCCACCTTCCCGCATTCGTCCTGGCATTGGAGCGTGATTTAGAACTTACGGCAGCGATCGTCCTCTTACTGCTCTTATCCCTCACTTTGCATTACCAGGTCATACTGAGCGCCGTTCAAAAACGGATTGCAGTCGGCCTGTTCCTATACTCTCTGGCGCAAGTAGTGAACGACGCGATTTCCAACGAATGGCTGCGACCCTACTTCCCGTGGTGGAACATTGTCCGCCTCACTTCCTTTCACGTAGCTCTAGTCCTCTGGGTGACCGCACTCATGAAGCCAATCGTGCAACAGCCGATGCCCGGACCTATGGATCTCCGGCCTATCCGCGAGTTCATGCGCCAAGGCACCGAAGTGATGCACGATCTATCGGCGCGCGTGAGCCAGCTCAGGAAAAAACTGCAGTGATGGAGAATGCAATCGGCCGTTGCTGCCAAACCCATGCTTGACGACCTCCGTCGAACTGGGCTACGACTTGACGTGGAAAATGAGCTTCAAATGGGAAGAGCGTCTCGCCACACTCTGTCATGGAAAAGACCTCTTTTCTTCGGGCGCCACATCCTGCTTCTTGATCATTCGACACCCCCGCTTTCTTGCACATGTGCTCATAGCACACGGCTGCATCTCCGGTGGAGTATCACTCCAGGCTTTTAGCGGGGAAAGATGGGTTCACCGGACGAATACTCAGTCGGCTCACTTCTATAAAACTTCGGAACCAATCCCCAATCGGCGCTTTCCTGGCCACGAAACCACGGAAGCACGTCTTCATACGGCAGCCATTTCTCTCGGATTTCCGACGCGATCTGCACGAACTTGCTGAGTGTTTCAGCGCGCATCACGTGATGGGGCATCATTCGTTGCTCGAGTGACCCTGACGCTAAAGGAAGCAATGTAGCGTTGCGGGTGTGGCTATTACTCTTAATTCGGATTTATCGCCAATCTGCGAATTCTTGAGCGATTCCGCTGTTCTATCTAGGTGCGCGCGAAAGCAGGTTGATCACCATTTTGTTGAACTTCTCAAGGTCCAACTCCGTCTGCACATGCACAAGCCTTTCTCCCAACCCAGGCTGGTTCCCCGGAACCCACACCAACGTGTTGCCGTACCCAGCCGTATGCGAAATGTCGATGTCCATGTACAAAGACTCCTCTTTCGTGATGATGCTGGGATCGAGCCAAGCCGCAGCTGCCAACTCGTCCCAGAGGTATTCTTCGTCAGCCCATCTGCCGATGTATTTCGCCGCGGGCGTTCCGGCCTTCGCAATCTCATCGATCATCGCCTGGGTCAGCCGCGTTTTCACGGAAATGTCCACGGTCGTCACCGTAATCTTTGGCCACGGCGCACGCAACACGATGTGCCCCGCCTCCGGATCCCACCAGAAATTAAACTCGCGGCGATTCGTTTGTGCCCAATTCATCGGAAGCACCGGCGCAATGCTTCCACCCATCACCACAAGCTCCTGCGCCAACTCTGGAAATTTTGGGTCCAGGCTGATGGCCTGCGCCAGATTTGTTAGCGGCCCTCCGGCATAAATCGTCACCTCGTGCGGATACTGATGCACCATGCGGATCAGAAAATGCGCCGCGTCTTCCGTTTCCGGCTTGAGCGCGGGATTCCCCTCCGGCAGCGGATTGGGAACTTCAAATGGTCCCCTATAAACGCCGGAGTTCCACGCGCCGGTGAGCGTCGCGCCGCTGGAGGAACGGATTTTATGTTCGTTCCACGCACCCTGGTAACTCACCACGCCGTAGAGTTTCTCCCAGCGCTGAATCTCTTCCTTGTTGTTGATCAACGGAAAAACCGCGCCCGGATAGACCTTGATTCCGGGGTGCCCCGTGAGTTCCAGCATGCGCAACGTGTGCGCAACTTCTTCGTCGCGCCACTGATCGCCGCTGACGACGGTGATGCCCAGAGTCTCAATCTCCGGCGATTGCAGCACCATTAACATCGATTGCTGGTCGGTCGTGGCTGGTCCGCGCGCATCCTGATCGAGGATCACTTTGCGTGTCTGCGCCTGCGTACAAATCGAAGTAAGCGCCGCGGTAACTAACAAACAGAAAATTGTACGTTTCACGGATTTTAAACTCCTGAGTGCAAGGAATTTTCGATCAAAGCCGGTGGCGCTTTTAGCCCCTCAACCGTGAGGCGACACAAGTCATGGTCTGGATCAAGGTGGGTAACGGCGGCAAGCCAAGTCCTGCTCCTTTGCTTGATCCTCAAAATCGCACCGCCGTCGATGACATGCCTGTCTGTGACGATCTGATCGGACTCCACAGCCACGCCGCTACCGGTGACAACCAGGGAAGCACTCTCGTCGAGAACCTCCACGATAAACACAGAAGGAGATACACGCTTAAACCGGAATCTCCTTTTTGACTTCAAAAACGCCACTAACTATACACCTGTTTTGCCCTGCTCGCGTAGTGGGACAAGATTTTCATCTGAAGTGCACCGATTTGATCTGCGATCTGCACCCAGACGGCGCAAATTGCCCCCTGTTCTGACCCGCTTTGACAACACCTCCGCTTACCCCCAACTCCATCCGCCGTAGAACGATTCCGATACGAACTTGACCAGCATCCGCTACCCCGGCAGCAGCGCGATCCGGCCCAGCATCGCTCCGAACCGCCGCCGGTTCAGATGGCCTTCCGCCAGCAGCAGCCAGTAATACCGGGCGTGCTTGACCAGCCGTCCTCCGGTCTTCACCAAACGTTGCTGCAAACTCGTCAGCGACCAGTTCTCGATTCGCTTGGGCAGGGCCAGTCGCCGCCACAGATTGCCCAGGTTGTACGCCAACAGGCTCAGCGCCAGCCGCACTTGGTTCGAGCGAAACCGATGGCAAGAGAGCCGCGTCATCTTCACCGCCTGCTTTCCCTCCTTGATCCACTGCTCCGCCGTCCCCCGCTTGTTATAGAAGCGCACCACCGCCCGGCTCACCGTTTGTCGCCGGAAGAGACCCTAACCCTAGCGAGAGGAGAAAGCGCACAGGAATCCCGGGTGCGACAAAGAAAATACACCCTACATGCAGCACGACAACACGCGTACGAGTGGCGCAAGCTAGGGTACAGGGCGCTGTAGACGCGCGAGGGGAAGATTCCTGGCTACTGGTGGCGTCGCGTAACCGGACGTATGCCGTACCATTAGCCACTTCTACGGTAAATGTGTTTATCAGGACTTACCAGCAGGCAGCTCGCAACATGCGATCGATTTCTTCCTTCCGAGTGACGGCGCTCGGAAGCGATCCATTTGGTTGTGTATGGGGTTTCAGCTTTTCCCGGTAGCTGAGGCAATTCGGGCTTGCATCTCGCGAGTTAGATGCGGCACGATGCCCACCATCCGCTCTATCAGCATCAGCTGGCCCCTGTGGTGCATTTCGTGTTCTTTGACCGAAAGAATCATTTCGAAACGGCTCTTTGATGAAGGGGTCATCCCTGCACGCATCTCAACCCGCTCACCTAGGAAACTTTCCGTAAGTCCTTCGAGCCAACCAGCCCATTTCTCGCCAGAGCTATGAAGCATCTCAAGTGTCTGATCTTTGCTCCGCTGCACCCTTTCTTCCACCCCCAAGCGCTGCATCAGCGATGGAAAGTCAAAGCCCTCAAGCGAAGCTCGGTGTTCCTGGCCATGAACTTGGTATTGAAAATTGTGTGCCAGTGAAATATGCACCAACAACTCACCGGCAGTGCGTGTGTTTGGGGCTGGTCGAAAACTATATTTTTCTTCAGGGAGTTCCTGAGCAATAGTAATCGTATTTTTCCGGACGGTGCGAAAACTCTCGGCTAACTCCTTGGCTCCGTAGTAGTTCAAGTGATCTCTCCTTCAGTCAAACGAGCTGTCCTCTTCAGACGACAGGATGGACCCGAAGTTTAACACGCTGCCTTGCTCATTGGGGCCAGCGCCTGAAAGTCGCAAAACCGGACATTTGACGTACCATTACCCACTTCTACGGTAACCGCGTTCTATAAAGGGGAGAGTCAAGAGAAAAACTTCCCCGGCGACTGGAAGAAGCAAGGTGGTTCGCTGCGCTCTCCAGCCCATGTCCTGTTGAGAGGCTCTGGGGGTGATCGCTCTTCGTAGATCCATTCTGTTCTCGTGCCGGCGCTTTCGGATTCTGAAGCAAGACAAGCTGCGTGGTTGAAATTTGTCAACCATGGTTCTATCTGAGGCTCGAGGCCTATAGTTTTTTCTGGTTATCCGAGGGGGCATATGGTTAATCAAGAGACTCGCGGTGCTCGGAGCACACTCTCCGCCTAACGCCGTAATGGATACTCACCCTCGAACCAAAGCGTCAGAAGAACCGAAAAGCCATCACCAGAAATAAATCCAGCAAAGGACGGTCCTCAACCCGACGCTCAAGCTGCTTGTTGTTTCAGATGTTCTGCGTCGAAACGAACTCCTTTCTTCCAAACGAGCAAAGTGATGGCCGCGATCTTGCGCGCCAAGGTGAGACGTGCCAAATGCGGCTTCATGCCGCGGGCGACGCAGGCTTCGTAAAAGTCCTGGAAAGGTCCCGCGGTCGAGGCTGCCCGCGTCGCTGCACCCTTGAAGATATTTTTCAAATCATGGTTGTGGTTACGGTTGAGCCCGCGGATGGCCAGGACCTTCTTGGAGCGTTTGAGTTGGCCACCGACGATGCGATATTCCCCGCTGGTGTAAGTCCTCAATGCCAAACCACAGTAGGCCCAGAGTTGTCGCTTGGTCCGGAAGCGGTTCGGTGTCTGCATCAGAGCAAGCAACAGAACGGCGCGAATGGGGCCGATCGAGGAAATCTGCTGCAGCAACCTCGTGTTCAGATGCTTCCGGCCTTCCGTTAATAGCTCCCGCCGCGCACCCTGACGCAACGCCGCTAGGGAGTCGAACTGCTGGTAGTAGAGTTCGGCGCGACGGCGCACACCGGCTTCCGAGATCTTCGCCAGCCATTCCGCTCGGAAGCGGGGTGCATACACCTGCTGGCCAGCACAAGGAATGGCCCAGCTTCGGTAAATCGCCTTCAGCCGACTCATCACGCGTGTCAGATCCCGAGTGATCGTCAGGTAGCTGCGGGCCAGTTCCTTCAGAGTGCGGATGCCCTGCTCGCCGTGGTACACCGGGTTGAGCTTGTTCATGTACAGCAGTTCGGCCAGCTTGTGTGCATCGATGCGGTCGCTCTTGTTCCCCGCTTTCAACAGGGCATTCTTGCGCGGGTCACAGACCAGCACGCGCGTGACGTGAGGCTGGAGCAGGTCGTGCAACCAGGCAGCCCAGGTTCCTTCTTCCAAAGTTACGTGCAAACTGCCGCGCAGCCCGCGGAGAAACTGCAGAATCGTTTCCGCTTTGGTTTCGAGAATGGCTTCCATCACCAGCTTGCCGGCGGAATCCAGAACCGCGGCAGAGATCGTTGCCTGGTGCACATCCAGCCCAATATACTTGGCGTCATTCATGAGGGCGCTCCTTGTTGTAGGTAAAGATGAGAACGATCAAAACCTACTCCAATCGGGCGCCCTTTTATAATGCGTTAATCAGGACTTGTGGCTGCTTGAACCAATCTGCATTGCGCGCTAGTCTTCGCTTTTTCCGTTGAGGAATTCAGGCGTCTCTTGGATCAGAACAACCGCAGCCTAGACCTGCTGAGGGAGGTTCGGACGCAATGTGAGCGAGCCGTCATCGTTCAGCTTCTGGTGACAAGCCCACCGCACGGGGTAGCGCACTCCCTTTACCTCAATCTCAGCTCTGAGTTTCAATCCTTTCCAATCTGTGACGTTCGGAAGCACGAATTGCGCCTGCCGAATCTTGCCCGGTAACGGGTAACCGGCGTCCAAGCAACCGCTCTTGAGCACCCTTCCGTCCTGGCTCTCCACGGTCACCCTCAATATGCCCGGCACACCCGCGATGCCGTCATTTGCGAAGCCGACAATTAGCCCCAGGTAACCATCGTCCTTATAGCTCCAGATGAAAGACGGCCTCACCCGATAGCCAATTCGGCGACTGATCCGGTCGAACGCTGCCGGATAAGACTGGTAGTAGCTCATCAGATTCTTTGCGCTGATCTGGTGAAAGTTCCAGAGCGACCAGTAATTCGCCCCGACATCAATCACATGAGCGATCATGTTCTCTGCCGGGGATATCCCTTCATATGCGACGCGTGGATCGGGAGGTTTACCCGGAAGCCCCTGCTCGAGCAATGCCGCGATCCAGGGCGGGCGATTGCTGAGCGCTTCAATCTGCTCGTTCTCAATAAAGATGGTATCGCTCCGAATCCAATTGTTGCTGCGGACCGTGCGGTCTACTAGTTCTGAATTACCAACCCGGCTAAAGTCCGGTTGCGTATTGGTCAGTAGAGGAGTCTTCGAAAAGTGTTCGAGCTGGACTTCGAGCATGCTGGTCCAGGTGCGCTCTGCTGTCTGGTAATCAGGGAAAGGATTGTTGCCAAATGGCCAGGTGTGCCCTTCACCCCAAAAGCCATACATGAAGGTATCGATAAACTCGATGAGCGGATTGCCATCGAATTCCGCTGCCAATAGGCCAACCAGTTCTTTGAATGCCTGCTGAAAAAAAGGATGGTCAAACCGGGGCTGATAACGCGAATGCGGGTTCTGCAAGTATCTTTGCGCCGAGGCCCTGTTTTCCTGATCGCTAAGCACCAGATCAACCTTCGGCACTTTGTCGAGGACAAAATCCGGAAGGGCCGCTTCGTGTGTATAGTCTGGAGCGCACATCTGAACTCGCAATCCGACCCGCTTGTTGTTCTTCTTCGCCAATTCAAAGACGAGCTTCAGATAGTCGGGCATCTCCAGGCGTCCAGGCCGCGGCTGTACTTCCCTCCAGGTCGGACGGACATAAAGCTGCTGGCCCAAAGGAAATCGAACCAGGTCTTCGATCGCCTGAGGAATATTGTCTGACTTGATTTCCTCCGTGCCACTGTCTGCCGTGATATAGGTGACCAGTCCCATGCCATAGTTCGGCACGACGTCTTCCGAAGAAGTAGTGGTCATCACCACATCGTCAGTGGGAATGACGGCATCAGGTGGGTATTGAGGGAACGGACCCTGATTGAGGCGATCGGTCACGTGGGGACCGGAGCCGAAGTCGTAGTTTCCCCAGTTGTGGGCGGGAACCTTCGCCTGCACTTTACCCATTCCGAGTTCTGCGGCTACGGCAACGGCAGCAGTACTTTTTATAAAATCTCTACGCTGCATCGGAATTATCTCCTCCCTACCACTCAGGACAATATCATTCTCGACCCAGTAAGCCACATTTGAGAAATCGACAACCCGTTCCGCTGTCCAACTCCTTCCATGAGAAGGCCGGTTGATGTCAAGGCACACTTTCGCTTTCTTCCTTCCTTGAGTCTGTTCCCATTCAGCCGAGCCGCCTCTGTCGCCATCCTTCCATCCGCACTCTTTTGTGAGCGATATTCGCTCGGTGCCAGGTGGGTGTTCTCGTTTCAGTAGGTGCTGCTACCTGATT
>Ga0182017_10002625_pt1 | contig 13588 bp, 8 predicted proteins | sample 712E3DmetaG_FD_120492 | JGI IMG/M metagenome (GOLD analysis project Ga0182017, IMG submission 120492) | Permafrost microbial communities from Stordalen Mire, Sweden - 712E3D metaG | ecosystem: Environmental > Terrestrial > Soil > Wetlands > Permafrost | place: Sweden: Stordalen | collected... | reverse complement strand
TTGGTGCTGTGTATCAGTGGAGCCTAATTTAAAAGTATCAGTATAATCATTGTTGTAATTGAAGCTTAAAGTTGCTCCAAAATCAGACCTGAATTTTAATCCTTCGATTATTTGCAATTCCGCATAAGCATCTCCAATAATATCATCGAAATTGTCAATTTTGTTATATTGATAGTGCATTGAAGCAATAGGATTAGCTTGCTTACTATCAAAATTGGATACACCATAACCATCAGGGGTTTTAGGATCATAAGGTGTCATTATAGGGTTAGCCTGCATGATATCATGTAAAAAGTTGCCATAAATATTTCCATTTCCCAATGCCCTGGCTCTTCTATGCATATAAGTAAAGTTTTCGCCAATTGTTAAATATTTTTTCACTTTACTTTCAGTATTGATCCGGATGCTGAAACGTTTATAATTTGATTTGCCTTCCCAATCATAAATTCCATCTTCATCGGAATATGCTGCTGAAAGAGAATATTTAGATTTATCTGTTCCACCTGTAATTCCTAAATGATGGCTTTGGGAAGGGGCATTTTTATTCGTAATTAGTTGAAACCAGTCTGTGCCTACACCTAAACTATCTATATAACCCTGTCTAAAAAATATTTTCTTTGCAGGTGTTCTCGGGTTTGAATTCAATTGAGCTTCGTCCATTATTGTAGCATATTGCTTAGCATTTAATAACGAGACCGATTTTGCAGGATTTGAAATACCGTAATAAGCATCATAACTAATGATTGCATCACCAGATTTTCCTTTTTTTGAAGTCACAAGAATTACACCATTTGCAGCACGAGATCCATAGATTGCAGCAGAAGCAGCATCTTTCAATATATCAACTGATTCTATATCTTCCGGATTTATTGTATTAAGGCTGCCTGGAACACCATCAATCAGAACAAGTGGCCCATTTGTATTAGGGGAAGATAATCCTCTGATAGTGATGTTGTAATCGGAGCCAGGTTGTCCATTTTGTTTTATAATAGTCATACCCGGTGTAATACCTTGCAGTGCTGATTCGATTCTGGTAACATGATTTTTCTGAAGGTCCTCTCCTTTAACCTGAACGGTAGCACCTGTAACCAATTTTTTCTTTTGAACACCGTATCCTACTACCACAACCTGATCTAATTCTGTTGCTCTTTCTTTTAGAGTAATGTTTAAGGTTGTTTGCGCACCTACCTGCATTTCTATGGTTTCGTATCCTACATAAGAAATTGCCAGGGTGGTTTCATTGCCAGGTACATTCAGTGAAAACTTTCCGTCAATATCTGAGATTGTTCCTGTAGTAGTACCCTTTATGACTACATTTACACCAGGAATCGGTGCGCCGCCGGCGTCGGTTATTACCCCGGTAATTGTTCGATTTTGAGCCAAACTGACATCCATTATAATGAAGGATAAAATTAATGTCAGCGTTATTCTGGCTATATACCAGAAATGTTTTCGACAAAGTAATCCGTTTTTCATAAATTTAGTTTAGTTTAGTTTGGTTTAGTAATTATTTGTTATTCGGATAAACTATGTAATTTTATAAATATATATGACAAATATAATAAATGTCAGATTTGCAATAATAAATTTATTCAAAAAAATAGATGACTATTTATTTTGATTGTCTGTGCTTTACGAACAAATAATTCAAAAACAAAATATATTTGTAAATAAAACAGTAATAATAACCTTGAAATGACATAACCAAAAGTTAAATTGAAAATTATGTGATACATTTCTTTCTGTTACTTTTGCTGCAAATTATTTTTCAATGATCAGTTATTTAAGGATAGAAAATCTGACCAAGAGCTATGGAACTTTAATGATGTTTGAAGATATTTCTTTTCAATTGGCAAAGGGGCAGAAAATTGCTCTCATTGCTCCAAACGGAACTGGTAAAACATCGCTATTCAATATCATTGCAGGAAAAGATTCTGCAGATTCAGGAACAATTGACTTTAATAAGGATATTACAATCGGTTTTCTTGAACAGGATCCTTTTTATGATGAAAATAAAACAGTAATTGAACAGGTTTTTAGTTCTTCCGCAAAAATTGTACATGTAATTGCAGAATACGAGAAAGCTCTTACCTCGCATGATAAAAGTCAGTTGCAACACGCTACCGAACAAATGGAACTTAATAATGCATGGGATTTTGAAACTCAGATAAAACAAATTCTTGGAAAATTAAAAATATCGGACTTTGACAAGAAAATGGGAATATTATCAGGAGGTCAAAGAAAAAGAATCGCCCTGGCCAATGCATTAATTAATAAACCTGATTTGCTCATTCTGGACGAACCAACGAACCATCTTGATATTGAAATGACAGAATGGCTTGAGGAGTATTTAAGTAATAGCAGTTTTACTTTGTTAATGGTTACCCATGACCGGTATTTTCTGGATAGAATATGTAATGGGATTATTGAATTGGACAACACGAAGCTTTTTCAATACAAGGGTAATTTTTCATATTATCTTGAAAAGAGGAATGAACGGCTGGATATTGCTTCTGCAGATGTTGAGAAAGCCCGTAACTTAATGCGTAAGGAGCTAGATTGGATTCGCAGGATGCCAAAGGCCAGAGGTACAAAAGCCAAGTATCGCGTTAATGCATTTGATGAATTGAAACAGAAAGCTTCAGAAAGTGTTTCGGAAAAAAAAGTCAAAATTAATGTGCAGTTGAAACGTTTGGGTTCGAAAATTATTGAAATAGAAAAACTAAGTAAGAGCTTTAACAATGTCCCAATAATTAAAGATTTTAGTTATAAATTTTCAAAGTTTGAAAAAGTGGGGATTGTTGGAGCTAATGGCACCGGAAAAACAACCTTTCTTAATATCATTACCAACCAAATCAAACCCGATTCAGGAACTATTGAAACCGGTGAAACAATATCGTTTGGATATTACAGGCAGGATGGACTACAGTTTGATGAAAATATGCGTGTAATAGATGTTGCTAATTCAATTGCTGAAGTTGTTACGCTGAGTAATGGAACAATCATGGGAGTATCCCAGTTTATGAATTATTTCTTATTTTCTCCTTCGGTACAATATAATTATGTTTATAAATTAAGCGGAGGTGAAAAACGCAGGTTGTATCTTATGACAGTGCTCATGCGAAATCCCAATTTTCTCATTCTTGATGAACCCACAAACGATCTTGATATTCTGACACTAAATGTTCTGGAAGAATATATACAGAATTTCAAAGGTTGTGTTATTATAGTTTCCCATGACAGGTATTTCATGGATAAACTTGCCGATCATATTTTTGTATTTGAAGGCAATGGAATTATTAAAGATTTTCCTGGAAATTATACCGATTATCATAATTACACTTTGCAAAAAGAGAAAGAAAAGAAATCACTCGGAAAAAAAGACAATCTAAAATCCATTAAGACTGAAAAAGTAAAAAAAAGTTCTTTAAACAAATTGAGTCATAAAGAGAGAAAAGAGTTTGAACAATTGTCAAAAGAAATTGAAGAACTTGAAACTGAAAAAACGACACTTGAACAACAAATGAACTCTGGAAATCTCGATCATCTGAAACTCATGGCCCTAAGTGAAAGAGTTGGCGGGTTAATAAAGCTGTTAGATCATAAGTCGGAAAGATGGATGGAGCTGAGCGAAATGAATAATTGATTATTGGCAATTGATTATTGTTTATTAAAAAACCCCAAACCCCTTAAAAAGGGGCTATAACAGGCCAGTGGGTAATTGAAAGTATCGATAAATAAATATTCAAGAATAGAATATAGAAATACCTGGAATCAAAAAAATTGGTTTTTAATTTAAATATTGCAGAGGGGCAGTTATTGCCCCTTTTTGAGAGGTTGAGGTTCTTTAGTTAATATTTACTTTCCTTCAAATACCTTAATTTGTTCAACAAGTTTGTTGTAGACATTCTGGTTGACTGGCACAAGTGGCAACCTCAGATGGTTGTTTGCCAATTTTTTTATTGACAACGCTGCTTTAATGCCAGCGGGACTGCCATCGGCAAATAAAGAATTAATGATATCGATCAGTTGATAATGAATTACACGGGATTGTTGAATTTTCTTATCCAATGCAAGATTAATCATTTCCGAAAATTCTTTTGGAAAAGCATTTGCTACAACTGAAATTACCCCATTTCCACCAAGACAAACAATAGTATAAGCCCATGCGTCATCCCCGGAAATAACCATAAAATCCTTTGGTTTATTATTTATGATTTCCATAATCTGAACCAGGTTGCCGGAAGCTTCTTTGACAGCAACGATATTCTTAAATTCATTTGCAAGTTTCAAAGTTGTTTCAGCGGTAATATTTGAGGCTGTTCTTCCGGGAACATTATAAATAATTACCGGTAATGGGCTGGATGAAACAATTGCTTTGTAATGTTCAAAAATGCCTGTCTGGCTAGGTTTATTGTAATATGGCGATACAGATAAAATACCGTCTATATCTGAAAAATCGCATGATTTAATTTTATTAATAATTTCCTGTGTATTATTGCCACCGATGCCAACGACAATTGGAACTCTTTTATCTACTGCCTCAATAACTGCATCAATAATTGCATGTTTTTCGTCATTTGTAAGAGTAACAGACTCGCCTGTTGTACCCAATACAACGATATAATCCACACCGTTTGTTACCTGGTATTCCACCAGTTTGGATAGGGCTTTAAAATCAACACTGTCATCATTTCTAAAGGGAGTAATTAGAGCCACTCCTGTACCTTTAAATTTTGTATTTGCTGCAGTCATAAAAGAATTTTTTTTTTACAATTCAAAAATATAAATCTTAAATTGAATATAAAATAAATATACTAAACAATAGTAATAAAATTGTACAGTACTAAAAATATAAATGTATAAAAGAAATAAGAGCTATTACCGGATATTAACCAAACTGTAAATTATATCGGAATTCAGAATTACTAGTTAGCTCCACACAGAACAGGAACATAATGCTTTATTTGTTCGATGAGTGATTGCACAGTATTGTCTTTACTTGTGTCAATCATTACATCATAACAATTTCGTCCTTGTTGTAATTTGCCAATTTTAAATTTGGATTTAGATAAACTGCTTATGAAATGCAATGGGAAATTATTATCAATACTTAAATCGATTAACATATCAAAAGATTTCTCCATAAAATCATGAATAAATTGAGTCTTGGGAATAAAGAATAAATTCAAATCATTTCTTGAGAAAAAATTAAAACCTTTTCGTAAAAAGTAGTAGTCCGGTACTCTTTTATAATCAACAAAGCACAATGCAACAACTTTATTATTTTGTTCTGTTAAAAAATGCAAAAACTTCTTAACAATTTCAAAATCACCCTGTGTATCGGTCTTAAAAACTACTCCGACAATTTGTGAAGTCTCAAAATTGAACATTGACTTTATCCTGCGATAATGTTTCAATTTCCGCCTCAGGATTGAATTTCCTATTCCACTTCTTATAGATTTAAACAAAATCACTTTATTTATGCCTTGCTGTGCAAATGTACAAATTTAATCGAATTCAATAATTTGTATGAAAAAATTATTCGTTTTGTGTCAATGCAGTTTAATTAAGTACTAAGATGATCTTCGACATGCTCAGGTTGACTTTGAAATTAGATCATGCTGAGACTTCGGCGTGAGCTCAGTTGAACGCCTGTCGAAATATGTCCTTTATAAAAATTCCTTAATTTGACGAAATTGCGTTTATTGTTAAAATTGAAATCAAGTTTTCAAATATTTGAAATGTTTCAGCAATCGGTAAATTTTATTTGTCAGATTGAAAGCTTTTTTCAATTATTAATTTCTGTCTTGTCAAAATATTTATTTAGTTTTGCATCCTTTACCAATACATCCCGGAATATGGACGATGGCCCTGCGAATTATTTTGTAAAATCATTGATTTAGAAGGATAGCTTTGTCCATAATTCTTATGCTTCCTTCTATATTGAAAATTAGGAGGAGGTATCTATGATTTCAAAAACAACCTTTTTTTTCAGCCGTATTGTTGGTTGTAAAGTTTATGATGGAAATAATAGTTTCATCGGTAGGCTTGTGGATATTGCTGTTAGCACTGAACACTTAAACCCTGATGACAATGAGCCTTTCAGACCAAAAGTTAAAGCTATATTAATAAAGAAATCCGGTAAGGAAAATTTCTTTAAGTTTTCCAGTATCTATGTAGCTAAGGGTAATGGAAGATACATGGTATATTGCAATGAACCCAAATTTATTGCAAAGAAAGAAACTAAAGAAAACCTGCTATTAAAGGAAAGTATACTTGATCAGCAAATAGTAGATATTAATGGCCGAAAAGTTGTAAGAGTAAATGACATCAGGCTTGTTACCATTTCAGAAGGTGTCTTTGCAATTGCTGTAGACGTTGGAGTTGAAGGTCTTTTGCGTAGGATTGGGATTGTGAAACCTTTGAAATTTATTTTCTCACTAATAAGAATTCATATTCCTGCAGAATTTATCCTTTTTGACGACATTGCAGCTATTGATCATACTAACCTCAGTATTAAATTATCCAAGGCATCGTCAAAACTGCATACCTTGCATCCTTCAGATTTGGCCGATATTATTGAAGAACTTGGGAAAGTTTCCAAAACAACTGTATTTTCTGCACTTAACGAAGAAAAAGCAGCAGATGTGCTTGAGGAACTTGAACCGCACGAACAAGTTCATATAATTGAAAATATGACTTTGGAGAAAGCAGCTGATGTACTTGAAAAAATGCCAGCCAATGAAGCAGCTGATTTATTGGATGAATTGGAAGTTGAAAAAGCTGAAATGCTTCTTGGGGAAATGGAGAAAGAATCTTCCAAAGAAGTCAGAGAATTGCTTGAATATCCTGACAAATCAGTTGGAAGTCTTATGAATACCGAAGTTCTCTCATTCAGTGAAAACATAACAATAGATGAAGTTTTGAATAAATTAAGGATTCAAAAACCAGACATGGAAGTTCTTTATAATCTCTTTGTGGTTGATAAAAATGAAAAACTCATCGCGACTATTTCATTAAGGGATCTGGTAATTTCTCAACCCCAAACTCCGATACATGAAATCATGAAACGGGATCCTATCAGCGTTTACGATTATGATGAGGTTGATTCCCTCGCAGAGATTATTTCAAAATATAACATGCTGGCAATCCCGGTAACTGATAAAGAAAACAAACTGGAAGGCATGGTAGTAATTGACGACGTTGTAGAGGACCTGATTGGCAAACGCAGAACTGTTTAAAAAATAAGTTGCAATTATGTTTAAATTGAAAAGCAGAAAAAGTTTTTTCAAAAGACTTCTCCTATTTATAGCAATTCTTGGGCCAGGTATTATTACCGGAAGCGTTGACAATGATGCCGGTGGCATTACCACTTATTCTGTTGCAGGAGCCGTATACGGTTATAGTTTGTTATGGACTTTAATACCCTCATTTATTGTACTTGTTGTAATACAGGAAATGAACGCTCGGATGGGAATAGTAACCGGTAAGGGCCTTGCTGACCTCATACGTGAAAATGCAGGTGTTAAAGTCACCTTTTTTATTTTTATTGGTTTGTTAATTGCAGATATTGGTAATACTACTACTGAATTTGCAGGTGTTGCAGGAAGTATGGAAGTTTTCAATGTCTCAAAGTACATTTCTGTTCCAATAGTCGCATTTATAGTCTGGATTCTAGTTGTTAAAGGAAATTATAAAATAGCTGAAAGACTTTTTCTTATCTTCAGCGTATCATTACTTATGTATGTTGTTTCAGCAATTATGGGTAAACCACACTGGGGTGAAATTGGCACGTCAATAATTCATCCTAAAATGGAATTTGATGGAAAAAGCCTTGCAATGATTATAGGTTTGGTTGGTACTACCATTGCACCGTGGATGCAATTTTACATGCAATCTTCAGTAATTGAAAAAGGGCTGAAGATGCGACAATATAAATACACGTTATTAGATATTATTGTTGGATGCATTGCTACGGTTGTTGTCGCATTTTTTATTATTGTTGCTTGTGCCTCTACACTGCATGAAAACAACATACCGATAAACGAAGCAAAGGACGCAGCTCTTGCCTTAAAGCCTCTTGCCGGGAAACTTGCATCTGAAGTATTTGCATTTGGGCTATTTATAGCTTCAATTTTTTCTGCTACTATATTGCCACTTGCCACTGCTTTTTATGTTTGCGAGGCATTTGGTTTTGAAGCCGGAATTGACAAGAAATGGGAGGACGCGCGTGAATTCTATGTTCTGTATACCTCTATTATTGTCATCGGCGCTTTAATAATATTGATGCCAAATGCACCGTTGATTGCAATCTCACTTTGGTCACAAGTAGTTAATGGAATATTACTTCCCGTTGTACTCGTTTGCATGATATTGCTGGTAAATAATAAAAAAATAATGGGCAGGCATGTAAATAAACCTGCTAATAATATCATTGGATGGGTTACAGTAATTATACTTATTGGACTATCCGGAATGTTGCTGATTATGCCTTTGATTAAATAAGAAAATATTTATTGGTTAGTTTTTTAGGACAATTTCAGCAAAGAGAATTCTCTCGTGCGAAAGCAAATAACTTTTGCTACCTTTGCAGGCTTTTTAAAAAATTTATGCAGGATATTAGAAATATTGCCATAATAGCCCATGTGGATCATGGCAAAACTACATTGGTTGATCGATTAATTAAGGTGGGTAAACTATTTAAAGATTACGAAAATCCTGGTGAACTGATAATGGACAGTAATGAACTGGAACGTGAGCGGGGTATTACCATTCTTGCCAAAAATGTTTCTGTTATTTACAAAAACACAAAAATCAATATTATCGATACACCCGGACATGCCGACTTTGGTGGTGAAGTAGAACGAGTGCTCAACATGGCTGAAGGAGTGTTATTACTTGTCGATGCATTCGAGGGTACTATGCCTCAAACACGTTTTGTTCTGCAAAAAGCCTTGGCTTTGGGTTTAAAACCTATCGTTGTGATTAATAAAGTTGATAAGCCCAATTGTCGCCCTGAAGAGGTACAGGAACAAGTGTTTGAACTTATGTACAATCTCAATGCAACTGAAGATCAACTCAACTTCCCTACAATTTATGGATCCAGTAAACAAGGCTGGATGAGTGATGACTGGCGCACTCCTGGTAACGATATTATACCTCTTCTTGAGTGTATTCTTAAATTTATACCTGGACCAAAAAGATTAAAGGGAACACCCCAGTTACTTATAACCTCCCTTGATTATTCATCCTATGTTGGTCGAATTGCCATTGGAAAATTGAATCGTGGTAAATTAAAAGAAGGTTTACAGGTAAGTCTTGTAAAACGTGATCAGACAGTAGTAAGGACCAAAATAAAAGAATTATTTTTATTCGAGGGATTGAATCGACGTAAAGTTGAATCTGCCGAAGCAGGAGATATTTGTGCATTGGTTGGTATTGACGGGTTCGAAATAGGTGATACGGTTGCAGATTTCGAAAACCCTGAGGGCCTCGACCCAATTGATATTGATGAGCCAACCATGAGCATGTTGTTTACCATCAATAATTCGCCATTTTTCGGAAGAGACGGAAAGTTTGTTACTTCACGGCATCTAAAAGAAAGACTGGATCACGAATTGGAGAAAAACCTTGCCCTTCGGGTAAAAAAAACTGATTCGGCCGATTCATTTACAGTTTTTGGCAGGGGTGTATTGCACCTGTCAATTTTAATTGAGACTATGCGCCGGGAAGGCTATGAATTACAGGTCGGACAACCACAGGTAATTGTAAAAAATATTGGAGGCGAAAAGTGCGAACCAATAGAACACCTTACTATTGACATACCTGAAGAATTCTCTGGTACCGTAATAGATATGGTAACCAGGCGCAAAGGTACACTAATGAATATGGAGCGTCGCGCTGACAGAATTTACCTTGATTTCGAAATTCCTTCAAGAGGTCTTATTGGTCTTCGTAGCAACTTGCTTACAGCTTCAACCGGTGAAGCTGTTGTAGCTCATCGTTTTAAAGACTTTGAAGTTTGGAAAGGAAATATTGAAAGGCGCACAAATGGTTCTCTGATAGCCATTGAAACAGGTATGGCCATAGCTTATGCACTTGATAAGCTCCAGGACAGGGGATCATTTTTTGTCTTTCCGGGTGAAGAAATTTATAACGGGCAAATTATAGGTGAAAATACGCGTTCCGGCGACCTTGGTATAAACATTACAAGGACCAAAAAACTTACCAACATGAGGGCATCCGGTTCAGACGATAAAGTAAAACTTGCCCCTCCTATTCGTTTTAGCCTTGAAGAAGCCCTGGAATATATTCAGGAAGATGAACTCGTGGAAGTGACCCCAAAATCAATCCGGTTACGTAAAATCATGCTCAACGAAAACGAGCGAAAAAGAAAATCGAAAAAATTATAAAGAAGTTGTGAATTGAGTAATTGTGAAGTTGTGACTCGATAATAAAACTATTAGGGAGTTTATTAATTTTGTAAATAACTTGAAAATTGGCAACCTAAAAATTTAATTAAATGAGACGCTTAATTGTATATCTTTTTGCTGGCGTTTTTCTATGCGCAGCTTGCTTTACAGGTTCATCCGATACTATTCCTGCCACAGATCCGAAAATTGAATATACCGGCAGAATTGATTTTTCCAATCCATTGGCGCCAAAATTTTCTTATTCAGGTGTTTCAATACACGCATGTTTTAAAGGAAAAAGTATTTCTGCGGTTTTGGATGACAGTCTTGGCCAGAATTATTATAACATCATTTTAGACGATTCTGTAATAATGGTTTTAAAAATTGAAAAGGGAAAAAAACAATATACCCTGGCCGCCAATTTAAGAGACACAATTCACGAAATTGAAATTTTCAAGCGCACGGAAGAAATGTTTGGAAAAACATCGTTTTACGGATTTGTTATTAATCAAGGTACCTCCCTGGTTGAAATTTCCAATAGAAGAACAAGACTAATTGAGTTTATTGGTAATTCAATAACCTGTGGCTATGGAAACGAAGGAAAACTGAGCGAAAAATTCGGGGCGTCGACTGAAAACCATTACATGACTTATGCAGCAATCACTTCCAGAAATTTTAATGCAAAGCATTTGGCAGTTTGCAAATCGGGAATAGGCATTTACCGCAATTACAATGGCCCGTCAATTGGAAATAAAGACTGTATGCCCAATTACTATTCAAGAATTTTTTTGTATGATTCTATACCTCTTTATGATTTTAAACATAAACCTGATTTGATTTGTATTGATTTAGGAACCAATGATTTCAATACTGAGGGAGGCGATTCATCAAAATTTGTAAAAGGTTATTTAAAATTTATTGAGATACTTCATCATAAATATTCAAAACCTGATATAATTTGTTTATTGGGCCCTATGCTAAATGGAAACGATTTAATAAAAGTGAGAAAATATTTGCAATTCATAGTTGAAATAGCGAATAAAAAGGGCAATGGCAACGTATATTTTTTTGAAATGTCGGAGCAAACAGGTGATCTCGGTTTGGGAATTGACTATCATCCTACCGTCGCACAACATATAAGAAACAGTGTCGAACTAATTAATTTTATAAGCGCTTTGAAAGAATGGACAATTTGTCCGCATAATAAAAGCACCGCGGATCACTCGATTATGAAACGCTAAATAAAAAAAAAAGCCACCAAGACACCAAATCACAAAGATTTCACCAAGAAGAATAAAAGAAATACCTTAAATCAAAAATCCAAAACAGCTTCTTATATTTGAGCAAAATATATTTTCAAAACTGGAATAATATCAATAAATAGTTATTAATATCGTTTAGTTAATTCGATTTGATAGTCGGCGCGCGACTTTTCTGAAAATGCTATTTAAAGACAAGCTTATTTAAGTCGCACCCAACTTAGCATTTATTTTTCAATCCTTAACTAAATGACGTAAAAATAATTATTAAGGATTATTTTTGACAATAGTTTGTTAAACACTATATTTTTTCAATCAAAATACATTGAAATACATTGAAATACATTGAAATAAAGAAATACTTCAATTTATTTCTATGTATTTCAACTTATTAAATATAAGTTAGTTACAAAATTATACCGAAGTATTGTTTTGAAATACTAGTTTATAATTGTATTTTTGGTGTAATAAAATATCTTTGAAACGTTATTTAATTCTATTTCAATAATTTAAGACCTATTAACCTTATTAATAATTACCAACTATGAGAAAAATATTACTTTTTATTGTCTTTATTTTGCTTTTGGGCTCATGTCAAAAAGATAATATAACCGTTACTCTTAAGACGAGTGGAACATTATCTGTTATAGTTACTGACAACAACAAAAACCCGTTAATAAATCAAAATGTCAGATTATACACATACTATAGCAGTATGTCAAGTAATCTTTTGGATAATATTAAAACGAACAGCAATGGTGAAGTAAATTTCGGGGAAGTGACTGAAGGCACATATACTGTAGTTATAGATACCCCGAAAGTAAATGGTATTAAGTATCTACCCATAAAAACAGTACAGGTATTATCGGGTTCAGGAAAGACTTTGACTATTAATGTTCAGGAGTATTCGGGCACATTAAATATTAAAGTAGTGGATAATAATAATAATGCATTGTCTGGCTACAATGTAATTTTAATTGCTTCTGAAAATTTTAACAGTTCGGATAATATTAACACAAAGATTAACAAAGCAGAATTTCGTTCAACTACCAATACATCAGGCTTGGCTGTATTTCAGATACCATCTTCCCGGGATTTTTATTTTATTGCTTATGATAACTCAAAAACTCATATTAGCAGCTACAATTACGCCTATGTAGAAAAAGATGGAACAATCTCTGAAACAGCAGAAATTTATATTTATTAATAAGAAGTCAGGCAAAAAATAGCAAAATAAGCATATAAACCATAGTGCAAAAAGGTTTCAATAATACAAATTGAAACCTTTTCTTTTTATTTTATTTTAGTAAAACGTTAAATATCCGGATGCTCAGGCCAGTACTTCGCAATAAAGTTATACATAGTATGTAGAACTAAGAAATATCCAGTTATTACCGTGATTGAAGAAGGAAATGATATCTGATAGTTCCTGTTTGTATAGGTGCATCCGGCTTTCTTGAAAATTTCGATTGTAACGCGGCTTTGCGTGCAACCTGCAACAGATAATCATCCAGAGTAGTTGAACCTTTTACTCCAGTTACAGCATTAATAACATCACCATTTTTATCAACAGTAATTTTCACTACAACTACTCCTTCAGCCTGGTAATTGTATTCAGGAGGTTGAAGAAACAACTTTTCCCTGTTTTTAAGATCAAACGATATGCCATCACCAATACCGGTACCTGTGCCTTTACCGCTGCCACCACCTGTACCACCTCCTTCACCACTTCCATTGCCCTTATATAAAGGTGAACCTGCTATTCCGTTTGGATTGCCCTGATCTCCTAACTTCCCTGTGGTACCTTCATTTGAAGTTCCATTTTTTGGTTTAAATAATGCCTTGGGATTAAGTTTTGGCTGAATATTATCTTCGGTAGTATTTTTATGATGAATATTTTTATTTTTTATTTTT
>Ga0182017_10002623_pt1 | contig 13591 bp, 12 predicted proteins | sample 712E3DmetaG_FD_120492 | JGI IMG/M metagenome (GOLD analysis project Ga0182017, IMG submission 120492) | Permafrost microbial communities from Stordalen Mire, Sweden - 712E3D metaG | ecosystem: Environmental > Terrestrial > Soil > Wetlands > Permafrost | place: Sweden: Stordalen | collected... | reverse complement strand
CACCCGTCCGGGGATGCGATGCCGTGCACGGCGGCATTCAATTGCGCGACGGAAGGCTTCTCGTCGCTTCATACCGCCGGGACTCCCCTCGCATCGGGGTCTACAGCGCCGTGATGCCGGATATGAACTTCACGCGGATCGCGACGATTGAACCGCCGCCGGCCGATAGCATCACATTCGCCGAGCCGCATATGCTGCAGATGTCCACGGGGCGAGGTATCATGATGATCCGGGCGGCCGCTCCCCGATATGATGACACAAGCCCCCGGTGCGTTCTGTGGGAAACGTTCTCCGATGACGGCGGCGCAACCTGGGTTCAGCCGTTCCGGACACCCCTCTGGGGCTTCCCTCCGCATCTGCTCCAGCTTTCCGACGGCCGGATTCTGTGCTCGTACGGATACAGGAGAGTCCCATTTGGCGAGAGGGCCTGCATCAGTGCTGACGGCATCAGGTGGGAGCTGAGAGACGAGAATGTCTTGCGTGACGATGCCCCGAACGGCGACCTGGGATACCCGGCGTCTGTCGAACTCGATTCCGGCAGAATTCTGACCGTGTACTACCAGCCGGATGTCCCGCGCAATGCTGTGCAGAAGATGCATCCCCCTGACTCTGCAAGAACGAAGCCGGGAATTCTGGGAACCGTCTGGGTCATGCCGTCGCGAAGGCCCCGGTAAGACAACACATTCCTTTTCCACTCCCGTCCCCCTTTCATATGCCTGTTCCGCTCAACCAATTCTTCCGTCGTTCCTGCTAAGCTGCTGTTTTCCGGCAGGTAATATGTACAATCCCGTTGTAGAAATGGGGACTGGATCTCCTGATTCAGGCTGCCGGGAGGGTTCAGCCGGGACAATCTCCTCAAAACAGGTCATTCCCGGGGTATGGTCGAACAAGGGGTCTGGTGGCACGCATGATGAGACACCATACCGTATGAAATGGTGCATTCGCTGTGTGACATACTTTTTCGCGGCGGCCTCGTTCATTCCGTCCCGGAGCGTTTTCGCGTCCGGTTACCAGGATGTTGCCGTCGTCGTCAATACCAACAGCCAGGTTTCGCTGGATATCGGGAACTATTTCCAGACAGCGCGCGGGATTCCGCAGACGAATATCATCCGTGTGAACACGACGACGGATGAGACCGTAAACGATTCTGTCTTTGCGTCGCTCCGGCACCAGATCGAGAGTTATCTGCGAACCAATAACCTTGTGGATTCCATCAACTACATCGTCACGACAAAGGGTGTTCCCCTCCGGGTTGACCGGGGAGATCTCGGTGGACCCGGTTCCACGTCGGCGTCCGTAGAGAGCGAACTCATGTGCGTCCTGGGCCCCGACAGCGCGCAGATTGGCAACGGCGGCGGGTGTCTCTCGCCTTATTTCGCTCAGACGGCGCATTTCTCGCGCAGAGCATTCGGGATCTACCTGATCACGAGGCTTGACGGTTACTCGCTCCAGGACGTAGAGCGGCTTATCGATAAATCAGGGCCCGGGGTTCTTCTCAACTCTGCATCACCGTTTATTCTCGATGAGGATCCCCTCTGGGCACACGTCTACGATTTTTTGAACGCAAACCTCGCGAAGGCGCGCGCCGTTCTTGCAGGCAACGGCGCGTTGGCCATTCTTGATACGGGCACGGTATTCATGACACACGAGTCGGGCGTTGCGGGATATGCGAGCTGGGGGTCCAACGATCACAGCGCTGTCCTGTATTCAAACAACGGCAGCCCGCACAACACATGGATGCCGGGTGCGATCGCCGAGACGTACGTGTCCACCTCCGCGCGGAGCTTTATGACTGCCACAACGTACGGGCAATCGCTCGTCGCCGACCTGATCCAGGAGGGAGTAAGCGGCGCCAGGGGTTACGTGTTCGAGCCCTACACCTCGGCGATGACCGACGTGTCAATCCTATTCGGGCGGTACACATCGGGGTACAACCTCGCCGAAAGCTACTTCAGCGCCTCGCACTATCTTTCGTGGATGGACGTCGTGGTCGGGGATCCGAAGACATCGATCGTCCTCTCCAGCCTTGCCGCCCTTCCCGTTCAGCTGAGCAGTTTCGAGGCCCTTCCCGTCGACTACCGCTCGGTGCGGGTCGACTGGACGACTCCCTCCGAAACCAATTGCTACGGATTCATCGTTGAGCGCCGCACAGCCGCAACCGGCACCTTCAGCGGCAACCCCGCCTCGTTTACTTACGGAGCGGGAACTTCAGCGGCGACGCATTCATATTCCTGGCTCGACAGCGGCATACCGCCCGGAGCGTATGAATACCGTCTCAATCAGTCCGACCTGGACGGGACGGTGCACTACAGCGGGGCCCTGGCCGTGACGCTTACGCTGACCGATGCGCAGAGAGAGCAGGCATCGGTCACGACGGCACCGGGGCTGCGGCAGAATTTCCCGAACCCGTTTAATCCCGCGACCTCGATCACCTACAGTCTCTCCAGAAACAGCCACGTTACGCTGACTATTTACGACGTCGTCGGACGCGAGGTTGCACGGCTTGTCGACCGGCAGCAGGGACCCGGCAGCTATACCGCTGCCTGGGAAGCGCATGCGGCCGCGTCGGGAGTCTATATCTGCAGGCTCCAGGCGGAAGGACGGACATGGGAGAAGAAGGTTGTGTACCTGAAGTAAGCGGAGCATTCCGGGGTGTTACCCTGCAGGTTCCGGGCGGGCGATGCTGTCCTGACAAACAAAGCGCTCCCTTTTGCGTTGACGGCGGAGAAGCGTTATCTTGGGATATCGGAGAACGCAGAATCAGGAAAGCGGAGCAATGGTGCCGGAACCCTCACGAAGGATCTCCGGTTGCTCCCCGGTGAGATCGATCACCGTCGAAGGGCCCGTGTGAAGCGGGCCGGCGTCGATGATCATCTCCACCCTGTTGTTGAAATGCCCGACGATCTCGTCGGGTTCGTTGAGAAGGGTCCCGTCCTCCAGCGTCACGCTGGTGCTCAGTACCGGATGTCCGAGCCCGCTGACAAGGGCAAGTGTAATCGGGCTGTCCGGTACGCGTATGCCTACCGTCCGCCGCTTCGACACGAGTATCTTCGGGAACTGCCTCATTTTTGCCGCGGGGAGGATAAATGTGTACGGACCCGGGATGAGGTGCTTCATCGTCCGGAAGGCCATGTTGCTGACGAGGGCGTATTCGCTGATGTGTGTCAGCCCCGAGCAGACGAAACTGAACGGCTTTTCTTGCTTCTGATGTTTGATCAGGTGAATCCTCTCGATCGCATTCTTGCTTTCAATGCTGCACCCGATTCCGTACACCGTATCGGTGGGATATATGATGATCCCGCCCGCCCGCAGAACCTCCACAGCACGCTCGATGAGCCTGGGTTCCGGGTTGATGGGATGGATGGCAAGTCGCATGGTGAGACGGGAGTCCGTTGTTCACGTATAGGTACATAGAATTCCAGAAAATGGCAAAGCGATGAACGGAACGGTCAGGCTCGGGGAGCGTGAGATCCCGTACACGGTCCGCCCGAGCAGGCGGGCGCGGCGTGTGTCGCTCCGGATCCGGGAAGCCGGACTCGTGGAAGTGGTTGTCCCGGCGCATCTCGTACTGTCCGCTCCGGAAACCGTCCTGAAACGGCACGCGCCGTGGATTTTCCGGACATTTGACAGACTCACGCGCTCCGGCGCTGTCGAAAGGGAGCGGCCGCCCGGAGAAGGCTCCCGTATTCTTTTTCTGGGAGCCGAACGGACGATTCGCGTCCTCCGCGATGACCGGCGCCGGCCTTCCGTTGCGCTGACAGAATCTGAGATCATCGTCCGTCTCACTCACGGGAGCCCGGAAGACATCCACATGCTCCTCGAACGCTGGATGAGGGGACAGGCTGAGTCGATCATCCCCCTTCGCGTCAGCCGGCTGAACGAGCAGTGGAAGTTCCGTTACGGCAGGATCACGGTTCGAAACCAGCGGACCCGCTGGGGGAGCTGCTCCCGGAACGGTGCGCTCAGCTTCAACTGGCGCCTCGTCATTCTCCCGATGGAAGTCGCCGACTACCTGATCTGCCACGAGCTTGCTCATTTGCAGTATCTGGACCATTCTTCCCGCTTCTGGGATCTCGTGGAGAAGATCTGCCCTTCTTTCCGGCAATCGGAACGGTGGCTGCGCCGGCATGGACGGTCAGTCCCGCTGTGATCTGCATCAAGGGCCGGTCCGTCCCCTTGTGTTTCCGCATCGAATTGACTATGATGCGTCGGCGATGGCGCATCCCCTCGACATACTGCTCGTGGAGGACAATTACGAGCACCTCAAGCTGACAACGTACATTCTCAAGCGAAACCATGTCCCGGGGGAGATCCACGTCGTGCGCGACGGGCAGGAAGCCATCGACTATCTTTACAGGAAGAACAAGTTTTCCGACGAATCGCTCAGTCCGAGACCGTCGCTCGTGCTCCTTGACTTCAACATCCCGTACGTGGACGGAAAACAGATCCTCAAAATGATGAAGGAAGACGAGGGACTGAAGGATATCCCCGTTGTCGTCGTCAGCTCCTCCAATCGCCAGGAAGACATGGCATTCGCCGCCGCGGCCGGAGCAAGCGCATACATTTCAAAATCCTCCGGTTTTGAAAAACTAAACGAAGCTCTTGCAAACGTCCACACGTTTGCGACCCCCCCCAAGCTCTGATTCCCCCGGCTCGCCCGCATTCGATCGGCATTCCCCGCACGCCCCTTTTCGGTCTTCATCCTCGTCCTCTTGCTACTCGCAGCCGATTGTCGTATTTTTTTTAATCGGGTCATTCATATCTCATTGTCAACATCCATGTCCACCTGGCTTGTCGCAATCGTCGGTCGTCCCAATGTGGGCAAATCCACGCTTTTTAACCGGATTGTCGGACACCGGGACGCCATTGTGGACGACGCGCCGGGTGTCACGCGCGACCGGCATTACGCAGAAACGGATTGGGGCGGGAAACGCTTCACGCTCATCGACACGGGGGGATTTGTCCCCGCCTCCGACGACGTCATCGAAACGGCCATACGCGAACAGGCCCAGATGGCGATCGAGGAGGCGGATGTCGTACTGTTCGTCGTCGACGGAAAGGAAGGGAGGCTCCCTTCGGACGTCGAGATCGCAGGCGTGCTCCGCCGCGCACAGAAGAAAGTCGTCCTCGTGGTGAACAAACTCGACGGCGATTCCGTCGCACCCGGTGTTGCGGAATTCTATTCGCTCGGGCTTGGGGAGCCGGTCCCGGTTTCGGCGCTCGCCGGCCGCCGCGTGGGGGACCTGCTCGATATCGTGACGCATGACATCCCCGGGGAGGGAAGCGCGCAGGTCGACCCGCGCCTGAAGATTGCGGTGATCGGGAAGCCGAACGTCGGGAAGTCGTCGTTCGTAAACGCCCTGCTCCAGGAAGACCGGCACATTGTCACGGAGATCCCCGGCACCACCCGCGATCCGATCGACGCCATTCTCCGCTTCCACGGCGAGGAGATTCTGCTCGTGGACACGGCGGGGCTCCGCAGAAAGAGCAAAATCAAAGAGAGCGTCGAATTCTTCAGCACTGTCCGCACGCTCAAGAGTATTGACCGCTGCGACGTGGCGGTCGTCCTTCTCGATGCGACACAGGGACTGGAGCACCAGGACCTGAGAATCATCGAGACGGCGGTGGAGCGGAGGCGCGCGGTGGTCATTGCGGTGAATAAATGGGACCTTGTTGAGAAGGACGACAGCACGGCACGATCCTACGAACGGGCGCTTGAGGAGAAACTGAGGATATACGATTTCATTCCGGTGATATTCATCTCCTCGCTCATGCGCCAGCGGATATACAAAGTGATCGACCTTGTCAAGACTGTCGACGCCGAGCAGAACAAGCGCATCCCCACCAGCGAAGTCAACGATCTCCTGGGGGAGGACATCAAGACCTTCCCCCCGCGGAGCAGGTCGGGGAAGGAGATCAAGATCAAGTTCATCACGCAGGTCAGGGCAAAGCCCCCGGTGTTCGCGTTTTTCTGTAATGAGCCGAAGCTCGTCGATGATACGTACAAGCGTTTCCTGGAGAACAAGATCCGGGGGCACTTCACGTTCAGCGGGGTTCCGGTCATCCTCACTTTCAAACAGAAATAGGTCCATGGGGCGTCGGATCCTTGTAATCGGGGGACTGGCGGCCGGGCCGAGCGCAGCGAGCAAGGCGGCCCGGACGAGTCCGGATGCGGAGGTGGTCCTCTACGAGCAGGGAGATGCCGTGTCATATGGCATCTGCGAGATCCCGTACCATATTTCGGGGGAAGTGAAGGCGGAAGACCTCGCGCCGTTCACTCCTGAGACGCTACGGACCACCCGCCGGGTGGATGTGCGCATCCTGCACCGTGTCGAGGAGATACAGCCGCACAGGCGGATGCTCCGCGTGCGGAACCTGAAGGACGGGACGAGCTCGGAGGAGAGGTTCGACCGGCTTGTCATCGCCACAGGATCGCGCCCCGGGCGCCTGGGATTTGATGGGGAAGACTCACGCAACGTGTTCCGGGTGAAGACGCTGGACGAGGCCTATGCGCTCCGGAAGTTCGCCGTCGAGGAGCATCCCCGGACTGCCGTGATCGTCGGCGGGGGATACATCGGCATGGAGATGGCCGACGCACTGACAGGTCTTGGCATCGAGGTCACCGTGCTCCACAATTCGAGCCTTCCGATGAAAGCGCTCGAGCGCGAGACCCGCGAGCGCGTCCGTGAGGAGCTGGAGAAAAACGGCGTCCGGTTCGTGGGGATGGCACAGGCGGCCGGCTTCGTCCGGGGCCTGGAGGGGAAGGTCACGCATGTGGTGACAGGGGACGGGTCATTTGAAGCCGGCATCGTGGTGGTCGCGATCGGCGTCGAGCCCAACTCCGACCTCGCGCGGGGGGCGGGGATACGCACGGGCTCCTCGGGAGGGATCCTGACCGACCAGCGGCAGCTGACGTCGGTCGACGGTATCTACGCCGCCGGCGATTGCTGTGAGGTGAAAAACATTGTCAGCGGCCGTCAGGCCTACATCCCCCTGGCGACAATTGCAAGCAAGGCGGGTTGGACGGCAGGAGAGAACGCCGCAGGGGGGAATGCCGTTTTCCGGGGCGCCATCCGCTCCATCGCGGTCCGTGTCTTCGGCCTCGAGGTCGCCCAGGTGGGGGCGAGCGAGGAGGACGCGCGGGAAGCCGGGTTCGAGACCGTCTGCGAGACAATCACCGGCTGGTCGCGTGTCGCGGCGATGCCGGGGAGCGAGCGGGTTACGATCCGCCTCATCGCCGACAGGAAGTCGCAGCGCCTCCTGGGGGCAAACGTCTCGGGGCGGGAGGGGGCCGTCCTCCGCGCAAACACGCTCGCTGTCGCGATCCAGCAGAAGGTGACGATAGGCGAGATGCAGCAATGGGACCTCGCGTACAGTCCCCCGTTCGCCCCCCTCTGGGATCCGCTGCTGGTGGCGGCGAACGCACTGCAAAGGAAGCTCAGGACCCCATGAAGAACCTGACGATAATCGACCATCCGCTCATCAAGCGCGACCTGACGGTCCTGCGCGACCGGCGCACGAACAACCATCTCTTCCGTACGACGCTCCGGCGGATCGCATCCGTGATGGCCTTCCAGGTGACGCACGATCTGAAGCTCCGGAGATGCACGGTCCGCACGCCGCTCGAGAACACGCGCGGGTACATCCTGGCGGACGACATCGTGATCGTTCCCGTCCTCCGGGCGGGACTCGGACTCGTCGAGGGTTTTCTCGATTTTCTTCCTGAGGCGCGGGTCGGACACGTCGGCCTGTACCGGAACGAGCAGACGCTCCAGCCCGTCGATTACTACTCGAAGTTTCCCCGATCGCTCGGCGGGAGCCTCGTCCTGCTTCTCGATCCCATGCTTGCGACCGGCGGGAGCGGGAGCGCTGCGCTCACGTTCCTGAAGAAGAAAGGAGCGCGCCGGATACGATTCGTTACGCTCCTTGCAGCGCCGGCCGGCGTCCGCAAGGTCACGCTCGATCATCCTGATGTCCGCGTGTTTTCCTGCGTCCTCGACAGACGGCTCAACTCCCGCGGGTACATTCTCCCCGGACTCGGAGATGCGGGGGACCGCATTTTCGGCACGGATTGAAAATCACGACGAGTTCAGGCGTGACTGTCCCGCCCGGACCCGATATATTCTCTTTGTGGTTCCGCCTCCCCCGGAACGGTACCGCGGCGCGGAGTCGGGGTGTTCACTTGTTCTCATCCAACCATGACCAACGTCAAGTATAAAAAGAAACTGGAGGATCTTCTGCTGATATGCCAGAAGAACCTCCCGAAAATGGATGAGAACCTGATCCGCCGCGCGTTTGAATTCGGTTTCAACGCCCACCGCCACGACCTCCGCGCCTCCGGCGAGCCGTTTTTCGACCATCCCTACGAAGTGGCCAAGATTGTCGCGAAAGAGATCCCGCTCGACGACGTCTCGGTCGCGGTCGCCCTCATGCACGACGTCGCCGAAGATACCGAGTACACGATCAACGACATCAGGGAGGAATTCGGGGACACGATCGCGGAGATCGTGGACGGTGCGACGAAGATCTCCGACATCTTCAAGAGCCACGACGTCACCCAGGCCGAAAGCTACCGGAAGATGCTCCTGTCGATGGTCAACGACATCCGTGTGATGCTCGTGAAGTTCGCCGACCGGCTCCACAACATGCGGACGCTCGAGTATCTCCCTCCCGAGAAGCAGAAACGGATGGCCAAGGAGACGCTCGATATCTACGCCCCGTTCGCCCACCGGTTCGGGCTCGCGAACATCAAGTGGGAGCTGGAGGACCTTGCCTTTAAGTACCTGTACAGGGAGTCATACGACGCGGTGGCGCGGGACATCAAATCCCGCAGGCGGGAACGGGAGCACTACATACGGAAATTTTCAGCGCCCATCGAACAGCGGCTGAAACAGGCGGGGATCAAGTTCGAGATCAGCGGACGCCCCAAGCACCTGTACTCGATCTACAACAAGATGATCAAGAGGAACAAGCCGCTCGAGGAGATCTACGACCTGTTCGCGATTCGCCTGATACTCGACACCGAGGACAACAACGACTGTTTCAAGGTCTACGGGCTCATCTCCGATATCTATATACCCAACCCGGAGCGGTTTAAGAACTACATCTCCGTCCCGAAGAAGAACGGCTACCAGTCGATCCACACGACCGTCGTGGGTCCCGACGGCAAAATGGTGGAGGTGCAGATCCGCACGCGCGGGATGCACGAGGTCGCGGAAAAGGGGGTCGCCGCCCACTGGATGTACAAGGAAAACTCCCCGGCGGTCGACCAGGAGCTCCAGAACTGGGTGATCTGGGTCAGGGAGATTTTCGAGAACGCGGCCGAAGGGCAGATCCCGGCGCAGCAGCTCATGGAGAGCTTCAAGCTGAACCTGTACCAGGACGAGATATACGTCTTCACCCCCAAGGGGGAGCTGAAGATCCTCCCCACCGGCTCCACGCCGATCGACTTTGCCTACGACATACACTCCAAGGTGGGGGACCACTGCCTGGCCGCGAAAGTCACCGGCCGCATCGTCCCCCTCGACACGCAGCTCAAGAGCGGCGACCAGGTCGAGATCATCACTTCGAAGAACCAGACCCCGAACCCCGATTGGGAAAAATTCGCCGTCACGCACAAGGCGAAGTCGCACATACGGCGCTGGATCAAGGAGGAGCAGCGAAAGGCGGTCGAAGAGGGGAAGGAGATGTGGGAGAAGCGCGTGAAGAAATCGAAGCTGACGCTCGGCGACGACGAGCTGGAGCAGTTCCTCCACGAAAAAAAGCTGGAGAACACCGCCTCGTTTTTCCTGGGGATCAGGCAGGGGAAGATCGACCCCGACGAGATTATCGCGATCATCCAGGACGAACAGAAGCACCCGTCCGCCGTTGTGACCGAGGAGGGGAAGATCGACGGACTCTTCAACAGGTTCATCACCACCGCGCGGGGGATCGCGTCGGGGATCGTGCTCGGGGGGACGCAGGACAATTTTCTTCACAGCTACGCGAAATGCTGCCACCCGATCCCGGGCGATGAGGTGGTGGGCTTCGTGACGACCGGGGAAGGAGTGAAGATCCACCGCCGGAGCTGCCGGAATATCCGGCTCATGCTCCAGATCCAGAGCAACAGGATCGTCGATGTCCGCTGGCCGGCGGACGACGGGACAATGTTCGTGGCCGGGATCAGGACGTCCGGCGACGACCGCCCCGGACTTTTGAACGACCTGACGCACGCGATTTCCACGACGCTGGACACGAATATCCGGAGCGTGAACATCGAGTCCCACGATTCCTTCTTTGAAGGGACGTTCATCCTGCAGGTGAAGAACACCGAGCACCTCACCCGGGTCCTGGAGAAGGTCCGCAAGGTGAAAGGGATGAAACGGGCCGAGCGGTTCGAGGAATGAGCCATGGCCGCTGAACCCGGGAGAGTGATGGGGATCGACTACGGGAGCAGGCGCGTGGGGATCGCCGTGAGCGATCCCCTGCGCATCATCACGCGAGGCCTCGGCGCGCTTGACAATGTGCCGGGCCTCATTGAATCGATCGCAGCGAAGGTTCGGGAGGAACAGGTTGTCCTTATCGTCGTGGGGATGCCCTTCGCGCCCGACGGGGGCCCCGGGGCAAAGGGAGAAGAGGTGGGTCGCTTCATCGAAGCGCTCCGTGCACAGGTGACTGTCCCCGTCGGGATATGGGATGAGAGCTTCACCACCGTCGATGCGCGGCGGGCCTTCATCGACGGGGGAATGAAAAAACGGAAGAGACAACAAAAGGGGCGCGTCGACGAAATGGCGGCACGCGTCCTCCTTCAGGAATATCTGGAGAGCACAAGCCATAGCTGAAATGACGCAGGGCGGACCGTCAGGGTCCGCCGACACGACTTCCGGTTCGGAGGGGCGGATCCCTTTCCCCCGGCGCCTCACCGGGTGGATGCGGAAGCACAAGGCCTACACGGCCCTCCTCCTTATTCTCGCGCTCCTGCTTGCGGAGCTCGCCGGCATCCCCTGGCTTGCCGTCGCGCGTTTGAAGACGCAGAACCCGGGCGAAACCGCACTCATGCGCCAGCGCGGGGCCGAGGCAGAAGCTGCGGGAAAACCGTTCAGGGTCACGCAGACATGGATTCCCCTCTCGCGCATCCCGAAGCGGCTCGTGGACGCGGTCATCGTTGCAGAGGACGGGACGTTCTTCACGCACGGGGGGGTCGACTGGTTTGAGGTCCGGGAATCGCTGGAAAAGGACATCCATGAAGGGCGGGCGGCCCGGGGGGCGAGCACGATAACGCAACAGCTCGCAAAGAACCTCTTCCTCTCGACGTCCAAAGACCCGGTCCGCAAGGTGAAGGAGCTGATAATCACGTTCCTCATGGAACAGGAACTGGACAAAGACCGGATACTGGAGATCTATCTGAACATCGTCGAGTGGGGCCCGGGGGTGTTCGGCGTTGAAGCGGCGTCCGAGACCTACTTCGGCGCTCATGCGGAGAATCTGACTCTCGACCAGGCGGCTCGCCTGGCGGCGGTGATCCCGAGCCCGATCCGCCACAGGCCGGACGGCGAGGGAAAGTATGTTCTGCGGCGCAAGGAGATCGTCCTGGGGAGGATGGGAGCACGCAACATGGTCCCGGCTCCCCCCGGGACCACGCTTGCCGGCGCGGCCGTGCCGCCGCGCGATTCCTCTGCCGTGATTCCGGGGGCACCCGGTGAGACCGCGGGGGAGGACACGATGGAGATCGATGAGGGGAGAGAGAATGGATTATAAGGATGTCACCAGGATCATCGAGGAAGGCGAAGGGTTTGAAGTCGAGTTCAAGCGGAAGGTCACGACGCCGGAGAAGATCGCCCGGGCGCTGATCGCGTTCGCGAACACCAAGGGGGGACACATCCTCTTCGGGGTCGACGACGACGGGTCTATAGTCGGCGTGGAAAGCGAGAAGAGCGAAGTCGACCTGATCCACCAGGCGGCAAGCGAGTTCTGCTTCCCCGGCATCGAGCCCTCGATCGATATCGTCGCGTTCGACGGAGAGGACGTGATCGTGGTCTATGTGGAGGAAAGCCGCGACAAGCCCCACTATTTCACCGGGAACAGCAACGGAAGCACGCAGGGGGAGGATGAAACAAAGGTGTTCATCCGCGTGAACGACAAGACGATCATGGCCAGCAAGGAGGTCGTCAAGATCCTCCGCGACGGCCGCCCCGACGCTCCTCCCATGCATTTCGAAATCGGAGAAAATGAGAAGCGGTTGTTCCGCTACCTGGACGAACACGAACGGATTACCGCCAGGGAATTCTCGAACCTTGTCAACATCTCGGAGCAGCGCGCCTCGCGCATCCTGGTGTCGCTCGTCCGGGCGGGTGTCGTGAGGATACACACGCTTGAGAAGAGCGACTTCTTCACACTGGCATACGATGTCTTCAGGTAGGTGACTTCAGTATCCTCATCAGCTCGAAGAGCGCCACACCGTAGGCGACCGCGGCGTTGAGTGACTGTTTCACCCCGTACATGGGGATCTCCACTGCAAGGTCGGCCGCATCGACGACCGGGCGGGAGACCCCCGTCAGCTCGTTTCCCACAACGAGGCAGACAGGAAACACGTCTTTCGTCAGCGTGAAGACGGGGACGCTGTGCGTCGTGTGCTCCAGGACGCAGATCGTCATCCCCTGTCCCCGTGCCTCGGCGACGGCCTGGAGGGGGTCCCGGTGGTGCGACCAGGGGACGGATTCGGTCGCTCCGAGCGAGGTTTTGGAAATTTCGCTCCGGGGAGGGGCAGGCGTGTAGCCGCAGAGATAGAGCCTGCGTATGAAGGCTCCGTCGGACGTCCGGAACATCGAGCCGACGTTGTAGAGGCTCCTGATGTTGTCGAGCAATCCGGCCACGGGGTTCCGCTCACGAGCCCCCACCTGACCGGGGGGCACGCTCCTGGCGAGCAGCTCGTCATGTGTCAGTTTTCTCAAGGTTTTCCCTGTCTTCTCTTCGGAAAACGCCGCAGTTTGCCCCCCGTCCGGCTCATTCCAGGGCGGTATGCCCGCAATATATCCAATGCCCTCCCATTTATCCAGCTCTTGCGCCACCGTGCCCAATTGTGTATATTTATAGTCCATTTCTGCGAATCGTATTTGAGCCCAGGGAAGCTGGTTATTGCCATCGATGGGCCCGCTGCCTCGGGAAAGAGCACAACCGCAAGGCTTGTTGCCGAGAGGCTGGGGTATGTACATGTCGATACGGGGGCGATGTATCGTGCCGTGACGCTGAAGGTTCTGCGTGCCGGGATCCCTCCCGCGGACGGTCAAGGGATCGCGCGGCTCCTGGAGACCACGCATGTGGCGCTTCGCCGCGAGGGAGAGCTCATACGCGTCCTGCTGGACGGCGAAGATGTGAACGCGGAAATCAGAAGCCCCGAGGTCACCCGGGCCGTGAGCGCGGTGAGCAGGCACAGGTCCGTGCGGGAGATGATGGTCCGCGAGCAGCGGCGGATGGGTGCGGAGGGGGGACTCGTGCTCGAAGGACGCGATATCGGCACGGTGGTCTTTCCGGACGCCGATCTGAAGTTCTTCTTGATTGCAGGGATCGAAGCCCGGGCACGGAGGAGGGGAGAGGAGCTGCGGGCCCGGGGGAT
>Ga0182017_10002619_pt1 | contig 13598 bp, 14 predicted proteins | sample 712E3DmetaG_FD_120492 | JGI IMG/M metagenome (GOLD analysis project Ga0182017, IMG submission 120492) | Permafrost microbial communities from Stordalen Mire, Sweden - 712E3D metaG | ecosystem: Environmental > Terrestrial > Soil > Wetlands > Permafrost | place: Sweden: Stordalen | collected... | reverse complement strand
TTATTATGAGGAAGACGTAGATCAGAAGACTAAGGACATGTCCACGGTCATAGAGCCATTTCTGATGCTGGTAATCGGTGCGGCGGTGGGCTTCTTCGCGGTCTCCATGATCAGTCCGATGTATTCGCTGGCGAATGCCATCAATTAAAATATGAAGAAAGGAATAAGGAGTATGCGATCCAGCAGGATCGGGCAAAGCGAGAAAAGAGAAGGAGCCGCTCGCGGCTTTACTTTGGTGGAAGTTCTCGTCGGTACGGCGCTTTTTCTGGTAGTGGCGATGGCTTTCTATGGGGCGTTCACGAGTTTGTTCCAATTGGCGAGCGGCAGCCAGGCGCGGACATTGGCGGTAGAGTTGGCTGATGAGCAGTTCGAGATAGTCAGGAATATGCCGTACATAAATGTGGGTCTGACAAATGACACTATCGAGACTCCTTATGGCGTATTGCCGCCGACGCAAACCCTAACGCGTGGCGGTTATACTTTCACCGTCAATTTGACTGTACGCAACATAAATCTTTCTACTACTACGGTCCAAGCCAGTGACAAACTCGTCGAAGTAGATGTTGAGTGTCCGGCCTGCAAGGATTTCCAGCCAGTCGTCCTAACAGGCCAAGTCTCTCCGGCGAATCTGCAGTCGGCGTCTAACGGAGGAGCTATCGTTGTGCATGTTTTTGACGCTAGTACCGCTCCAGTGGAGGATGCCAGCACTACTATCCAAAGTGTGGCCACTTCAACTCTCCATGACACGGACGTTACGGACAATAATGGCACTCTGAATGTCATCGGCGTGTCGCCGGGGAATAGCATGTATCACATTATTGTGAATAAACCCGGTTACTCGACCGATCAGACATATGCCGCAGGTGGATCAGCCGGGCCCACTCCGTCCAAGCCGAACATCAATGTCCTCAATCAACAAGTGACTAATATAAGTTTCGCCATAGACAGATTGAGCTCGCTGCATTTCACCAGCGTAGACCCTACATGCTTAGCGGTGCCCAGCTATCATTTTTCTCTAGCGGGGTCAAAGCTTATAGCCACCAATCCATCGACTATCCTCAAATATCCCGCGACCGGTCTGCAAACCGGCGCTGGCGGAACCTTCGATCTCAATTCTATGGAATGGGATACTTACACGGTCACGCCGACGGATATCTCATATGACGTTGAAGGAATCAATCCTCCAAGCCCGTTCGCTCTCAATCCGGGTAATTCACAGAGTGTCCAGCTGGTGGTCGTGCCGCACACTCCGAACACGAACAGTCTCATGGTTTCGGTCACTGATAAAAGTTCGAGTAAATTGCCGATATCCGGAGCCACTGTCGAACTGACTGGGCCTAACGGAGATCAGATTCAAACTACGGGGGTGGGATATCTTGCGCAGACGGATTGGTCCGGCGGATCAGGAAGCCAAATGTTTGGTTTAAACACCTCGACTAAATATTATCAGAGTAGCGGTGTCGATACGCAGACGGCATCTTCTTCGGGAAACATACAGTTGCATTGGAATGATTTTGGTGGTCCATATAACACAACGGCGACTGGCACGCTCGAATCGTCCACTTTCGATACCGGAACGACCAGTAATTTTTACACGCTATCATGGAAACCCAGCAATCAGCCACAACTCGCGGGAGCGATGCCGGTAAAATTCCAATTTGCCACAAAGCCGACTTCGACTTCTACATTTTCCTTGTCTGATTATCTAGGTCCTAATGGCACCCACAACACTTATTTTACTGTCCCTAGCGGAGCGATTAATTCTATAAGCAACAACAATGAATTCGCCAGATACATGGCATATCTCACAACAAATACCGCCACAGTCACGCCGAGCGTCTCCGATATTGCGTTTTCTTATACATCCGGTTGCATACCGCCGGGCCAGGTGCTTTTCCAGGGACTATCCGCGAGCATCGGCGGCTACACTCTTTCAGTCGGAAAGCCGGGTTATGCCACGACAACAATCTCTTCCGTGAGTATTAGTAGTGCTGGTAACGGTTGGCAACAAAAGTCAGTGCCTATTGGACCATAGATGATAGAATTACAAATGATCATGTGCGCAAAAATCAAACAAATCGAGCGTAAGGCATGGAGAGTCCAGCGGGGCATGACTCTAGTCGAATTGCTGATCACGCTGGCTATATTTGTCACCGTCATGGTCGCGGTCGGCACGTTTGAGGCGAATACGTTCATATATCAAGGCAACGTCTCAAGCTCTTTCACTACCGCCCAAAACGCGCAGATCATCCTGAAGACCATGCTAACGGAATTGCGCGAGACGGCACCGGGCGTGAACGGAGCATATGCGTTGGTTTCTACCGGCAGTACCAGCATCTCTTTCTTCTCTGATCCTGATAATGACGGTCAGACGGAGCAAATCACCTATTCGCTCACCGGCACGACTCTCTCAAGGTCGGTCATCCAGCCATCAGGTTCGCCGCTCGGTTATAACGGCGGTCCGGTGATCTCGACACTGCTCACGACCGTTCGTAACGGAAACACGACGCCCGTTTTCCAATATTTTGATACGAATTATAACGGCACGAGTTCACCTTTAGCCCAACCTGTGACGACGACCGCGGTCCGTCTGGTCAAAGTGAATGTCACGCTGGACACGGATCCCAATCGTTCGCCAGTGCCGATAACATATACAGTCCAAGCGAACCTGCGTAATTTGAAGAACAACCTATGAAATATAAAAAAGGCGACATATTACTCTCGGTTATCGTGTTCGCTGCAATCGCGGTAACGATTATTACCGGTCTATCCAACTGGGGGGCGACCATGCTCGCGGGCATAAGGACCGTTGCTGCCAGAGAGCAGGCGCTTCAGATAGCCGAAGCGGGCGTGGACTATTACCAGTGGCATTTGGCGCAGTCACCTAACGACTACAAAGATGGTACGACTACTCCAGGTCCTTACGTACACAATTTCTATAATCGCGACGGTGATATTCTCGGCACTTATTCTCTGACTATCACTCCGCCGCTTGTCGGTTCGACAATCGTCAAAATAGCTTCTGTCGGCACGCTTGCTTCGTCCACCATCACTCGTAAGGTTCAAGAGTCTCTGGCCATACCGTCGCTGGCGAGATTCGCCGTTATCGCCGATGATTTTATGAATTTTGGAGAAGGTACCGTGGTAAATGGGCCAATACAGTCGAATAACGGTATCCATTTTGATGGAGTAGCGAATAATCTGGTGTCAAGCGCATTAACAACGGCGACAGAACCGGATTCCGGTGATTGTCATTCTAAAGGCAGCACTGAATGGGCAGTGTATACGCAGTATAGTTCCACGACCCCGTGCGCCGCCGGCTCGTATGATCTGCAGCCGCCGCCTCCCAATGACTCAAGCCACGGTCCCATGAGCAATCGTCAAGATGTCTTCAGGGCTGGGAGACAATTGGCCGTGCCGGCCTTTGATTTTAGTAGTTTAACGCAGAATTTGGGACAATTACAGACTTTGGCACAACAGGGAGGCAAGGAATGGTCGCCATCAAAGGATTCTCACGGCAATCCCGCGAGCGGATACCACATCGTTTTTAAAGTAGATCCAATCACACATCTCACGAACTATGATATGTATACGGTTACGGCACTGGTAGGAGCGCCGAGTAATTGCGGAGACGACAGTACATCACAAAATCAAAATCTGTGGAACACGGGAACTAATTGGGGGACATGGAGCATTTCTAATCAATCTCTCATAGGGAATTACCCGATACCTGGGAATGGGGTCATCTTTGTCGATGACGATGTTTGGGTCGACGGTACCATGAGTAACGCGCGTATAACGGTTGCGTCTGCCAATATCACTGCAACAAGCGCGAATAATTATACCAACATCACTGTAAATACGAATCTGAAATATACTCATACCGATGGTACCGATGTCATCGGATTGATTGCCCAAGGCAACATCAATTCCGGACTTGTGAGCGACGATATATATGAGATTGACGGCGCATTGGTAGCGGAAAATGGCCGCGTGGGCAGGTTTTATTACGCTCAAAGTTGCGGTTCATCCTTGTATAAACGCACCGCGCTGACTCTTTACGGCATGATTGCCACTGCGGTCAGGTACGGTTTTGCTTACAGCGATGGTACTGGTTATGCTACACGCAACATCAACTACGACGGCAATCTCCTCTACGGTCCGCCGCCGTCATTCCCGCAAGCAACGACACAGTATCAAGTTATTTCGTGGCAACAATTGCAATAGACGGTTATGCTAAAATAAACCCATGTCCAAACACCTCATAGTCGGCAATTGGAAGATGAACCCGGGCACTTTGGCCGAGGCCAAGAAGATCGCCCGCAAGGTCAGGCGCGCGGCGCCGGAATTGAAGGCGACGGAGACGGTCATATGTCCGCCTTTTCCTTTCATCGCGGCATGCGGAGCGCGAAGGGCAGTCAAAAATTTTCATCTGGGAGCGCAATCGGCATCGCATGAAGAGACGGGTCCGTACACCGGGGAAGTCGGCGCCACTATGCTACGCGATATCGGCGCGGAATACGTCATCGTTGGCCATTCGGAGGAGCGCAAAGGCGGGGACACGGACGAGAGGGTATCGCAGAAGATGAAAGCGGTATTGGAAGCCAAGCTCATTCCGATAGTCTGCGTGGGCGAAGAGACGCGCGATGAGGATGGAGATTATCTGGACACGCTGAAGAAACAGATCAAGAATACTTTTGCCGGCATTCCGGCAAAGTCGGTTAGCAAGATCATTTTGACCTATGAACCCCTGTGGGCTATAGGCGCCAAAGATGCCATGCCGCCAAAGGATATCCGTGAAGCCTCTATATTCGTCAAGAAGATATTTGCCGACCTTTTCGGCTCCGATGCGGGCCATAAAGTACGAGTTCTCTACGGAGGCTCGGTCAATTATAGGAATGCTCCGGACATCATGACGGTGGGCAACGTTGACGGCCTCCTGGTTGGAAGAGAGAGCGTGAATACTCCGGGATTCATCGCACTACTCAAGGCAGTCGACAAAGCATAATCCGAATCAACGAATCTTATCCGAATGATACGAATTACGAATTATATTTGACATGAAGACATTAACCGATATTCCTCATCTTACCGGCGTAAAAGTTCTTTTACGGGTTGACTTCAACGTGCCGATAAATAACGGCTCCATCAAAGACGATTTCCGCATCAGAAAAGCTTTGCCGACGATAGATTTTTTGCGCGGCAAAGGCGCGCGATTGATTCTGATTAGCCACATTGAAACATCAGATGGACTAGTGGAAGCAGGGAGTAAGGAGAAAGGAGTAAGTGCGAAAAATTCGCTGGCGAAAAAACCGACGCTTGCGCCAGTGGCCGATTATCTGAAGAAGAAAGGATTGCCGGTTACGTTCGTGAAGAATATTTCATCGGCGTTTGCAGCGGCGGAGGCATTGAAAGACGGCGAAATGATATTGCTGGAAAATATTCGCGAGAATAAAGGTGAAAAAGAGAATGACCGAAAGTTCGCGGAGCAATTGGCTTCGCTTGCGGACATATATGTGAATGATGCATTCTCCGTTTCGCATCGCGAGCACGCTTCGGTCTGCGCTATCACGGGATTTTTGCCGAGCTATGCGGGGTTTCAACTGGAAGAAGAAGTGAAACAATTGAGCGCGGCCTTCAACCCTTCGCATCCGTTCCTTTTCATCCTAGGCGGAGCTAAGTTCGACACGAAATTACCTTTGATACAGAAATTTTCCAAGACGGCTGACACGGTCTTTATCGGCGGGGCATTGGCCAACGATGCTTTGAAGGCCAAAGGCTATGAGGTGGGCGTTTCCAAGATTTCCGACGGTGCCACGGACATATCAGCCGTGGTAAATCAGCCGAAGATAATGATCCCCGTAGACGTAGTCGTCCAAAATCATGTCGAAAAAGAGATCGGCGACATTGGTCCGATAGATTCTATATCTGATTCAGGTTCAAAGACACTCACTGCGCTCAAGGCCAAGATTGACGTGGCGCAATTCATCCTCTGGAATGGCCCGCTCGGCGTGTATGAGAAGGGTTTCACGGAAGGAACAGAGAGATTGGCGGAGACTATCGCAAACAGAACCGCGTCAGATAAAAATGTCCGTTCAATCGTTGGTGGGGGCGACACGTTGGCGGCCATAGCGAAGCTCGGCGTAGAAGACAAGTTCACTTTCGTCTCCACCGGAGGCGGCGCCATGCTCGATTTCCTGGCGCAGGGGACGCTGGTGGGGATTGAGGCGCTTAATTCAAGTTCGCAATAATCTTCTTGGCATTTCCCTCAAAATCCATTTTGTCTCCTTTTGTCTCGGAATTGGGAAGTACCGAAATGTGAGCATGCGGCACTTCATCTCCCCTGATACCGCTCCAGATCGCTTCTTGGCCGAATGCTTTTTGTTGTGCTCGCGCTATCTTTCCGCAGACTTCGAAATACTTGCCTAACGCGGGGACATCCCAAACCCAACGATAATGACTCTTGAGGATTACGAGCGTATGTCCGACTGATGCGGGATGAATATCCAGAAACGCCAGAAAATCACCGTCCTCATAGACGATGTGCGCTGGGATCTCTTTATTGACTATCTTGCAGAAGATGCAGTCTTTCATACGGCTATTTTATCACAATGCTATACTTCCCTCATGTCCTACGCCATCCGCCGCCAGCTTTCAAATGAAGAACAAGCCAAGCTTGCCGGTTTTTCACCATTGCTGGCGCATCTCTTGCATCATCGCGGCCTCACTGATGTCGAAACGGCGCAAAAATTCTTGACACCTGATTATGTTCGCGACACTCACGACCCATTCCTGTTGAAAGACGCGGAAAAAGCGGCAACGCGGATCATTCAAGCCATTCAGAACGACGAGCGCATCGCCATATACGCCGACTATGACGCCGACGGTATTCCGGGCGCGGTCATCTGGAATGATTTTTTCAAGAGGATAGGCTTCAAGAATTTCTCCATTTATATACCGCATCGCCATGACGAGGGATTCGGCCTCAATATCGCCGCCGTGGATCATTTAGCCCTTCATGACGCGGTGGAATTATTGATAACGGTGGATTGCGGCATATCCGACGTGAAGCCGGTTGAGCGCGCCAATGAATTGGGAATGGAAGTCATCATCACCGATCACCATGAACCGCCGGTGTCGCCATCGACAGGCCGTGAATCATTGCCGCCGGCATTCGCCGTCATCGATCATAAGCAGGTTGATTGCGCGTATCCCGACAAGAATATCTGCGGATCGGGAGTGGCGTTTAAATTGATTCAAGCGATTTTGAAGAAGGAGCGGTTTGATTTGAAAGACGGCCACGAAAAATGGTTGTTAGACATGGTTGGTATCGCAACATTGTCTGATATGGTGCCACTGGTCGGCGAAAATCGAGTCTTTGCATATTATGGCCTGCAAGTTCTGCGTAAAAGCCCGCGCAAAGGATTAATCTGCCTGCTAGAAAAATTGAAAATCGCGAAACAACATTTGACTGAAGACGACATAGCCTTCATGGTCACTCCGCGCATCAATGCCGCCTCGAGAATGGGCTTGCCCATGGATGCATTCAGCCTGCTCGCGGCTGACAATGACGCCGACGCGCGAAAATTCGCAGACCATCTGGACGCCATCAACAATGAGCGCAAAGGCGTGGTCGCATCGCTGGTAAAAGAAGTGAAGAAGACTCTGCATGGTAGGCACGGTCATGATGCGGCAGCATTTCCTTCGGTCATCGTCCTAGGCAATCCGGAATGGCGACCATCGCTTCTCGGTCTGGTGGCCAATACCTGCGCCGGAGAATTCAGCCGCCCCGTCTTCCTCTGGGGTCGCGACGGAGATAATGCCATAAAAGGCTCATGCCGTTCCGAAGGCCAGTCCAATGTCGTCGAGCTCATGCGCGTCGTGCCCGCGGGCGTGCTCACCCAATTTGGTGGCCACCGCTATTCAGGCGGATTTGCCGTGGCCAATGAGTCGGTGCATTTTCTGGAGAAGCATTTGACGGATGCGGCGGAAAAGGTGGCGAACATTCCCATGGTCGATGAAGAAATGATTGACGCCGAATTATCGATCGATGACGTTGATTGGAATCTGCAGAAAGACATAAATAAGCTGGCACCGTTCGGTACTGGCAATCCCAAGCCGGTTTTTCTTTTCAAGAAAGTCTCGCCTATTAGCGTGCGACGGTTCGGAAAGGGGAATGAGCACATTGAATTAATCTTTAAAAAGAAGAATGGCGTCAAAATTCCCGCCATTTCATTCTTCGGCATTGAGAACGAGTGGGCCAAGAAAGTCGAGGCCAATAAGCCTGTGGATTTGATTGCTTCGGTTGAGAAGTCGATGTTCAGGGGCAGGGCGGAACTAAGGTTGAGGGTGGTGGATATATGCGCGTAGAATTGTTACTATTCATGATGGTTTGTTTCTGAAATGAAAGAATTGACATATGAAAAAAATGATTGATCTCGGGCTTATTTATCTTCGTATTGCCAGATGGGTGTTTCTGCCAGGTGCTCTTGCAATATTATGGAACAGTCTCTTGGACTGTTTCGGCGAAAATAGATGGTTTTGCCCAATGGCGGTTCCGAAGTTCTTTTTGTCTGCAAGTATAGTCTTTATCTTTTTTGGATGGCTTCTCGCAAGCCTGATACCGAGGCTATGCCGTCGCAGGTAAACAGTATCCGTTTTAGACAAGCCCGGACAGTATTCCGGGTTTTTTATATGTTATTATCATCTCCATGAAGCAAGAAAATAAGATCACTATATTTACCGACGGATCTTCGCGAGGCAATCCCGGACCGGGAGGGTGGGGTGCGGTTATAATTGAGGAGCAAGGAGTAAGAAGTAAGAAGAAAGGAGAGGTGCAAGTCACAGAACTCGGTGGCGGAGAGAAAGACACGACCAATAACAGGATGGAGCTCATGGCGGCCATTAAAGGCCTCGGAAAAGCACCAAAAGATTCGGATATCGTCGTTTACATGGATTCGTCGTATGTCATCAACGGCATAACTAAATGGGTTCACAGTTGGAAGAAAAATGGATGGCGGACAAAGGCCAAAGAAGACGTGCTCAACAAAGACCTCTGGATTAAGCTGGACAAAGCCGCAACTAAAGCAGGGTCTGCCGGTGCAAAGATCAAATGGCAATATATCGGCGGCCACATCGGCGTCCTTGGCAATGAAAGATGCGATCATATCGCCACCTCTTTCGCCGACGGTATGAAGATAAAATTGTATAAAGGTCCAATCGAGGATTATGATCTGCCGGATATTTTGGACGTATCGCATGACGAGATGAGTCTGGTTGAGAAAAAGTCGAAATCTTCACATTCGAATGCAAAAGCGTATTCATATGTCAGCATGGTGGATGGAGTCATCGAGACACATCACACATGGCCGGAATGCGAGAAGCGCGTAAAGGGCGCAAAGGGTGCAAAGTACAAGAAATCGACGAGTTTTTATGATGAGCAGAGGATAATAGAGGAATTCGGCACATTTTAGAATCTTCATCGTTTCTTTATCAGATCTTCATCGTTTCTTGAGAACTTCTTGAGCGTTTCTATATCGCCCTTCCCGTACAATGCTCTCCGTGAACAGGAGAGTTTTCATTTTCTGGGCTATTTTCGGCGGGGCGGCGCTCATCCGTTTGGTTTTGTCGTTTGGCATTAGCGCGCCGGACATTGGTCCATGCTTGAAACAACAGATAAAAGGTAGCGGCGTTGTTGATGAAGACCCGTCGTTTACCGATGCCGGGCAAGTTTTGGTCGTATTGGTAAGCGGATTGTCGGTGCAAAAAGCGTCGCCGGATGAATCGAATGGAAATGAGTGTGCCGCCGACATTCTCATAAAGATGAAGACGAAACTATACCCGCGATTTCATTATGGCGACACGATCTCATTTACTGGGAAGTTGTCGGTGCCGTTCAATTTCAATGGCGACACGGGAAGGTCATTCGATTATCGGAATTATTTGGCTAAGGACGATATTTTTTATGAGATGAAGAGCGCGGCCGTCGTTTTAGCTGACTCAAATGCAAATTGGTCGATAACTTCAATCCTGTTCCAACTGAAGCGCGGCTTCGTGAACAATCTGAACAGCGCTCTCGGCGAACCGCATTCTGCATTGGCGGCCGGACTGGTCGTGGGCGAGAAAGCGGCACTTGGCAAGGATTTACTGAACGATTTTCGAACAGTTGGGCTCATCCATATCGTGGTCCTTTCCGGATTCAATATAACTATCGTGGCTGATGCTTTACGGCGCATGCTCTCGCGCTTGCCTCGCGTCTGGGGCATCGTCGTCGGCGCTATCGGCATAGCTCTTTTCGGCATCCTAGTCGGTGGAGGAGCGACCGTGGTGCGTTCGTGCTTCATGGCAGGCATAGCACTTTCCGCCAACCTCTTCCGTCGCGACTACAGCGTCATCCGGGCCTTGGCTTTTGCCGCGTGCCTCATGCTCATCCAAAATCCGATGATCCTTTTGCATGACGCGTCATTTCAGCTTTCGTTCCTAGCTACGCTAGGGCTCATTCTATTGGCTAGTCCGATTGAAAAGAGTCTGACCTTTATTCCCGACAAGTTCGGCATGCGCGGCATCGTGGCGGCCACATGTTCCACGCAGATATTCGTCTCGCCGTTCATCCTTTGGATGATGGGCCAGCTCTCCATCATAGGCGTGGTGGTCAATATATTGGTCTTGCCATTCATTCCAGTGACCATGTTGGCAGTGTTTCTGACGGGTGCCGGCGGATTCATCTCCGTATTTCTATGCCGCGTTTTTGGTTGGGGCGCGCATCTCCTCCTAGGCTATGAGCTATTCATGGTCGAGCATTTCGCCAGACTGCCTTTCGCCGCCGTATATCTGCCGGCGTTTTCCGGCTGGTGGGTGGTGGGATTTTATGCGGTGTTTCTGGTCATATTCTTGTTGGTTAAAATGACCACTCCGTTCAAACTGAAATGATTATGTGAATAAAAATCCTCGCATTGTAAATGCGAGGTTGTTCAAGGGAAATAGAATTCATCGAGTGCCGCATAAGTCTTACGCAAGTCATCGGTGAATTGAAGACACACCGCTATGTTCAGAGGATAGCCTGCGGAAGGATTACTGACCCAATCGATGATGCGACACTCTATTCCGTTCAAGGAACGTCTATCTGGATTCGGATATTTCGAATCGAAGATGACCGTAACGCCTTCTTTCAGTCCGGCCAAGTTTCCTATAAGTTTTTCGGCGATCTTAAGGGCCTTAGACATGACTCCCTCCGACACAGATGATTCTTTGGGTGCCGAGTAGAGGCGTTTGATGGAATTCCCTCTTATTCAGGCATATTTTTTCAAATGTCACCTCCGGCGGCATAGGACCTGCTGTGGCCACAATAGAGACAAATTCATTGTCCCTGATTAAACCATTCTGTCTCGCCGATTTTTCCAGCTCGTTTCTGAACTTTCCCATCTCGACCTTTAACTGTTGTTTTTGTGCAGAGTTCATAACATAATTGACTGTCAAAATTAACTAGTGTTTACTGAAAACACTACTATGATTGTCTGAGTCCGTCAATCAGATACTATTTTTGTGCTCTCCTGTAATTCCCCTCCACCACCTCCCAATTCAAGTTAGCGAAGAAGTCCTCCACATACTGTTTCTTTCCAGACGGCGCGTAATCAGCCACATACGAATGCTCCCACATATCTAGCGCGAGAATCATGGCGCAATCATTCAACTGGCCGAGATGTTGCTCATCAACCCATGAAGCAAGCAGTCTCTCATCTTTTCTGTCATACCACAGAACCGCCCAACCGATGCCGCGGGTGAGAGCCAATGATTTGAATGCGGCGAGCCACGCCTCGAATGAACCGCATTCGGCGACGATCGTCTTTTTAAGCGCGCTTTTATCTCCGAGCGGAGTGGAACCGCCTTCCAGCGAGGCGAAATAGACCTCATGATTCCTCATGCCGTTGTATTCAAAACTGAAACGCCTGCCTAGCTCGCCCATGACATAAGTATTCGTAACCGGATCAGCACTGTATTTGCCGAGCATATCTAATATGCCGTTGGCATTCTTAACATAACCCTCGTAAAGCTTGAGGTGCTCCTCTATAGTCTTCCCTGAAATGCCTTTCAATGCCGGAATATTGAATTTTTGTGCTTGAAATTGTTTCATAAGATTATTTTATTAAATGATAATGTTTTGATTTTGAGCCATTATAGCAAATCTTCATCGTTTCTTGATACTTTCTTCATCGTTTCTATATCTCCGATCTGTACACTTGAGTGATGGCATTCAAGATCACTTCCAAGCCACTCGTCATCGGCGCCGCGGCCACGGCTCTGGCTTTTGGCATGGCCGGCTATGTATGGCGCGAAGAACATCGCGAGCCCATCCTTGAATTATACGTCTTCAACCTGAAAAGCGGTTCATCGGTCTTTGTCCGCACGCCTGATGATAAAAGGATACTCATAAATGGCGGGGCCAATTCCGAAGTCATCCGCGAATTGACGGATATATTGCCGTTTTATTCGCGGCGAATAGATACCGTCATCGCCACGGACGCCGACGGCAAAGATGTCTCGGGGCTCATAGATGTTTTGGAACGATACTCCGTCGATAATGTCGTTGTACCGGCGGTTACATTACAGTCTCTCGGATTGGCCAGCACGACGGATCAGATATATGCGACATTTCTCGATACGGTTAGACGATTGAAGATACCTTTGCGAGAAGTTTCGGCGGGAGACACGTTAGATTGGGGTCAAAAAATCGGCGGCTCGCCCGTGAATGCCGAAATTCTTTTCCCGGCGGTATCTTCAAACGGCGAAAAATTCCAATATTCCCGTGCTAGCGCGCCGGAAATATTATTGAGAATTTCTTATGGCCAAACTTCGGTCATGTTGCTCGGCAATGCCACGACGAAGGTGCAGAAATTTATCGCCACTTCGACGAGTCGGACGGATGTATTGGTCGTGCCGCACGGCATTTCAGCGGATTCTTTATCAGCCGTGCTCATGGATAAGATCAAGCCGGATTATTTAATTTACTCGCAAGCAATAAGCAACTCGTCTAAAAAATCGACAAAAAAACCCGCAAAAGTAGACCCGCTTTATTTCATTCTGGATGACAAGAGATTCAATAGCAGAGAAAAAGGCACAATAAAAGCCGTCTCAGACGGCATATCGATCAAAATTGCGCAATAAAAGTTATTTTATTATCCCCGCATCCTTAAGGGCGCGGAATGGGCCTTTCTTCTGGATAGTGCGCAGGCCGCGGGCGGAGACGGTGAGAGAGAAAGACTTCTTCAATTCGGGAACATAGACCTTCTTCTTCTGGAGATTGGGGTAACGGCGGACATTGCCGCAGGGATTGAACTGCGTGGCGCGGGTGCGGTTGGAGTAGCGGCCGCCGACGACCGATCCTACCTTTGTTATGTCGCATATTCTGGCCATATTGGTGAGAAGGGTATGCTATCATATGCAGGCCGTGCTGACAATACTTTCCATAATCATCCTCATATTCTCCGTCATCCTCCATGAAGTCTCTCATGGGCTCATGGCGGACCGTCTCGGTGATCCGACGGCCAGATTATCCGGCCGATTGACCTTGAATCCGATCAAACATATAGACCCTGTAGGCT
>Ga0182017_10002618_pt1 | contig 13599 bp, 11 predicted proteins | sample 712E3DmetaG_FD_120492 | JGI IMG/M metagenome (GOLD analysis project Ga0182017, IMG submission 120492) | Permafrost microbial communities from Stordalen Mire, Sweden - 712E3D metaG | ecosystem: Environmental > Terrestrial > Soil > Wetlands > Permafrost | place: Sweden: Stordalen | collected... | reverse complement strand
GCTCATCGCCTCCGATACGCTCACCTCGCTGCTCCGCGTGCTGGCTAAAAGTGGCGCGGCCGCATCGATGCTGACCATGGAGAGGGAGGATCCGACCGGGTACGGGCGGGTCCTGTGCGTCGGGGGAGAGGTCAGGAAGGTCGTCGAGGAGCGCGACGCGACAGAGGAAGAGCGGGCCATCCGGAAGGTCAACGCCTGCACCTACGCGTTCGAGCGGGCCTCGCTCGAGCAGGCGCTGGAAGGCCTCGGCACCGACAACGCCCAGGGGGAGTACTACCTGACAAGCGTGGTAGAATCTCTTGTCACCGGCGGACGCGCGGTCGAGGCCGTGCAATGCGACGCCGAGGAAGTCCTTGGGATCAACGACCACGAACAGCTCGCGGGCGTGCGCGCCATCATGCAGGCCAGGATAAACGACGCGCTGATGAGAGCCGGAGTCACGATGGTCGACCCGGCCACGACCTACGTGGATTACTCGGTGAAGGTCGGCCGGGACTCGGTCCTGATGCCGTCGACCATACTCGAGGGCGAGGTGGCCGTCGGCGAAGGCTGCGTCGTGGGGCCGTTCACCAGGGTGAAGAACTCGAGTATCGGGGACGGCTCGACGGTTGAGTTCTCCTGGCTCGACCGGAGCGAGGTGGCGGATGGCGTCACCATCGGACCTTACGCGAAGCTGCGGCCGGGCACTAGAGTCGAGAGCGGCGCGAAGATCGGGAGCTTCGTGGAGCTGAAGAACACGACGGTCGGCAAAGGGAGCAAGGTGCCGCACCTCAGCTACGTCGGCGACGCCACGATCGGCGAGGACGTCAACGTAGGGGCCGGCACCATCACCTGCAATTACGACGGGGCGGAAAAACACCCGACCGTCATCGATGACGGGGCCTTTATCGGGAGCGACACCATGCTCATTGCGCCGGTGCGCGTGGGCAAGGACGCGGTGACCGGGGCGGGCTCCTCCATCTACGAGGACGTGCCCGACGGCAGTCTGGGGATAGAGCGGAGCGAGCAGAAGAACGTGCCCGGGTACGGGGCGAAGAAAAAGAAGAAGCGGGGTTCGAAGTCCGAGACGAGCGGGAGGTAGCTTTGAGGGAGGTCACGCGAAAGAGGCTGATGGTGTTCTCCGGGACCGCGCACCGGGAACTCGGCGAAGAGGTCGCGACGGGGCTCGGGGTGATGCTCGGGAACATAGACATCTCGCGTTTCTCCAACGGCGAGATATACGTGCGCCTTCTCGAGAGCGTGCGAGGAGTGGACGCTTTCGTGATCCAGACGAGCGCGGAGCCGGTGAACGACAACCTGATGGAGCTGCTGCTCATCATCGACGCGCTCAAGCGCGCGTCCGCGAAGAGGATAACCATCGTGATGCCGTACTACGGCTACTCGCGGCAGGACAAGAAGACGCTCGCCCGCGAGCCGATAAGCGCGCGACTGATAGCGGACCTGCTCTCGGTCGCGGGGGCCAACCGGGTCCTCTCCGTGGACCTGCACGCCGGCCAGATACAGGGCTTCTTCGACTTCCCGTTCGACCACATAACCGCGCTGCCGCTGCTGGCTAGCCACATAGTCCAGAAGAACCTCAAGGACGTGGTGATCGTCTCCCCCGACGCCGGCCGCGTGAAGGTGGCGAAGAAGTACGCGGACAGGCTGCGCGTGCCGATGGCCATCATGCACAAGCGCCGCCCGGAGAAGAACGTTGCCGAGATGCTGCACGTTATCGGCGAGGTCGAGGGCAAGACGGCGGTGCTGATAGACGACATGGTGGACACCGCCGGGACCATGGTGGAGGCCGCGTCGGCGCTGAAGAAGAACGGGGCGAAGGAGATATACGCCTGCGCCACGCACCCGATCCTCTCCGGCTCCGCAGTCGAGCGCATCGGCGTGTCGGACATCAAGGAACTCGCGGTCACCAACACGCTGCCTGTGCCGCCCGAGAAGAAGATTGATAAAATAAATGTACTCTCGATAGCACCGCTCCTGGCCAATACGGTCATGGCGGTGTTCCGGGAGGAGTCTGTGAGCGAAATTAGCGGAGGCGACAACCAGCCTTAGGGCGAAGAACCGGAGTGATCGACAAGTGGAACTGAAGCTGAAGGCCGAGACGAGAGAAGAGAGCGGCAAGGGCCCGGCGCGCAGGGCGCGCGAGCGGGGCGAAGTGCCGGCGGTGATGTACGGAATAGGGAGCGAGGCGAAGCCCCTCATCATAAAGCGCGAGGACATCATGGAGGTGCTGCACTCGAGCGCCGGGTCGAACGCGCTCATCAATCTCGTCGTAGACGGCAAGACCAAGGACAGCCACCTTGTGATGATAAAGGAGATACAGCGCGACCCGATCAAAGACCGCCTGCTCCACCTGGACCTGCTGAAGGTCGCACGCGACGAAGCGGTCACGACCAAGGTCCCGATCGAGGTGACCGGCGAAGAGGAGTCGGCGGGGCTGAAGGCCGGAGGGACGCTGCAGCACAACCTCTGGGACGTCGAGGTGGAGTGCCTCCCCGCGGACCTTCCGGACCACCTGAAGGTCGACATAACGGACGTAAAGATCGGCGAACACCTCACTGTCGCCGACCTGCAGCCGAGGAGCGGAGTCACGGTCCTGACAGAGGCGCACGACATCATCCTCACGATCCTGGCCCCGAGGGTCGTCACGGTGGCCGAGGCCGAGGCCGAGGCAGCCGAGGCCGAGGCGGCGGCGGCCGCAGTCGAGGAAGGGGCCGAGGAAGCCGAGACCGGCGCCGAGGAGGACTGAACGGAGGCCTCGCGATGAGACCGAGGCGTGTCCCGGTTCTAGGCAGAGACTCAGGCCGGCCACGGATGGTCGTCGCCGGGCTCGGGAACCCGGGCAGCCGTTACAGGAACAACAGGCACAACGCCGGGAGGATGGCGGCCGAAAGGCTCGCGGAGATATCCGAGGTCATCGAGGAAGACAGCTGGCGCGAGGGCACGCTGGCGCTGGCGCGGTGCGAGGGTGAGACGTTTCTCATCCTCAACCCCCGGACCTACATGAACTTGAGCGGCCGGCCGGTGTCGGCGGTGTTGAAGGCGTACGGGATCTCCCCCGAGAACCTGATCGTCATCCACGACGACATAGACATACCGCTGGGCGCCGTGAAGAAGAAGTTCGAGGGCGGGACGGCCGGCCACAAGGGGCTCGACTCCATTGTAGAGCGGCTGGGCCGCAAGGACTTCATGCGGGTGAGGATAGGGGTCGGCAGGCCTCCGGAAGGCGAGGACCCGGCCGATTATGTCCTCTCCGACTTCACCTCGGACGAGGCGGAGGCGGCGCGGGCGGCAGTCACCGAGGCGGCCGATACGGCCGTCGGGATGATGACAGAAATACGAGGGGAACAGGCTTGACTTATCGAAGGGCAAAGCGCGCAACGATCGTCGGGGCTTTGATAGCCTCGCTGGTCGCTCTCCTGGCGCTCCCGGGATGCGGGCTGCAGACCGAGGAAGCCAACAAGGCGCTCGCGACATGCATGGCCCACCAGGCCGCCGCCGAGGCGGCGCTCGCGAAGATCAAGAACTTCCCGGCGGAGTGGGCGACGGTCTTCGCGGGCCCGCTGACTGTCACCCAGGTCGCCACCGGTCGCCAGCTGATCGCTGCGAGGGAGGCCGACGCGCAGGCTTTCGCAACTGAGCTGAAGGCTTGCGTCACCGCGCTCAAGCCCGTGAGTAAGATGAACGTGGACGAGAAGGTCAAGGAGTTCGTGAGGCTGAAGCTCGCCGCTTATGCCAGCTACGAGGATTACGTGACCAAGAACCTGCAACCCCTGCTGAAGAGCTACGAGGGACTTGTGGAGCAGATAGCGTATTCGCGCCCGCAGGCGGAGATTAACCAGAGTGCCAGTGAGATAAACAGCATGGCGGCTGATGCGCAGACGAAGCTCGAGGATGCCGCCGCCGCCGCGCAGCGAGCAGACACTTACTTCAAGAACAACAAGCTCGGGAAGTGACGGGACCGCTCAGACGGCCGCAAGCCTGATGGTCAGGTCGCCGTCCGGCGAGATCTCCCACCTGGCGACGCCCTTCACGTTCGCGTAGGCCTCGAAGATCCCCAGCGCGTTCCCGACCAGCACCAGCGGCACGGCCGCGTTCTCGATGCGGATCAATATCCCTTCTTCCCCGGCGGTCATCTCGACCAGGTTCCCCATTCCCTGCACCGACAGCCACTTGCTCATGACGTCGGGGTCGTTCAGGTTCCAGTCGAGGTTCAGCTTCCTGCTCACTATCTGGCGCTGCGCCTCGACTATGGTGTCCGGGATCGTGTCTCCCAGCTCCGATTCCAGCTCCTCGAACATGACCTGGAGACCGACCGGGCCGAAAAGGGCAAGGCGCATGCCGGTCTCGGAGTTCTTTATCGTCCCCGCCTCGAGGTCCCATTTGTAGCGCGACACCTCGCGCGGCGCCTTGCAGCCGGGGCAGAGGTCGTGCTCCACGTTCCCAGGCTTTCGGGGGGGCATCTTCGTGAGAAGCCGGTCGGCGAACTCGGGGGCGTGCTCGGCGGCGACCGTGTTGATCATGTACCGGTCGGGGCCGATCTTCTCGTAAGAGCAAGCGCCCGGTAGCTTCCTGATGGCCTCGTTCGACCCGAGCAGGTCGCCGCAGAAGAGCGGCAGCGAGTAAGGATTGCCTATCTCGCACTGCATCGTCCCGCCCTTCCAGTCGAACTCGTGGACGATGATGTCGCCGTAGCCGAGGAGCCTTCCCTGCTCGACGACCATCCTGACGATGCGGTCGATCCCGACGATCCTGACGATCGTTCCCCTCATGCCCACTATCTGCCGGGCGATGTAGTCCCTGGTGGCGCGGGCTTTGCTCTCGATGATTATCTTCTCGAGCGGCATTCCGATGATGCTCTCGATGTTGTCGAAGAGGGTGTCGAGGCCTTCGGAGTCGAAGAGGATCATCCTGTGGGTGGGGTCTCGCCTCTGCGTGATGGTGCCATCGCTGTTCCAGCTGTGGTCGCGCCCGAACTTCAGAGGCACTCCGCATGTTTTACACGTTCTAAGGCTGCTCATTTTCTCCCCGATTCCGACCTGCAAAATCGTATCATATATCTTGATTGGCGGAAGAGATATCAAGCGGGTTAGAATCATCCCCTGAAAAGGGAGGGAAGAGAATGGGTCGGGAGGAGGAAGAAGGAAGGCTCGACGAGCTCGAGCTCAAGGTGCTCGCGGCGTTCGCCGACGCCTACCCGGAGATTCCCACGCCCGACCGGAACCACATGGCCCGCAACTTCACGCAGGTGCTCCACGGTATCATCAGCATCGGCGAAAAGCTTGGAGCGGCCGGCGAGGTGAGCCACATGGACCTGGCGAACGGCCTGGTCTACTCGTGCTTCTACAACACCCGGCTCGAGGAATTACAGTCTGATTCCTGCGCCGGCGGCGGCTCGTGCGTGACGAACGAGGACATGAACGAAGTGCTCAGGGAGTGCGTCAGCCGCGTCGCGGACTGGCTCCTCGGCGTCGAGATACTGAAGACGGCCGACCCGGAGCAGTACGAGAACTTCGTGAAGGGCGCGGTGGCGCTCGGCGCGACGGGCTGGGAGAGGGACCGGCGAAAGCTGGACCGCTGAGGAGGCCGCGCCAGGGGCGTTCTCGATAGCGGACGATCCCTCCCCGAATATAGAATCGAGTAGTCTTCTCTGACGATCAAGGAGGGAACCCGGTGGGCAGAAGGGTTGGGATAATAGGAGTCGGACAGACCCATTGTGCCTCGAAGAGGCTTGACGCATCCGGCCAGGAGTTGATAGCCGAGGCGGTCTCGCGGGCGCTGGATGACACCGGGCTGACCCATAACCGGATAGACGCTTTTGTGATCGGCAACATGGACCACTTCGAGAACATCAACTACGTCGATGACTGGGCGACCGAAGCGCTGGGCTCGATGATGAAGCCTTCTTTCAAGGTGACCACCGGCGGAACGACGGGCAACACCGTCGCCGCTTGCGCGTACTACCACGTGGCCTCAGGGCTGTTCGACATCGCCATGGGCGTGGGCTGGGAGAAGAACTCCGAGTCCGACACCCAGGCCGCGATCGCCACATGCGTCCACCCCGTCCTCGAGAGGGACGCCTTCGCCGGCGCCATCGGCCCGCTGGCGACCGAGTATTCGATGTACATGAAGGCATGGGGCGCGACCGAGGAGGACGCGGCCATAGTCGCGGCGCGAGATCGCAACAACGCGCTCAACAACCCATACGCCCACAACAGGATGAAGGTCACGGTCGAGGATGTGCTGAACTCGCCGATGCTCGCTTACCCGATAAAGCTCCTGGACATGTGCCCGCGCTCCGATGGCGCGTGCGCGGTCATCTTCGCCGCCGAGCACATCGCGAAGAAGCTGTGCGACAGGCCGGCCTGGGTGCACGCCTCGGTCGTCCGCCACGACTTCTGCCACATCGGCGACCTCGACTGGACCCACCTGCACACGCTGGAAACGGCCTCGAGAGAGGCCTACAAATACGCGGGCATCACCGACCCGTTGGAGCAGTTCGACGTTGCCGAGCTGTACCTGCCATGCTCGACCTGCGGGGTGAAGTGGCTGGAATCGGTCCACTTCTGCGGCCGGGGCGAGGCGCCGAAACTCGTTCGCAGCGGGGCGACCCACATGGACGGAAAGACCCCGGTGAACCCTTCGGGTGGTGTCATCTCCACCAACCCGATAGGCGCGACGGCGATGATCCGCACCGGCGAGGCGGCCTGGCAGATCATGGGGAGGGCCGGGGACCGGCAGGTCCCGGGCGCGAAGAAGGCCCTCGCCACCGGATACGGCGGCGCCGGCTGGTCAAACGTGATGATCCTCGGAGCGGACCTGCCCTAGAGCGACAGCCTCAGGAGTGACCTGACCCCGTCATACCTTAACTTTTTTCAATGCCACTCCACGCCGCCCCTGCTATCCTTGTCGTGCAGCCTGCCTCACCGGGGGCTGCGCGGAGACGATCTCACCGGGCCGGGAGAGCTATGCCGGTCTGCTAACATGAAAAGAAAAAGGGGTGAGAAAGGCCCGGGTGCAAGCCACCGGGGCCCGTCTGTCGTTGGCGAAAAAGATCAGGGAAGCAACTGAAGACCCGCTGAAGACGGCGCTGGAGCGAGCACTCACCGACGGCGCCGGCGACGAGCTGGCGCGCGCGGTCAGGGCGCGAAAGGACGTCGCCACCTCGCAGGCCGTGCTCCCCCTGCTGGCGGCGGTGGCATACAGGTCGCTCGGCGGGCCGCTGCTCGTCGCCACTCCGTCAGAGGCGTCGAAGCTCACGGACGACATCGCGGCCTTCCTCCCGGGCGAGGTCTTCCACATGCCCGGCGGGGCGCTGTCCGGGGACTGGTTCCGCCCGTACGACGAGTGCGTAGGCGACCGCATGAAGGCCGCGCGCGCTCTACACGCAGGTCGGCTCGTCGTGGCGGGGCCGGAAGCGCTGATGGGCGGCCTGCCGGGCGAGCTTCCCGAGCCATGGCCGCTCACGATATCAAGGGACGTGACGCTGGACCTCGAGGAGCTGCTTAACCTCCTGGTGGACGGCGGCTACCAGCGCGAGTACATGGTCGAGGGATGGGGGAAGTTCGCGGTGCGCGGCGGCATCCTCGACGTCTTCCCTTCGACGGCCGACAGGCCCGTGAGGATCGAGATGGTGGGCGACTCCGTCGAGTCACTCCGCGAGTTCAACGTGGTCACCCAGCGAAGTTCCGACCACATCGAGGGCGTCGAGGTCTTTCCGGCCAGCGACCAGGTGGCGGGGCGCGGCGCCGGAAGGGTGGAGGGCACGCGCGTCCTCGCGATAAACCCCGGCCTCATCGAGGCGAGGGCGGCCGAGTACCGGGTCGAGGAGGGTTCCGCGGCCGAGCCGGTCGCGATGGAGGAGTGGGGCGAGGTCACCACCATCACCACCGCGGGTGGAGAGCCGGACGCCGTGCTGTTCCCGGGCGGGCCGGTGCGGGAGTTCAGGGGAGACCTGCACGCCGCGGTCAAAGAGTGGGGCCGCCTGCTGGCTTCGATGGAGGTCTTCCTGCTGCTGGACGGGAAAGGGCAGGTCGACCGGGCTCGCGAGCTATGGCTTGAGGAGGGCAAGGGCCGCGGGGCTCCGCAGATGGCCGTGGGCACGCTGTCCAGAGGCTTCGAGCTCCCCGGGCTCGGGATGGCGGTCATCACGACGGCGGACATCATCGGCAGGCGCGAGCCGCGGAGGGCCCACCGGAGGCTCTCCAGCGGGGCGCCGGTCACGAGCTACGCCGAGCTCGAGCTGGACGGCTACGTAGTGCACGTCGACCAGGGGATCGGGCTCTACCGGGGGCTCACCTCCAGGCAGGTGATGGGCGTGACCCGCGAGTACCTTCTGCTTGAGTACGCCGACGGGGACAGGCTCTACGTGCCGACCGCGCAGCTCGAGAAAGTGCAGAGGTACGTCGGCGGTGAGAGCCCGAAGGTGCACAAGCTGCGCGGCAAGGAGTGGACTCGCTCGCGCAAGACCGCGAAGCGCTCGGCCGAGAAGACGGCGAGGGAGCTGTTCGGCCTGTACATGGAGCGCAAGAGCCGCGAAGGCTTCGCCTTCTCCCCGGACGCTCCGTGGCAGTTGGAACTCGAGGACTCGTTCTCGTACGAGGACACTCCCGATCAGGCCAGGGCCGTGGCCGACGTCAAGTCGGACATGGAGAACGAGTCCGCGATGGACCGGCTGGTGTGCGGAGACGTCGGCTACGGCAAGACCGAGGTCGCCGTGCGCGCCGCCATGAAGGCCGCGATGGACTCCAAGCAGGTGGCGGTCCTGGTGCCGACCACGGTGCTCGCGAAGCAGCACTTCGAGACGTTCCGCGAGCGGCTGGCTCCGTTCCCGGTCAGGGTGGAGATGCTGTCGCGCTTCCTCTCGCGCAAGGAACAGGAGGAGGTGGTAAGGCTCGTCAGGAGCGGGAAGGTCGACGTATTGATCGGCACGCACCGGATGCTTCAGGACGACGTGTCCTTCAGCGACCTCGGGCTGCTGGTCGTCGACGAAGAGCAGAAGTTCGGCGTCGAGCACAAGGAGAGGCTGCGCCGCATCTCCCGCAACGTGGACACGCTCACTCTGACCGCGACGCCGATACCGAGGACGCTTCAGATGTCCCTGTCGGGCGTCCGCGACATAAGCATGATAGACACGCCGCCGGAGGACAGGCATCCCGTCGCGACTTACGTCGGGGAGTTCGACCTAGACCTATGTACCCGGGCCATCCAGTACGAGGTTGCGAGAGGGGGACAGGTCTTCTACGTCCACAACCGGGTCCAGACGATAAACAGGGTGGCCGACGAGCTGGCGAAGAAGCTCGACGGCGTCTCGATAGGCGTGGCGCACGGGCAGATGGACGAGGACGCGCTCGAGAGGGTGATGCTGGAGTTCGCGGACGGGATCCACTCGGTCCTTGTCTGCACGACCATCATCGAATCCGGGCTCGACCTGCCCAACGTGAACACCCTGATAGCGGACCGCGCCGACCGGCTCGGCCTGGCCCAGATGTACCAGATCAGGGGCCGGGTCGGCAGGGCGGGCAGGAGGGCGTACGCCTACCTCTTCTTCCCGCACCGCGCGGCGCTCACACCGTCGGCCACCGCGCGGCTGGCGACGATAACTGACATGACAGCGCTTGGCTCGGGCATGCGGGTCGCCATGAGGGACCTCGAGATCAGGGGTGCCGGGAGCCTGCTCGGCGCCGAGCAGAGCGGCCAGATCGAGGCGGTGGGCTTCGAGCTTTACTGCGAGCTGCTCAAGGAAGCCGTGGACCTGCTCAAGGGAGAGGCGGCGCCCGCGGCGAAGGAGGCCCTGGTCGAGCTGCCGGTCGACGCGTACATCCCCGACGAGTACGTGACGGATGAGGAAGCCAGGGTCGAGCTGTACCGCCGGCTGGTCGTGGCGGGCCGGGCGGGCGTGCTAGAGGAACTGGAGGCCGAGATGGAGGACCGGTTCGGGGCGCCCCCGGTGCCGGTGGAGCAGATGCTCGCGGTTGAGCGTCTCAAGTACCAGGCGGCCGAGGCGGGGCTTCAGTCCGTGACGTTGCGCGGCAGGGAGCTCGCGGTCCAGTACGAGCCTGACGGCGAGAGCGCCGCGGCGAAGCTGAAGTCGAAGGCGGCCGGTGAGGGGCCTGTGGAGTCGGCATATATAGAAGAACGCTCGAGAACGGTCTACTTGAGGTTGAGCCTGGACGTTAACAAGAGGCAAGAACTGTTGTTAAAGTGGCTAAAATCAACTATTGATGATATAATCGATGCTCGGCCGGCCGACGGAAGCGAGCACGCGCCATGATCAAAAAGCAATCGCCGCCCGTCGTCCGCGTGCTGATCATCGTTGCGCTAGTCGCATGCCTGGCGGCGCTCGTGGCGCTCGCGACGGGGTGCTCACAGGGCATCACCGCGAACGGGAGGCAGGTCGACCAGGGGCAGCTTAATGCCGAGGTGGCCAGGCGGCTCTCGGTCATGAAGAAGAGCAGCCCTGCTGACCTGCTGGGCAAACGCGGGCAGCGCCTGGCCGATCAGACCCGCAGGCAGGTGGCCACGGAGATGATCAAAGCGACGCTGATCGACGAGCAGGCGGCACAGCTCGGAGTGAAGCTGCCTCCGGACGAGGTCAACCGCCGGCTCGACGCCGAGAAGGCCGCCGTTGGGGCGAAGCGGTTCGCCGCCGACCTCAAGAAACAGAAGCTGACCGAAGACCAGTACAAGGTAAAGCTGCACAACGAGGCGCTGGTCGACGCGGTGGCCGCGAAGGTGACGTCGAACGTTGTGGTGAGCGAGGACGAGGCCGAGACCTTCTACCTGACCCACCGCAACCTCTACGCCAGGAGCGAGATGGCACACATGCTCCAGATACTGCTCGACACCGAGGGCGAAGCGAAGATAGCCCTGGGGCAGCTCAACAGCGGCGCCGACTTCAGGACTCTTGCCACCAACATCTCCAGGGATCATTCGAGCTGGCTCAACGGCGGCGACATGGGCTGGATCGAACGCGGCACCATGGACCCCGCCTTCGAGGAGAAAGCTTTCGCCGTGCCGACCGGCGGCACGAGCGACATCATTCAGGCAGCCGACGGGTACCACATCGTGAAAGTGATAGACAGGCGCGAGGCCTACACGCCAACCTTCAACGACGTGAAGGCGCGCGCTTCGGAGGACGCCTTGAACGCGAAGAAGGATGAGGTCTTCTCCGACTGGCTCCGCACGCTGTACGCGAACGCGATGGTGCAGATGCCGTCCTCGCTCGGCGCGTGGGATCCGGCGCTGGGCGGCGTCGCGGTGAAGTCCGGAGGCGGCAGTTGAAGGATGGGCCGGTGGACGATGAGAGAGTGGGCGAGAAGTTCGAGAACCTCGTCTCGGTGATGGCCAGGCTGCGCGCGCCGGACGGCTGTCCGTGGGACAGGGAACAGACCGCTCAGACTCTCTCCAGGCACATACTCGAGGAAGCTTACGAGGCGGTAGAGGCCATAGACCACGAGGACTGGCCGCACCTCTCGGAGGAGCTCGGCGACCTGCTCCTGCAGATCGTGTTCCAGTCGGAGGTCGCGAGCAATGAAGCCCGCTTCGATATCAGCGAGGTGATAGACGGGATAACGGAGAAACTGCTGCGGAGACACCCGCACATCTTCTCCGACGGCAGCGCGGACACGGCGGAGCAGGTGTCGATCAACTGGGACCGTATTAAAAGACAGGAGGAGGGGGAGGGGGAGTCGGCCTCGGTCTGTGTTCCGGGCGGCCTGCCTGCGGTGCTCGGCGCGTCGAAGGTGCAGGGCCAGGCCGCGAGGCTGGGCTTCGACTGGGACGACGCTGAGGGCGTCTTCGACAAGCTGGTCGAGGAGACGGGCGAGCTCAGGGAAGTCTGGGGCTCATCGCGAAGCGAGCTCGAGGACGAGCTGGGCGACATCCTCTTCACGGTGATAAACCTGTCGAGGCACCTGGACGTCGACCCCGAGCGCGCGCTGCGCCGGACGAGCGCAGAGTTCGCGAACCGCTTCGCGCTGATGGAGGAGATGGCCGCCTGCTCCAACGAGGAGTTCGCATCGCTTCCGCTCGACGAGAAGGAGAGGCTCTGGCAGGCCGCGAAGGCGGCCCGTAGAAAGGGGACGGATGAGCCAGATCAGTGACATCTTCGCGCGCCAGATACTGGACTCGCGCGGTTACCCGACGGTCGAGGTCGACATGCTCCTGTCGAGCGGAGTGTTCGCGCGCGCGGCCGTGCCCGCCGGCGCCTCGACCGGGATACACGAGGCGATCGAGTTGAGGGACGCCGACGAGCGTTACGACGGCATGGGGGTCTCGAAGGCCGTGCGCAACGTGAACGAGGTCATCGGCCCTGAGCTGATGGGCATGGACGCCGACGAGCAGGGCGAGATCGACCGGACGCTCGTCGCGCTTGACGGGACTCCAAACAAGGGAAACCTTGGGGCGAACGCCCTTCTCGGCGTCTCGCTGGTGGTGGCGAGGGCGGCTGCGAACGACCACGGCCTGCCGCTGTACCAGTACCTTGGCGGGGTCGACTCGATCGTGATGCCGGTGCCCATGATGAACGTGATCAACGGCGGGATGCACGCCGACAACAACATCGACATGCAGGAGTTCATGATAGTGCCGTGCGGCGCGCGAAGCTTCGCCGAGGCGCTGGCCATGGGTGCCGGCGTCTACCACGCGCTGAAGGAAGTCCTCGGGGACAGGAAGCTGACGGCCTGCGTGGGCGACGAGGACGGTTACGCACCCGACCTCGCGGCGACCGAGCAGGCCCTGCAGCTGATCCTCGACGCGATCGACAGGGCCGGATACGTGGCCGGACGGGACGTCTTCCTGGCTTTCGACACGGCGGCCAGCGAGCTTTTCAAGGACGGCAGGTACGTGCTCGAGGGCGAGGGCAAGGAGCTGGACTACGCGGGCCTGGTCGATTTTTACGCCGACCTTGTATCGCGGTACCCGGTGATCAGCATCGAGGACGGCCTGGACCAGGAAGACTGGGAAGGGTGGAAGTACATGACGGCCAGGCTCGGCGGCCAGGTCCAGCTGGTCGGAGACGACCTCTTCGTTACCAGCGCCGACCGGCTGCGGCGCGGCGGCAGTGAGGGCGCCGCGAACGCCGTCATCATCAAGCTCAACCAGATCGGGACCATCACCGAGACCTTCGAGGCGGTGCGCGTCGCGAGGCGCATCCACTACACGCCGATCGTCTCTCACCGGTCCGGAGAGACCGAAGACGCATTTATCAGCGACTTCGCCGTCGCCGTCGGTGCCGGCCTCATCAAGGCCGGCCCTCCCGCCCGCGGCGAGCGGATGAGCAAGTACAACCAGCTGCTGCGCATCGAAGAGAACCTCGGCGACGACTCGGTCTTTCCGGGCATCGCCGCCTTCGGCGTCGACGAGAGGCCTCCGCCAGCGAACGGTGACCCGGCCGCGGGCGGACAGGGGTGAATATGTCGCTGAACGAAGAGTCCAAGACGAAGATCGTCTGCACGATGGGGCCATCGTCCCAGGACCCCGAGACGCTCAGGCGGATGGCGCTCGCGGGGATGGACGTGGTCCGCATCAACACCGGGCACCTCGACGTCGAGGAGCTCATCAAGTACATCGACATGGTCGTCGGCGTCTCCGAGAAGATGG
>Ga0182017_10002617_pt1 | contig 13602 bp, 8 predicted proteins | sample 712E3DmetaG_FD_120492 | JGI IMG/M metagenome (GOLD analysis project Ga0182017, IMG submission 120492) | Permafrost microbial communities from Stordalen Mire, Sweden - 712E3D metaG | ecosystem: Environmental > Terrestrial > Soil > Wetlands > Permafrost | place: Sweden: Stordalen | collected... | reverse complement strand
GGATTGGGGGCGCTGCTCACGCGGGTCTTAAGGCATCATCCTGCCAAACGCCCCCGGCCCGCCCCGCTCCCCCCCCGCCACGGGCCGCCCCCGCCACGGGCCGCCCCCGCCACGGGCCACCCCCGCCACGGGCCACCCCCGCCGCGGGCTATACTTGTTGACAAGAGAGAGCATTTCGAGGAGGGGTACCTTGATGGACCAGATTCACATTTCCGCCAGTCTGGCGTTGCTGATCCTGCCCATGGCAACCGCGGCTCTGTTCGCCGGCGATGCCATCCCGCAGGCGGGCCAGCCGGCGCCAGAATTCACGCTGCCGTCGCAGGACGGAAGCAAGATCGGCCTGAACGATTTCCGCGGCAAGTGGGTGGTGCTGTACTTTTACCCGAAGGACGCCACTCCCGGCTGCACCATCGAAGCGCACAACTTCCAGCGCGATCTCGCGAAATACGAGCAACTGAACGCCGTGATCGCGGGCGTCAGCGTGGACTCCCCGGACAGCCACCACGACTTCTGCGCCAAGCAGGGGCTTACCTTCAAGCTGCTGGCCGACACCGGGAAGGAAGTCTCCGATCGGTACGGCTCGCTGAGGAGCAACGGGATGGCGGCGCGCAACACATTCCTGATCGATCCGGAAGGCAAGCTCGCCAAGGTGTGGACCGGCGTCGACCCGTCGCATCACAGCGAAGAAGTGCTGGCGGCGCTGGGGGCGCTCGAAGGGAAATAGGCCGGCCTCAGTTCCCGGCTGCCAGCTTCTTCATGAGCCAAGCCATGTTGCGGCCCAGCGTCTTCATGGTCTCGATTCCCTCGGCGTCGTTTTCGACTTCGCCGGGTTCGCGGCCGATCGCGATGTTCCAATAAGACGAGCCGGGCACGATCATTTCGCCGATGAGGAAGAAGTGGTTCAAGGCGTCGAAGGCGTGAATGGCGCCCGCCCTACGCACAGCCACCACCGCCGCGCCGACTTTGCGCCGAAACATGCCGCCGTTGGCCCTCGCCACCAGGCAGGCGCGGTCGATCAGCGCCTTGATCTCGGGCGAGATGTCCGCAACGTAGGTGGGCGATCCGAGCAGAATGGCGTCGGCGGCATCCATTTTGGCGATGCACTCGTTGCCAAAGTCGTTCTTCTGGCCGCAGAGCCGGTCCTTCTTCTTCGAGCATTCGCGGCAGACCACGCAGCCGTGGATGGTCTTCCCGCTGAGTTGAACCAGTTCGGTCTCGATGCCTTCCTTTTCCACCTCGGCGAGGACGTACCGGAGGAGGATGGCCGTGTTTCCGTCCTTACGGGCGCTGCCATTGATCGCGACAAGCTTCATATCCTGATGTTGTACCGCAGGCGGGGCGGGGGACGCCAGCGTGAGGCGGGCGGTTCGGCCTGCCGGCCCGCGAACGTCTCATGCCCGCGGCGCGCTGGCCAACGCCGGGACCAGGCGATCGAGCTGGCGGTCGTGCCAACGCCGGATCGTGAGCTGGGCCGTCACGCATCCGATCAGGCACCAGAACATGTCCCACTGGGTGTCCCAGACATCGCCCTGAGTCCCCAGAAACTGGTCCGCGGCGGTTCCGAAGAACACCGCGGCCCACCACTCGATGAACTCGTAGAAAACGCTGATGGTCATGCACACCGCCGTGGTGAGGACGACCAGCCACTTCCCGCGCTTGAGCGGCGAGGTCCTCAGCAATACCTCCCGCGCCAGGATCGCCGGCGCGAAGCCCTGCATGAAATGGCCCAGACGGTCATAGTTGTTGCGCGTAAAGAAGCCGAAGGCGTCGCGGATCCAATTGAAGAGCGGCACCGCAGCGTAGGTGTAGTGGCCGCCAATGAGCAGGACGCAGGCGTGGAGCCAGATGAGGACGTATGCCATCGTCGTCAGAGGGAAGCGCCGCCGCGTGGCCGCGAGGATCGCCAGACCAATGAAGACGGGAAACGTCTCGAGGGCCCAGGTGGTATGGTCCCGGGTATTCACCGACCAAAGCACCACCACCGCCAGGCTGCCTGCCCAAAGCGCAGGCGCAAGCGGAACCTTCAAGCTACCCGCCGTGCCGTCTCCCATAGACGCCTATCATGATAGCCCACGGCCCGGAAGCCGATGGTTGGGGCCAACAGCCGATGGGACCGCCGAAGGACGATAGCCGATGGCTGACCGCCGACGGCCGACAGCCGATAGCTGACAGCTCGCCCCGCCTACTCCGCCTCGAACGTCGGTTCGATCTCCGCGCCCGGTTCGGTCTCCGAAAGACCGCCCGCGTAGTGCAGCCGGGTCTCGTCGGCGTAACCTTCCAGACCGTCCGGCAGCGGCACCTCGTTATCGGCCATCTGCTCTTCTTCGACGATGTCCTCGCCCGCGATCTTCACCCGGCGGTAGTACTCCATGCCGGTGCCGGCGGGGATGAGGCGGCCCATGATCACGTTCTCCTTCAGGCCGCGCAGGTAATCCACCTTGCCGTTGATGGCGGCTTCGGTGAGCACGCGCGTCGTCTCCTGGAAGGAGGCCGCGGAGATGAACGAATCGGTCGAAAGCGACGCCTTGGTGATGCCTAGCAGCACCGCCTTGCCCTGGGCGGGACGGCCCGGCGTGGCGGCGTTCAGCACGCGGTCGTTTTCTTCCCGGAACTTGAACTTGTCGACGACTTCCTCGGGCAAAAACTCGGTGTCGCCGATGTCCTCGATCCTCACCCAGCGCATCATCTGCCGGACGATGGTCTCCAGGTGCTTGTCGTTGATGTTGACGCCCTGCAGACGGTACACTTCCTGGACTTCGTTCACCAGGTACTTCTGCAGTTCGGTCTCGCCCAGCACGTCCAGGATGTCGTGCGGGTTGCGCGGGCCGTCCATGAGCGGATCGCCGGCCTTGACGCGCTCGCCTTCCTGCACGTTGATGTGAACGCCACGGGGGATCAGGTACTCGCGCTCCTGGCCGTCGTCGCCGCGAATGACGACCTTGCGCTGGCCTTTCACGACCTCGCCATACTTCACCGCGCCGTTGATTTCGGCGATGATGGCCGTCTCGCGCGGCTTGCGCGCTTCGAACAGCTCGACCACGCGCGGCAGGCCGCCCGTGATGTCCTTGGTCTTGGTGGTGGCGCGCGGAATCTTCGCCAGCACGTCTCCGGCGTGCACTTCCTCGCCTTCCTTGACGGTCAGGTGGGCGTGGGTCGGCATGAGGTAACGCTTCTCCTCGCCGCGGCCGCCGCCGGCCGGGCGCACCACCAGAGTGGGCATGCGCTTCTCATCCGGCGAATCCGTCACCACCCAGTGGGACATGCCGGTGATCTCGTCCATCTGCTCCTGGAGGGAAACGCCCTCGATCAGGTCCCTGAAGTGCACCGCACCGCTGACTTCGGTCAGGATCGAGAAGGTGTAGGGGTCCCACTCCACCAGGATGTCGTTGGCTTTCACCCGCGCGCCGTTGTCGACGCGCAGCCGGGCGCCGTAAACCACCTGGTAGCGCTCCTTCTCGCGGCCCTTTTCGTCCACTACCGCCAGGATGCCGTTGCGGTTCATCGAGACCAGTTCCCCGGTCTTGTTGCGGACCGTGGTGATGCCGATGTACTTGGCGAAGCCGTCCGACTTGGTGTCCTGGGTCGACTGCTCGCTGACCCTGGTTGCCGCGCCGCCGATGTGGAAGGTGCGCATGGTGAGCTGGGTGCCCGGCTCGCCGATCGACTGCGCCGCGATCACGCCCACCGCTTCGCCGCGCTCCACCAGCCGGCCCGTCGCCAGGTTGCGCCCGTAGCAGAGCTGGCAGACGCCACGCTTGGATTCGCAGGTGAGCACGGAGCGGATCTTCACCCGCTCGATGCCCGCGGTCTGGATGGCCGCGGCCAGTTCCTCGGTAATCTCCTGGTTGACGGCCACGATCACGTTGCTTTCGTAGTCGATCTGGTCTTCGAGCGCCACGCGGCCCACGATGCGGTCGCGCAGGGCCTCGATGATCTCGCCCGATTCCACGATCGGCTCGACGTAGATTCCCTTGGTGGTCCCGCAGTCGCTCTCGGTCACGATGACGTCCTGCGCCACGTCCACCAGGCGCCGCGTCAGGTAGCCCGAATCCGCCGTCTTGAGCGCGGTATCGGCCAAACCCTTACGGGCGCCGTGCGTCGAGATGAAGTACTGCAGCACGTTCAGGCCTTCGCGGAAGTTGGCCGTGATGGGAGTCTCGATGATGTCTCCGGAGGGCTTGGCCATCAGGCCGCGCATGCCGGAGAGCTGGCGGATCTGCTGTTTGGAGCCGCGCGCGCCGGAGTCCGCCATGATGTAAATCGGGTTGAGGTAGCGGCCCGTCCGGTCGTCCTCCTCCATGGTCTTGAACATCTCTTCGGAGACGCGCTCGGTGACCCGCGACCAGACTTCGATGATCTTGTTCAGGCGCTCGCCGTTGGTGATGGCGCCTTCGATGTACTGATTCTGGACGGCGATGACCTCGCGCTCGGCTTCTTTCACCAGCGCCGGCTTGGATTGCGGCACCACCATGTCGTCGATGCCGATCGAAATGCCGGCCCGCGTGGCGTAGTTGAAGCCCAGGTCCTTCACCCGGTCGAGCATCGCCACCGTGGTCTGCAGGCCGAACCGCAGATAGGAATACTGCACCATCTGCGCCAAGCCCTTCTTCTTGAGCAGGCCGTTGATGAAGGGCATGTCCTCGGGCATGGCGTCGTTGAAAATGACGCGCCCCACCGTGGTCGCCATCTCGACCTTCTCGTAGACGGCCGGCTCGGTGTGCAGGATGTTCTGGTTGTCGAAGGCCTTGGTCAGGTCGATCACCCGGCCCGAGTAGCGCAGCGTGATGGGCGTCAGCGTCTCGACTTCGCCCATTTCAAGCGCGATCAGCACGTCTTCCTTGGATGCGAACTTTTTGCCCTCGCCCTTGGTGCCGGGCCGCGACTTGGTGAGGTAGTAGAGCCCCAGCACCATGTCCTGAGTGGGAACGGCAATGGGGGTTCCGTGCGCCGGCGACAGGATGTTGTTCGAGGCCAGCATCAACGTCGACGCCTCGATCTGCGCCTCCGGCGACAGCGGGATGTGGACCGCCATCTGGTCGCCGTCGAAATCGGCATTGAACGCCGTGCAGACCAGCGGGTGAATCTTGATCGCCTTGCCCTCTACCAGCACCGGCTCGAAGGCCTGAATGCCCAGCCGGTGCAGCGTGGGGGCGCGGTTCAGCATGATCGGGTGGTCGCGGATGACCTCCTCAAGGATGTCCCACACCACCGGGTCCTGCTGTTCCACCAGTTCCTTGGCCTGCTTGATGGTGGTGCAGTGCCCGCGCTGCTCGAGGCGGTGGTAGATGAACGGCTTGAACAGCTCGAGCGCCATCTTCTTCGGCAGGCCGCACTGGTTCAGCCGCAGGTCCGGACCCACCACGATCACCGAGCGCCCGGAGTAGTCCACGCGCTTGCCGAGCAGGTTCTGGCGGAAGCGGCCCTGCTTGCCCTTGAGGTTGTCGGAGAGAGACTTGAGCGGGCGGTTGTTCGCCCCGCGCAGCACGCGGCCTCGGCGGCCGTTGTCGAACAGCGCGTCCACGGCTTCCTGGAGCATGCGCTTCTCGTTGCGCACGATCACGTCCGGCGCGTGCAACTCGATGAGCTTCTTGAGCCGGTTGTTGCGGTTGATGACGCGGCGGTAGAGGTCGTTCAGATCGGAGGTGGCGAAGCGGCCGCCATCGAGCGGCACCAAGGGCCTGAGCTCCGGCGGGATCACCGGGATCACGTCCAGAATCATCCACTCCGGCTTGTTGCCGGACTTGCGGAACGACTCGGTCACCCGCAGCCGCTTGGCGAACTTCAGCTTCTTCTGCTGCGAGAGCTCCGTCTTCATCCGCTCGCGGATGTCCAGACTCAGCCCCTCGATATCGATCTTCTTCAGCAGTTCCTTGATGCCCTCGGCGCCCATCATGGCGACGAACTTCCCGGGGTGCTCCTGGTCGAGAGCGCGCTTGCGCTCGTCGCTGATCACCTCGGCCTTCTTGAGGTCCGGCACGTCGCCGGGATCCACCACCACGTAGGCCTCGAAGTACAGCACCCGCTCGAGCTCGCGCAGGGTGATGTCCAGCAGGTAGCCGATACGGCTCGGCAGACCCTTGAAGAACCAGACGTGCGAGCAGGGGCTGGCCAGCTCGATGTGGCCCAGCCGCTCGCGCCGCACGCGCGAGAGCGTCACTTCGACGCCGCACTTGTCGCAGATGACGCCGCGGTGCTTCATGCGCTTGTACTTGCCGCACAGGCACTCCCAATCCGCGATGGGACCGAAGATGCGCGCGCAGAACAGGCCGTCGCGCTCGGGTTTGAACGTGCGGTAGTTAATCGTCTCCGGCTTTGTAACTTCCCCGTGGGACCAGGACCGGATCTTTTCCGGCGAAGCGAGACTGATTCGAATCGAATCGAAGTCCGCGATCAAATTGGCTCTGTCGTACGGAGAGGATCGATACAAGGCTTTGTCTCCTTAATCAAACCGGCACACGGTTCGCGGCGCGCGGCCTGCCGCCGCGCGTCCCCTGCCACCAGCGTCTTTAGTCCGCCGCCAGCGCCGTTTCCAGCAGCTCCTGCGGCTTCTTCATCAGCTCCACGTCCAGGCACAGCGACTGAAGCTCGCGGATGAGTACGTTGAAGGACTCCGGCACACCCGGCTCGGCGGCCGCTTCGCCCTTCACAATGGCTTCGTAGATCTTGGCGCGTCCGTAAACGTCGTCGGATTTCGCGGTCAGCAGCTCCTGAAGGATGTAAGCCGCGCCGTAAGCCTCGAGGGCCCACACTTCCATCTCGCCGAAGCGCTGCCCGCCGAACTGCGCCTTGCCGCCCAGGGGCTGCTGCGTGATCAGCGAATACGGTCCGATCGAGCGCGCGTGGATCTTGTCGTCCACCAGGTGGGAGAGCTTGAGCATGTAAATGTAGCCCACCGTCACGGGCTGCTCGAAGGGCAGGCCGCCCAGTCCGTCATAGAGCTTGATCTTGCCCGATTTCGGCAGCCCGGCTTCCTCGAGCGCTTTCTTGATGTCCCGTTCCGTGGCGCCGTCGAACACCGGCGTCGAGAAGTACCGCCCCAGCTTGGTGGCGGCCCAGCCCAGGTGCGTTTCGAGAATCTGTCCCACGTTCATGCGGGAGGGAACGCCCAGCGGGTTGAGCACGATCTCGACCGGCGTGCCGTCGGGCAGATAGGGCATATCCTCTTCGGGAACGATGCGCGCGATCACGCCCTTGTTGCCGTGCCTTCCGGCCATCTTGTCGCCCACCGAAAGCTTGCGCTTCATGGCGATGTAGCACTTCACCAGCTTGATCACGCCGGGAGGCAGCTCGTCGCCTTTCTTCAGCTTGGCGATCTTCTCCTCGGTGATCTTCTCGAGCACGGCGATCTGCCGCGAGGTCATCTCCTCGATCTCGTCGATCTGCTCGTTCAGGCGCGGATCCTTCTCCTTCAGCTTCATGCGCTTCAGGTCGCGGGCGCGCATCTTCTCGATGGCGTCGCGCGTCAGCTCCGCGCCCTTGGCCAGCAGGCGTTTGTTGGTCTTTTCGTCGTGCAGGTCGGCCTGAAGCTGCTTGCCCTCGAGCAGGTTGGCCAGCCGCTTGGCGCGCTCGTCGTTGAGAATGCGTTTCTCGTCTTCGAGGTTCCGCCGCAGCTTCTCTTCCTGCTCCTGCATGATGATCTTGGAGCGCTCGTCCAGCTCCGCGCCCTTGCGCGAGAACACCTTGCAGTCCACCACCGTGCCCTCGATACCGGGCGGGCAGTAGAGCGAGGCGTCCTTGACGTCCCCGGCCTTCTCGCCGAAGATGGCGCGCAGCAGCTTCTCCTCGGGTGTGAGCTGGGTCTCGCCCTTGGGCGTGACCTTGCCCACCAGGATGTCGCCCGGTTTCACCGTCGCGCCGATGCGGATGATGCCGCTCTCGTCCAGGTTCCGGAGGAACGACTCGGCGATGTTGGGGATGTCCCGCGTGATTTCTTCCGGCCCCAGCTTGGTGTCGCGCGCCTCGATCTCGAACTCCTCGATGTGGATCGAAGTGTAGTAGTCTTCCTTCACCAGCTTCTCGCTCACCACCACGGCGTCTTCGAAGTTGTAGCCGCGCCACGGCATGAACGCCACCAGGACGTTGCGGCCCAAGGCCAGTTCGCCGCTGTCCGTGCACGGGCCGTCGGCCAGCACGTCGCCCTTGCGGACCTTCTGCCCCTTATGGACGATCGGCTTCTGGCTGATGCAGGTGTTCTGGTTCGAGCGCTTGAACTTGGTCAGGGTGTAAATGTCCGCGCCCACCTCGCGCGAGAGCTGTCCCTCGTGCACGTTGCCCTCGACGCGCACGATGATGCGCTCGGAGTCCACCGAATCGACCACCCCGGCGCGCTTGCAGATCACCACGGCGCCGGAATCGCGCGCCGTCACCCGCTCCATGCCGGTTCCGACCAGCGGCGCTTCGGCGCGCAGCAGGGGAACGGCCTGGCGTTGCATGTTCGAGCCCATCAGCGCCCGGTTCGCGTCGTCGTTCTCGAGGAACGGGATGAGACTGGCCGCCACCGAGACGAGCTGCTTCGGGCTGACGTCCATGTACTCGATTTCTTCGCGCCGCTTGAGCCCGGTGTTCCCGGCCTGCCGCGCGTTCACCAGGTCCGCGACGATGTGCTGGTTCTCGTCCAGCTCGACGTTGGCCTGGGCGACCGTGTACTTGTCCTCTTCCCAGGCCGAGAGATACTCGCAGTGGGCTTCGAACTCGGCCGGCTGCTTTTTCTTGGCGATCATGTCGCCGCCGATCTTGTCTACATCCGGGCGGCGCAGCACGTCGCCCACCTTGAGGTTGGTGTCGCCGGGGTTGAGGATCTTGACCTCATCCACCACGAAGCCATCCACCACCTTGCGGTAAGGGCTCTCGATGAAGCCGTATTCGTTGATCCGCGCGAAACACGAGAGCGATGAGATCAACCCGATGTTGGGGCCTTCCGGCGTCTCGATCGGGCAGATGCGGCCGTAGTGCGTGGGGTGCACGTCGCGGACTTCGAATCCCGCGCGCTCGCGGGAAAGGCCGCCCGGCCCCAGCGCCGAAAGCCGGCGCTTGTGCGTGATCTCCGAGAGCGGGTTGGTCTGGTCCATGAACTGCGAAAGCTGGCTCGATCCGAAAAACTCGCGGATGGCGGCCATCACCGGCTTGGCGTTCACCAGGTCGTGCGGCATGGCCGTCGACATCTCCTGGTACACCGACATCTTTTCCTTGATGGCGCGCTCCATGCGAACCAGGCCGATGCGGAACTGGTTCTCGAGCAGCTCGCCCACCGCGCGCACGCGGCGGTTGCCCAGGTGGTCGATGTCGTCCACCGACAGGCTGCTGACCCGGCGCAGCTTGAGCAGGTAGCGGATCACGTCGTAGAAATCGTCGGCGTCGAGGATCTTGCGGTCCAGCGGGTGCCGGTCCTTGTTCGCGGGGTCCGAGCGCCAGGCGGCCGGCGCGTGCTCGGCATTGTCGTGGATCTTGATGTTGAACTTCATCCGGCCCACGCGCGAAAAATCGTACTTACGCGGATCGAAGAACATCCCTTGGAACAACTGCGTGGCCGTGTCCAGCGTCGGCGGGTCGCCGGGACGAAGCTTGCGGTAGATCTCGAGCAGCGCGTCGTTCTGGGACTTGACCGGGTCCTTCTTGAGCGTCGCCGAGATCACCGTTCCGGCGTCGTCGCGCTCCGGGAAGAACAGCTCGAAGCTCTCGATCTCGCTCTCGATGAGCTTGGCGATGCCGATCGCGGTGAGCTCGTGATTGGATTCGAGCAGCACCTCGCCGGTGCTCATGTCCACCACGTCCGCGGCGATGCAGGCGCCTTCGAGATCGTTCGCCGCCACCTCCACCTGCTCGATCTTCGCTTTCTGGATCTCCTTCAGCACGCTGGAGGTGATCTTGCGGCCGGCCGGCACGATGGTCTCGCCGGACTTGTTCAGGATGGCGTGCGAGAGCTTCATGCCCTGCAGGCCCGGCGCCACGTTCCAGTACAGCTTCTTGTTCTTGATCGCGATCTTGTCGACGCGATAGAAGGTGCGCAGGATCTGCTCGTCGGTCTTCAGGCCCAGCGCGCGGAGGAAGACCGTGCCGTAGAATTTACGCTTGCGGTCGATACGGACGTACAGCAGGTTCTTGTTGTCGTATTCGAATTCGACCCAGCTTCCCCGGTAGGGGATGATCTTCCCCAGGTAGTAGCCTTGTGCCGCCACCTTCTCGAAGAACACGCCCGGCGAACGGTGCAACTGCGATACGATCACGCGTTCGGTACCGTTGATGATGAACGTGCCGTTCTCGGTCATCAGAGGAACTTCGCCGAAGAAGACTTCCTGTTCCTTGATGTCGCGTACGCTGCGCTGGCCGGTCTCGGGGTCTTTGTCGAACACCGTCAGCCGGATGGTGACCTTGAGCGGCGCGGCGTAAGTCATGCCGCGCTCTTCGCACTCCGGCACGTCGTACTTGAGCTGCAGGCCCACCGGGTCGCCGCAGCGGTTGCAGAACGTGACGATGTTCTTGTTGAAGGTGCCGCACTTGGGGCACAGCACGTCGCCGGCGTGGAACGGATCGGTCTGGATGGTGGCGCCGCAACTGGGGTTGCGGCAGGTCGAACGCAGGTGGTGCAGCCCTTTCAGGTTGCCGCACTTGCACTCCCAGTTGCCGATGGCGTAGTCGACGAACTCAAGCTGGCTCAGCCCGCGGAAATCCGAGATCGGAAAAACGCTGTCGAAGACGCTCTCCAGGCCGATATCTTCCCGCTCGCTGGGGAGCAGGTCCATTTGCAGGAAGCGCTCGTAGGAATCCTTCTGTACTTCGATGAGGTTCGGGATCGGAATCGACGTCTTGATCCGGGAGAAATCCACCCGCTCCCGAGAAGCGCCGTTTGCCGCAGTCTGCATTGTTGACTCCTGAGAACCGAAAGGCTACAGAACGAAACTTATGAAACAGCCAGGCACGTACCTGGGCTCTGCCCGGTCGATATCCGCCAGCCCGCCGGATAATTGGCCGCACCGAGACCGCGGCACCGCCATTGCCAATGAACTCGCGCCGGCGCTTCCGGGCCGCGCGCGCCACCGACCGGGCAGGCCAGCCCGTCGAGGGACTTCATGAGTGGTGCTTGTATCGGGAATTCTTGAAATGGGCGATGCGCCGAGTGGCTCGGAAACCCAATTGGAGTAAGGGGATTCAACGACCCGGCAGGATGGCGATCAAGCGGATACACCCTCTGCCTTGCTTCAAGCGGACTGAAGACACAGAAATCGGCTGCAAGGTTCACGAACACTCGTTGTGGAATAGGCCCAGGAACGAGTCTACCAGACTCGCCAGCGGGCGTCAAATGGACCAGCCGAACCGTCCCCAACTGGGATGGCCCGGGCAGGGCGAGGCAAACCCCGCCCTGTCAGAAAGATAGCAGCCCTACTTCACTTCGACGGTCGCGCCGGCGTCAGTGAACTTCTTGCGAATGGCTTCCGCCTCGTCCTTGTTCACGCCCTCTTTGATCGGCTTCGGCGCTCCATCCACCAGGTCCTTGGCTTCCTTCAGCCCCAGGCTGGTGACTTCGCGGACGGCCTTGATCACGTTGATCTTGTTTGCGCCGACCACGGTCAGAACCACGGAGAACTCGGTCTTCTCCTCCGCCGCCGGAGCCGCTGCCGCCGCCGCGCCTGCCGCCGGAGCCGCCGCTACCGCAGCCGCGGCCGCCGACACGCCGAATGCCTCTTCAATTCCCTTGACGAGCTGCGCCGCCTCGAGCAGCGTCAGACCCTTTATCTGTTCCAGAATCGCGTTTACGTCCGCCATGTTCTTCGAACTCCTTACCTGATAACTTCTAGTCTGTGGCTCGCGGCCCGCGACAGGCGCCTTCCAAGGCCGCCGGCCGCAAGCCACAGGCCCTTATCCGTTGAACTTGTTTTCCTTGATCGCCTGATCGAGAACCACCGCCAGATTCCTGCCCACCCCGTTCAGGCTGAGAGCCAGCCGCTGCGCAGGGCAGTTGATCAGCCACATCACCTTTCCGATCAACTGCTCCTTCGACGGCATGTTCGCCAGCTCGGCGATCGAGCGCACGTCGATAGCCCGGCCCTCCACCATGCCCGCTTTGAAGGTGAAACTGGGATTGGCCTTGGCGTAGACCGTCAGAGACTTGGCCAGCGCCACCGGGTCGGCCGAGGTATACGCGAGCGAGGTCATGCCCCGAAGCCCGCTCAGCAGACTCTCCGAGGGCGTGCCCTCGGAGGCCTTCGCCGCCAGGTTGTTCTTGATGACCCGGTATCTGCCGCCGGCGCCGCGGATCGCTTTCCGCAGCTCGAAATCCTGGGCCACCTTCAGCTTCTCGAAGCTCGCCACAAACAGGTGGCGGGTCCGCTCCAGTTCCTGGCGCAACGCCTCGACTTCCTTGTTCTTGTCCGATTTCTTCTTCACGACAGTCCCTCCGCCGGCTACAGAGCCTTCGCGTTGTACGGGGTCACATCCAGTTTCACGCCCGGGCCCATGGTCGAGCAGATCGTGACGCTCTTGACGTACTTGCCTTTGGCCGCGGCCGGCTTCGCCTTCACCACGGCCTGAATCAGCGTCAGCGCGTTCTCATGCAGCTTATCGGTGGGGAAACCGGCCTTGCCGACCGGGGCATGGATGATGCCGGTCTTGTCGACGCGGAACTCGACCTTGCCGGCCTTGGTTTCCTTCACCGCCTTGGCCACGTCCATGGTCACCGTGCCGGTCTTGGGGTTGGGCATCAGGCCGCGCGGGCCGAGCACTTTGCCCAGCTTGCCGACCGAGCGCATCATGTCCGGCGTGGCGATGACGGCATCGAAATCGAGCCAGCCACCCTGAATCTTCTGCACCGCGTCCTCGCCGCCGACGAAGTCCGCCCCGGCCTCCGTCGCCTCGCGCTGCTTATCGCCGGAAGCGATCACCAGCACGCGCTTGGATCTGCCCAGTCCGTTGGGAAGCACCACCGTGCCGCGCACCATCTGGTCGGCGTGTTTGGGATCGACGCCCAGCCGCAGGTGCAGCTCGACCGTCTCATCGAACTTGGCGAATTTGACCTGTTGCACCAGCGGCACAGCCTCTTCCAGGGAATACGGCTGGGGTTTCACCTGCTGGGCGGCAGAAAGGTACTTTTTTCCTTGTTTTCGGGCCATATCTCCTCATTGGTGCAAGCGGCAGGAACGATGTCCCTGCCTCCCACTGAGTTACGTTGGAATTCCCAATCTACCACAGCCGCCGCCGGTTTGTCAGGGGGGGCCGGATGTCGGGGTGGGGCCGGATGCCAGCGGGGCGGGATGCGCGGGGCTTTTGCCCGAGTCCCGCCGCCGGTTTGTCAGGGTGCGGCGGTTTGTCAGGTGGGGCGGATGCCCAGGGTGGGGCTGGATGCCAGTGGGTCGGGATGCCCGGGGCTTTTCGCCGAACCCCGCCGCCGGTGTATGCTCTTGGTTGCGGTGCGCGATGGCACACTACCCCGGGCGACCCGGCGCGGCCCGGAGCTCGCGCCCGCCTTCCCGAGGAGGCTTCATGAGGGTGAATCGGATAGCGGCCCTGCTGGTTGCCGCGACGGCTTTGGCCGCGGCTCCTATGCCCCGGCTCGCGAAAGACAACGGCGGTTTTCAGTTTCTCGTCGACGACCGCCCCTTTCTGATCCTG
>Ga0182017_10002616_pt1 | contig 13604 bp, 8 predicted proteins | sample 712E3DmetaG_FD_120492 | JGI IMG/M metagenome (GOLD analysis project Ga0182017, IMG submission 120492) | Permafrost microbial communities from Stordalen Mire, Sweden - 712E3D metaG | ecosystem: Environmental > Terrestrial > Soil > Wetlands > Permafrost | place: Sweden: Stordalen | collected... | reverse complement strand
TTGAATTTATTTGAACCGTTTAGCAATTATGGTCGTATCCTTTCTAATCTGATAAATCCTCTTCTTGTGTTGGTTAATAATATGTTCGGATATATTCTTGGACTCTTCGGTTTTATGTTTCTCTTCCAAATTCCAATTCTTCATGTCAACCTCGTCTCCATACTCTCTTCTCTCAGTATTTTAGCGTTGGTGACTTATCTGTCCTACAATCACGGGAGATTGTTTTGTAATTTGATTTGTCCGGCTGGAGCCTTTCTAGGGCTTCTTTCAAGGTTCTCAGTGTTCAAGATTGTGATCGACGAGAATAATTGTAAAGAATGCGGATTGTGTGAACGGGTCTGCAAAGCAAACTGTATTAAGAGCAGTTCAATGGAAATTGATTTCGCTGCCTGCATAGGATGTTTCAATTGTATTGCTGCCTGTCCGACTGTGGGAATGAGTTACAGGGGGAGATGGAAAAAAACTTCAAACATTTTACCGATTGTAAATGAAGGAAGGCGAAAAGTATTAAAAACATCCGTTTTACCTGCAATTGGTTTGCTGGTGCCTATCATGGGAGTTGAGGCCGTTCCAGGGAAAAGTCAAAATGGATTTAGCGAAAATCGTAAACATCCGATTTCGCCGCCTGGTTCTTTGGGCGTGAGGAGATTCTCCAATCTTTGTACAGCTTGTCATCTGTGCATCAGTTCATGTCCAACGCAAGTGTTGCTGCCGTCCTTCCTTGAATATGGAATTGCTGGCGTCTTTCAGCCTAAAATGAATTATGATGCCAGCTACTGCAACTTCGATTGTGTTCTTTGCAGCCAGGTATGCCCGACCGGCGCAATTTTGCCGCTTGATGTATCCTTAAAAAAAGAAGTACAAATCGGAAGAGCGCAGTTTATCAAAGATGACTGTATCGTTGTTTCCAAGAAAAAGGACTGCGGTGCATGCTCTGAGCATTGTCCAACAAAAGCGGTAACCATGGTACCATATGAAAAAAAACTTATGGTTCCTGAGGTCAATAATGAAGTTTGTGTTGGGTGTGGAGCTTGTGAACATGCCTGTCCTGTTCTACCGAACAAAGCTATCTATGTGAGTGCCAATCAAATCCATCAGAAGGCAAAGAAGCCGCAATCTAAAAAGGCAGAATCATCGTTCGACAGCTCTCAAGAATTTCCTTTTTAAAGGCCATTGTGACAGAGGAATAGATACATATCCTTTTATAACAGAAATGAAGGGAACTTCCTTCTCTTTTCAGCAGTTTTGTGCTAACAAAAACAAAATACCTGAATTATTTATACAATTATGAAAAATAATCAAAGTCCAGAACAATTCTACGATTCGATTGTCGATGAATATGATGAGATGACCGACATGGAACGCAGGTTTTCAAAGGAGATGCCGGTTTTTCAATCGCTGGCAAAGAAATATAATTTAGCAACTGCACTTGATGCAGGTAGTGGTACAGGAGTCCATTCGATTTTGTTAGCTCAACTTGGGCTTCAAGTTACTGCAACAGATATTTCAGAACACATGCTTCATGCAGCACAGAAAAATGCAAAACAAAAAGGAGTTCGACTTGAAACAATTCGAACGTCTTTTATTGACATACAAAAGAATGTGAAGAAAATATACGACGCTGTTTTTTGCCTCGGGAATAGTCTATCGCATATATTAAAAGAGAATGAACTTCTTAATTCATTGAAAGGATTTTACAAGGTACTGAATCCTGGAGGACAGCTTTTTGTTCAAATGCTAAATTATGACCGCATTATGAAGAATCGAGAGCGAATTCAAAGTATTAAGGAAGTAAATGGAAAAATATTTATCCGCTTTTATGATTATCTAGATAAGACACTCCTCTTTAATATCCTCACCATGCACAAGCAAGAAGGTACAATGAAGCATTCTCTTCACTCTGTCGAAATCTTTCCATGGCAGTCAGAAGATCTTGTTCGCACGTTAAAAGATGCAGGATATAGTACTATCCAGCTCTTTGGCAATATGACATTGAATGCTTATGACAAATTATCCTCAAAGGACTTAGTTATTCTTGCCCAGCGAGAGGGTGACATTCGAATGTAAAGTTATTATTCATTTTCCGATGGACGGTAAATATATGGCACCGGAAGATCACAACTCTTTGACAAGACCATTTAACGAGTTAGAAGAACAGAAAACAAGCAAGGGAGACCACGAAAGATTTCACCGCATGATGCACGAAGTATGACGAAAGTCGACCACGGAGAACGGAAAAAAAGGCACACTTGTGTCGGGACGCACTTTATATGAATAAAACGGTACTGAAGGAGAGAAAAACCTTGACATAGTAGAATCCGAAGTATATTATTAAAAAGGAATTATCTTAGTTGTTTTTCAAATGTAAGAGATTTATTTTACAGATAGGGGTTGTCTCAAAGCTTACACCATCCACTATTGAATATACCATTAAGAAGTGAACGATAAAACCGTTCAGTGCTAAAGAAGAAAGAATGGATGAAGGGGTATTGAATATACACGATACTGTACTCGTTGTCGAAGACGATGATAGTCTGCGAGATCTTCTTAAATCTATGCTGGAAGTGCATGGTTTTAAAGTACTGACTGCGTTTGACGGAATAGACGCCATAGAAGTATTCACACAGAACAAAGACAGTATCGGAGTTGTCCTGTCAGACCTTGGTTTGCCGAGACTTGGCGGATGGGATGCATTTCTGCGAATGAAGGAGATAAATCCCGAATTAAAAGGAATTCTTGCGAGCGGATATTTTCACCCGGGAGTAAAAGAAGAGATTATTAAATCCGGAGCAGAGACTTTTATCCAGAAACCGTACAATACTCCGGAAATTGTCGCGATGCTTCACAGAATGCTTTAAGAGAAAGAATAGGATATCCCTTTTTTATAAAAACGAACCGATGATATTTTTTAAATAGAACAAATCGTAAAAGCTGCTTATCATACTGGGGCTGAGTGACCTCAGCAAACATGAAATGAAGTCAAGTCTCCCACGATGTGAGAGACGCATTGAAAACATAAATGTTGATTGCATTGCCTATTTGAGAAAAATATATTTTTGTTTCAAAATAATATCTTGCTTGGAATCGTTTCCAGTCTTTCATATATTTCCCTTTCAAAATTTTACCCTCTTGTAAAAAACCTTCTTCGCCATTTCCGCTGCGAAAATATAAAACAATACAATGATCCCGATGAGCAGAAGGAACGAAAATGGCAGCGGGCTGAATCCAAAAATCTTAGCAAATGGGGTAAAGGGTACAATCACCGTTATGACAACACTGGACAGAGTTGTCATTAAGAGATATTTCCCCGGCCGACTCTTGAAGGAAGGTTTCCGGCTTCGAATTACGAGCACAATCAATGACGCTGAGACAACGGATTCCAAAAACCATCCGGTCCTGAATTGAACCCGAGTAGCATGAAGGACGAGCAGAAGTACGCCAAAAGTGAGAAAATCAAACACCGAACTCACAATACCAAATGTAATCATAAACTTGCGAATTGCCTTAATGTCCCATCGTCGCGGATAGTCGATCATTTCATTGTCTACACTATCGGTTGCAATCGTCATCTCAGGACAATCCGTCATAAGATTGGTAAGCAGAATTTGTTTGGGCAATAATGGGAGAAAAGGTAGAATGAGGGATACTCCAGCCATGCTGAACATATTTCCGAAATTGGCGCTTGTTGCCATGAACACATACTTGAGTGTGTTCGCAAAAGTCGCCCTTCCTTCGCGTACTCCCTGTACCAATACACCAAGATCATTTTCGAGTAGGACGATATCCGCAGCATCCTTTGCAACATCCGCTGCACCATCGACAGAAATCCCGACATCGGCAGCATGAAGTGCCGAGGCGTCATTGATGCCGTCGCCCATATACCCGACGACATTTCCAGCTTTTCGGAGAGCGAGGATGATGCGTTCTTTTTGGTTGGGCTCGATTTCTGCGAAGACATCTACGTCTGCAACTTGGTTAAGTAGTGCGCCATCGCTCAATTGGCGGATGTCTGAACCTGTGAGGATTTTTGTATTCGACAATCCCATTTGTTGACTGATATTGACCGCGACGAGGCGATTGTCGCCCGTGATGACTTTGAGTGCAACGCCGAGGTTCTTGAGGCTGGTAATCGTTTCAATAATATTGGGTTTTGGCGGATCAAAGAAAACAAGAAACCCTGAAAATGTCATGTCCGCCTCGTGGTCTTTGCTGATGCGTGACTCTGATCCCATGTCCTTATAAGCAACACCCAGCGTACGAAAACCCTTACGACTGAATTCCTCAAAGTGTTGCTCAATTCGGTTCTGCGCGGTATTTATATCAACGATGGTACCATCTTCAATTTCCACAGAGGAGCACACTGCAAGCACATTCTGCAGCGCGCCTTTGGTTATCATCAGATGTGCATCATTATGGTAAACAAGGATACTCAATCGCTTGCGAAGAAAATCATACGGAATTTCGTCCTGCTTTGTATATCCGGACAGGTCAAACTTGCGGTAGGTGCGGACGGCTTCATCGATTGGGTTCGTAAATCCTGTTTCATAAAAAGCATTGAGATAGGCGAGGAGAAGGACTTTCTCGCTTGGAACGCCTTCCACATTACATGCGGATTGAACATGCACGATTCCTTCCGTCAGGGTACCGGTTTTATCGGAACAAAGCACATTCATGCTTCCAAAGTTTTCAATGGAAGCGAGACGCTTGACTATGACCTTCTTTTCCGCCATCCGTTTAGCGCCATGGGAAAGATTGATGCTGATAATTGCCGGCAGTAGCTGCGGTGTAAGTCCGACAGCGAGTGCAAGCGAGAAAAGAAATGAGTCCAGGACTGGACGAGCCAAATAGACGTTGATGGCAAATATAGCAACCACCAGTACCAGTGTGACTTCCATGAGGAAATACCCGAATCGCCGGATGCCATGTTCAAAATCCGTTTCCTGAGGCCTGAGCTTGAGCCGCTCGGACACTTTGCCGAACTCGGTTTCCTTGCCGGTGCGTACAATGACTGTTGTTGCGCTGCCGCTCACAATGTGGGTTCCCATCCACACCGCATTCGTCCGCTGAGCCAATGCTGTTTCTACCGTCAAGAGTGCCGCCGCTTTTTCAGCGGGGAATGTTTCGCCCGTGAGCATGGCTTCATCTACGAAAAGATCTTTAGATTCTTGAACCAGCCCGTCGCCGGGAACAATATCGCCGGCGTTCAGTATAACAATATCACCCGGTACAATCTCTTCGACTGGAATTTCTTTGGAGCTTCCATCACGCATTACTGCCGCTTTGATCTGCACAATAGAAAGTAGTTTTTCAATGGCGTTCGATGCACCGCGCTCCTGCCAAAACCCGAGCAAGCCGCTGATGAGGACGATGGAAAGAATAATAATGGCATCAACCGGATCATGGAGAAAAAATGATAACCCGGTTGCGAAAAAAAGAATAAGAATGATCGGACTCTTGAATTGATTGAGCAGGAGCGTCAACGCATCCGACCGCTTGGGGGGCTTGAGTAGATTCGCGCCATAGCGTGCGAGCCGCTGTCTGGCTTCATTGGCTGTCAATCCTTCTTTTGCCGTTTCAAGCTTTTGGAGCATCTCAGTTACGGAGATGCTCCAAAAAGCTAGAGGGAGTTGATTCATTCTAATATTCCTCTTTGAGAAATGCTGTCTAACATCCCGCTTTTTATAATTGAATCGTTGCCGTAAGACTATGTCGGAAGTGCATATCATCCTGTGAACTCGAATAGGATATATTCGAATATATTGAGTGAGAGCTATACCACGGACTTGTTTGCAGTGCCAAAGCATAATCTATTCGCAGAAAGGAAAGAGTGAACGTAGCACCTAACCTTCCAGTGCAAAATGCACTTGTGTTGCCTAAAGATTTAGATGCTGTTGTTGTCGCTGGTGGTGTGGAGTAATCGGAAATATAATTGTATTCGTAATCATACGATTGCCAAACTGCTTCTATACCAGCACGAAGTGTCAGAAAAGAACTGATAGCAACTTCACCTCCCGCGCGCAGTGCTTCCCTGACGCCGGAATACTTTGTTTCGCCGGATATCGCACCTCGGTGTAAACTATAGGATGGTCCATTTTCTACTGCTTCTATTGATTTGTCATTATGAGTGAACGTGGTAAGTTCAAACTCGATGCTTGCAAGCGTTCCCTCTGTCGGCTGGAAACTAATGCCTACTCCGCCGCCAAATTCAGTGGCATCGGTTTCTGCATTCTTTCTTTTTTCATAAATGGGAGATAATATTCCGTAATCTAAATAATTATTCTTGCCAAAGTCTTCCTCTGTCAGACCTGTTCGCTGCACTCTGATTCCAAGTAAAAACGTTTTGCTTAACCGTTGTCGCAATTCGGCACCAATGAAATTGGATGTTATTTCTGCGCTATAAATAGAAGGATTGTTATTAGGTTGCAGGATGCCATCATATCGTGTTTCAGATGCTTTCTGTTCATCCTTTGCAGAAGATAAGCCGAAGAGAGTAGAAATTTGGGTAACATCTCCTAAATTAAGAAGAGCTCCCAATCGGATTTCCTTGCTGGAAAAGTCGTCAGGAGTTTTGTTTTCTATTGTTCTTGTTATAGAGCTACTATTCGTATCATAAGAATAGTTATTTTTTGAGTTGTACTTATTTTCCAGATTTGTCCCAATAAATGTACCCATTGCCCCAATACTTAAAATACCCAGATCATAATCGGCAAGTAATTTTGCGGTGGAACCATAGTTTGTGATTTGTGTTTCATATTTTGATGGATTAGATGGAGTGGAACCATTTTCAGAATAATCCCGTGATGAAAATGCTTCACGGCTGTAAGAGGCGCCAATATGTAAAATATCAAAAGAGATAAGAGCATCTAACGGGAATGAAGCTGAAGTCGTGCGATATTCATCTTTTTGGGAGGTTGAACTGGACGGCGAAGAGGAAGATGAGTATGAATATTCGCTTGCGTTATTAAAATGGAGATAATTCGGATGGAACCGAAGAAGTATGCCGGAGGTAAGCGCTGCATTTGCAGGATTAATATAAGCTTCACTTTCCGGTTCCGGCACAGCGATGGAAAGATTTCCCATTCCTTCAAGCCGTGCTGAATACGATTGTTGGCTGGAATAATATGAATTATCATACAAAAACATCGATTGTGACAACACCATCTGTATAGAGGATACTACTAAACAGATAACCAGTATGGTACGCATGAAAGCACTCCCTTAATTAGTGTGTATGTTTGTTTTCTTCATCCCGGATAAACACAACTTATTGATTCTCGCTCCCAAGCTCCGCTTGAGGAGCGGTGCTGCCGGAAGCTCTGCTTCCATCTACTTATGTTCTCCAAATATCATTTCGAAGCGGAGCTTCAATACTTTCCGTTCCCAATCGGAGGTTGGGAACGAGAAAAATCGTATTTATTGGCTTTATCAATATAGAATGAACGCCAAAAGATTGTGTCTGTAAAAAAAGCTTCATTAATATCTACAACACAAATAATTGGAGGAATAGGCTTGTCAACTTGACCTAACCGAAGTCGGTGAATATAATAAAGAACCTGTGCTACTACTTCAGAGCGTGGTTTTATATGCGTAAGTGCTTTATTAAACTTGAATTCAAAGAGAACTTGTTCTGAATACAAGTCGTGTCGAAAGGATGTCTGCAATTTCAGGCCGAAATTCTGGGCATATGCATGCTTTACTTCTTCTTCTGTTGTAGCCTGCAATAGTAAATCCAATAAGTTTTTGATGGTTTTATGTTTCATAAAATTTTGTTAACCATTTGAAATGTTTCGCCAAATAATGCCTGCCTCAGGGTGGTGGAGCATTGCAAGAGAAATGGACTGAATATAATTTTCAAAAATGTTTTTCATGGTTTATTTCATATAATATTTGTAAAAAAAAACTGGAGGCCTATAAATATCACAGACATTCATCTGTGTCAACTTAAAATGCTCGACTTGACTTGCGTTTTTATTTTTTCTCATTGTTATTGATAACAAACAGAAAATTCTACCCACTTTACCGGAATTGATCTTTAAAAAGAGTTAAAAATAGAACAGATGTTCTTGTGATTCCCTGAAGAGTTGTTGAATAATACCCCAAAATCAACAAGGATGGGAACTACTGGAGTAAAGGGTAGTATTTTTTGGTTTGAGAATCAAGGAGTGGTATAGGGGCGAAGTGACTTCGCCCGAAGAGATTTATGGAAATTGTGCTTTACCTGGGACATCTCCGTTTTCTACATGTACAATAGAACTATCTATCAGTGTATTACCGTAAATGTCTGTCACACGGAACATATAGGGGCCTTGCCCCATGCCGTCCGATTCTACAAAATAATTATATTCTGTGCGGTTCACTTTCTTAAAGGTCTGTTGTTGAGTTAAATATTCGAGACTGCGAATAGGATTGCGATGGTTGCGGATTTGCACTGCTGTCCACCATTGATTGCTGCCGTCTTTAAAGTGATACACAATCGGCCCGATCAAATCACACGATACGAGATGCCATGTAATCGGAACGACACCGAGGGCAGTATCGGCAATCTGAGAAAAAGCCAAAGGGCTTAAATCGATGCTTCCTGCTGCACATCCGGGACATAGGTCAACAATCCGAATACGAATAGTCGCATTCGGGCCGGTTAGTGAAACACACGAGCCGCAAATAAGTGAGCCAAAGTAATCGATTGGATTCATCGCTCCGACCATCAAATTGTTCGGTGTTGAGTCGAACATGCAGCTTCCTGCTCCGCTAGCAAATGTGTAGAATGTTGCTTTGCCTGTGTACGTAGTAACTGAATCTAATGAAGGAGACGGATTGAGCTCTTTGATCGTAACAGACTTATCCGAACAACTGCCGCAAAGGATCCAGATGAGCGGAAGACTGCAGATGAGTACACGTATTGCCGGTGGAGATTTGCGAAACATCGGCTACCTTATTTGTGCAATTTCATTTTCTTGTTTATCTAATCTAAATTACAAAATGATATTCAATATTTTGAATTTATGTGATTTTTGAATGGATGTTACAATGTTGCCTCTTTGAGACGGCGAGAGATATCCTTGAGCGATGTCCAGCTTTCCATCAACTCGGGAAGATATTCTGAAGAAGTGATAAATGTCCAGATATATGCTACAATCGAATAGATACTCCCGGTTGTAAAATCGTCAAGGTCGATTGCTATATAAAGAACAACGAGAAAGATACCCAAGAGCATAACTCGCATAACACCAAAATTGAGAGCTCCCCAATTTGCAATTTTCTGTTTCAAGCTTGCAGATTTTTTATAATAGGCATGAATTTCTTCAGGTTTCTGTGTAGAAAAGATATCATATGTGTCTTCATAGGTATCGTGTACATCTTTTTGAATTGCACCGACTCTTTTAATATAGATCCTATTAATGAGCAGAAGCGGAAAAACGATTGTGAGACATGTAAGAGAAAGACGCCAATCAAACATTGCGAGTGCTATCACTGTTCCACCAATTTGAATAGTTTGTTCAATGATCTCTGGAATGCGATACTGAAAGAAAGTGATGTATTGTTCAGATAACTGCGCAAGCGCAGCGGTTCTTGAAGGACGGAATTTCTTTTCCACGGCGACCGAAGAAATATCGGTTGCCAATTGAGTGAACATAGTGAGATAAATTCTTTGGTCTACAATACGGCGAATAACACCGGTTCCGGAATTGATCATAAACACACCGACCCAGAGGAAGAGCGGCAGCAATGTTTCTTGAAGATTGACCGTTTGCCCGGAAGCGCGTTCAATTAAGGCATCGATCACTTTGCCAAACACCGCTGGCTCTATAATCCATGCAACGTGTTCAATAATCACAAGGCCGATTGCAATGGATATCCCTTTTCTGAATCGTACCAGGAGTGCGGAGAGCTGTAATGTGTTTGTTGATTTCATATATCAGCTATATGTGAACGCAGAATTGTTTCGTAAATCTTGAGGAAGGATCTGTGTATGTTGTACGGCTCCTCAAGTCCTAACGTTTTTTCTTCGGTGCTTTTGGCGTAAGTTTCAGCGTTCGAATCTCAAACGGCCTAAACTTGATCTGTAATTTGGATTTTGTAACCTTGTGCAGTTTCTCATCGATTTCAAGGAGATTACATTCAATGATGCTTGCCATATCAATACCGAAATGAAGTGATGTGTCTGTGGATACACCATGAGCTTCATGCATGCGAATGATAACAGCATCGCTTTCTTCCGCTTTCTTTATCGAATCGACGATGATGCCGGGTTTTGAGGATTCCATGAGAGATGGAATACCTTCCATGAAAACATTAGGAAATACTAGCACAGGATTATTCAGTTCACGAGCGTGCTGCACCGTACGTCCTTTTATCCAATCACCATTGTGGGGATAGAGCGCATAGCAGAAGGTATGTTCGCCTTGATCGATCAAACTCTCATCAGAACGTGAAGGGTCAATCGGATGCGGATAGTGCGGCGAGCGGAGCAGTGTAAGCCGCAGGGTATTTCCTTTTGCATCGTATCCATATTTGCAGTCGTTCAAAAGACTGACACCATACTTCGCATCCGACATATCTGCCCACTGTTGCGCAGGCACTTCAAATTTTGCCTTATCTTCTTCTGTGTGCGGCTTCGATGATCGTTGGATTGCGCCGAATTGAATTTCGTATGTTGCGCTGGATGTTTTTATGTTGAAAGGGAAAGCAACTTTCAACAACGTCTGCTTTTCATGCCACCTGATATGGGTTTGGAAATCAATGCGCGGCGTTTGATGATAGAAGCGCACATCCTGCGAGAGAGCAGATCCGTTTGGGGTCTTCAACTCAATCCGAATCGTCGCACGCAATGGACCGTGTTCTATAGTTTTTATTTGTTTTACTGTCCATAGGTCGGTTTTATGTTTTTCAAATTCAGCATCAATGTTCCAAGCTTCCCATAGTTTCGGCATGTCGCGGAAGGTAACGAGGGAATTGGCACGTTTCCCTTTCTCGAGCAATTCGCGACGGAGATGTTTTGCATAGAGCGAGCTGAATGATCCTTTGTTGTCGAGACGAACTCTGAAATAGGGAGTTTCGATTCCATGAGTTGATGATTTCCACGGATTAGATGCAGTTGCAGCAGCCGCCCGAGCATGAACAATAATCTGCTTGAATCCGAAAGACGGTATGTCCTTCACGAAACAAAGAAGTTTTTGTCCTTCCTTGGTTCGCTCAACTACTTGATGTTCGATCGGCTGAGCATGAATATCTTCAACTGAAAAATGTTTTTCATGCGATTTCACAGAGAGTTCAATATACGCACTTCGCTGCCAATTCAGTGAATTGAAGACTGAAAAAGAGAAATCTGTTTTGCTCTTCTTTGCAGGCTGAGAGATTCCTTGTATACATTGTGCAATGACGGTAGAACATGTTGTCCTGATGGCTTGATAGTCTTGCTGAGCATCTTTATACGCATCTGCAATAGCAGTGCCAGGAAGGAGATCGTGGAATTGGTTCAGAAGAAGCTTCTTCCAAGCTTGCTCCAGTTCAGTACACGGATAACGCCGCGCAGCGATATTCTTTCCATACAATAGTGCAAGCGTGGAGAGAAGTTCGGATACATATAACAGTGTTTCACACTCCCGATTTTCTTTTTTCATCCACGCCTGAGTCGTGTAGGTGCCCCTGTGTGTTTCAAGGTACAGCTCATCATTCCATGTTGGGTACTCTGCAGACGGCTCTTCCAATTGCTTGAAGAATTCTTGAACCGTGGAAAGATGTGAAGCAGGCAGTCCGATAATATTTTTTAAAACGGTCGCAAATTCCAGATTCTCCTTTGTTGGTCCGCCGCCGCCATCACCGTACCCGAACGTTTGAAGGATCGGAGATACAGGTGGTTCTTCCTCTGCCGGGGCTCCGCTTTTCTGAAGAAACTTGGGCGTGATTTGTGCTTCAAGCCCGAGAGGGGAAAAGTGTGTAAGAACTTTTGATTTATCGATCCCTTGCCACCAGAACGATGTATATGGAAATTCTGTTGTATCGTTCCATGAAAGCTTGGACGAATAGAAATTTGTTATTCCGGTCTTCAAGAGAATCTGCGGCAACGCCCAATTGAATCCGAAAGTATCGGGAAGCCAGAGAGTGTTCGAGTCGATGCCGAATTCTTCCTTGAGGAATCGTTTGCCGAATAAAATTTGGCGAACGAGAGATTCACCGTTTGGAATATTGCAGTCAGCTTCCGTCCACATTGCACCGAGTGGTTCCCATCTGCCTTCAGTGATACGCTGTTTGATCTGCTTATAAAGATCAGGATAATGTGTTTTTGTGAATTCGTACAGTACCGGCTGACTTTGAGAATATTTCAGCTCAGGAAACTCTTCCATTAATCGTAATACTGTTGAAAACGTACGGCCGCATTTTCTTACCGTTTCTTGAAGTGACCACATCCATGCGGTATCAATATGCGAATGTCCGATGAGATGAATAAGGCCTGGAAGATTTGTCTTGTGTTCCGTTTCAAGCGTGTTCAAAAGAAAATTATAGGCGCGCCGGATGGCGTTAGGATATTCTTCGCTTCCGGGTTTAAAATATTTTAGGAAAATGAGTGTACGGCGAATCAGGTCTCGAATCTCTTTCGAGTCATCTGAGCCGTGGTCTAAATATTTTTCAAGGTCATGAAGAACATTCAACGCACTGTCCAATCGGCGTGCGGTTGTATCCAGCACCGCGAGTTCCGCGATACCGAAGATGTTATGTTCGTGCTTCCTTCCACTGTAAGCTTGAACGGCAATAACGAATCGTTCGTTGAGTTTTGATTTTTCACAAACTAGTATTTCGTTGTGTTGCTGGTTGATACCGTGGAACGGCTTTCCATTGATGAAGAGCAGTGCTTCAGGAAAATCAAGAAGCAGGACGAGAGGTTTTCCTGCAAACTGCTCTGTCACTGTGATGGTTTGTCGGAACCAATAGGTTCGATCGTATTTTCCCCATTGGAAAGGAATGCGAATAGATGTCCACGATTTATCGTTCAAGGGAACTGACGCAGCAGAGGGGATATCACCCTCCTTCATTTTCCAGTCCGAAAGTATCGTCCGCACGGGGTAGATAGAATCTTTGATGAAAGGATGTATTTGTTCAAGCAGATCTATTGCCATAATAAGTCACTCTAAGATAACTATGAGAAAACGTGGTGGAAAATATAGATTCTTAATGAAATGAGCAAATGGAAAATGGTAAATAATAAAGATTTATTTCTGAGATAAGCACGGCAAAAAGTAGTATAATCTCTTGTTTTTGATTGAATAGAATTGAAAACAGGGGAAAACACCAATGAATCGGCAAAAAAACAGATTATGGAACTCAATTTCACTGAAAATAAGAATTATTCGGAATAATGAAAGGCAAAAGATTTTTTTTTGTTGTATTGGAAATAGGGCTAATGGGAATCCTTGTCCGCCTTCCGCCAAAAAAACGGCGGACAAGCTGGAGGAGAACCCACATTTTGGGATAATAGGAGGAAAGGAAACAATTGTCGTTCTGGAGGTTGATCTGGCAGGTATGTATCCCGCTTCGCGGGATTCTCAAAACGACATTACAGTTAACTGCACTTCATTTGCTAACTGTAGTCATTTTGGAAGTAGCGC
>Ga0182017_10002611_pt1 | contig 13610 bp, 11 predicted proteins | sample 712E3DmetaG_FD_120492 | JGI IMG/M metagenome (GOLD analysis project Ga0182017, IMG submission 120492) | Permafrost microbial communities from Stordalen Mire, Sweden - 712E3D metaG | ecosystem: Environmental > Terrestrial > Soil > Wetlands > Permafrost | place: Sweden: Stordalen | collected... | reverse complement strand
GACCCCATGACCGCCAGAAGCCGGCTCGACTTGCGGCCGCCTTCGATCTACGTCGTCCTTCCACCTACCCCCTGGCGGCCGCAAGTCGAGCCGGCCCCGTCCTCACAATCCTGACGTGCGCCCCAAGCCCGCGGCGCAGCCCGGATGGAGGCTGCGCCAATTGCCGCCAGACTCCCGCGGTGCGCCAACCCCGTTCCGCACGCTCTGGCTATCCGGTTCCATTCTCGACAAAGTCCGCTGGCCTGCCACCCGATCGATTCCCGAAGGCCCAGAGCGCATCTCGGATCCGTTCACTCGCCCGACCATCTCCGAATGGACCAGGGCACGGAATCGAAGACGGCCGCAGTCTGTTGATGCGGAGTTCAGCCGTGATGGCGGCACGAATGTCGGCCCCGTCGGTACCTACCAATACGTTCCAGCCGGATTGCAGCGCCTCCGGTCGCTCTGTCGTTCTTCGCAAGACGAGCACAGGTACACCCAGGGACGGCGCTTCCTCCTGGATTCCTCCTGAATCCGTGATGATCAACTTCGAGCGGGCCATGAGCCCTATGAACTCGAAATACGGCAAAGGGTCGATGAGCCTCAGGTTGGGCAAGCCACCCAGCAGGTCTTGCGCCACCTGCCGCACACGCGGATTGCGGTGCACCGGGTACACGAATGTGGCATTGGGATGGTCGGTGGCCGCCTCCCTGATCCCCCGCAAGATGTTGGCCAGGACGTTGGATCCGTCCTGGTCTTGAGCGTCCCACGCCTCGCGACGGTGCAATGTGATCAGCACCAGGACCCGCTCCGGCTCGATCTGAAATGTGGTCGGCGTTTCCACACTCAGGGCGAGCTTGAGCGCATCAATTACCGTGTTGCCGGTGACGAAGATAGATTCGGCCGGGGCCGTTTCGGCTAACAGGTTTGCCGCCGCCTTTCGAGTCGGGGCAAAATGCAGGTCTGCCAAAGCGGAGACCATGCGTCGGTTCGCCTCTTCCGGATACGGGTGCCATCGGTCGTGGCTGCGCAGCCCGGCTTCAACATGCGCAATCGGGATCTTGTGATGAAAAGCAGCCAAGGCTGCCGCAAATGCGGTGGATGTGTCGCCCTGGACCACAACGATGTCTGGGCGGTGATCGCGGTATAGAACATCCAGGCGCGAGAGCGCTGCCAGAATGATGTCATTGAGCGATTGGCCAGGCTTCATTATGTCAAGATCGACATCAAGCTGAATGCCGAGTGGACCAATGATCTCGCGAACCATCTCGCGGTGCTGGCCAGTCGAGACAACCCGAACGGAGAAACGCCCATCGGCCGAGAGTGTCGCAATGACCGGAGCAAGCTTGATGGCTTCCGGCCTCGTGCCGAAAATCACCGTGACGCCCAGCCGAGTGGATGGCGCAACTGCGGTCACGTCTGCCGCTCCACCGGAGTACCCAAACCGAGAGCCTGCAATGCAAGCTCCTCAATGTCGACAGATTCAAAAAAGTGGGAGGCATTGGCGCTCATATCTGGGTAGGCGTCGTCGATGGTTTCAATCGCACGCTCCACCTGGGCTGGATTTGTCGTGTCCAAGCAAAGGCCCGCCTGCGCCGCTCCGACGGTCGAGCGAAGCCCGGGGAGGTCCTGACAGAGAATAGGAATCCCAAAGCCAGAATACTCCCAGATCTTGTTGGGAGCGCAGAATACCGCGTTGAGCATGTCGAAGCCGTAGACTGCGACGCCGATATGCGCGTGGCTGGTGATCTCAAGATGGGTCGGCGCGCCCAGATGGCCGATGTGGATGGTGTTGGGGGCTTGGGCGCGAATAGCAGGCACGAAGCCATGACGATCGCGGCCCATGGCCAAGAAAGCCCAGCGACTGCCCATGTTGCCCACCGCTTTCGCGATCGGCCGTATGTCTCTCAATGGGCCAATATCACCCTGGTAGAGAACGATCTTCCTGCCTGCCAGGGCATCAAGCACGGACTTGGCTCCAGGTGCATGCACGGCAAGACAGCGCGTTCTCGGGTGATACCAAGGCTTGTTCGGTATGACAAAAGGGGCACGGTCAAGCTGGTACCAACAGCGCACGATGTCCGCACGGTTCGATTCGGGGACCACGACAGACACGGCACGACGCGCCAAGGGGCCAAGCAGGTGCAGATAGACCGGGTTGGTGTCGTAGAGCTCATGGAGCTGAAGCACGAATGGTTCAGCCCGCAAGAGTTCCGGACCGAGCAGGACTGCCGTGTCACCGCTTCCCACCCAGAGCCGGATCCCAGAAGGATCTTTCTGCTGAGCAAAGAGGAATTCGCAAGCCTTGCGGCGAAATCCGCGTGCGCGGGTCGCGCGAGCGAAAAAGCCGGATCCTTCGATACCTCCAGTCGTAACCACCTCAACTCCCGCCTGCTCCAGCGCCTCCCTTGCCGAAAAAGCGCAGGCGGTGGTGACAAGACAGACCCGCATGCGTCTTGCAAGGGCCAGTGCGATCGAAAAAACCGGTGTCAAGAGCTCGGGCGGGCTCTTGCAGAGCAAGATGAGGCGAGGCTTCATGTCGATGAATCCTCGACGCTTGGACGCATCCCCAGAAGCCAGGCGAGCCGTTGAAATCGCACTTGCCAGGTATGGTCGCGCAGGCATCTCTGGCGAGCGCGGCTGCGGATTTCGTCGCAGACTTCGGGGTGAGAAAGAAGAAATCGAATCTTCTCCACGCAGTCCCGCCTGCTTCTGTACGAGACCACCTCAGAGCCGACTTGGTAGACCCTGTGGAGGTCCGGTTGTTCAGTCGTGAGGTAGAGGGCGCCGCACATGGGGATTTCGAAGTCCCTTCCCTTCAGGCAGGTTTGGGCTTGGCTTGCACCCACCCATGAGAAGCCCAGGTTGATTCGCGAAGTGCACCAGATGTGATTCATCTCTTCCTGCGTCTTCACGTATCCGCGTTCCCAGCCGGCGCCAAATGCCTCCACCTTGATACCGCTCTTCCGAAGGAATTCAATCCAGCTTTCGCGTGCACCGTACCGACCGCCCACAAAGGCAACATCCCGCTCGAAGGCGCCAGCAGCAGGCCGGAACAACTCCGGATCCGCCCCGGCTGGCCAGAATGCCGCCAGACCACCGTCGACGCGATACTTCAGAATCGATGCGCTCGAGTTCGTGAGGTTCACGTCATAGGCGGCCGCGTGCGCCGCTGACCCTGTCCAACGGCCCCCAAGAAATCTGCCGCGATAGAGAAGCCGATCATCGAGGTTGAACGTAGCGGTGGCGATCCCCAGACTGCCTATCGCTCGAATCGTCTCTGACGAGATCTGTAGGCCATTGAGGTATGAGAGGACAATGTCGATTGGCTCGCGTTCGTGCAAGTCATGGACGAATCGGAAGAGGTCCTCGTCTAGAAGGTGTCGGCAATTGACCCAATCAGCGGCATCAAAATCGAATCCACGCTCTGTCAGGGAGTAACACGTGACCCGACCTAGTTTCTCCAGCGCCTTGGGTACCTGTGTTTCCCAGTTCCCGAAGTGGGACGCATAGAGGAGGTTGAGCGGTCGAGAGCAAGCCCGCTCAGAAACGATCCCCCGTCCACCCAATCGCTCTCGCAGCGCTGCCCTAAGCTCGTTGTCCGTCTGCTCCGTGAGCCCACAAGCGCGCGCGCGGCGTTCGTATGCTCGTTGCTCCTGGACGATCTTCACATCATGCGCGCACCCGAGCAATCGCGTGTAGAACCGGTGCACCGTGCGTGATCCGACGATGGCCTTCTTCATGTGGGTTCGTGCCTTGGCAGCGAGCCAACGGACGCTTCTTGCGTCGGATACCTCTCCTATGAACATGCTCGAATAGCCGCACCCATGTGACGGTCGGTGCACTTCTGCCCGGATCGATATGGATCTGTCACGAATAGGTCAGACGGTCAAGGTTCCTGCCGGTCTTCGGCTCTTCCGCACTCGTCAACATCCTGCGGGCCACGCCAGGGTACACGCGTCACTGCAGGTAATCGAGCCTGCAGGATATTCAGCGAGCCTATCGCGAGAACGAAAGCCCACGCCATTCTTACCTCCCACGCACCGCTCGTTTCGCTTGGAATGGAGAGGGCTTTGGGCCGCGATGGCTTTGCGATCATCGAGCTGCCGCGACGGAATAGAATAACGAGTGACCGGTTCACTGAATTTGCCGATTCGTTTGAGCGCTACCGCGCGACGCAGTGCTTTGAGGATGTTGTTGCGGAACGGCTGGCCAAGGAAGCGAAACCTCTCGTCTTGACTGAAGAGCTGCTCGACGCCAAGTATTTGAGGACCGCTCTTCAACTGCTCAGGCGAAGAGCAGCTCCTCGAGTCCATCGAAATCAGGTTCGTTGGCAATGAAGATGAGAATGGCTGCCGCAATGGCGGTGCTAATGAGTTGAACCGCTTGCGCGACGTTTGCCTTGCGGACCCGCCGCTGCTGCGTCGTCCCGCGCTCCTGCTCTATGATTGCGACACAAACAGGCCGCCGAGCATTGGGGGGCGCGGCGGTGGCGGCGCGGCGTAGTTTGCATAGTGCCCTATGTCGGCGCTTGCCGCAACGGCACATCTGGTTCTTGTGCGTCTCGCAAATGGCGCTTGAACCGGCTACGCTCCCGTACTACTGTGATAAGCGCCGCCACACCGAGGGTCGCGGACGTCAGTCTCCGCCACCCGCGCCGTCGTCCCTCCGATCCGTCCCCGCGTTCTTCTTCCAGAAGGTTGCTCATATTCATGGCAAGAGTTCGCCATGCGGAACCCCCTTGGAAATTCTCTAACACGACCTCGATGGCCGTGACAAGCTGTGCCCTGTGCGAAGCAAAGATGATAGCAGCTCCGACCTGCCACTTTGCTTCCCTCCCCGGGATGAGATTGAGCGCCATCGGACCTACTCGACCGTTTTCCTTACACTCTCTGCGGCCTCCGCGTCAGAGCAAGGTCTGCACCCGAAGAGCGAGTTGAGGATGCATCATGGATGAACCAAACGCCTATTATCCTAGTTTACTGGCAATGGGCCTGGCTGCTGCAAATCTCGCTCTCACCATACGTTGCGTGTATCACGATTTTCGTGCAAGGGATCCCATTTTACTATTTTGGCTGGGCTCCCTGTACACAGCAGGCATTCCACTGTTTATCGACTGTTTGGCATGGTTGTTGGGCTATGGCGAAGCGTGGAACTACATTCTGAACAGTCAAATGGAAAACTACCCCTATAATCTTAGTTCATCTTTGCTAATCCGAATATCATTGTTCGTCTTGGCATTTAACGCACTCCTCAAGTTGAGCATGAACCTGACGGAGAGAATCCTTCCTTTGGGCAGTCCTCTGGCGTGTAGACTAGAGGACTCAAGAAGCTCACTGTATGTGATCCATCTGTCCATATTCCTGGGTTGGTGTGGGATGATTTCCCTTTTGCTGAGTCCAAGGGGGAATCTCATTATCGTTACGATATCCAGTCTCTTGGTGACTCTGGGCAGTTCTGCGGTATTTCTTGCGATAACAAGAAAGAAGAAGGTTCTCTGCGTCATGGGTGCGTTTCCCTCTGTTCTGACAAGCTTCGTAACTGGCGAGAGGCCATTTGTCGTTTCGGCCATCGGTTGCGCAATTCTGGGATACGTGTATTTGTCGCCACGCGTTCTGTCAGCCAAGAAGGTCTCTGCGTTAGTCCTTATTGGGCTGCTAAGTGTTCTTCTCCTGAATAGTGTATTGATTGGGCGCGGCCCGGATGTTGGTATTCCTGATGTTGTTCATAACAGCCTCTATCCCGTGGTTAGGGATTCGAGCACCCCGACTCTATACTATTGCTTTGGTGAATCCATGCTCATGGATCAGGGAACTGAATTTAGAGGAATCAAATTCCTGGTCAAGACAGGTTTTTTCCCCGGGACTCTTTGGGGTACGAGGGATTTCGCAGAGGCGGATGTCCCTAGTTATCTCGCTACAAAATGGTTTGCGTGGTCTGCAGGTTCTGTGCATCCGGCAATATACGGTTGGGCTTTTGTCGACATGAAGTGGTACGGGGTATTGTTTGGCGTCTATGTCGGCTTCTTCTCCTCGTTATTAGTGAGGTGGGCCCGGAGAGATTGGTTTCAGCGTGCGATTGTCATATCGGCACTGTCTATGTTCTTTACCGTTGGGGGGCGGGGATCCGTGCAGGTGGGATATTCTCGCACGATCTATGTTGTTGTCGTCGGGCTTCTGGTTGCGAAACTCCTGATCAGAAGTCCAGTGAGTGCAAATCGGATCGACGAGGAGACGGGGCATTTCGCATTGGATTCGAGATGAGAGCGGCCATCAGAGGCCTGATGGTCTACGCGATCGCTCTCTCCGGAGGTGGATGTGGTTTTCAACGAAGCCGGATATTCGCTTGCTGAACTCGAAGCCGCGCTCGCACTCGAGGAATCCGATACAAATCACGCTTGGAAAATACAAAACAGGTGATAGTTCCCGGATCTAGGATTCGGCGCCCGGATTCGAGCGATTGTTGACTGCGCAATAGAGAGAAGGCCAGTGCCGCCCACCGCGCGAATTGTGGACTTGATGACCCGCCGGGCACTGCCCGTCATAGATGTGCGAGGGATTCTGCCGTCTCCCGCAATAGTGCTCGCCGGTCGCCCTGCAAATCCGACAGACTCAAGGTGGACGATCTCAAGGCCAAGTTCTTTCGCCAGCCAATGACAGCTTCTTGCTGTCAGGTACTGGATATGCTCAAGGTTAACGCGAAACAGCAGCAGGTCGCTGCGTTCCTCGACGAAAGAAGCGTTCGGGGTCCAAATTGCGAGTAGCCCCTTGTCCCTGAGCAGACTTCGTGCACGCCGAAGGTGTTGGAGTGGATCAACTGGATGCTCGACAAAATCGAACATGATGATTGCATCGAAGCATTCATGCTCAGGAAGATCATCCAGGCGAGCGACGCGCGCCGCGCGATTGCCCAGTTGGTGCTGGACGTGCCTAACTGCAGCCGCAGAAAGGTCGATCCCCAATACATCGGCTCCTAGTCTGCGAAATCTGTCGAGAGTGGTCCCCCAACCACAGCCAACATCAAGGACTCGCCGGGCGTGCGGGTCACGAATGGAGGCAATCTCAGTTACACGAAAATCAACCGTTCTCGATCGGCGAGGTGCCTCCTGACATTCGTAGTAGCCCGACTCGTATAGTCGGGTCAACTCCATCTCACTCGGGCTTGGCGAAAGATAGAATGTGCCGCATTGGCTGCACAAATTGACGATCAGGGAGTCGGGCCGAATTGCAAACCGTTGGCCCTGCTGTTCGCACAGCGGGCATTCTCTTTCCTTCAGTTGACCCCTGTCCCATGCGATCAGTGGATCGAGCGGTGGAAGCGGTTTCGACTTCACATCTCTGCCTCTGCCAATCAAGCGGCGCGGTAGTAGCGCCCATAGGGTGCATAGTACGAGTAGTATCCGTACCCACCTGCGCGCCGATCGGTGCGATTGATGATGACTCCCAGGATGCGGGCCCGGGCGTCGTTGATTTGTCGGCGTGCAAACGAAACCGCCTCTCTTGTGGTGTGGCCTGCGCGCACCACCAGCACGACACCGTCGGCCAGATTGCCCAGGATCGCAGGATCAGTCACAAACCCGGCTGGGGGTGAATCCAGCACCACCCGCGAGTAGTCTCGCTTGCACTGTTCAAGAATCTCCCGGAAGCGGTCCGTGTGGATCAGCTCGGCCGGGTTCGGCGGTGTCGGGCCGCACGGAAGCACGTCCAGGTTCGGCACCTCGGAATGGAAAACTACGTCTGCAAGCTTGGCATCCCCCATCATCACAGTCGACAAGCCCCGATCGGATTTCAGGCCGAAGGATCGATGGATGCGCGGTTTGCGCATGTCGGTGTCGACCAACAAGACGCGCGCCCCGCCCTGCGCCATGGTGATCGCCAGGCTAATGGCTGCAGTGGTCTTTCCGTCCTGAGGACCCGGGCTGGTCACCACCAGCACGTGCACATCCTTCTCAGCCGAAAGGAACATTAGATTTGTGCGGATTGAGCGGCATGCCTCGGCCGCAGCCGACGTCGGGTCCTTAAACACCGTCAGGTCGCGTTCGGTTGCGTTCTCGGCTGTGCGCTGCCTTGCGTGTACCAGAATTGGCAACATGCCGAGTAACGGAGCGCCCACCAACGCCTCGGCCGCCTCAGGCGTCTTGATGGTGTTGTCCAAAGCCTCGATGCCCAGCATCAGCAACATGCCCAGCACTAGCCCAGCAAACAGGCCGACAGCGAGATTGAAAGAAAGTCGCGGACTGACCGGCCACCGGGGCGTGATGGCGCGGTCCAGAATGCGCACGTTGTTCGAGCGCAACAGTCCTGTGAGGTCAATTTCCTTCTGCCGCTGCGAGATCAAGCCAAACATCTTCGCGTTGTTCTCGGCATCGCGCGACAAGGGGCGGTATTCGACCTCTAGCTTGGCCAGTTCCAGGGCCTGCTGCTTTTCCTGGTGCATCCACTTGGAAAGCCCGGACTCAGTATCAAGCAGGGCCTGGTAGCGCTTGTCGAACGCTTTCAGCACTTGGTCCAGCTCCCTTCGATAGTCGCGCTGGATTGCCTCCAATTGCTTCTGGATGTTGTCGATCTTTGGATGCTTCTCGCCGTAGCGCGCATCCAGATCCGCTTTGATTTTCGAGAGATCCAGGTAGTTTTCGCGCAATTTCTCAACCACCACGTTGTCCCGAATCTCGGGCAGGCTTTCCTTTTCAGCGATGTCGTTCTTGGCCGCCAGGATCAGCTTGCGGATCGATTCGACCTCGATCCGCTTGGCCCGCACATCGGCCAGCTTCTGGTTCAGCACCTGCAGGTTCTGGCGGGTCATGCCCAGCTTGTCGTCCAAGCCGAGGTCCAGCAGGTTGCGCTCTTTCTTGAACTTGTAGAGTTCGAGTTCCGAGGTTTCCAGGCGTTTGCGAAGGTCGACGGTTTGTTCCCCGAGCCAGGAACCGGCCGTGCGCGCGCCCTCAAGTTTGTAGTCGAGATTCCTTTCGATGTACGTGTCGGCAAAGGCATTCGCGATCCGCGTCGCCCGCTCGGGATCCGTGTCGCTGACAGTGATGTTGGCGATGCGGGAATCCCTAACCCCGGCGACTTTCACTCTCCCGAGCAGCCGGGAAACCATGTCCTGGCGGGAGACTTGCCTGCCGTCGGCGGTCCGTCCGACACTGGGATCGTGTTCGAGGCCAAGACGGTCGATGACCCTTTGCGCGTTCTCCTGCGAAAGAATGATGCGAAACTGGGTCTGCGAGAACTCGCGGTACATCCAGCCGCCCGACCCCATCTCGACCACATCCTTGACCCCTTCCAGCACCTGGGGCGCGTTGTTCTCGATGATGATCGAGCAATTCGCCTGGAAGATTCGGGGCTGGCGCATTGTCCAGACGACAGTGCCGACCGTGGCCAGGACCACTACCGCGGCCAACACCGGCCACCGCTTGCGCAGCACGCCTATGTAGTGCTGGAACTCCCGGACGGTGCCAGCAGTCTTCGACGCGGACGCTTGTGCGGTCTCCATTGGACGTCAACGCTACCGGGAAAACTGACCTGCCGCAATGACGCGGACGGTGCTAGGGCAGCTCCTGAGTTCCCGTGGCTTGCTCGCCGTGCGCGTTCGCATCTGTACCGTACAGTCGAGCGCATGCCGCGATCAGCGCCTGCTTCAGAGGCTCAATCTCGCGCGCAGCCAGTTCGCCTTGCCCGCGGCGATACTCCATTTTCGCGAGCATGGGGCCAGTGGCCACTTCCAGGCCGTACCAAGGGACGTCGACTTGACCGTTGGGCCGGGTTGACATGGTGATGATGTCTCCATCTTCCCGTACCTCCAGAACCAGGCGCACTTGACTGATTCCAAAGTGCTGCGCCGCGAGCCGCAGCCCATGCCGCAGGTGGCGTTCGTCCGTCGCCTGGGCCAAGCCGGCGCAGGCGGCCTGGCCATCGACGGCCGGCTGTGCCCTCTGGTCGCGAGACACGGTCCCCTGCCTCAGCTTTCTGTGGGCCAGGTACCCGAGAAGGCCAACCGCAGCCAAGATCAGGACAGATTCGACGCTGTCTGACAGCGTGAGGACAACCGCCGTTGCGCCGAGGAGAGCCGCAACTCCGTATAGGGTGAGCACGGCCCTTCGCTGGCTCAAGCCCAGGTCCAACAGACGATGGTGGATGTGCTCGCGATCGGCAGAAAACATGGGCCGCCCGGCCAGTGCACGTCGAAGCATGGCCAGCAGGGTATCGGCGATGGGCAGGCCCAGCGCCACGATGGGGACCAGGATCGCGACCGCAGTCGACGACTTCTGGCTGGTCCGCATGGCCCCCACGCCCAAGACATAGCCCAAGAACATGGATCCGGTGTCCCCCATGAAAATCGAGGCTGGGTTGAAGTTGTAAGCCCAGAAACCCACGATCGCACCGCCCAGTGCCCCCATGAACAACATCATCAGCGGGTCCTGGCGCAAGGCCGCGATGGCGAAGCTGGTTGCCACGGCGAAAAACCCCACGCCCGCGGCCAGCCCGTCCAGGCCATCGATCAGGTTTAGCGCATTGATGACACCCACGACCCACAGCAGAGTAAGGGGCAGGCTCAGCGCTCCCAGCGCAAAACTTCCGACAAACGGAAGGCTGAGAAGTTCGATGCGGTTCCCAGCCGCGAACAGGGCGCCGGCCACAGCGAACTGGACCAGGAATTTCTTGCCTGCACCCGCGCCTCGTAGGTCGTCGAGAAGGCCAAGGCTGCAGATCGCCACACCCCCGAGAAGGAACGTCACAGCTCCGGCCATGTTCGTGTAGAAAATTCCGCCCACACTGCTGGCCGGAAACAGCAGGGCCAAGAGAGGCACGTAGAAACCTGCGGCAATGGCCACTCCGCCCAGCCGAGGGATCGGACGCCCATGAATCTTGCGAGCTGAAACCTGGTCGTCGAATAGTCCACGCGCCAGGGCGAAGCGCCGCACGAGCGGTGTCAACAGCACCGAAACCAGACAGGCGAGAACGAAGGCTACTCCGGCGGTCCTCATGGCTGATCTCTACCTCTGCATACCCCCAGCAGTTTGGGACGGCGATCGTAGCATTTCTTCAAGCAACTTCCCGTCCACCTCTTTGCGCATCCGATCCAGGGCACCCCGTGCCGCTGGGTTGTCCGGCGACCAGCGCAAAACATCGCGGTAGGCGTCCACCGCTACCGTAACCTGCCCAGCCATTTCTGCCAGCCTTCCCAGCGCAAGCAGCAAACCAACATTGCCCGGGTTTTGCGCGGTCGCGGCCCGGTACTCGGAAACCGCCCTTGGATACTGCCCCCGGCGCTCGAAGACCCGCGCGGCCGCGACATTCGCCTCGACCAGGGGCACTCCGCGCTCCAGCAAGGCCGCGCGCAACCCGTCAAGCGCCCGGTCCACCGCCTCCCACCGATCTGTCTGCATCAGCAGCGCGAGCAAGTTGCGATTCAGCTCTAGATTGGTCGGCGCGAAGCGCAGGCCGCCACGCAGAAAAGCAAGCGCCGCATCCAACTTCCCGTCGAGAATCTCCACTTCGGCGGCGGTCAGCGCTGCCCACGGATTGGTCGGCCCCGCGGCCAAGGCCTGCTGGCTGGCCTGGCGCGCCCTGGGCATGTCTTTTTCTGCCAGGGCTAGGCTGGCCTGCACTAGGTGAAACTCAACGCCCTGCTGATCGGCCGCGCCGGCCAGCAGATCTTTGGTGGCCTCGAACATCCGCTGGCCGAGCAGGTATCGACACAGCTCGAACCGATTCTGGTCGTCGGCCAGGGTTGCCAGCTCCTCGGGCCGGGCGCCGTCCTTCTGCAACTCATTGAAGACCCACGCCAGGGTTGGCCGGTCCAGAGTGACAACAGCTCGCCATTCGAACAGCGCTTGTCGGCGCCGGCCCAGATGCCATAGGTTCCTGGCCGCTTCGCGATGGCCGGCAGGGCAGTTCGGACACAGCCTCAGAGCCCGATTCAAACCGAGAAGGCGAGGCGACACCCCGCCGCCGGTGGGTTGCAGTGGCTCCATCGTGGCTGCCAGCAGGGCGTACTCGTTGTCAGTCGGGTGGGCGGCCAGCGCAGCGCGAACGAGTGCAGACCGGTCGGCCGCGGGCGCGCTTTTCAGGAGTGCATCGAAGTCGCGCGCCGACGGGGTGAGAAGCAGAGCGATGCCCACAACGGTCCCTACCGCGGTCACACCCGCATAAAAGACCGCCGCTCGACGTGGTGTCGGCGAATCGGTCGCAACCAGTTGGCGGCCCGCGGTCGAGCCTAGTATTGCCAAGAACGGAAACAAGATGCCCGGCACCTCAAGCCCGAAGTCGACCAGGTTGTGGGCCAACACCGCCACCATAGCGGCGCAAAGTGCCGCCTCGACCCTGTCGCGGCGAGCCCGCTTCGCCATATGGCGCACGGTCAGTACAACGGCACCCGCGACCAGCAATATGCCGGGGATCCCCGCCTCGATCAGCAAGCCCAGCGGCTGATTCTCGACGAACTGGTACCAGGTCGCGGCCGATAGGGTCTGGTACGCGGGGTACACGCGTGCGAAAGCCCCTAGGCCAATCCCCAACGGATGCGCGGGAATGATCTTCAGTGCGTCCAGCCAGAGGCGCAGCTTAATGTCCGTGCCTGGGCGCGTGGCGAAGACCTCGCCAAGAACGCCCTCTCCCCCCAGACTGAGTGTCAGTCCGACCACGATGACCAAGCCCAGCAGGATGGCGACGATACTATTCCGCGGCCGTGGCGAATCCTCGTCGGACCGGATCGGAAAGAGCAGCCAGGTTAGCGCGCCCGCGCCCAGCGCCAGCACGGATCCGCGCGAGAACGTGGACAGCGCGCCCGCCGCCAGGAATGCCGCGACTGCCTTCCATGCCCTACGCCGGTCGCGTGTCGCTGCTGCGTAGGCCAGCGCCAACGCGGTGAAGGCCGACAGTTCCAACAGCTCGGCCTCATGGTTGGGGTTGATGAACGGCCCGAGCGGAACCCCGCTGGACGACGTGAACACACCGTAGATCTTGCTCTCGAACGCCGCCCGGTGGCCCAGGCCGATTGCCAGAGTGGCCAATCCCGCAACCGCCACCAGGACCGGCACAGCCAGCCGCAGCCGCCGACCCGCGGACAGCACCAGGGCCGCCAGCGCCACTGCTGCCGCTGCGCCGGCCATCGCGAGTTCCCTGTGGGTTTCCGGCGGATCCAGGCTCATGGGCATGGCTCGCCCAGCTTGATCACCCGCCGCCAGATCGAAACCGGCGGGATCCAGGCGCGCCCTCAGGCTGGCAGGCAAGGGCAGGCTTTGTACAGCAGCGATGACCACGAAACAAAGGGGCAAGACAAGTGCAACATGGGGTCGAAAGCTCTGTTCGCTGCGCCAGGCGAGCCCAGCCGCGACCAGAACGAGCAACGCCACGGCCGCTAGCGTAGCGAGGAGGACGGGCCGGTGTACGGCTCCCAGGGCCACGGGGGTGCCGACAAGAACCAGAGCGAGCAGGCCAGCGGTTGTCCAACTGAGTGCCCCACCGCGCCGATAGCCCCGCCCGCTTCGTCGCCGATGCCTCCTGTGGGGCACCTCTGCCGGGAGGCCAGGTGTTCCGCTCACGCGATGCAGGCCCTAGAACAAGCGTTCGTCAACCACCAGGATGTCGCCGGGTCGCAGAACGACATTCGGCGCCCTACCTTCGCTGATG
>Ga0182017_10002610_pt1 | contig 13611 bp, 14 predicted proteins | sample 712E3DmetaG_FD_120492 | JGI IMG/M metagenome (GOLD analysis project Ga0182017, IMG submission 120492) | Permafrost microbial communities from Stordalen Mire, Sweden - 712E3D metaG | ecosystem: Environmental > Terrestrial > Soil > Wetlands > Permafrost | place: Sweden: Stordalen | collected... | reverse complement strand
CTGCATCGTCGCTCTCCGGGCAGATCGTTACAGTTGTGCTTGCACGGCCAGTGCCGTTCGCGCTGCTGTGCCTGGGCATCTTCTATCTATGGGTATATCTCCGTCTGCCGTCACGGAATAATGCAGGATTTCTCCAACCCGGCTGCCAAACAGCGAGTTATTCACGCTCTACTGAACGATAGTCATCTGCGACTTGCTGGTCATGGATAACGTTTTGGATGTTACGAACGGAATCTTGTATGGAAATTGATAGTTTATAGAAACCACTACAGGGTTGCCCACGAGCTGGCCGCCTGTGCCGGGAAATGTTGTGGTAACATTGCTTGCGTTAAAGGTGCCGCCGCCGATATTGGGCCAACCCAGCCCCGCCACATAACTGTTAACATTTGCCGCCGTGGCCGTGCAGGATGCGCCGCCGGATATTTTACAGGTCGGCCCATGAACCATGGCGTAGCGGGTCCCTTCCCGCGCCATCTCGGAGAGATATTCATGCGTGTATAGCGCAAGGCATATCTGCATGAGGCCGAAGATAACGCCGATCAGAATGGGGAGAGTAAGTGCGAACTCAACCAGCTCTGCCCCCTCTTCGCCGCGCAAACAACCTCTTCCCCGGCCCTTCCGCCAGGGGTTGTGATACTGTAGCCGCAGCCGGGCTCGCAAGATCCGAGTATAGCGCATCACAAGCGCATCGGCCTGCCGCCAAAATCTCTTCTGTGTGGTCATTACTGTCCCTCCACTTGTATGATGGAGGTCCTGCTCAGCGTGATGGTTGCCGGAATTCCGCAACAATGGAATGGGGGAGACACAGGCGCGCTGACAACCACTTTGACGAATTGCAGCGGGACAGCGGATATGGCTGTACAGGGCGCAGTTGCGGCGGTGCTTGTGGCATATGTAGTGCCGCCCTGGGCGGTATTGCACGCCCAATATGTGGTCGGCGTCACGGTCACATTGGCAGCGAGAAAATCGGACGCTTCGGCCTTCGCGGCAGCCGTGATACCCGCGGTGCTGCCTGCTAGAACCGAGCTTGGCATTCCGTATAGGGCTCCCGCGTAAGCGGCATTGGATACTTCGATGGAAAAGTAAAGCACCATCGCCATATCGGTTACACCGAGCAGCAGAGGCGGGACTAAAATCGAGACGACTAAAGCAAGTTCCACGAGGGAGCTCCCGCATTCATCGCGTAACACCCCGCAACGCGATAGCATGGCTGACTGGCGTCTGTGAAAAATCTGCGGGATGGATCGGAAGATCTTTCTCATAGGCTCACTGCGTCAAATACGAAGCTCCACCCGCAGAGACACTTCCCAGATTCGTAGTGGCTGTGTTGGTCAGGGTTCCGCCGCCGTTCATATTCAGAGTCTTCGCGAGAATGTTTGTATTGATAGTAGTGCTGCTCCCATTTCCCACCGTTACAGCAGCGAGGGGAGCCAGAATCTCACCGTTGATGTATATGTTTGTCCCCCCTTGAATCGAGATGGCGGCGCTGTCTCCTGCGTCTGACGTGGCGTCGTTGGCGGCTGCCGGATAGCCGGGGTCTTGATAGAAAAGAATACCGTTGTATATCCCCGTGCTGGGAGCAGTTCCGCCCCCGGACTTCGTATTGCCCCCGGCCACAAGGTTCACATTCGCGCCTTGATCAATCGTCAGCATGGCTCCGTTGGTCAGGTAGAAGAGAACACCGTTGCCTCCCAGGTTCGGTCCGCCGCTCATGAAATGCAATCCTACCCCCCCGTTGATGACGTAAATTCCGGGATTGAGCGTGGCAGTATCGCTGTTTCCATCCAGAGTAAGCCCGTTGTAACACACCATGTTCCCATTCGCGGAAGATTTAGTCGTGCCATACGTGGAGCCGGGGCCTACGGTGTAACTCTTACCGCCACCCACTATCAATGAATATGGATCGGCGGAGCAAGTCGCATCGACAGGTACATTCGGCATTGCCGGCGAGCACGCGGCAACTCCCGGAACCAGCGCCGCGGTTGCGCAGACGACTCCGCCATTATTCACGTTGGGGCCGTTGCTGGCGCCGTTCCAGGCCGCAACAGTGCCGATTGCCTGAGCGCACAGGTTTGCGCCTCCGATGACTGTAATGGCATTGCTGCTGGATGAGTTTTCTGAGATCGCACAGTTAGATCCCGTTAACTTGGCGCCGTTGCTCATGCTGAGATCCGTTCCCGATGTGCCTTTAAGGCAGAGGCAGGCCGAGCTGTTTAACCCGCCGGCAGCAACCGACGAAGCTGAAACCGTCACCGTGCTCATCGTCTTGTTGAAGGCTTCAAGGAAAAACGTGTTAATAGGCTGAGATACAACCGCTGTTACCCAATTTGTGGGTACGGCTTGCGTGCTCGAATAATTTCCCGTCGACAGCGTGCTCAGGGTAACCGTGGCGGGATTGGTTCCAAGGGTCGTATCGAACCCATTCAGCTTCGCAGCTACGTTGGCCGCATTTTGCCCGTTTACCGTCGTTGCGCCTTCTTCCGCGGCGGCAATGGCCGCCGCGTCGGCCGCCGCCTGCGCCATCCGCTTTTTTTGAAACAGATATCCCACGTCCAGCGCGAATGCAATAAATCCGAGCATGATGAGCCCCATAAACAAGGCCATGAAGGTCGTTGCCTGCCCGCGTTCGTCTCTGAACATCTTCACGTCGTTTCTCCGCCCTGGTTGCTCATGAAATCCCGGCATAACTGTGCCGATTACAGCTAGTAACATTGCTTTCAGGAAGCAAATCAAAAAGCGCTCTAGCCTTTGCTCTTTCGGAGCCGCTGTAGGAATCGATCGAGATCCTTCTTGTCCACCTTGTCAACCAGCATATCCGTGCCCATGCGTGAATCCCCGATATATGACAGGACAAACTGGAGCCCTACGCCATCTTCTCCACATCGGACGGCCCTGGAGTACACGGAGATAGAACGCTCGTCGCCTTCTTCCTCACCGTCTTCCTTTTGCAGTGTCATCAGGACCAGGGTGCCGGGGTACCAGCGTTCTTCAGTCACCAGGTACAACCCTGCCGTACTGATGTCCTTAACGCTGTGCGCCTTGGGGACGGAGCCCGTCCAGTAATAAGCAGCAAGGCCGGGCGCAGGATACCGTGGAGCTTTCCTTGGATCGGGCGACCACCAGCGCTGCAACCAACTCTTCGGCAGCTTGAAGTTTCTCATCCCCGGTTCAATAAGGTTCATCTCATGCGTCTGCTGAGATTTTGGCCGCCCCTCTTCAAAGCGATCTTCCAATTCCACCATGCCGGGACCTCCGCTCCAAAGCGGGTCTTCCCGCAAAAGAACGGCGCTTTGCTCAGCGCCAATAGCACCACTTAGACCGGAGAACCCTGCCAGGCGGTTCTCCATCTCCCCGGCTATGCAAATCACCAGTTGATCGCCTGGTTGGGTCTGCGATGAAAATATTGAATGCGTTGGCAGTGCCAAGGCGCTTGCAGCTCGCGGGCTCGAAGCAATAACACGAAATGTCGGAAAAGACTCGACTATGTCAATGACTCGGCAATTCTCGTCAAGATAAACCAGATCAAATGGGGTGAGTATCTCCGTTGTGGGGATACCTCTGAAGGGCGCCATCCACAGGCTCGCTCCGGAGTTGAATGCGAGTGTTGCAATTCGATCCCTGAGATCCGCATAAGGAAGATCGACGGCAACGACGTCCAAACCGAGAAAGCATTCGCGAGTCTGGTTATATGCGCAAAGTTTCTGTGATTCCATGGTGCCTCCCGCCCTCGGTGAATACCGGGCGGCTGGATGTTGTATTTGTGACTGGTTATCAATCAATCTCTTCAAGCGGGTTCATCTGCATTCATGTATCCCTTCCCTTTCTCCGCGCCGTCGCTTTAACCTGGGCGCCCTCTTCGCCAGGCACGCAGGAGGCAAGCGCGCCTGGCGCAGAACCATGCAAGGGGACACTCCGCCGTTCATCTAACAGAACGGATACTGAGATACACATTGCCGGCGGCCGGGTTCCCCCCCCCCGGCCGGATTATCGTGTTGGGCAGTGGAACTCGCGCAGTTGCGCGGCCCACTGGCCCGGCTGTAAAACCTGAGCTACTTGACCCGTGTGCGGCGGCGCTGAATCAAAACGACCAATACAACAACAAACAACACACCGGCAACAATCTGGATAATCATGGTTCCGTCCATTGCAGTTCCCCTTTCTCTGAACAAGATGCTTCTTATGCTCCCCAATCCGGACAGCCAGCGGGCGACACACGCCGCCAAAACGGCGAGGTTCCCAAACCGCAAGTCCGCGTTGCTGGTCGGCGAAAATCATATGGTCTCTTGCGGCCACCAAAAGACAAGCAAAATCCGCGTTAATTGATCCGTGTGCGGCGGCGCTGAATCAGAACGACCAGGACGACGACAAACAGCACGCCGGCGACAATTTGAATAATCGTGGTAGTGTCCATATCAATTCCTCCTTTCCTCAATGACTGTTGAGCGATTTGAATGATTCCACAATGGAAATGAACGCAGGCCCCAGAGTAACCAGGAAAAGCGAGGGGAAGATGAACAGCACAAGCGGAAAGAGCAGCTTGATGGTGGTCTTGGCCGCGGCCTCCTCCACCGCCTGCACACGCTGGGTTCTAAGGTTATCGCCATGAACGCGTAACATCTTGGCGATGCTGGTTCCAAATTGTTCCGTCTGAACAAGCATGGAAACGAGAACGCGCACACAATCGACGTCAACGCGTTCCGCCATATGTTTCCAGGCATCGGAACGAGGGCGTCCGGCGCGTTGCTCCAGCACAACAATGCCCAATTCATCGCACAGTTCAGGCTGGGCCGCTTTCAACTCTGCGGCGCTGCGTGCCGTTGCCTGGTCCAGGCTCAATCCAGCCTCGATGCAGATCACGAGTAAATCCAAAATATCCGGCAGGCCGCGCCGAATACGGCTTTGGCGGGTAGAGATTCGCCTTCCCAGCCAGAAATCGGGCGCCAGAAATCCCAGGCCAAGGGCTAAGATATACACGAAAAACGGGCTAAACCCTGCTAGTCCGGTAACCAGGGCCAGCGCGCAGAGCAGAAGAGGTACTAGCACTTTGGAACCATAGAAAACTCTGACTGTAGACTCCTTGCGAAAGCCTGCGCGGATAAGGCGCTGCCGGATGACTGAAATTTCCGCCTGGCTCTTCGGCAAAATGTTGTCAAAGTGTTCAACCACGCCGCTGACCGAAAGGCCTGCCTGCTGGATGGCGCTTAATAAGGATTTCTGTTTGGGATGCGGATTGATTACATCGGATATCCGCTGAAGCATCTCGTTGCGATTGGACAGGAACAGTCCACTGCCCACGATCAGCAGAAAAACGATACTAAAAGCAAAAATCGCAAATCCCATCGGTTACCTTCAAACATCCATGTTGACGATGTGGCGAATAATCAGTCCGCCCGTTACGAGCATGCCGGCGGCCGTCCAAAGCAGCTTGATTCCAATTGGTGTCTTCCATAAAACGCTCATCATTTCTGGGTTGGCGGCATATAACGCGATTCCCAGCGCTATGGGAAGTAGGGTGAGCACCCACCCCGTCATGCGGCCCTGGGCGGTATGAACCCGAACCTGCCGCTTGAGGCGGAACCGCTCCTGGATTACGTGACCGGTCTTGTCGAGGATCTCGGCAAGGTTACCCCCGCTCTCCTTCTGGATCGTGATCGCGGTTGCGATAATTCTGAGATCCTGCAAGGGGACGCGAACGATCATGTTTTGCATCGCGGTTCTCAATTCGAGGCCGTAGTTCTGTTCCTCGAAACATGCCCTGAATTCGCAACCGATTGGGTCGGCGCACTCGCGAGCCACCAAACCCATAGCGGCGCTGATACTGTGCCCGGCGCGGAGGGCGCTTACTATCAAGCCCAGCGCTTCCGGCAACCCTTGTTGAAACTGATCCAGGCGCTTGGTGCTTTTATGCAGCGCCCATGCAAAAGGCGCTGCGCTCAGCAGTAACCCCACAGGCAGAGCTATATAAATGGATCCGAAGATCAGTTTGATCAGAAATGCCGGGATTGCGAAACAGGCAATGCACAGGCCAAACAGGGTTCCCGCAGTCCATTTGAGATCGGCCTGATAAAGAAGGGTATGCAGGCGCGGCGCCAGGTTGAATTTCAGCAGCTTGCGATTGAGCCATGGAATAACGCTAAGCAGTTCGCTCTTGCGAAGATTCAGTATCTGTACGCGTGTTTTTGGGTCTTCGGCGGCCAGGGCCGTGTCGAGTGAAGCGAGGGTCTGTTTGGCCTGCTGAGAAGCCCTCGTCCCGATGGCGGTCAACAGCAGTGCGGTGACCGCGAAGACGCCCAGAAATATTAGGCCGATAATCAATCCCATATCTGTTGGCCCCCTTTCTGCTCAGCTGACCTGCATCTCGCGCTCAAAGAGGCTTGCCGGGAGGACGATCCCCGAGATGCGAAGCTGTTCGACGAATCTGGGACGGATGCGGGTTGGCTGGAACGCGCCGAGTACCCTGCCATCGGGTCCGATCCCTTTCTTGTTGAACGAGAAGATTTCCTGCATGCTGATGACGTTTTCTTCCATGCCGGTAATCTCACAGATACTGGTAACTTTGCGGGTGCCGTCACTCATTCGCGTAGCCTGAACGACAATGGTGATGGCCGAGGCAATTTGCTGGCGCACGGATTTTTCGGGCAGATTCATGTTGCCCATCGCGACCATCGATTCGAGTCTGGAGATAGCATCGCGGGGAGTGTTGGCGTGAATTGTGGTCATTGAGCCTTCATGCCCGGTATTCATGGCCTGCAGCATATCGAAGGCTTCTTCTCCGCGCACCTCGCCCATAATGATGCGGTCAGGTCGCATGCGGAGGCAGTTGATCAACAGTTGACGCTGGTGGATCGCTCCCTTTCCTTCGATGTTGGGCGGACGGGTTTCGAGGCGCACGATGTCTTCCTGGGCAAGGCGGAGTTCGGCCGCGTCTTCGATGGTGATGAGGCGTTCGTTTTTCCCGATGTACTGGGACAGGATGTTCAGAAAGGTGGTCTTGCCGGCGCCGGTGCCGCCAGAGATGAGAATGCTGATCCGGGCTTTTACCGCGGAGGCAAGCACCTCCATCATCTCCGGGGAGATGCTCTTCAACTGAACCAGCTGGTTGGCAGCCAGCGGGCCTGTTCCAAAGCGCCGGATGGATAAGGAAGGCCCGTCGATTGCCAGCGGTGGAATGATGGCATTGACGCGTGAGCCGTCGGGCAATCGAGCGTCGACCATCGGCGAGGATTCATCTACTCTGCGGCCAACGCGGGATACGATACGGTCAATGATCTGCAGCAGATGGCGATCGTCGCGAAACGTCGTATCGGCCCTCTGCAGGAGCCCACCTTTCTCAATGAATACATGATCCTTGTCGTTGACCAGGATATCTGAGATTTTTTCATCTCGAAGCAGAGGTTCCAGCGGACCAAGACCGAAGACTTCGTCGAGCAGATCAGACTGGATCTGTTCCTGCTCGTCATAGTTCAGCGGCACTCGCTGGTCCGCGATGATCTCCTTCACGATGCCGGCTACCGCCTCGCGCGCCTGGCCGGAATTAACGCGCGACAGCTTCTCCAGATCCAGCTTGGAGATCAGGGTCCGGTGAATTTCCGCTTTGTATTTTTGCAGATTCGGCAGTTCCATTGTTATTCCTTACACCGAGACAAAACTGTCATGCAGAGAACAGAATTATCTAAAAAAACCGAAGCCTTTCTTCTTTGCCAGGGTTGCAAGCCTGCCGCAAGCGCATCCGGCCATCTCCCGGATCAGCCGTGCAATCGGCGAATCCCCTAGGGTAAGCGGGGTAGCGGTATTCTGCATCCGCCGCACGGCGACATAATCGTTGGGTATCTTCCACTGGGCTGACCTGGTGAGAGCCTTTGAAATACCCTCTTCAGATACTCCCAGAGAGCGAGACTCATACCGGTTGATGATGATTTCGAGTTTGGGGCCGCCGCCGGAGAAGAACTCTGAGATCAGGCGATTTGAGTTGCGCAGTTCGGGAATGCCGGCCTGGGTGACAAGATAGATCGTGGTGGCTTCTTTAAAGAGAACTGTGCCGGTTAAATCGAGCCTGAATCCCATATCGACGACCACGTTAGCGAAGTCCTGTCGCGCAACTTCCAGCAGCCTGTCTACGGCCTCATCGGAGGCCTCGTACTGGGGAAATTTACCGGGAGCGGCGAGCACGAATAATCCCGAATCGTGCTTGACCAGGAGCTTGGAGAGAAAACTCGAATCCAGCCGTTTGGAATTCTGTAGAGCGTTGACGGTCGAGTATTCAGCGACGATCCCGAGGTTGAGCGCAGCGTCTCCCAGCGGGAGATCAAGATCGATCATCAGTGTTTTTTCAGAGGACTCCTGGGCCAGGGCTATCGCAAAGTTGCAGGCTATCGTGGTGACCCCGACACCACCCTTGGCGCCGAGAAAGACGAATAACCTGCCTCCCGCCTGTTTTGGGAGACGAATTTCCGGACGGCGGGCTGAGACCCGAAGCAGAGCCTCAGCTATGGTGGTGTGGTCGAAAGGCAGTGTGAGGAACTCGCGAACGCCCGCATGCATACAGTGAACCAGCAGTTCCGCATCGGGCTTCGACGAATAGACCATCACGGTCGTCACGCCATTGGCGCAGATGCTCTCCACCAGTTCGAGGGCATATTGCGGGTTACTGTCCAGGTCGATGATGACGATGTTGTGATCCTCCAGCAGCTTTGGCACTTCGGCAAGATTGGGAGGATAGATAGGAAACTCATGGATTTCCACATTCGGGCATCCGGCAAGAGCGCTGGCCGCCGCCTTGCGGCGCTCCTCGTCCGGGCCGATCAGCGCAATCGACAAAACGTCGGCGCCAAGAGAGTTGGGATATTGGGTTTCGAGATGTTCGGTAGATTCTGAATTCACGGAATTGCCGCCTTTTGATGTTTGAACATTCTTCTGCGAGTTCACTTCGAATTGATAGGTGGTATGCGAGTAGGACATGGTGTCAATTCGCTCCTCAATGAGAAAAGAAGGAAACCAGCGTTCCAATTGCAATGGCTGGAACGTACGGCATTTTGCGCTTCAGGGGATTAACGAGCGGCCTATCCGCATCTTTGCTCGCCTTCCAATCGAAGACCAGCTCACCCGCGCCCGTGATTAGTTCCCCGAGGAATCCGCCGTAAGCGGCCCAGCACAGAGCCATGATTCCCCCGACTATGGCCGTAATGACCAGTGCGATAAACAATTGGCCCGGGCCAATCCAGGCGCCGATCGCGGCACACAGCTTCACATCCCCCGCCCCCATACCGGCCATCCAATACAGAATTCCGTAGATCAGGATGCCAACTCCCATACCGGCGATACTCTGGCCTATCCCATGCCAACCATGGAGCCAGCCTGAGACAGCGATTCCAACCAGCAGGAAAGGAAGTACCAGCCAGTTCGGGATACGGCGGTAGCGCAAATCTGTAAAGGTAGCCACGGCGAGAACAATAAGCGTCGGCCACCAGGCAAACGAGTGCATACCCATACCCCTTTTTGCCCCAACACGCAGGGAACACCCTGTTAAGAGCAATTGCCCAACCAAACCGCTATATACATAACCATCCTGAAATCAGGTAGTTGACTGTGTCTATCACGACGGATGTATACGGATGTTTACGGGCGGCGACCCGTGGTGAAGCGGGGCGTATACACCCTTCCCGTTCCCCTAGGGGCGGTCAGCGCAACCTGCGGGAACTTCAGCCAATTGGCTTATCGTCAACAAACGTATGATTTTGCTCATACTTAATCGCCCCTAACCGATAAAGCTAAAGAGTGCAGGGAAGGCCCGCATTTTGTTGGTGGCACATCCTTCCCATCTCTGCGAATAACGGGAGGAGACTGAACAGCTGTTTCAATCCTGCACAAGACAGGAATGATCGCTGACCCAACGGACGCAGGGTCGTAATGGCGTACACTGCTTCGGGTCCGAAGCGTTCTGAGTGTAACGATGAGGGAGTTTCACGGTCATGATTAAGATCGGACTATATTCGGAAGACCGCACACTGCATCCGCTTCTTTCTTCCGCCCTGGGGAAGGAGTTCCAGATTCTGCTGGAGTCGGACGAAGAAGGAATGAATAGCCTTGTATCGGCCGGGGGGTGCGATGTCATGATTCTGGATCTGAATTCGAATCATGATTCGTCACAGGAGCGCATTGGATTTTCCCGGCGCTTGATCGCATCCGATCTCCCCTCGGTCATCATGGCCGATGATGGCCTGCGGTCGACCGCATCTGAACTCGTTCGGGAAGGAGCCTTCGGCTACTGCCGCAGGCCGCCCTCTATTCGAGATCTCAAGACCATGCTCAGTCGGGCCTACGAGACCTCCTCGCTGAAACAGCAACTGCACAACGGGCAGCCGTGGCTCGAGGACCCCGGCAGTTGCGACCGAATGATCGGATCGAGTCCGCAGATGCAGCGGGTTTATCAGCTCGTGCGCAGCGTAACCAACCTCAAAGTCACGGTGCTGGTGACCGGAGAAAGTGGAACCGGCAAAGAATTGATCGCCCACGCCATTCACAATCTGAGCTCCCACTCCAGTCGTCCCTTTGTGGCTGTTTCCTGCGGTGCAATTCCTGAAACCCTGATTGAAGCTGAGTTGTTCGGGCATGAAAAGGGCGCCTTTACAGGCACGGTTGGGGCGCGCGAAGGCTACTTTGAGCAGGCAGCGGACGGAACTCTGTTCCTGGATGAGATCGGCGACCTTAGCCTCTTCACGCAGGTCAAGCTCCTGCGTGTTCTGCAGCAGATGGAATTCAGCCGCTTGGGCAGTAACCGGCTCATTCCTCTACGGGCACGCCTGATCTTCGCCACCAACCAGGATCTCTCCAAATTAGTAGCCCAAGGCAAGTTTCGCCAGGATCTTTACTACCGCATCAACGTCATGCGGATTGAATCACCTTCGCTTCAGGACCATCCGGAGGACATTCCTCGGATTGCCCGGTATTTTCTGCGCCAGTATGGTCAGATGTTCCAGAAGCCGATGGAGGATATCGAGCCGGACGCGCTCTCCCTGCTCCAGGGTTATATGTGGCCCGGAAATGTGCGTGAACTGGAAAACGTGATGCAGAGGGCCATTATCCGCGCCCCCGGATTGACTATTCGCGCAGAAGATTTAAGTTTTATCCTCCAGGAGGATGAGGTTGCCGACATTGACGACGTTGTCGACATCGGCGACTACCATCCTGCAGGCTCCTTTGAACGGCAGCTTCGCGACTATAAGGTAAAACTGGCCGTAACAGCCGTTCGAGAGAACAATGGGAATAAGACCTTGGCTGCCCGCAGCCTGTGCATCTCCCGTGCCTACTTGCATCGCTTGATCAGGATTGCCGAACCCGGCCCGCTCTTCGATCAGGATCTCAGGGAACAGGTGACTGCCTGAGCGCGGCATACCGAGTGGCCCGGTAGTTTTCCGACCCGACGAAAGTGAGCCGCACCGTCGAGTAGCTACTTCCTCCCACCGGGAGGAATCAGGGCCGCCTCGCGGGGCGCAGGATAGCCACCGACACGGGAGACTAGCCCTAAGTGTGCAAGTTGTATTCGGGCGGCCCGGCAATGACTAGACCGCTCTTCTGCCGTCCGTGGATGTACCAGTAACACCAGTTCGACTCATGGACCTGGCCGTCAGTGGGCGCAATTAAATCCTTGTAGATTACCTTCCCGTAAAGAAAGACCTTTTCTTCCCAGGTTTCGATGCGCTTGAATCTATCTGCTGAATCGCATAGCCCTTTCGCATCATCCCGGCTGAATGGCTTGATTGCCGTCGATTCGCCCGGGAGCAGAATGATGGGAGTGAACGGCGCGCTGTGTTCTTTATGAATGTACTCAGGTGTGCCTGGAAGGCTATTTTCGTCGATTGCAACCACGATCTGTTCTGCCGTTGAAATGATTCTGGCGGGAGTGCGGCCACGGTTTGTGGCCATAACGATAAAACTGTTCTCTCTGCTCCGCGAGGGCTCAACCGTGACCAGTATCCATGGCCTTTCTGAATGGACGATTGCTTGAGCATGCAACAACGCGGCCTGCGCACACTCGGCGGCGGCCTGTGCGGCGGCTTCTGCATACTTGCTTTGGCGTTCTATCTTTTTCAGCGTGGAGATAGCCAGCATGATTCCGGCGTAGCCCACGATCACGAGCACTAAATTGGCTACCCACGCGATTCGTTCATGCAAGGGCCAGTTCGCAGCCATCGGTGCCGAATTCGCAACGGTGATATGAGGCTGCAGAGTATCGCAGGAAACCCCTCCGCAATCTGTTCTGGCGGCTGGGCCGCCCGTACTCTGCGGGGCGGTGCTTGTAGAACCCGAAGCAGAAGGTGTCTGACGGCTGGAGCCGGACTGATCGGCCGCCTGCCCGGATACTGGCGCAGGAGCCAGCGGGATGGCAAACAGCACCGCGCATATCGCCAGGCCTCTAAACATCATGGCGCAAATGTACCACACAATGCTCACTAGGCAGCGCTGCGGCCGTTAGCAGCCGGATCCAAATCTGAAAGTGTGTTTTTGATTTTGCGATATTGATAAACCTTGGTCGGGGAGAGAGGATTTGAACCTCCGACCCCCTGGTCCCGAACAAGACGAAAGTCAAATTCTAAATGCTTAATTTGGTGCCGCTTAGGGACTAAAAACCATACTTTCTCTCACCTTCAAATGTACCGAAGTTGTACCGAACAGATTTGGCCTTTTCCTTGACTTGGCACGGTCCGCGCGGATGGTCGCCATCCACCAGTAACCAAGTGGTAATTTCCGGTTAGGCGGTTATCCAACCAGAGCCCGGAAATCACGAAAAGCAGTCGGGAAGCCGACTCGTGAGGACTCCTCATGAGTAAAGCTAATATGCAGGGAGGCCTCTCTTAAGGCCGCGCATTTTATGTTGCCAGCCCCCGTTTCAGTTCCCGCTCGCACAACCAAGTGAAGATTACCGGCGTCACAATCAGCACGTGAATGAGGGAGCTGAGCATTCCTCCAAGCACGGGGGCGGCTAGCGGTCTCATAAATTCAGCGCCGGTTCGCGTGGACCACATCAGGGGCAACAGGCCGGCAACCACCGTGGCCACGGTCATCACCTTGGGTCGAAGGCGGAGCAGTGCGCCTTCTATCACGGCTGCGTGCAGACCGGTGCGTGTGAGCTGGCCTTCCGCAGCTCTTCGTCGTTCCACTGCTTCCCGTAGATAAATGACCATGACGACGGCGGTTTGCACGGCAGTTCCAAAGAGCGCAATAAAACCGACCCAAACAGCGACGGAGAAGTTGAGTCCCATTGCCTTGACAAGGAAAATGCCGCCGGAAAGCGCGAAGGGAACAGCCAGCAAAACGTGCGCGGCTTCTATTGCTGAGCTGTAGGTGCGATAGAGCAGGACGAAGATCACTACCAGGACAAGAGGAATTACCAGTTCCAAGCGCTTGCGTGCGCTGATCTGGTTTTCGTATTGGCCGCTCCACTCGATGTAATAGCCCGGCGGCATCTTCACCTGCCGGATTACGGCCCGTTGAGCCTCTTCAACGAACCTGCCCACATCGCGCCCATGCACATTCAAGAGTACCGAACCGCGCAAGAGGCCATTCTCACTGCTAATCATGGACGCGCCCATAGTTGTCGTTATGTTGACCACT
>Ga0182017_10002609_pt1 | contig 13622 bp, 13 predicted proteins | sample 712E3DmetaG_FD_120492 | JGI IMG/M metagenome (GOLD analysis project Ga0182017, IMG submission 120492) | Permafrost microbial communities from Stordalen Mire, Sweden - 712E3D metaG | ecosystem: Environmental > Terrestrial > Soil > Wetlands > Permafrost | place: Sweden: Stordalen | collected... | reverse complement strand
GCTCAACAGGTTAAGCCTGGGGAACGCCAGGTCGCGCGCGCCGATCATGATCAGCATCAAGAAATTCCCCAGCACGGCGGGTATCGATGGGATCAGGAAGAAGAAGATCATCGAAACCGCGTGCATGGTGAACAGCTTGTTGTAAGTCTCCGAGCTGACCAGGTTACCCTGCGGCGTCAGCAGCTCCACGCGAATCAAGGTGGCGAAGGCGCCGCCGATGAAGAAAAACAGGGTGATGGTGGCGAGATACAACAGGCCGATGCGCTTGTGGTCCTTGGTAAGGAGCCAACTCTTGAGGCCGTAACTGGCGTTCAGGTAATTCTCGCGTTCTTGTGGCGCTCGGGTAATCATATGGTTCTAACGATTGGCGGGAGTGGAACCCGCGTTACTCGGTTTCTCGGGTTTCGGGCCCAACGATTTCACGTACTCCACCAGTTGTACCAGTTGTTCCTCGGTCACCAGTCCCTGGAAAGTGGGCATCACCGGTTCGAAGCCGGAAACGATCTTGGCTTGCGGCTGGAGGATGGACTCGCGGAAGTAGGCCTCGTCGGCCTTCACCGTGCCGCCGCCAGTGAGCTGCACCTGCTTGCCGAAGAGGCCGGCGAGGGCGGGGCCGCGGCCGGTGTTATCGTCCTTGTGGCAGTTATTACAGGCGAGTTGTTCGAAAAGCTTTTTGCCATTCTCGGCCATGGAGCCCTCGGCGGCGCCGCCGGAGAGCCAGTTCTGGTAATCCATCGGCTCCATCGCGTACACCCAACCGGTCATGCCGGAATGGTTGGTGCCGCAGTACTCGGCGCAGAACAGGTGGTACTTGCCCGGCTTGGTGGCTGTGAACCAGGTGGTGGAATAGCGGCCGGGCACCACGTCCTGCTTGGTGCGGAAGGCCGGGACGAAGAAGCTGTGGATCACGTCCTCGCTGGCCATGGTGAGCCGCACCGGGGTGTTCACCGGGATGTGCAGTTCGTTGATCTCGCGCTGCCCTTCGGTGTGCTCCAGCTTCCACATCCATTGCTTGCCGACCGCATAGATCTGGATGGCGTTGTTCGGCGGCTTGCTGGCGGTGAAGTAAATGCTCGCGCCCCAGGTGAACATCACCATGGTGATGCCGAACGGGATCACGCTCCACAGAATCTCCAGCGTGTAGCCGGTGTGCTGTACGCGCGGCAGTTCGTTCTCCGAACGGCGGCGGTACTTGATGGCGAAATAGAAGATGGCCCCGAAGATCAGCACCGTGAAGAACACGGTGACCGCGAGCATGAAATACAGCAGGTGATCCACCTCGGGAGCCAGCGTGGAGGCCTGTACCGGAAATAGTTGAAACTTATCCATCGCGTGCTATCCAACCCGCCTGAGAATATGCCGGTCGCGGCGCACGTCGCGGCGCAGAAAGATGAACAGAAACACGCCGAGGATCAGCGCGAAACCCGCGCCGGCGAAGCGCACTAAGTTCATCACGATCGCGCCGTACTTACCCGTCGCCGGATCGTAGTGGTAACAGAACAACAGAATCTGATCTACCGCGGAACCGATCTTATTCTGCGAAGCTTCCACCAGGCCGAGACGGACATCGGTGGGCGCATACTCCACCCCGTAGAAGTAGCGCGAGAGGCGGCCTTCGGGCGTCAGCACCATGATGCCGCTGGCGTGCGCGAACTGGTCGGTAGCGGCGTCGTACTTGTAGTGGTAGCCGATGGCGTCCATGAGAGCCGTAATGTTGGCCTGGCCGCCGGTCAGCAGGTGCCAGCCGTTGGCCGTGCCCGGCCGGTTGTAGCGGCGCAGGAGCATCTGCTTCTTGCCGGCGGCGGTGTCCGGTGTATCCTTGGGGTCGAAGCTGACGGCGACGATTTCGAAATCTTTTCCGGGAACCAGCGAGACCGCCTTCAAACTGCTGGCCAGCCCGTTGAGAATCTGGGTACACAGCATGGGGCAGCGGTAATAGACGGGCACAAGAATCACCGGCTTGCCACGCTGGAAAAACGAGGAGAGCGGGACGGGGCGTCCGGCTTCATCCTGGAACATGAGGTCGAGCGAGACCTGCTGGTCGAGCCGCTGATCGATGCCGACGCCAGAGAGCGCGCCGGGAAGAGCGGGCTTCAGATTGCTGTCCTGCATCCTGGATTGCTGCGCGGGACCCAGCAACTGGCCGGGTTGGGCGAAGGCGGCGGAAGCCAGCACCAGCAGACAGGCTGTAAAGACAATTAATGGCCGCAGATGAACGCAGATGAACGCAGATAAGCAACTTGTTCTTATCCGCGTTAATCTGCGTTTATCTGCGGCCATTTGTCTTTGTTTCGCGTTCTGGGTGAGCGTTCTCATTTCTTGGCCACCTCGCTGCGCGACGGCAGCCCACGTTTGGCCAACACTTCAATTGCCCGCTCCACCGGAATGCGCACGATGCCCTGCTTCTGGTCCACCCAGGCGTAGCCGTTCAGCAGTTTGTCTTCCTCGGCGCGGATGGCCTTGAGATCCGGAATCGGCGCCTTCTGCAACTGGGGTTCCGGGAAGAGTTTGGCCGGCTCCACGGTATTGGCGACGCTGGTCTCCTCGCGCGATTGGAAGAACTTCATCAATCCGAACAGCAGCACGAGCGAGACGACGCACACAATCACCAGCCCGATGGCGAATTTGCCGACTGCCCAGACGTTGACGTCGGTGGTTTCATGTCCGGCGTGCGGAGTATTGGGGGGCTTAGTCTCGTCCATGTTCCAAAACCTCCTCCAGGTGCGGTGCGTTTGGCGGCATCAGCGGGCGCTTCTCCAGTTGCGTGAGGAAGTACGCCAGCCACAGGCCCACCAAGCCGATCGGAATGGTGAAATCCAGGAAGCTGACACCGAAGCCCTGCCGGCGGAAGCCTGGCGCGATCAGCCAGTAGAGATCGACGAAGCGCATCAGCAGAATGAAACCCGCGATCGAAGCCAGCAGTTTGAAGTTGCGTTTCAGATCGCGCGAGAGCAGGAGCGCGAAGGGTAGCGCGAAATGGCCGATCACCAGCAGGAGTCCGACGAACTGCCAGCCGTGATTGAGGCGGGTCAGGTACCACGGAATTTCTTCCGGCAGGTTGCCCGCCCAGATGATCAGGAATTGGGAGAACGAAAAGTACGCCCACACCATTATCATGGCGAGCAGGAACTTGCCGAGATCGTGCAGATGGCGCGCGGTCAGCACTTCCGACATCGGCCGCTGGTAGGACAGCAAGACCATCAGCGCGGTCAGAAACGCCATCGCGGTAAGCGCCTGAGAGACCATGAAGAGCATGCCGAAGATGGTGGAGAACCACTTGGGATCCACCGACAGAATCCAATCGACGGCCATGAAGGTAACGCTGAATCCCCAGAACAGGAGGCCCGGGCCGGCCATGCGGCTCATCTTGCCGTGGACCGCGTCGTGGCCTTCGGAATCCTCCTTGAGGGACCAGCGATTGAACCACCAGGCGAGGAACATCCAGCCGGCGAAGTAGAAAGCGGCGCGCCCCAGAAAAAACGGGACGTTGAGGTATGGCGCCTTGTGTTTGAGCAGCGGATCGGCGTTGACCACGGCGGCGTGCGCCCAGGGATAGAGGTTGTTGATGCCGACGACGATGGGGAGGAACATGGCCAGGACCAGCGGCAGCGTGCGCGTGGCGGCCTCGCAGGCGCGCCGGATCACCAGGCCCCAGGCGCCGCCGGTGACGAATTGCAGCATGAGCCACGCCAGCGGCCCTATGGTGAGAGAGATGATGAACATGTACGACCACAAATAGGAGCGGTAGAACTGGTTCGGCCCCGCGGCGAAGAAACCGGCGGCGCTCACCGCGGTCCCCGCGACGCCCGCGATCAGCGCGCGTGTGCGCCACTGGCGGAGATCGAAGCGCAGTTGCGGGGCGATGCTGAAATCCACGGCGTGGGCTGTCACTTGACTCCTCCCAGTGGGCCGCGAGCGGCATCCTCCAACCGGCCGCGAGCGGCCGGAGGCACGTCGTCGATGGAAGCCTGCTGGCTGAGTTGCAGGGCGCGGATGTAGGCCACGATGGCCCAGCGATCCGGCGGCGGAATCTGCGCCGCATAGTCCGGCATGGCGCCGAATCCGTTGGCGATCACGTCGTAGAGGAATCCGTTGGGCTGCTGCCGCAGGCGGTCGCTGTGATAGGTGGGCGGACGCCGGTAGCCGCGGCGCACGATCATGCCGTTGCCGCTGCCGGTGCGGTCGTGACAGGGCGCGCAGTAAATGTTGTAGCGTTCTTCGCCCCGCAGGATCAGCGCCTTGGTCACCGGCATGGGAAACTCGTTCGACGGTTTGCCGTCGGCGCCTTTGCCCGTGTTCAACAACGTGTCGTCGTTGAGGTGGCCGCGCGCCACGGTGCCTTCGGTAATGGGGCGGGCGGAGCGGCCGTCGGCGAAGAACTCGCTGGGCCGCAGTGGAATGTACTTCGGCTGGTCGTGCATGTCCTGGCGGCAGGCGGACAGCATTGCCACCGACAACACGAGTGCGACCGTAACGTAGCCTTTCAGGCTGCCATGCCCCCTTTCGAGGGGGCATTCTTCGTTTGCATACCTAGTGCGCAACTTCAGATACCTCCCGGGGCTCCAGCGTCTCCAGGAACTCGCACGTTTTTTCGCGATCGAAGAGCGGATCGGCGGATTCGATGCACAGGAAGAAACGGTTGCGGCTGGCCTCTGCGAAGCGCGGCACGTTGAACGCCGGGTGATAGGGCATCGGCAATCCGCACAGTCCGAGCATTCCAAAGACGGCAGTAAGCGCCGCAAAGAGAATGGTCATTTCAAAGGTGATGATGATGTACGAGGGCCAACTGTGCAGCGGCCGCCCGCCGATATTGATGGGGTAATACATCACCGTCACGAAATACTGCAACATGTAGCCGAGCGTGCCGCCCACAATGCCGCCGATCAACACCAATAGCGGCAGCTTATTCTTGTGCAGGTGCAGGGCGTCGCTCAGCTCTTCGATGGGAAACGGCGAGTAGGCGTCGAGCTTCCGGTAGCCCTTCTCGCGCGCCGCCCGGGCGGCGTTGACCAGCGCGGAGGGGTTGTCGAATTCGGCCATCACGCCATAGATGGGCTGGGTCATTCGCGCGCGCCCTCCCTGACCCTGGCCTGCGGCAACAGCGTGCGGACTTCAAAAATCGAAATCATGGGCAGCAGACGAATGAACAGCATGAACAGGAACAAAAACAGCCCGATGGTGCCGAGGTAGGTGGCCCAATCCCAGCGGGTGGATTCGAAGACGCGCCACGAGGAGGGCAGGTTGTCCTGCGCCAGGCTGGCCACGATGATCACGAAGCGCTCCAGCCACATGCCCACCAGCACAATCATCGACCAGATGAAGAGCACCACCGTATTACCGCGGACTTTCTTGAACCAGAGCGCGTTGGGCGCGATCACGTTGCAGGCGATGAGCACCCAGTAGTGGTACTTGTAGGGGCCGGTCATGCGGTTCCACATGGCGGCTTGTTCAAAGACGTTGCCGCTGTACCAGGCGCTGAAGGCTTCCATGATGTAGCTGTAGCCCACGATCAGGCCGGTCGCCATCATCACCTTGGCCGCGTTATCCAGATGCTTGTCGGTGATCAGGCCCTTCAGCCCATAGACGGAGCGCAGTGGGATGGCCAGCGCCAGCACCATGGCGAAGCCGGAATAAATGGCGCCCGCCACGAAGTAGGGCGGGAAGAAGGTGCTGTGCCATCCGGGGACGATGCCGACGGTGAAATCGAGAGAGACCACGGTGTGCACCGAGAGCACCAGCGGAGTCGCTAGGCCGGCCAGCAACAGGGACGCGGTTTCGTAGACCGCCCAGTGCCTGGCCGAACCGCGCCACCCCATCGCCAGGACGCCATAGGCGACCTTGAGCGCGCGATGCTCGCTTCTGTCGCGCAGGGTGGCCAGGTCGGGCATCAGGCCGACATACCAGAAGAGCACCGATACCGTGGCGTACGTCGATACCGCGAACACGTCCCACACCAGCGGGCTGCGGAAGTTGGGCTCGATTCCCATCGTGTTGGGGTACGGAAAGAGCCAGTACATCAGCCAGGGGCGGCCCAGGTGCAGAATCGGAAACATGCCGGCGCAGGCCACCGCGAAGATGGTCATGGCTTCGGCGAAGCGGTTGATGGAATTGCGCCACTGCTGGTTGAGCAGCAGCAGAATGGCGGAAATCAGCGTGCCCGCGTGGCCGATGCCCACCCACCAGACGAAGTTGGTGATGTCCCACGCCCACATGGTGGGGCCGCGCAGACCCCAGACCCCGAGCCCTTTGGTGAACAGCAGTCCAATGGCGAGCAGGAAAATCAGCAGCAGCCCCATGGCCACCGCGAACGTGCCCATCACCACGTACGGCGTCTTGCGGGTGAGAACCACGCTCGCGATCTGGTCGGTCACGGTGCCGAACGTATAGCCGGGGGCGATGATCTTCTTCGATGGCTGGTCGATTACCTGCCGGTCATACGCCATGGCTTAAGCCTCGATCTCCGAATTGGGATTGCGCAGCGTCGCCAGGTATGTGGTGCGCGGCCGCGTGTTGAGATCCCCCAGCAGCGAGTAGTTCCGTTGGTTGGCTTTGAGTTGGGAAACGCGGCTGTTCTTATCGTTGATGTCGCCGAAGACGATGGCCTCCGATGGGCACGTGGCCTGGCAGGCGGTTTGGATTTCGCCATCGCGCAGCGGGCGGTCCTGCTTCTCGGCGTCGATCTTGGCCGCGTTGATGCGCTGCACGCAGTAGGTGCATTTTTCCATCACGCCGCGGCTGCGCACCGAAACGTTGGGATTGCGCTGCAACTTCAGGCTGGGCGTTTCGAAATCGCTGAACAAAAAGAAATTGAAGCGCCGCACCTTGTAGGGGCAGTTGTTGGAGCAGTAACGCGTGCCCACGCACCGGTTGTAGACCATGTCGTTGAGGCCTTCGGAACTGTGCGTGGTGGCCTGCACGGGGCAGACCAGCTCGCAGGGCGCGTTCTCGCAATGCATGCAGGGGACCGGCTGGTTGTAAATGGCGGGGTCGCTCTCCTCGCCCTGATAATAGGAATCGACGCGCAGCCAGTGCATGGCGCGGCCCCTTCTTACCTGGTCTTTCCCCACCACGGCGATATTGTTTTCCGCCTGGCAGGCCACCACGCAGGCGCCGCATCCGGTGCAGGAGTTGAGGTCGATGGCCATACCCCAGGCGTGGCCTGGGTACTTCCATTCGGGATAGAGCGAGAGTTCTTTCGGCGGCGTCTCGGCGCCTTCGTGCGGAGCAGCGGGATTCTTCCGGAAATCCGCCAGGTCGGCGCGGTGAATAATGTGCCGCCGGTCCGGAGTCTCCAGCATGTGAAAGTTCTGCGTGTCGGCGAATTCGTACTTGCCGCCGGTCTTCACGGCGTCCATTCCTATGTCCTGCCACAGCGCTTTGGCGGTGCGCAGCCCGTAGGGGTTGAAGCCCATGCCGGTGCCGGCGCGTCCGGCGTGGGTGCGTCCGTAACCGAGATGGAGCGTGGCCGCGCCATTCACATGACCGGGCTGGATGAACACCGGCGCATTCAGCGAGCGGCCCTCATAGGTCAGCTTCAGCAGGTCGCCCTTCTGCACGCCGAGGCGGTGCGCGGTGGCCGGGCTGAGGAACGCGGCGTTATCCCAGGTGAGCTTGGTGATGGGCTTGGGCAGTTCCTGCAGCCAGCCGCTGTTGGCGAAGCGGCCGTCGTAGATAGTGGGGTCGGGACGGAAGATCACTTCCAGCTTGCCGCCCAGGTGCCTGGCCCCGGCGCGCGCCGTCAGCGCTTCGCCGCGAACCGTCACGCTCTTCACCGGCAGGGCGGTACCGGGCACCACGCCGTCGTGCACCGCGCGCCGCCACCAGGCTTCGAAATCGCCGTCCGCGTGCTGGCCCTTCCAGTAGCCCTTGACCACATCGTAAGGCGTCTTTTCGGGCTCTTCGGTGAACGATTGCAGCAACTGCATGGCCGAGCGCCCGCCGTAGAGCGGCTGGATCAACGGCTGCTGTATGGTGACCGTGCCGTCGAAGGCGCGCGCGTCGCCCCAGGTTTCCAGAAAATGCGTCTCCGGCACCTGCCACTGGCACACCTGGCTGGTTTCGTCGGCATACAGACCGAGGCGGATCCGCAGCTTGGCTTTCTTCATGCGGTCGCCAAGCCCGAGCTCCACCGGCGCCGTGAATGCCGGGTTGCCGCCGATCACGACCAGCACTTCCACCGCGCCGGCGTCGAGATCCTTCACCAGATCCTCGATCGATGCCAGTTGATCCACCGGATTGGCTTCAATCGAATCGGTATGGAACACCGTCTTGCCGGTGTTGCCCAGTTTCTCGTTCATGATGGCCGCCAGCGCGTGTACAATGGGCGGCTGCTGCTCGCCGGGGATCACGATGCTGGCCCCCTTGTTCGCCTCCAGATCGCGCGCCATCGGGCCGAGCCACTTATAGATGTCGTTGTTCTCGCCGGTCTTCGGACCCTGCGCGATGCCGAGCGAAATGGCCAGCGCCCAGGCGAATTCTTCGATGTCGCTCGCGCGCAATGCCAGGCGATGGTCGGCCTTGGTGCCCGTCGGCGTGGGCATGGGCTCCACCACGTAGAGGCGGCTCATGGTGTCGCCGGGTGTGTCCACGCGGCGGCGCCTGGCGAACTGGCGCGCGTAGCGCAGGCTGGCGGGACCGGACGCCAGAAAGTCGGCATCCAACGACACCACTACATTCGCGTTCGTGAAATCGTAGTAAGTGTTGACCGGCTGTCCGAATGCCTGCATGGCGGCGGCGCGCGCGCTGTGCGGCCCCGCGGCGTCCCACTGGTGCCACTTGAGACCCGGGTACAACTTCCGGATGCCGCGCAACTGGTCCGCCATGCTGGGCGAGGTCACGGTCCCGGTGAGGATGCGTATGCCCGCGCCGCCCTTGCCCTTCTGCTGCGCCAGCGCATCCCGCAGCGCGCCCGTGAACGCGCCCCAGGAGCGAATCTCGCCGTTGTAGGCCAGCGCCTGGGAGCGGTCGGGATCGTACAGTTCGAGCACCGCCGCCTGCGAGTAAGGGTCGCAGGCGCCCAGCGTGGCCGGATGCTCCGGATTGCCTTCGATCTTGGTGGGCCGGCCCTCGTGGCTTTCCACCAGGACTCCGTTGGCCACCCCGTTCAACGTCACCGCGGTGGCGAAGAACAACGGGCGCCCCGGAATCAAGTCTTCCGGTTGCCGCACGTACGGCATGATGTGTTCGGTGGGCTGGCGCGTGCAGGCCGTCATGCCGGCCAGTGCCAGCGAGGCGCCCATCAGCTTTAAGAAATTGCGCCGGCCTTCGACGGGGTTCTCGTCCTCGCTCCAGCCGACGGCCTGGCGCGGGAACTCCCGCTCCAGCAGATCCTGGAATTCGGGCGTCGCCGCCAGCTCGTCCAGGCTGCGCCAGTAATCGCGCCCGCGAGCGCCTTCCAGCCGGGCCCATAGGGCGCTCCGTGCCGCGGCCAGGTCCGTGTTGTTTTGTGGATCGCTCATCGGTGGCAAGTGGAACAGCTAGTCAGCGTGCGCGCGTCTTGAATCTTGTATTCGGCCACCAGTTTGCGGCCGATCTCTTCCTGATCGCCGGCCGGCTGGTAACCCATGGTGGTGATGAACTCGCGCGGTCTCACGAATTTTTCGGGGTTTCGATGACACTCCAGGCACCATTCCATCTGTAGCGAATTCACCTGGTAGGTGAGCGGCATGCGGTCCACCCTGCCGTGGCAGGTCTCGCAGCCAACGCCCTTGTTGACATGAATACTGTGATTGAAATAGACGAAATCCGGCAGGTCGTTGACCCGCGTCCAGCGAATCGATTGGTTGGTGCGGAAACTGGCGCGTACCGGTTCCAGCGTGGGGCTCGTGCTCCAGATCTGCGAGTGGCAGTTCATGCACGTCTTGGTGGGTGGAATGCCGGCGAAGGCGGACGCCTCCACCGCGGTATGGCAATACCGGCAGTCCACGCCCAGGCCGCCCACGTGGTGCGCATGGCTGAATGGTACGGGCTGTTCGCGGGATTGCATCGCTCGCGTGGCGTAGTCCGACCGGCTCAACCGGTCGATTGCCCAACCGGCAAATCCCAGAACAAACACGGCGCCAAAGATGGTGATCCGGGTGAGGGCATTCGTGCCGCGGCCAAAGATCTGGGACATAGCTTATCCGCGTACCTGGTCCAGCGCTAAGAATGAGTTGTTTCGCATCGGAAGAAACAGGTACCCAGTTCTTGTTCCCCAAGGGGTCAATCTTCGGAACACCACAGTTACATGATGCTGCGACGAAAGATTTGTTTCATCTTATCGGATCGGGGCACGCCCTACAAGAACCAAGTGGCGTGCGGGGGCGTGCGAGCGCCGAATTTCCCCACACCCAGTGCCGGAATGCGCCTGATACACTGGGTCCCATGAGGGTCTCGACCATCGCGCTCCTGTGCCTCGCTCTATTCGCCGCCACTGCGCAGCAGAAAGCCAGGAAAGGGGCGGACATCCAGATTCTGGAAACCAAGGCTGTGCGCGAAGGCGCCAATATCTCGGTCGATGGCAAGGTCCGGGTAGTCGGCGACAAGACGCTGCGCGGATTGTTGATCATCTTCGATTTCCTCTCCCCGGAGAAAGCAGTCGTGACCAGCCAAAGCGCCATCATCGACGAAGATACCCTGGTACCCGGGCGGGAAGGCGTCTTCCACTCCGAAATGGCCGACTCGGCGCGCGCCGTCCGCTACACCATCCGCGCCTTTGACATGCATGAAAAAGAGTTGCGCGTGTACAATCCGGGACCATACCCTGTCGAATAGGCAAGACCCCTCCGCCACTTTTTACAAAGCTTTTACAAATTGACCATCACCTTTGTGGCGGCGCGCTGTAGCATTAACCTATAGACGCCGACTCAAGGGGGGCGCATGGGTATGCTGCAAACTGGGAACAACTGTCAGGCGATGCCGTATCGCGACGAACACCTTACGATGGACTTCACTCAACGGGCTGTGCTGCTCGACTCCGAGCGCATGACCCTGACTCGCAAAGAATACGAGCTGCTGGCTTTACTAGTGCAGCACGCGGGCGAAATCATCCCGCGCCCTGCACTTCTGATGCAGGTCTGGGGCTATAGCGCCGCCATCCGGACGCGCACCCTCGACGTCCACGTGCGCCGGCTCCGCAAGAAACTGGGAGGCTATGCCGACCAGTACATCGAGACCATCTTCGGCATCGGGTACCGCTTCCAGCCGTTTTATGCCCCGCGGTTTTCCCGACCCCAAGTAATCCAGCCGGCCATCTTTCTCAGCGCGTAAGCGGGTAGTGGGACAGACGATCGGTTTGTGTCGTCTGTCGAACTGCGGTGCTCTAGCGACAGACCACGCAGGCGATGGTCTGTCCCACTGTAGCCTCAATTGACACCCCCTTCCGCTGCTGTTAGCCTGAGTTTGCATGCCAGCCGCGCCCACTCTCCGTACCACGCCCTTGAACGCCGTCCATCGCGCGCTGGGCGCCAGGATGGTGGATTTCGGCGGCTGGGACATGCCCGTCCAATACTCCGGAATCATCGACGAACATAACGCCGTGCGCACAGCGGTGGGCGTCTTCGATGTCAGCCACATGGGCGAGATCGAGATTCGCGGGCCCGAGGCTGCCAGCCTCACCGATTTCGTCACCACCAATGCCGGGTACAAGCTGAAACCCGGCCAGGCCCATTACTCCGGCCTGCTGTACGAGCACGGCGGCTTTGTCGACGACATCCTGGTCTACAAGGTCGCTGACGATAACTACTTCCTCTGCGTCAACGCCTCCAACCAGGACAAGGACTTCGAGCACATCGCCGCCCACAACCACTTCGACGCCGTCGTCGAAAACGCCGGCCCGCGCTACGCACAGATCGCCATCCAGGGGCCCAGAGCCGGCGCGACCCTGCAAAAACTGACGCCCGTGGACCTCGGCGGTATCAAGTATTACTGGTTCGCCGACGGTGAAGTCGCTGGCGCGCCCGCGCGCATCGCCCACACCGGCTACACCGGCGAGGACGGTTTCGAAATCTACGTGCCCCCCGCGGAGGCCGAACGGATGTGGCAACTTGTCATGGACGCGGGCGCCGAATTCGGCATCAAACCCTGCGGGCTGGGCGCGCGCAATACCCTGCGGCTGGAGGCCGGCATGGCGCTCTACGGCCACGAAATCGACGCCTCAATCTCGCCGCTCGAAGCCGGCCTCGAGTGGATTGTCAAACTCGACAAGGGCGAGTTCGTGGGACGCGGCGCGTTGCTCAAACAGAAGCAGAACGGCATCCGGCGCCAGCTCATCGGCTTTGAAATGCGTGGCCGCGGAATCGGCCGCGACGGCTACGAAGTCCGCTTCGATGGCGCCCCCGCCGGTTGGGTCACCAGTGGCGGCCCGGCGCCGTCCCTCAACAAGAACATCGGATTGTGTTACCTTCCCATAGAGCAATCGGTTCCCGGAACAAGCATTCAAATTATTATCCGCAACCAGCCAGTGGATGCGGTGACGGTGGAAACCCCGTTTTACAAACGAGCGAAATAAACCATGTATCCAGACAATTTCCGCTATACGAAGGAACACGAGTGGGTGCACGCGGATGGCGACGCCGGCACCATCGGCATCACCGACCATGCGCAGCATGAGCTGGGCGACATCGTCTACGTGGACCTGCCCAAGGTGGGAAGCAGAATCGACGCGGGGAAATCGCTCGGCTCGGTGGAGAGCGTCAAGGCCGTCTCCGACATCTACTCGCCCGTCTCTGGCGAGATCACCGAGATCAACGAATCCCTCGCCGATGCGCCCGAGAAGCTGAATACCGATCCCCACGGCGACGCCTGGCTGGTGAAGATCCGCCTGAGCAACCTGGAAGAACTTCAACATCTGATGTCGGCGGCCGACTATCAAAGCTATGTAGGAGCCGAAAAGTAGTTGCGCTATCTCCCGAAATCCGAATCCGAGCGCCGCGCCATGCTGGACGCCTGCGGCGTAAGCTCGCCTGAAGAGTTGTTCGCCCACCTGCCCGAAGCGGTGCGGCTGAACCGGCCGCTCGATCTGCCGCCCGGCATCTCCGAATACGAGATCGTGCAGTACTTCCGCGACCGCGCGGCCGAGTGCGCCACCGGCTACGCCAGTTTCCTCGGCGCCGGCGTGTACAACCATTTCCGTCCGGTGCTGGTGGACACGGTAGTCTCGCGCGGCGAGTTCCTGACCTCCTACACGCCCTATCAGGCCGAGATCTCGCAGGGCACGCTCACCACCATCTTCGAATTCCAGACCATGATCTGCCAGCTCACCGGCATGGACGTGGCCAACGCTTCCATGTACGACGGCTCCACCGCCGTCCCCGAGGCCGCCATGATGGCGGTGCGCGCCACCGGCAAGCGCCGCGTGCTGGTGGCCAGAAGCGTCCACCCCGAGTACCGCGAGGTGCTCGCCACCTACGCCAGGAATCAGGGCATGCCCGTGGCGGAGTTCGGCTACGTAGCCGAATCCGGCAACCTCGATCTGGAAGACCTGGAACGCAGCATGGACCCTTTCACCAGCGCGGTCATCGTGCAGACGCCCAATTTCTTCGGCATCGTGGAGCCGGTGAAGGCGGCGGCGGAGATCGCCCACCGTCACGGCGCATTGTTGATCGTGGTATTCACCGAAGCCGTCTCGCTGGGCCTGCTGGCTC
>Ga0182017_10002608_pt1 | contig 13625 bp, 9 predicted proteins | sample 712E3DmetaG_FD_120492 | JGI IMG/M metagenome (GOLD analysis project Ga0182017, IMG submission 120492) | Permafrost microbial communities from Stordalen Mire, Sweden - 712E3D metaG | ecosystem: Environmental > Terrestrial > Soil > Wetlands > Permafrost | place: Sweden: Stordalen | collected... | reverse complement strand
GGCCTCCACCACCGACTTCAACTCCTCCCCGTTGCAGGGCTTGACCAGGAAGTTGAAGGCGCCGAAACGCATGGCCTCCACGCACTCCGAGATGAGGGTACTTGCGGTGAGGATAATCACCGGTGTGCGCAACGCGGGCTCCTGAGCCTTGCGCAAGACCGCGAATCCGTCAGCGTGAGGCATGCGCAAGTCGCTGACCACCAGGTCGAAGCCGCCCCCATCCAGGGTCTTGATGGCCTCGTGTCCGTCAGACGCCTCGGTCACTCTGTGCCCCAGACGTTCGAGCGCACGTCTTACCACCTGACGAACTTCTGGCTCGTCGTCGACGACTAGGACACGTGACACGGGGACGAGTGTATCACACACGACGATGTTCATTCGCTGGCCCTGCAGTATGTCGTTTTCGTACGCGCGGCTCCCTGATACGCTCACCTCGAAAAGCATGCAGCCTGAAACCCCTGCGCCCCGCATTCACGTCCTGCCGCCTGCGCTGGCGGACCAGATCGCTGCCGGCGAGGTCGTCGAGCGACCCGCGTCGGTGGCCAAGGAGCTGTGCGAGAACGCGGTCGACGCGGGCGCCCGTCGCGTCGATGTGGAGATCGAAGCCGGGGGCCGGCGGCTGATTCGCGTGGTGGATGACGGCTGCGGCATGACGGCCGAGGAGGCGCGCCTGGCGCTACAGCGCCATGCCACTTCGAAGATCGCCTGCGCCGACGATCTGTGGGGGCTGGCTACCTTCGGCTTTCGTGGGGAAGCGCTGCCCTCCATCGCTGCGGTTTCACGTCTCACCCTGCGCACCAAGATGACCGGTGCCACTGCCGGCTTCCGTCTGCTGGTCGAGGCTGGGGTCGAGACCGACGCGGGAGAAGTCGGCATGGCCGAGGGAACCCAGATGGAGGTACGTGATCTCTTCTTCAACACGCCCGCGCGCCTGAAGTTTCTCAAGTCCGAGTCGACTGAGGCCGCCAATGTTTCTGAGTCGGTTCTGCGTCTGGGTTTGGCCCATTCTGAGGTCCACTTCCGCCTACGCAGCAACGGCCGCGTGGCGCTTGATCTGCCGCCCCACCGGGACATGGCCGAGCGGGTGCGCGCGGCGCTTGCTCGGCGTGGCGCCAAGGTGTTGCACGAGGCCGCGGGCGAAGAGGGCGGGATCAGGGTGCGCGCCTTTCTGGCTTCGCCCGAGGAGGCGGCGCCGGCCGGGCGTTCGACCTTCCTCTTCGTTGGGCGCCGCTTCGTGCGTGATCGCGCCCTGCTGCACGCGCTGGCCCAGGGCTACGGTGAATTGCTGGAAAAGGGGCGCTACCCGCTGGCCGCGCTCTTTGTCGACGTCCCTGGCCAGGAGCTGGACGTCAACGTTCATCCGCAAAAACTGGAGGTGCGTTTCGCGCGGCCGCAAGAGGTCTATGCGGCGGTCCGGCATGTGGTGGGTCGGGCGGTGTCGCGGGCACCGTGGTTGGCGGTGTCGCCCATCCGTGCCTACACCCTGCCGCCCGAGGGCGTCGGCGAGAGAGAGGCGGACCGCCCGCTTCCGCCTAGGCCGGCGCGGGACCGGCAAGGATCCTTCTCAGCTGTGCGATCGCCTCGGCCCGACGACAAGCCGCTTCCGACCCTGCTGCGCGACGAGGCGCTGCCAGCGGCCGCCCAGCCCGCGGCCATGGGTTTCTTCGGGAGACTCGAGTACATCGGCCAGCTTCGTCGGACCTATCTCGTGTGCGAAGGCCCGTCAGAGTTGGTGCTGGTCGACCAGCACGCGGCGCACGAGCGGATCATGTTCGAACGACTGCGCGTGGCGCATCGACAGCGAGCCGTGGTTCGCCAGCGCCTCCTCTTCCCCATTCCCATCGAGCTGGACGAGGTTGCGGCTGCGGCGGCACACGAAGCGGCGACGCTAGAAGCGCTGGCCGGACTTGGCTTCGAGGTCGAGGCTTTCGGGCCGAGCACCATGCTCCTGCGCGCAGTGCCCGATCTGCTGAAAGACGTGGATCCCAAGCCCCTGCTGCGCGACGTTTTGCACCGGGTGGCCGAGGGGGATTCCTTGCGCCGGGCCGAGGAGAACTTCGAGCAGGTGTTCGCGACCATGGCATGCCACGGGGCTTTGCGCGCGGGCGACATCGTGGCGCGTGACGCGGCGGTTACCCTCCTCGGCCAGCTTGATGCTGTGGACCTGCATTCGCACTGCCCGCACGGCCGCCCGGTGCTTCTGCGTATGTCCATCGCTGAGATCGAACAGCGTCTGGGACGGACGTAGTTAGCTTTTTCACCGCAGAGAGCACAGAGAACACAGAGGTCGGATGAGGGTCTCGGAAACGGATCGACGTTGTCACCCTAAAGGCGGTGGCTTGGTGTCCTCTGTCACCTCTGTGTGAACTAGCTAACTTCATTCCACGGTCCACGAGATGCTGGATAGGATGGTCATTGCGATTTTGGGCCCAACCGCCTCGGGCAAGAGCGAACTTGGGCTGGCGTTGGCCGAACGACTTTCTGGCGAGATCGTCTGTTGCGACTCGATGCAGGTCTATCGCGGCATGGATATCGGCACCGGCAAGGCCACGCGGCAGGAGCAGACGCGCTGCCCGCACCATCTGCTCGACCTCGTCGATCCGGGCGAGCCGTTCCACGCTGCTGCCTGGGCCACGCGGGCGCGCCTATCCATCGATGACATCCACACCCGCGGCTGCCTTCCCATCATTGTGGGCGGCACCGGGCTGTATTTTCGCGCTCTGCGCGCGGGCCTTTTCGACGCGCCTCCGCCCGATCCGGCGATCAGGGCGCGCCATCAGGCCGAGGCTGCGGCCCTCGGAGTCCCCGCCCTGCACCGCCAGCTCCAGGAGATCGATCCTGAGGCAGCGGCGCACATCCGGCCCGGCGATCTGGTTCGCACCAGCCGCGCGCTTGAGATCTACGAGCAGACTGGGGTTCCCATCAGCGAGCTGCGCCGGCGCGCGGCCCCGCAGCAGCTCCCGTGGCGCCTCTTCGTCGTCATCCTCGACTACCCGCTCGACAAGTTGCGTCCGCTCATTCACGGCCGGGTCGAACGCATGATGACAGCCGGTTTTCTCTCCGAGGTCGAGGCGCTGCGCAGGCGCGGTTTCGGCCAATCCCGCGCCTTGGCGTCCCTAGGTTACAAGCAACTCGGCCAGCATCTTGACGGCCTTCTGACTTTGCCGGAGGCCGTGGCCCAGACCAAGGGCGCGACCTCAGGCTATGCCCGGCGCCAGCGGACCTGGTTTCGACGCGAGCAAGCCCAAGTGCGGGCCACTGCGCCTCTGGATCCGGACGCCCTTGCCCAGGACTTGTCGGCGAGCCTCTGACACTTTCGGTCAGCCGACTCTGTGTCCGCTCCTCTCACCTCTGTGTTCTCAGCCGCGGCGACTTTGGCGAACCAGGGTTTCTCCTCTCACAGATGTCTTGCTACCGTTCGAAATCCGAAACAGGATGGTCCCCCGCACATGCCACACCGGAAGGAAAAACCCAGGGAAGCCCCGGTGCTCGATTTCGAGCGACCGATTGTCGACCTGGAGCGCAGGATCGATGATCTCAAGCAGCGTACGCGTCTGTCAGGGGAGATACGTCGCGATATCGAAACCCTGGAGACGCGGGCGCGCGAGCTGCAGCAGCATATCTTTTCCGGCCTGACACCCTGGCAGAAGGTGCAGCTTGCCCGGCACCCAGCCCGACCCTACACCCTCGACTATATCAGCCGGCTCTTCACCGATTTCACTGAGGTGCATGGGGATCGCCGTTTCGCAGACGACGCGGCCATGATCGGCGGCATAGGCTTCTTCGAAGGCGTGCCCATCCTGTGCCTGGGCCAGCAAAAGGGGCGTACCACCAAGGAGAAGCTGGCGCGCAACCTGGGCATGGCCAAGCCCGAGGGCTATCGCAAGGCCATGCGCCTAATGGACCTGGCCGCGCGTTTCGGCAAGCCCATCATCTGTCTGCTCGACACGCCGGGTGCGTTTCCCGGAATTGACGCCGAGGAGCGCGGGCAGGCTGAGGCGGTGGCCAAAAACCTCGAGGTCATGGCCGGGCTGCCGGTTCCCATCATCGCTGTGGTCATCGGCGAAGGCGGCTCGGGTGGGGCGCTGGGTATCGGGGTGGCAGACCGCATCCTGATGCTGGAATACTCGATCTATTCGGTGATTTCGCCGGAGGGCTGCGCCTCGATTCTCTTTCGCAGCGACGCACGCAAGGCCGAGGCAGCCGAGGCCATGAAGATCACCGCACCCGATCTGGCCCGACTGGGCATCATCGACGAGATCGTGCCGGAAGCGCCGGGTGGCGCGCACCGCAATTTCGACCTCACCGCGCGCAACCTCGCCGCGGCCCTGCGCCGCCATCTGGCCGATCTGCTGCCGCTTCCGCCCAGCCTGCTCAAGGATCTGCGCTACCAGAAGTACCGGCGCATGGGCGCCTTTGTCGAGGCGGGCGGTCTGGCCTCGTGAGCGTCGGCAAGGAGGGCACGGCTGTGGCGGATTCCGACTTGCAGAACAACACAAAGCGAACGGTCAGCCCGGGCGCCGAGGAGATCCTGGGGCTCTACTTCCCAGTGCTCGACCATGGCTTTGTCGCCTTGGTTGACTACATGGGCAGCGACGAGGACATCGAGCGGGCGGCGCGGGTCAGCTACGGCTTTGGCACGCGCAAGCGCAGCCAGACGCGCGGGCTGCTGCGCCACCTGCACCGCCACGGACACACGACTCCCAGTGAGATGGTGGAACTGAAGTTCCACTGCTGCATGCCCATCTTTGTGGCCCGCCAGTGGATTCGCCATCGCACCGCCAACGTCAACGAACTATCGGGGCGCTACAGCCTGGTGCCCATGCTGTTCTATACCCCGCCTGACGATCAGTTGCAGGCGCAGAGCACGCAGAACCGCCAGGGACGCGCCGGCCAGCCTTTGCCGGCCGGGCTGCGCAACCAGGCCAAACAACGCTGGCAGGACAGCCGGGCCAGCGCCAGCGCGACCTACGAGTGGCTGACCAGCCACGAAGTGGCGCGCGAGTTGGCGCGCATCGACCTGCCGCTCTCGACCTACACCCAGTGGTACTGGAAGATCGATCTGCACAACTTGCTGCACTTTCTCACCCTGCGGGTGGACGCGCACGCGCAGTGGGAAATCCAACAGTACGGCCACCTGATGGCGGGCATGCTCAAACGGGTAGCGCCGCTCTCCTACGAGGCGTGGATTGACTATGACGTCTGCGGAGCCCGGTTCTCGCGCATGGAACTGGATGCGCTGCGGGGGCTGCTTTGCGCCACCCAGGATGGCATCGAGGGGCAGGGGAAGCGACTCGGTCGCGAGGCGCTGGGCGCACTCGGCCTGAGCAGCCGCGAGGTGGACGAGTTTCTCTCGACCTTGGGTGGTAGCGAGGTTCCTGATTTCGAGCTGGACCTGGCCAGTGCACGCCCGGCGGCTAGCTTTGCCGAGCGCTTCGCCGCTGCTGTGCCGCGGGGTGAGCGAGAGCCTGGGGAAGGGTAGGGCACCTAGATCGCGAAAGCCGCTCGTCAGAGCGGCTTTCGTGGTCGGTCAGAGAATCAGGTGGCTATTGGTGCAACGGGGGACAGTCTTGGGTTGACTTTGCGCAGGTCAGACACTTCATTGCCAGCAGTGTACCTGCGGGCGCTGTCTGTCCATTTCTGCGCAGGACGGTGATCCTTTGGCCCCTATATGAGTTCGGACAACCTGCCGCGCTGGTGTCGTAGTAGAGGAACCAGCAAGGCCGAGCGGCGTCCGTGTCCGGTATTAGGTTGGTGTTGTTTTGCGCACCTGCCGGATTGAGAGGTGCTCCCGTAGCGGGATCAATGCACTCGGGGCGGGAATACTCCTCATACCCGCTGCCAAGGCAATTAGGTGGGGTGCCCGGGGTGTCGCACGCTATCTTGTCGGTAACCTGGCATTCGGGCTGGACAGGGCCGCGTTGCGCCCCGGCGGCCGGAGCCGGCCCTGCGTCGATCAACGGGAAGTCGACACAGCCGGGCTTCAACACCTGGACGATAGCGTCGGCGATCTGTTGCATCGCGGGTTTGAAGTCCTGGTTGCACAGGCTGAAGGTGTTAACAACAGGACCAGTAATCGGATCGGTCTTCTGGAAGGCATCGAGGAACTTCTTCAGGCGAAGTCCACCATATGCCTTGTAAATGTTATTGTCGCTTGTGGCCTGGATCGAAGGAATCCTGCAAATGGGCATGTAGTCCCAAAGAGTTTCCTGGGGGTGGGGAAGCGAGGTGGTGTCTATCCCAATCTGGTATTGGTCACTGACTGTGACACCGCTCAAGGCAGTGTCCGGGGGCCAGCCGATGATGCCTGACACGAGAATCTTGGCGGCGGTTTTCTGCATGTAGACGTGATTGCCATTTGCATCGAAGACAGGGTTGCCGTTTGCGTCGAAGACCCAGGCACTCACCCCGTTGACGCTGTCGATCATGTCCTGGACTCTGATGAGAGGAAGATAGTGGTGGTCCGGGCTGCCTGGGTTGGGCTGGTCCTTGGGTGCGCAGTTGGCAAAAGCGGTTGTGAAGCCAACGTTGGGCGCCGGGAGGGGGTTGGGCGGCTGAAAGCCTATCGACGGGTCCTCGTAGCCAGTAATTGGCTGGCCGTTGCACACATGGCCACGCGCCGCACATTTCAGGCTGGCGGTTTCGGTTAGGGGATTCTGGGCCTGCAAGAACATTGAGTCGTTGACATTGTCGTCGGGATCAGCAGAGCAGTCATCCTCGTCGGTAATGAGCACAATCGCCAGGTAGCCCTTGGGCCGCAAGAAGCCGATGTTCTCTGGGTTGATCTGATTGGGGGCATCTTTGGGATTAGCGGGATAATCAGCAGTCAGTGCCACGCGAACCGATTGCAGTGGATGCTCGTACCCGCAGCCCTTGGTTCCCACGGCCGTGGCCAGGCAAGCGAAGACGTCCTGGATGTTTCCGTCGTAGTTCTTTATCCGCCCAGTTCCATTTGGATTCGCGATATCCGAGATCCAGCGCTGGCCCTCGTGCAGGCCGCATCCATTGGCTACTGGGTGACCTCCCAGGGTTGGATCAGCATTGGGGTTGACCGACGCGAGCGGATTGCTGGGATCGTTCCCATACAGGAGTCCCCGGTCGCCCAGCACCCTCTTGCAGTTTTCCCCGATGGGCTCCGACCCAGACCCCATGTCGCTGCTGATCACGCCGATGTGGACGTCAGGTAAGCTGACACCGCCACTAGGGTCTGGAATTTGCTGCAACACCTGGATCATGCTTGGGAAGTTCTGAGCCAGGCGAGTCTGCTTGGGGTCCATGGACGGGGAGTTGTCGATCATGAACAAGATGTCGACCTCACGCTCCGGGCTGACCAGAATCGTGAAGTCGGTTTCCATCTGTGGGTTCGGCAAGGGCTCTTTCAGGGGGTGCCCATTGCAAGCCCATAGGGCAAAGGGCAGGGCAGGGAGCAGCAGCCCCAAACGCAGGTACTGCCAACGAACAAGCGGCAAGAGCCTTGAAAGATGACGGGCCATGGAAACCCTCCTCATGGACGAACGAGTGGTCAGAACTCGTGGCTACCCTACAGCAAGATACGGGCCGATGGGAATCTTAGTTAGTTGTTGGAAGAACAGGGGTTGTTCAGAATCGTGCGCCAATCTAGTTGGCAAGTATGCCATGACTGTTGGCAGGAGTCATTGACGCTGATTGCTAGTCAGGTCCAGGTCTCGCCAACGCAGGCGGCCCAGAACCAGCGTCTTGATGCGTTGGCAGAGGTGCGCCGTCGGGGATCGCGGCCAAGCCAGCGGGGATGGGTGGCCCCTGAACCACGGACGGGGCGGTCAGCCTGTGCGTGACCAGCCAGTCGATCACCCGCGCCACATCGCCGAAGCGGGTGAGCTTGCCCTCGGTACCCAGCAGGGACATGCCGTAGCTGCGACCATCGATGCGAATGGCGATGACCAGGCAGTAGCGGGCGGCATCGTTGTACCCGGTTTTGCCACCAAGAATCTGCACGCTGGACCGGGCCGCGGGTCGGTGCGTGCTGACATACCTGATGGGCGGGCGGCCGACCGGGTGGGCCTCGTATTCTGGCTTGCGCACAATGGGTCCAAGAACCGGGTGGGACATGGCGGCGCGCAGGAGCTGGAGGATCTCGCGCGGGGTGGACAGGTTTTCCGGGGAGAGCCCGGTCGGTTCGCGGAAGCGCGTCCCGCGCAGCCCCAGGGACGCCGCCTTGTTGTTCATGGCGTTGGCGAGCTGGGTTGTGGTGAGCCCGACCGCGCGGCCCAGGGCGGACACCGCCCGGTTGTCCGATCCAAGCAGGGCCGCGTGCAGCAGATCCCGGTTGGATAGGGTCATGCCTTCGAGCAGGCGCGAGGGCGCTCCGCCGCGGGCGACCTCTGAGTCGATCTTCTTCATCGTGGTCAACCCATCGAGGTCTAGGTTGTGGTCCATCACGACTAGGGTTGCGGCCAACTTGGAGATCGAGGCAATCGCGCGCGGCTGGTCGGGCTTGCGGGCGAAGATCTCACGCCCGCTGTCCATGTCCACCACCAGCGCGCCCAGCGATAGCACATTGGGCAGGTTGCCTTTGACCGCCACCACATGCTTTTCCAGAAGCGCCTTCTTCTTGGCAGCGGGCTTCTTGCCGCCGCGGATCTTCTTCGCCGCCTTGCCCTTGGGCTTGCCTTTGGCGTTCTTCTTGGATGCCGGCTTGCCCTTGCCTTTCGACTTGCCCGGGGCTGGCTTGGCCGCGGCCGCGCCCACGGCTGCGGCCGGCGCAAAGAGCGGCATGCAGAACGCTGCAACCAGCAGCAGGAGTTTGGGGGCGGACGGCACGGACGCTGCAGGTTAGTCAGGACCGCGGCGATGAGCAACTGATCCCGACAATCCCCCGATAGCCGCAAGAGGTCGTGACCGTGGTCGTGGCCGGACGCTTCTCACTTCCAGGCTCTTGCTACACTGGAACCATGCCCATCTCGCTGGCCTACTCGGTCGATGCTGACGATGCGTTCATGTTCCACGCCCTGCGCGCAGGTGACGTGGACACGCGAGGGCTGGCCTTCACCCATCGGCGCGGGGATACGTCGGAGTTGAATGCACTGGCTCTGGCCGGTGAAATTGACGTGGTGGCGATCTCCGCGGGTGCCTATCCTGCGGTGGCGGGCAAGTACCTGCTGCTTCCGCATGGCGCTTCAGTGGGGCGAGGTTTTGGGCCGGTGCTGGTGGCACGGCAGCCGATGGCCTTGGCAGAGCTAGCTGGACGGCGTGTCGGCATTCCGGGCCTGTCCACCACGGCGTGGTTGGTGCTGCGCCAGATGCAGCCGGGGCTTCTGCCCGTGGTTGTGCCGATAGCGCCCTTTGGCCGTATCTTCGAGTGCCTGGATGCGGGCAGCATCGATGCGGCCTTGTTGATTCACGAGGGCCGGCTCATCTACCAAAGCCGGGGCTATGCGCGCATCGCTGAGATCGGACAATGGTGGCAGGCCACGACCGGGCTGCCCTTGCCCCTCGGGGTGAATGTCATTCGGCGCGGGCTTGGGGCCGAAACCATCGCTGCGGTATCCGCTGTCCTGCGCGATTCGATCGCCTATGCACTCGACCACCGCGACGAGGTGATCCGGGTGCTTGCCGCCGAGAAACGCGGCGAGCCTGCCCTGGCCGAGACCGCGCTGCTTGACCGCTACCTCGGCATGTATGCCAACCAGGACACGCGCGCGATGGCGCCTGACGTCCGCCGCGCCATCGAGGTTCTGTTCGAGCGCGCAGCCAAGGGCGGGTTGCTGCCCGCCGGGTGCCCGATCGATTGGGCACCGTGAAATCGCGGCATCGGTTAGCTAGCTTTCTCACCACAGAGAGCACGGAGGCCACAGAGCCGGACCGGAAAAGGGAAGGGTTGGGTGCGGTCCAAGCTTCCTCTTCCCATCCGATCTCTGTGTGCTCTGTGCCCTCTGTGGTGAAAAAGCTAGCCCCTTCCCGAGTCCGGACGCTTCGCGAAAAGGGTTCGCGCTAGCGGCGGACGGTCGCTCTTTCGATCATTTTGAGGGCGGCGCGGCAGGCGGCGGCCGCGGCGCGGGTCGCGTTGCGCTTCCAGGCCGCGTGCGCGGACGAACCCACGGCATTGCTGATGCCCAGGATGGCCGCGAAAGGCAGCCCAGCCGTCGCTGCGGCACGGGCGACTGCGAAGGCTTCCAAATTCTCGACGTCGCAGGCCGGGGTGCGGGCGCGATGCCCGAGCGCGGCGGACCGGGACGTGATAGCGAGCGGACATGCCACGTCTGCCATGAGCAGTCCAGCAGCCGCAGCGACTCGGCGGAGGGTGAGTGTGGTTTCCTGCGTGGCCGGCAGTCTGGGTGGCAGATAGGCGTCGCCGGTCGCCACTCCATCAGCCGACAGGAGCAGACGCCGTGCTGCCACCACGCCGGCCAGGGCAAGGTCGGGACGCAGGCCCGGATAGCTTCCGGCCGTGCCGACGAACATGACGGCGTCGGGTTTCACCTCCGCGATGGCGGAGGTGGCGCCGATGGCCGCCTCGACCAGTCCGACGCCCGCGGCCCGCGCAACCACGCGCAGCCCAGTATCAGACCTGTGCCTGAGCAGGCGGCGAAGCTCGGCTAGTTCCGGCGGCCAGGCCGCCAGCACCAGCCAGCGCCTGAGCGCGTGTCTCTGGTCAGTCTGGTCGGTTCGCGAGCGCAATCCGAAATGATCCTGTTAGGTCTGATGAGGCCACTTGGGCGTTGGCCAGGGGCTTGGTATACCTCGGCGTCTGCGAATAGATCCATGGGCCAGAGGATCACAACCATGCCGGCATTGCGCCAAGCTGCCCCTAGGGCACCGAACGGTTTGCGTGTTGGGCAGAATCGAGAGCTTGCGGGCGTCCAGGAAACTCGCCTCGCCCCGCGCAGCGGGGAGAGGCCGACGCGCGAAGCGCGGCGGGTGAGGGGCTCGGCCGCGAGAAAGTGCGCCTGCCCCTCACCCTCGCCCTCTCCCCGCTGCGCGGGGCGAGGGAATCGGACAGTGCCCGGGCGTCGCAACAGCGCCTGGTTGATTCTGGCAATGGTCGTGGGCGTTGCCCCAAGCGCCCGCGCCGCCGACGTTCCTTCCTCTCCCTTTCGCGGCGTGAAGGTGCCAGGCAGCGGCGTAGCTGGCGACGCGGACGGAACTTCGGTCGAGCTCAACCCAGGGCAATTGGGCGTCCTTGCGGGAGCATCCAGCGCGCTGGTGGTCGACTACTGGGGACATGACGTCCAGCGGCCCGGTCGCGGTGGCGCTCTCATGCTGGGAACGCCGCTGGTTTTTGGCACAGCGCTGGGGGCTGGCTTCCAGTGGCTGCGTCCGACGTTGCCCGGGATGCCGGGCGACTACCAGAAGCTGCAACTCGGCCTCGGCGTGCGGCTGGGTCGTGGTGCCGGGTTTGGCATGTCGTGGGAACACATCTTCAGCACGGGCCTGGCGACGACCAACAGTCTCACCTTCGGGTTGGGCGTGCGGCTCCTGTCCAGCTTGGCTGCGGGCGTGGCGGTGCGCGATGTGGGGCGTCCGAATAACCTGCCCCGAGAGTGGGATTTCGAGGCGGTCCTGCGTCCCCTGGCCAGCGACCGTCTGGAGATCGCCGGGGGCGTGCGCCTGTTGCAGGGCGACGAGACGACGGCGCTGCCACGGGCGCGGGTTTCCGCGCGGCTGGCTCGCGGCTTGCTGATTTTTGGCGAGATAGATTGGCCGCGCTACCGCACGGCGGAGCCGCAGGTAGGCAGTACGCTGGCGCCGCCGGCGGACTACGCCGCCCTGGTCGGTCTAACCATCGAAGAGGAACGACTGGGCGTGACCGTGGCGGGTGTGGGCAACTGGCGCGCTGGCGACGAGAACGGCGCTGCTCTGGGCCCGGGCGGTTCAGTCATGCTGCGCTCCTTTGCTACCCGACATGCGCCGCTTTGGGCCAGATCCTACGTGGCGCGGGTGAAGGTGAGCAATCTGGAGGCGGACCGGAGTTTCCTGGCGCTGGTGGTACGTCTGCGCCAGCTCGGTGACGACCCGGCAGTGGCCGCGGTGTTGCTCGACATCGAAGAGCCTGATCTGGGCCTGGGCCGCATCGAGGAGTTGCGCGCGCTGGTTGCGGACCTTCGGCGGCGCAAGCCCGTGCTCGCGCGCCTTACCCAGCCCGATACCCGTGCCTACTACCTGGCCAGCGCTTGTGACCGCGTGTTCATCGATCCGGCGGTGGGTCTCAACTTCGGCGGATTCGCGCAGACCGTGACCTTCTACAAGAGCGCGCTTGACCGACTGGGCGTCGAGGTCGATCTGGTGCGCATCGCCGAGTACAAGGGTGCCATGGAGCCCTTCGTGATGAACGGTCAGTCGGCTCCGGTGGCCGCAAACCGCAACGCCATCTTGGACGACAATTTCGGCAGGCTGCTGGCCGGCGTGGCTGGGGGGCGCTCGGCGCAGGGGCTCGACCAGGCCAAGGTGCGCGGCTTGGTCGATCAGGCCATGTTCTCGTCGGCGCAAGCGCTGCAGGCCGGGCTGGTGGACATGGTCGCAGACGACGACGAGCTGAAGACGGCCGTGGAGCAGAGCCTGGGCCCGCTGCGCGACGCCGACCCGCATCCACGGGATGTGGGCCGTTGGCGTCCCAGCCGGGTTGCGGTGGTCCTGGTGGACGGGACTTTGATGGACGGCGAAGGCAGCGACTTTCCCTTCCCGTCGAGCGAGATTGCCTGGTCCGATCGAATCATCGCCGCCTTGGAGGAGGCGGGCAAGGATCCCTCGGTGCGCGCGATTGTCCTGCGGGTCAACAGCCCGGGCGGCTCGGCCTTGGCTTCTGATCGCATCGCGCGCGTGCTGGTGCGTTTGCGCAAGTCGGGCAAACCTGTGCTGGCCTCGCTAGGCGACGTGGCGGCATCCGGGGGTTACTACGTGGCGGCGCCGGCCAGTGAGATCTTTGCCTCGCCTTCGACCCTGACCGGATCGATCGGCATCTTTGGCTTCAAGGTGAACCTGCAGGGGCTGCTCGGCCATCTGGGCATTGCCCGCGAGACCTACAAGCGCGGGGCCTACGCAGATTTGTTGTCGGTCGGGCATGGCTGGAATGACGAAGAACGAGCCCTCATCTCCAGCCGCATGGAGCAGATGTATCGGCGATTTCTCGACACGGTGGCCGAGGGGCGCACAAGCCACGGCGTGAACGCCACGCGCGCCGACGAGCTGGGCCGCGGGCGGGTGTGGACCGGCGCGCAGGCCGCGGGCGTGGGTCTGGTCGATCGCATGGCCGGGATCAGCGCAGCGATTGACGAGGCCGCTCGGCGCGGCGGCGTGCCGGCGGGCCCGGGCGGCCTGCCCGAACTGGTGGTGTTGCCGCGGCCCGCGCCGTCGGTGCTGGGCGCGCTTGCCCGTGTCCCGGGCGGTCGCGCGGCGGTGCGCTTGCTGCTGCCACTTCTGGCCGAGGGCGGTACCGGCATCCTGGCGCGCTTACCCTACGAGATCGAGACTCGGTAGGAAGATGGAAGTGCTTTTTCACCACAGAGAGCACAGAGGCCACAGAGCCGGAGCGGAGGGGAGAATAGCTTTTTCACCACAGAGGGCACAGAGGTCACAGAGCCAGACCGGATAGGAAAGGGTTGGGTTGAGCAGTCCAAATTTCTTCTTCCCATCCGACCTCTGTGTTCTCT
>Ga0182017_10002605_pt1 | contig 13627 bp, 11 predicted proteins | sample 712E3DmetaG_FD_120492 | JGI IMG/M metagenome (GOLD analysis project Ga0182017, IMG submission 120492) | Permafrost microbial communities from Stordalen Mire, Sweden - 712E3D metaG | ecosystem: Environmental > Terrestrial > Soil > Wetlands > Permafrost | place: Sweden: Stordalen | collected... | reverse complement strand
GAGGATGGCGACCCAGAACCAGGCGGAGTGGCGCCGGCGCGGCGGCTGGGGGTAACCGGGATAGGGCGAGGTTTGCGCGTAGGGCGCGGTTTGCGCGTAGGGCGGAGCGTAGGCGTAGGGCGGCGCGGCGGGCGGAGGCGGAGTGGAGGCGGTGGGCGGAGGGGGCGTTGGGGTGGGGATGTCTTCCGGCATAATTTGCAGTGTAGAACATTTTCCCGCCTGCGATGACGAAGAACTTTCTCCTGGCGATGGCGGCGGTCGATCGCTGGCGGAGGCGGCGAGGCACGCAGATGGCGGATTGTTCGAGAAAAAAGTGGGTCGCAGGATGCGATGGATGCGGCTATGCTGGTTACTGAATCGTACAAAGATCGCATCCGGTTGAAATGTGTCTGCCGCAGTGCGCGCTGCCTGGCAATTTCAGCGGGATGCGGGCAGGAACGTCGGCCCAGGGGAATGGATGGCAACTCCGCAGTTGAGCATTGTGATTCCGGCGTACAACGAGAGCGCGCGCATCGGGCAGACGCTGGAGCGGGTGATGGCGTGCGTCGCGCGCCAAGGGTGGGACGCGGAGGTGCTGGTGGTCGATGACGGGTCGGCGGACCGGACGGTGGAGATTGTGCGCCGCTGGATGGAGCGGACGCCGCGGCTGCACCTGGTGCAGAACGAGGGCAACCGGGGCAAGGGCTACAGTGTGCGCAACGGGCTGCTGCAGGCTGCGGGCGAGGTGGTGATGTTTACCGACGCGGACCTGTCGGCTCCGATGGAGGAGGCGGAGCGGCTGCTGGCGGCGATCCGGGAGGGGGCGGACGTGGCGATCGGCTCGCGCTGGATGGACCGCACGCGGCAGACCATCCACCAGCCGCTGTACCGCAGGTTTTTTGGGCGGTGCTTCAATTGGGTGACGCGCACCGTGATGGGGCTGCCGTTCAAGGACACGCAGTGCGGCTTCAAGGCGTTCAAGCGCGAGGCGGCGCAGGTGATCTTCCGGCTGCAGCGGATCGAGCGCTGGGGGTTCGACCCGGAGATCCTGTTCATCGCGCGCAAGCTGGGATACACGATTCGCGAGGTGCCGGTGACGTGGGGACACGACGAGCGCAGCCGGATGAGCTATCTGAGGGACGGCATGAAGATGCTGCAGGAGATGGCGGCGATCCGGGGCAATTCGCTGGCGGGACGGTACGACCGGGACATTGCGGCGCTGAAGGACACCAGCGCGATGGTGACTCCGCCGGTGAAGCAGGGGAAGACGAGCCCCAGCGTATAGGCGCAGGGGACACGGCGTGAGCGGGATATTGCGATCCAGCTATGGGCCATGAGCTTTGGGCTATGAGTCAGTGGGGACGGTTTCAGGGAGCTGGGGCGGGCGCGGGCGTGTGTGGGTTGTAGGGTTCGACGGTGAGGATGGTGGAGAGCATGGTGCGCTCGGGGTCGGAGAACTGGGCGCGCAAGGCCGGGGAATTAATGGTCATCTGGCGCTGATCGGGGGGCATCTCGCGGAGGTCGAGGATGGCGCGAACGATGTCGCGGCGGCGAGGCGTGGGGAGTTCGTTCAACCGCTGCACGGCATCGCGGTATTGCTGACGCTGGGGCGGGGTCATGCGCTCCAGGGCCTCATTGCGGTTCAACATGCGGGCGCGCTGTTGCGGGTCCATGTTGTTGAGCCGGGCCAGCTCGTTGAACTCGTACTGCTGGAGTTGCCGGGGCAGCTCGCGAAAACCGGGATCGTTCTCGAGGGCGCGCTGCTGTTCGGGGAGCGAGAGATTGCTGTGGTGGTCCATCCACTGCTGCATATGCTCCTGGTTTTGGGCGGGCCTGGCGATGATATTGGGCTCGGGCCTGGCGGCGGGGGTCTCGGGACGGGCTGCGGCGCGGGGCGGCCCGGAGCGCGAGGCCCTGGGGGCAGGCGGTGGCGGCGCAGAACGCGGGCCGCGGGCGAGCGCCGGCACGGCGGCGAACAGCAGCATGAATGCCGCGCCGAGAAAGAGCCGGAATGGAAGATGCGATTTCATGATGTGGACATCGCGCCTGGCGGAACCGCAACAACGAGTTGGCGAGTAACAAGCAATGGGCAATGCTCCGCGGGCAAACGCCTTCCGGATGGGACAGCTCTTCAATTCACATTCGGACTCGCCGGGTTCCCTTGCTTTATCTGAAGTCTACTGTGCGGGTGGAGACCGCGAAAAACTTTTTTTGAACCTCCGTTTTCAAGTCTCGACTTTCAAACCCAGTGCATTGTTGCTGATGGTGTAGCGTGTTTCGCTTCGAACGAAATGCGGAGATTCTTCCCCTTCGGCAAGCTCAGGGTCAGAATGATAACTTCCGCGGAACTAGCTCTGCGGAGGCGCGGTGCCGGTGTCTGCGGCGGGCGCGTTGTCATCGAGGAGCTGGTCGATCTGTTGCAACGCCCGCTCGTTCTTCTGCAGGAGCTGGAGGTCGTTGACGACCGCGGACGCCTCGACCGGGCGGGGGTGCTGGAAGGTGGCGATGCCGAAGCTGCCGCCTGCGGCGACCAGCAGAAGGGCCAGGGCCCCGGCAAGCGCTGGACGGAGGTGGCGGCCGGTATTGAGGAGCAGGCGCGTTTTGAGCTGTTCAAACCAGCCGGCGGGGGGCGCGGACTGCAGTTCGCGCAGGCGGACCGCCAGCTTCTGGTCGAAGTAAGGCGAGACCCCGGGGGCCTGCCAGGCGTCGAGCAGCGAGAGCGTGGCCTGGAGCGAGGCGAGCTGGTGCGCGCAGACGGCGCAGGCGGCGATGTGGGCGCGTGCGGCGTCGTTTGCGGGCGCGGCGGGATCCAGCAAGAGATTGGGCAGAGCGGCTTGGCAGAGTTTGCAGTTCATCGTGTTGTTTCCTTTCCTTCGCCGGCGCGTCGTATGGCTGCGGTGCGCGTCTTGCGGAATGCTGTGACCGGCGAGATCGACCGCCGGTATTCCGGTCAATCGGTCTTCTCGAAATCAAACTTCTCAAAATCAAACTTCTCAAAATCGAGAGCCTCAAAAAGATGGACGAGAGGCCCTGGATAAAGGTCCTTCTAAATAAACTCCTTCAACTTTACGCGCAGGGTCTGGTAGGCGCGGAAGAGCAGCGACTTGGTGGCGGACTCGCTGAGCTTGAGGACGTCGCCGATCTGTTTGTAGTCCATGCCCTCGTACTTGTGCATGAGGACGGCCATGCGCTGGTGTTCGGGCAGGGCGAGGACGTGCTGGCGGATGGCGTTGAAACGCTCGCGGCGGAGCAGGCTGTCTTCGGCGCCGGGCGAACTGTCCGCGAGGTCGGGCGTGGTTCCGGTCTGGCTGTCGGCCTCGTCGAGGTAGACGGTGGAGGCGGCGCGCTCGTGGCGTGTGTCGCGCGCGTAGTTGACGCCGAGGTTGGTGGCGATGCGATAGAGCCAGGTGCTGAAGCGGGCCTCGGCGCGGTAGGTCTGGCGCGAACGGTAGACGCGCAGGAAGACCTCCTGGGCAAGCTCCTCGGCGACGGCCTGGTTGTGCACCATGCGGTACATGAAGTTGACGATCGGCCTGCGGTACTTCTGGATGAGGAAGTCGAAGCCGGACATATTTCCGGCGCGCAGCTCCAGCATGATGGCGGAGTCTTCCATCTCGGCAAAGTGCGCGGAGCCCTGCGCGACAGAGGGCGGAAGCACACCATCGAGCAGGCCCGGGTTGACGGCCAGTGTTGCCATATCTTCCGAAACCCCATCTTTGTCGTGAGGTTGCGCGGAGGCGGCAAAATCCGGATGAATTTCGCCGTCGGGCCGGTCGCCGGGCACGTCGTCCGGTAGGGCGCGCGGGGTGCGGGGGCGCGGCGTTCCGGCGGGATTGGACGACGGTGCGAGGGGACGCGGCGGATTCTGCGGCGGAGGGGACATCTGGCTTGCCCATTGTACTTGGCGGGAGCGAGAGCCGGACGAGGCGGAGGTTGGGTAGTGGGTCAGCTTGGCGAGGAAGCCTTCCCTCGGGGACTAAAGTCCCCGGATGGTTGGACGATACGGCGGGACTAAAGTCCCGCCCCTTCAAAACGATCCAAACTGCACCACTACCGACGCGGAGGCATGGCTAGTGCGGTGGGCTGGCTGCGTGTATGCTGGATGAGTACGGTGTTGCCGGATGCCGGAGTGGCTCCAGGCGCGGTGCCGGGCGCATAACTCAGCGGTAGAGTGCCACCTTCACACGGTGGAAGTCGTAGGTTCGAATCCTGCTGTGCCCACCACTTACCAATTCTAAGACATCCAATACAGTCCAGAGAAACTAGGCAATCATCTGAAAAATCAGCGATTTTTGTCTTTTTACGTCTTATAGCGTATTGTGGAAGCCAACTCCTGGAGGGGGTATTCCTGGGGGTACGGAATTCCGAAAGTGGGGGTATATCCTATTTTTGGGGATTCGGGGGTAATTGACCATGGCGCTGACTGACACCGAAATTCGACGTTCCAAACCCGACGAAAGTCCTTATAAGCTCTCCGATGGTGGCGGCCTCCATCTTCTAGTCACCCCAACCGGGGGAAAGCTCTGGCGATGGAAGTACCGTTTTGACGGAGCGGAGAAGTTGATGGCACTGGGGCGATACCCCGAAGTTGCGTTGGCCGACGCCCGCGAGCGCCGGGATGCAGCCCGGAAGAGACTCGCCAACGGCATCGACCCGATGGCTGAACGCAAGGCCGAGAAAACCGCTGTACTGGTCGCCACGGAACACACCTTCGAGAAGATCGCCGAGTTGTGGCTGGAACACTGGCGAGGTAACAAGAGTGCGCGCCACTCAGCCACAACGCAGAATCGTCTGAAGGTGAATGTCTACCCGGTCCTGGGAGAAAGGCCCGTCGCGGAAGTCGAGCCAATGGAGCTTGTCCAGCTTGCCAAGGGGATTGAAGGCCGGGGAGCCTCGGACATGGCGAAACGGATTCTTCAGATCGTGGGCATGGTGTTCCGTTACGCTGTCGCGCACGGTTACAGCAAGCGCAACCCCGCCGCCGAGATTCGTCCCTCGGACATCCTGAAGCCCACCCGCAAGACAAACATGGCACGGATCGACGCTAAAGAGCTTCCTGCCCTGCTCCGCGCCATTGAGGTCTATCAGGGACGGCAACTGACGCGACTTGCCATCAAGCTCATGGCGCTTACCTTCGTCCGCACCAGCGAGTTGATTGGCGCGCGTTGGGAAGAATTCGATATAGACGCTCGGCGCTGGTCAATTCCCGCAACCCGGATGAAGATGAAGACGCCACACATCGTTCCTTTAGCTCTCCAAGCCATCGAAGTACTTGAGCTTTTGCGGACGATCTCCGGCAACAGCGAGCTAATCTTTCCTGGCGAGCAGGACTCCAAGAAGTCCATGTCCAACATGACGATCCTGAAAGCATTGGAGCGGATGGGTTACAAAGGCCGCATGACCGGCCATGGCTTCCGTGGCTTGGCATCGACGATCCTGCATGAGCAGGGCTACAACCATGACCATATTGAGTTGCAGCTTGCCCACGCGCCACGTAACGCCGTGAGCGCCGCATATAATCACGCCCTCTACCTTGAACCAAGGGCAATTATGATGCAGGATTGGGCCGACTTCTTGGAGCGCACGCAGCGCGGGGGCAAGGTCTTGTCCTTCCGCAACTCGGCGGCATAGTAGAAGCGCACTAAAGCGCCGCCGGAAGGCCCGCGCCTGGATTCCGTAATTTTCGGACCACGGCTTCTGCGTAGTCCTCCACAGTCGGCTGCATTGCCTGCCGCGCCGCGCCCAATCCCCGGATGATCGCACCCTGCCTGTCAGTCGCCACGGAACCATAGCTCAGAAAGGTTGTCAGTACCTGTTCATGGCCCAGGTTCTGGCTCCACGCCTTGTACTCCTCCGGCGATTTGCAGACCTCTTGCGCAAGTTTCACGAGCGTCTTTCTCAGGCTATGCGGGTGAAAGTACGGCAGACCCGCACGCTCGAATGCCTCACGGAAAATCGTCCGAATCGGCGAAGCTGTGCTCCAGTGTTCCCGCTCCAATCCCGCTGCTTCAAACTGGCGCGTAGCCCCCAGCGCAATGCGCGTTGCCGGGAACAGTGGATCGTCATTGCCCCACAGCTTGTCTTCCCGGAGATAGCCCACCCACTCCGCCACGATCCTGCGAATCTCATCGCCCACTGGAAAGAAGAAGGTGTTGAAAGTCTTGCTGAACTTCGTCTTCACTTCGCGTGCATCCTGCTGGACGCAGCCTTCTTTCAGGTCCACATGCTTCAGCTTTATGGAAGCGATGGCCATATCCCGAGCGCCGGTCAGGAGCGTGAAAGCCACCAAAGCACGATTCCGGCTCTCAATCTCATTCCCGCCCGGCATCGTCTCAATCACATGCCTCACCTGCTCCAGCGTTGGCGCTTTCCTTTCCCGCTGGGCTGTGGCGATGCGCGCGTCCTTTTCGGATAGGTTGAAGTATTTGGCATCAGAATATTGAAGGCGCGCCTTGTACCCCGGCTGCCCTGCAAGCCAGAAAAAGAACTGCCTCAACTGGGTAAGCGTGGCATGTAAGGTCGCCTTGCTCAGCCTCTCCCCGGACCGCTGCCCCGTTTGCTCGGCCAGATGCCGCTTGAACGCGGCTGCCTGCTCGTAGTGAAATCTCTTGAAGTCCCGGTATCGGGTGTACTCTTCAAACCGGTTCAGCGACTTTGCGGCGGCATCCACCGTGGGCTCGCTGTGCCCCTCGGCTTCTTTCAGATAGGCGAAGTATTTGCGCTTGATTCGCTCATTTTCCGGGTTGTGTTTCGTCATGGTTCCATCTCCCTATGCCAAGGCACTGTTTACGCTGGGTTGCTCACTCTCGTTAATTCGCGGCTCCGCCTCCGTAAATGTGAGGTCCAATTTCCCCCGAATCTCAGCCAGCTTCGCCATGCTGACGCGCCGGTTCATGATGCATTCGCAGACCGGGCAAATGGCCTGAAGATGGCCGATCTTATCGGTGACCGGCAGGCAGTCCGCCATCCCTCCAGCAGGTTCCCTCGGAGCACGGCAACGGAAGCAGTAAAACTCACCCGGCCTGCACGGCTGCTTGTTCTTTGTCCGGCGTGCCTGAAGGAAGTCGGCAAGCCTAACCCCCAGAATCAAGATCGGGCGTCTGGTGTCGCTCGTTGGCAGTCCCGCCCTCACCCAGGCGCGCACGGTGTTCTTGTGGATGCCAAAGAGACGAGCGATCTCTTCCACCGTGTAGCTGCGATGGATTTTCACCAGCCGATAATTGGGGCGGCGCTTGCGCATGGCGTTGCCGTCCTATGCCACAGCCTTGCGGGCCACTTCCAGTTGCGTCACCAACTCCCGAATCTCCGTGTCCGGCTTGCCCTCTATGCGGGCAGCATTCAACGCCACCACCTCATCTGCGGGCCAGCCCACTGCGCGCCCACCCAGGCTCACCGGATGCATAAAGACTCCGTTCGCAATTCGCAGATACAGCGTGCTACGGGATAACCCCGTGCTCTCTTTCACGGCAGGAAGCCGTAGGATGTGATGAGTCATTTTCGATTCTCCCTGAGCGATTCAGTACCACTCAGGACACACCCTATCTGTGCGATTTGGGCGATGAAACCCCAATGCGCACCGTGAGCAAGTGGGCAATCTCCCGCGTTTTTCCGACCTTGTGCGTACTGTGTGGACACACCGCAGCGCCAGCAGTCCGGCCCTGCATCTGCGGAAATCCGCACGATGCAATGACTTGCAGGGCTGCAAGCTGGGCGAAAAAATTCCGCCCAACTATTTTTGTTCGTGCATGTGTTTGCGGATCGTCTCGGCGCTGCGCTTAGGGGTAATTTTCATTCTGGCGATTTGCTCTGAATACCACACGCCGGACATCCCAGGGCGACGCTGCTTCAACGCCCGGTATTCCTTCCGCCACCGTTCATGCAAGGCTTGTGTGTCCAGCTTGCGCGCTTCGCGTCGGGCGTTGCTAGGGGTATAGCGCCTGTCGCCCGTGGTCGCTGTATCCGCCATTTGCCGGATTGCTTCGCAGTCCACCGAATAGCCACCTGCCCCGAATCGCACAAGCTCGGCCAACGGAACGGCATTCTGCCCGGCCACCAGTTCCAATGCCTCGTTCGCTTTCAGACACACCATCTGGCTGCGCTTCTTGCCCGTCAGAAGGCCAAGCTCCCACAGCCCGGCATCCGTCTTCCGTTGGCTCCCAGGCCGCAGTCCCAGGCTCTTTGACACAAACGTGCCCACGGCTTCCGCGCCGCAACGCCACTGCCTCAGCCGTTCGGCTGGCACTTCCACCCGGCAGATGTCATCCCGTTTGTCGCAGACAACAAACGATACAACCGGCCTCGTCCCGGCAGGTAATGTCTCCACCTGCATAGTGCATTCCTGGTCGCAGCCGGGACATACAACGCTGGCAGCCGGACTCGCCTTTGCAAGTAGCTTTTGCGCTTTCAGTTCCCGCACAGCCTCTGCGGGCCACTGGTTCAACTCCTCTTCGCTCACCAGCGCCGCCGCGCCGCGACTGGCTGCCACGCGCTCTAGCAGCTCCAGCAGCGCCTCCAGTGGCGTCATGCCTCAGCGGCCTCCGCCCCGGCCAGTTCCATGCTTTCCGTTGGCTCTCTCGGCTCAATGTTGGAATCCACCAGCATCTGGCGCAGTCTCAGGTCCACATCGTCATACTTCAGCGAGCAGGAGTTCGGATAGGTAATGCTCACCGTCACCGATTTCGGCCTCGCGTCGGGTTTGGTTGCCACCAGCGCCGCCAGTTCCACCCGGCTCACGTTATAGGTGCGTAGCTTCACTGACTTGCCCACTTCATCCAACAGATCGTAGATGGCTTCCCGGTTGACGGTGGTATCCGCCTCCAGCGTGATGCGGTCCCCTTTCACGAACTTTGCCGAAAGCCTGAGTTTCTTCACTGCCACACGCTGAATTCCGCTGGCCGGATCGTGAACAAACTGAAAGCCTCGCTCCCGTAGCGGATTCAGGTCATAAACGCTCTTATCCGTTGGGTCGGGTGGCAGTTCGGACAACTTCAGAATCGCCGTGGCAAACATCGCTTGCAACGATTCGACGGCTTTGTTCGCTCCGCGACAATTCACATCCAGCGTCCCGTCCTTTTGCGAGTATAGATAGATCACCTCAAAGGCCGGTTTATGCTGTCTGCGGTCAAACTTCCCATCGATCCATTCAATGCGCTGCTGCGAGTAGTCTTCCGGGTAGGCAAAGAAGTAGTCCAGTTCGCCCCGGCGCAACGCCTCCACCATGCAGTTTTTTCCCCTTCCCTCCGTGCGGTGAAAGTAGTCGCTGATGCTGTCTGCCAGCGCCTGCCGCCCGTCTTCATGCACTGAAGCAGGCAGGTTCGGCAACCCCTTCCGCTTGCGCCACCAGGGCAGAGTGTCCGCGTGGTGGAAGTACATTGCGTTCTTCCAGAACTGCGGGGGGAAATCCAGAAACGTCACCATCGCCCGCTCAAAGTGACCGTCCAAGTCCCCCATTCTTTCGACAAAGGCTGTGAACGCATCTGGCTCTTGCCGAAACTGGAATTTCGCCTCATCCCGGATCGCGCACCAGCCCTTTTCGCAGCTCAGCGCGTGAATCTCGCTGAAGTCCGCATCCATCTCGTTACGCTTGCCCTCCGGCAGCTCCAGCCATGCGGCAAACAATTCATCTATTCGGGTTTCCTTCATGGCCGCAAAGTCCAGTTCCGTGAGCACGCCATGTGCCTCAAAATAGCGGGCCAGCAGCCGGTTTGGCATCTGCCGGAAAAAATCTCTGGTGGTGTAATGCCGCGTCATGCGTCACCTTCACGCCGGGAGTGATCCATATGCCCTCGGACGGTATAGCATTGCATCGTACACAATTCATTGTATTCCGCAGGCACGTTTACCCACCCCCTTCCCACGGAGTCGCGACAGAGAGGACCTGGCGGGCAAGGGCAGCCGTCCGATGGTTGTCCTTGCCCCCGTGCAGGAAGCCCGCTAGCCCCCACACAGCGCCTGATGCGCCTCCAAGGCGTAAGAAGGGGGAGACGGCTTGCAGGCGCTCACAGGCCGCTCTCTGCGCGTCCGGGCTGGATTCCCGCTTCACTGCCAACCGTGCCAGCGGGTGAAGGGAGAGCCATCGCAGATTAGGGGCGCGGGATCACTTGCCGAACTCTACCGTCCACGTTGTTGTCAGGTACGACTACTGGACCGTGAGGCTTACAGAGCCCGAACTCGTCACTTGCTGAGTTGACGGGGGTGTTGAGGAACCAGACCCACCGCCTCCGCTACTGCCGCAGCCGATACTGAGGGCCGCCGAAGCCATCAAAACCAGCCCCAGACAGGCCGTAAGCCAGATGCCTCGCGCAGCCAGTTTCCTCCTCATGAACCCAAGAGGCAGCAGAAGAATGGGCAGTAAAAAGGCCGCACTGGTTACAGTTTCAGTAAAGACTACGGTGACCAGATACGTTCCCGCCGGCGTTGTCGGGGATGTGGCGATCGTTACCGTGTTGGTGGCCGCCGAATAGCTGCACGATGCTCCGGTGGGAAGGTTCAGGCAGGTAACCGTTGCGCTCTCCACGGTGGAAGGCAGAGTGACCGGATAGCTGGCCGGAGAACCGGCTGTTACGGTCTGCGTCACTGAGGAAAATTGTGGGCCGGTTGTCGTTCCCGTCGCGGAATCCACTTCGAACTGGAATGAATTGGAAGTACCTCCGCCTGGACTTGGAGTTATCACCGTAATTGCGACGGTAATTCCCCCAGTGGCAATGTCGGTCGCTGGAACTTGCGCCGTCAGTTGGGTCGCGCTACCGAACGTCGTGACCAGAGCGGAAGTGCCCCAGTAGACCGTCGAGCCTGCTGTGAATCCTGATCCATTGACCGTGAGCGTGAACGCTGTACCGCCCGCGCTGGCAAATGCCGGCGTGATACCGCTGGTGAGCGGTACTGGATTCGTTGGAATGCTGATGGTGTAGGCGGCGGATGCCACGGCGCTGGTGGTGTACCCCGTGGCCGTCGCTATCGCCTCCAGGGTTTCTGATGAAGAGATCGTGATCGGACCGCTGTATACCGTCGAACTTGTGGTCGGTGTCGTTCCGTTGGTGGTGTAGTAGATGACTGCGCCCGGCGTCGCATCGCTGATCGTTACTGTCTGCACCGAGTTGTATGTCCCGGCGGCCACACTGACGGTTGGCGTTGCGGCTGGTGGGGTGATGGTGTAGGCAGCGGATGCCACGGCGCTGGTGGTGTAGCCCGTGGCCGTCGCTATCGCCTCCAGGGTTTCAGTGGAAGAGACCGTGATCGGGCCGCTATACACCGTCGAACTTGTGGTCGGTGTCGTTCCGTTGGTGGTGTAGTAGATGACTGCGCCCGGCGTCGCATCGGAGATCGTCACCGTCTGCGTCGTGGTGTAGGTCCCGGCGGCCAAACTAAAGGTTGGGGCGGCGGTTGCCGATAGGGTTACAAGAGGTTGACACTTCCAAAGGTCGTTGAGTATGCCCTGTACTTCGTTGGCATCGTAGCCAGCGCCCCCAAAGAGCCAGTGGTGGCCGCTGCTGTCGGTCCAGCTCGAAGCTGAATAGCGGCCTCCGGGTATGTTCCCGGCAGCAAACGTACCCAACGTGCCGTACTCTCCGGGAAGGCCACCATTGCTGCCGAACATGCTGCCTCCGCTCATCCACGCCCATTCGTTCGTGGAAGGCTTGTACTCCCAAAGGTCGTTGAGATTGCCCTCACTGCCGCCGGCATCGAAGCCTAAGCCCCCAAAGAGCCAGAGATTACCACTACTGTCAGTCCAGCTCGAAGCATATCCGCGGCTTCCGGGGATGTTTCCGGCAGCAAACGTTCCCAACGTGCCGTACACCCCATAATGGCTGACCGTACTGCTTCCGCCCATCCATGCCCATTCCTTCGCGGAAGGCTTGTACTCCCAAAGGTCGTTGAGATAGCCAGTGCCGCCGGCGCCCCAGCCCCCAAAGAGCCAGAAGTTTCCGCTGCTGTCGGTCCAACTCGAAGCTGACGCGCGGCTTCCGGGGATGTTCCCGGCAGCAAACGTTCCCAACGTGCCGTACACGCCATACTGGCCCGCCGTGCTGCTTCCGCCTATCCACGCCCACTGGTTCGTGGAAGGCTTATAATTCCAAAGGTCGTTGAGATTGCCCCCATTGCCGTTGGCAGCGTAGCCCTCGCCCCCAAAGAGCCAGAAATTACCGCTGCTATCGGTCCAGCTCGCAGCGGAATCGCGGCCTCCGGGGATGTTCCCGGCAGCAAACGTTCCCAACGTGCCGTACACTCCGGGATTGCCGCTGATCGTCTGGGGGACCGTGCTGCTTCCGCTCATCCATGCCCATTCCTTCGCGGAAGGCTTATACTCCCAAAGGTCGTTGAGATAGCCATAATTTCCGCCGGCATCGTAGCCTTGGCCCCCAAAGAGCCAGAGTAGGGAAATCCCCTGCAAACTCAGGGTGCTGTACCCAATAATGCTCCCCGTATCGCCTGAATTAGCGGAGGCTTCCCACAGACCTATCGACCCATCCTGCCACAAAGTTAGTGCATCGTAGTTGTCGATGCCACCACCCATACCCACGTCAGACAAAGGCGAAAATGACTGCCCTTCATCATGCGAGATATAGGCGCAGGTTGTATCGACATCTTCAATTGTTGCATCTTGCAGGGCACAGCGACCCACCGCAACCAGCGCAACTCCGTCCGGCGACAGCAAGGACGGTCTGCCAACAATTCCGCCCGTATTGATAACATTGTCTGTCGGCGTCGGGAAAGAGGGTGATATGGCACTAAGAGAAATCGAGATCGAAAAATTCCCGCCATAGGAAGAGCTTTCATGGCGAATTAGCAGTGGCAAGTGTCCATCGTTTAACACTACACCCGCGCTCTCGTTGTATTCATTGGTCTCGACTGTTGGAGTGGGGCCAATCTGCACGAAGGTTGTCGAGGAGCCGATACTTAAGCTAGAGAATGTTCCATAACCACTTATTGACAGATTGCTGCTGTTCCCAAAGTAGAGAGGCAAGAGCAATGTCGTTGCAGAAGTCTGAATAAATGGGGATGGATTCTGACAAATGTTTCCATAACCGGAAGGGACTCCCGAAATGGTTAGGATCGTCAATCCAGGCCAAGTAACAGCATCGCCGCCTCCAATCGTTCCGACCTGAACGGCGCAAAAGGTGTATCCAGTCGAGGTCTGATTCAGCGTCACCGCCATAGCGACCGTACCGTTCGTCAACGTCGTCAGCGATTGGTCATCTGCATAATATCCTGCCGGAATTGTGACCACCACAGGGCTTGCGCATGTAACAACAGCGCCAGTCTTTGTGCATAAATTCGTGTATACAGTGGAGCTACCCCCACCATCGGAGACGCCGACCTGATAGATGGCTAATGCATTGCCATCTGGAAGCGTAGTTGCTCCAGGCAACAGCGAGGCGGGAGTTGCACTGACTAAAGTAATTGGACCAATCAACGAAGGGCCGCTGCTGTCGGTCCAGCTCGAAGCGGATTCACGGCTTCCGGGGATGTTCCCGGCAGCAAATACACCCAACGTGCCGTACACTCCGGGCTGGCCGACTGTGCTGCTTCCGCCCATCCACGCCCATTCGTTCGTGGAAGGCTTGTACTGCCAAAGGTCGTTGAGACCAGCCTCACTGCCGTCGGCATCGACGCCTAAGCCCCCAAAGAGCCAGAAATTACCGCTGCT
>Ga0182017_10002604_pt1 | contig 13627 bp, 13 predicted proteins | sample 712E3DmetaG_FD_120492 | JGI IMG/M metagenome (GOLD analysis project Ga0182017, IMG submission 120492) | Permafrost microbial communities from Stordalen Mire, Sweden - 712E3D metaG | ecosystem: Environmental > Terrestrial > Soil > Wetlands > Permafrost | place: Sweden: Stordalen | collected... | reverse complement strand
TCTCCTACACACTCATCTGGTCTAGTTTTCCACCGCCCCAGCGGTCTAGTTTCACTCCGCCCTTGACAACATAGACTCCAAGAGAGCCATTTGCTTGCTGCGGAGGCTGTTCAATTCTCCCGCAGCACAGAACAGGGGGTTCTCCAATTGCACAGGCGGAAAGGAGGAATTGGAGCTTCGCATGAGGTACACCCTGCACCTGCCGGAAACATCCACAGCAACCACACAATCCAACAAAACCGTTGACTCGGCGTCGCTCGGCAGGCAGCCGGTCGTTCCGATGAAATGCGCGGCGCCAGTTTCTCCTTCTTCCGTTTGTCCTTTGCCGGAGCCGATCAGCGAGGGTAGCTTAACTTCTTATCCTCCAACTCGCCCAACAACTCTTCTCTCATTTTGTACCGATCGACCTCGGCCAGAAGTCGCCGCAAGGTCAACCATACGTTGAGGAAAAACCTGTCGATCACCTCGACGTCTGCGAGGGTTGCCTCACGGCCGTGATGGACCAGCCTCGAACGAATCCGATAGAAGTCTTCAACATTTGCCACAATTTTCTTCCGCTCTTCGAGCGACTCGCCGATGATAAATGCCATTCGCTCGCCTAAATTCTTCTGAATCGGCTCATTCGAGTCTTTCAAAAGCAGCGACTCGATGGCGGCGATCACAAAGACAATCTTGTGAGACACGCCCGCAGCAATGGAACTCCGCGAATGTAGTTGCAGTACGTCGTACAAGTCGCGCCGGAATTCCGTCCCTTTGGGGTTTGAAGCCAGCTTTTGCAGCGCTTCCAAAAGTCCAGGTGACATGGCAACCGCGTCGTCAATGCTCCATGCCGGTGGCCCCTGGTCGATCGCTTCCTTGCTTGAATTCAAGATCGAATTGTCTTTCACAAACAACTCGACGCCACGCAGTGTGTTCTCTCTTCCAAGAGGCATGCAATAGCTCACGATCTTACAGGTCCAATTGACGTGCGACAGAAAACGAAGAAGCCCTACCGCCTCGTTTGCCGCAGCATGAGCAATCTCCCTTGCCTTCTGCCGTTCGGCATTCACCCTGATCCGCGCAGCAATGCTGCCTTGAATCTGGGAGCGCTCCCTGTTGACGGCATAGACTGCACTTGAGCCCTTGATCCCCTCGGGGAAGAGCCGCCCAAACCACTCGTCCATCATGGCCTTCGACACGGTTCGAAACTCGACGTCGCCCAGCGCAAAATCCTGGGCCGAGTAGGTCCGGTGAACAGGAATCCAAATCTCGTGCTCCTCGATTGCATCCGAGCACCGTTCGCCAATGTAGTCGCTCAAAGAACCGCTCCGCTGCAACTCCAGCGTTCCACGAAGCCAGCAGAACACCTCGTCAAGAAGGAACGCCGCCGAGACCTGGCCCTTGATCGGAGACGCCATCTCAAATCGATGCGCGAGCTTCTTGATCTGTTCAAAGCTCTCTCCCTCCCACCCGACGAGAAGCCCTTTCGAATCCCAATAACGCCCCGTTTCTTCCCCGAGGCGGTTGACCCCGGACTTCTCAACCCTTACTTCCCCGATGATGTCGCTCGCTGGTATCTCGATAACTGGATGAATTTCGTTGGGGCCACGCCGAGGGGGCTCAACGCGCCCGTAGGAACCGACGCTATCCAGGATTTCTCGAGCGAGTTCGTCGAACCGTCTGGCGGCATCTGGATGGAATACGATCTTGGATGGTTGTCCGTCGCTCATTGCGGCAACTTTCAATCGCAGAACAGAAGATGGCCGGACCGCCTACACCAACGACGCATGTTTCGCACGAATCCAGCTCTCGACCTCTTGGTGAAGAGATTCCGCAATCGCCGTCATTTCCTGCAGCTCTCGATCCGCGACTCCACCACCAATATCATAGTTGCTGACGTTCCGCTTTTTTCGAAATGCGTCGAAGCTTCGGATGAATGCTGCGCTCTTGCCGAGCGTAAGTGAAAGAGACTGGATGACCCGATAGTGATGACTGTCTCGGGATGCGCGGTATCCGGCGGCAGCAAGCGCCGCCGTAGCGGCCTGCAAAGCAGCGTTGTATGCGATGGCGAAACGCCAATCGTTTGAAACATCTTTGGACTGGCTGTCTTTCAGATCGCGTTCCACGATGCCCAGCAGATTTCCGATCTCCTCACGGCTGCTCTGGTGAGGATCAAGCCAGCTGTTCTTAACCCAGTCTTCGAAGCTCATTCTCGTCTCCGATCACAAAGATCTTTTTCTGCCGCAAGACGGTTGTCAAAAAGTGGTTCTTCTCCTTCAGCTTCGCACCATATTCCGACGCAGGATACACAGTCGGGTTAATCTCCCTGCCAAGCTTGCTTTCTACCATGTTCAGACTCGCGACGACTTCACCGAATCCGACGTCGCCGATAACCAAGATGTCGATATCACTCGACGCTTTCTCCACACCTTTCGCGACCGAACCGAAGATGAAAGCAACCTGGACGCGATCTGCCACAGGCTGCAGGGCCTGCTGGACGACATCGCGAATCCCCGCAGTCTTGGTCAGAATGCCCTTGAGCTCGGAAAAAATCGGGTTTGCCGAATTTGCTTGGTAGTAGACTTGGTTCCCGCGCCTCACCCGTAACACCAGTCCGGCATCTGCCAGCTGCTTCAGTTCCCGCTGGGCAGCCCCAAGGCCAGTTTCGGTCCGTCGCACCAGATCCCGCAGATAGAACTGCTCATCTGCGTGACCATAAAGCAGGGCGAGAATAGCCCGGCGCGTATCGCCAAAAAGAAGCTGTCCGAGAGAGGAGATTGTACCCATTTCAGGAACGATTGTACCCTATTTGGGTACACCTATCTAGACTTCATACCGCCTTCGGTCGCGTTCCTCTAATGCGCTTATTAGATGTCCTTTACGTTATTACATGATTGGGATATTCAAGATTCGTGGACGCTTTCTACTGATAACTTTAGTTTAGGTCAATTTCTATATCAGCAAGCGCACTTCCGTGGCCAAAGCAAACGAGCCAACATCCCCCCTCTCCATCTATCTGCTGCGCGCGGACAGAGTGAACCATTTCGAAAAGGCCTTGCTGACCGAGAGCAAGGGGCTGCCACTTGCTAATGGTTGGGACGGTTACGCCATTACGATGCAGAGCCCTCGAACACCTCCCACCTGGGAGAAGTTGCTTAAACCAATTCTGCGAAATGCCAATGGCCTGTCCCTCTCTGGCGAGTCGCCCGGTGCGCTATTGGTCATTCGACTTTCAGGCAAGACCTTCGTCCTGGCTTTTGGACACGCGTGGCTGAAGCTCCAGGACGATTGGCTAGAGCAGAGTTTTGGCCGGCGCGTTGCGCTCAATTCGATTGATCCCGGCAAACTCGTTGAAGTAAACCTGGAGCAGGTTTTCGCCAAATGGCATATCGCTCGCGAGCGCGCGCCTCGGGCCGCTTCCGTCACCGACTTTGACGTTGAATTCGACCGCGATTTGGTTGCAAGCATTGAGGGCATCTCGTCCAAGAAAGTTTTTGGAAAGAAGCTGCGTGGATCAACAAATCTTCGGCTGGAAGTTCCTTTTTCCCAACTTCGCAAAGTCTTGGACTCAGCTGGAAGGCATTTCGACAGTGATGAATACAAGAAACATTGGCCCGAAATCGACAACATAAATCCCATAGATGACGAAGCTCTCAAACTCGATCTCGAGGCCCAGTTCGACCTTGAGCTAAAATCCGGAAAAGCACAAAAGAGGCTTGTTATGTTTACGCCGACCTACCGGCACGACACGGATAAGGTCGTCGACTCCTATGTCTTTGGCCGCAGAATCAAAACAGCAGTGACAAGGCCATATCTGATGGTGGAAAGCTGGGAGAATTATCTCAAGGAGAAGAAGCTAGAACCGACTGTCGCCAACGCGAAAAATACCCCCATTCACCTATTGAACGCTGGCGACGAAGAGCCACGACGTTCAAACGCGTTCCAGTGTTTCGGTTATGAACTGTCGTTCAACCAGAGGGAATACATTCTCTCATCGGGAGTCTGGTACGAGGTCGCCGGCGACTTCCTCAGCAAGATCAATTCTGAAATCGCGAGCATTTCGCCGCCGAGAGTAAAACTGCCGAAGTGGAAGGACGGCGAAACCGAGCCTCAATACAATGCCAGATGCGGAAAACTTCAGGGTTTTCTTTCAATGGATGCAAAGCACCTTATGGTTGGTGGTGCTCAATCCAAGTTTGAGTTTTGTGATGTCCTCCATTTGGAAACCAAAACCCTTTATTTCGCGAAAATACCTTCCAAATCCAGCGGCATGAGTCATCTCCTCGAACAGACCCGAAGAACCGCTGAATTATTCTTCGCTCCGGGAGATAGCACATACAGGCAGGCACTCGTGCGTGTAATGAAGACTCACCACAAGGGAGTGCCCACCAATTGGATCGAGAATAAGCCTAAGAACGGCGATTGGAATCTTTGCCTGGTCTCTCTCGGCAAGAACCAGAATGACCTGCCTTTTTTCGCCAAGTGCGGTTTGGCGCGCTTACGGCGCGAACTAAGAAGGCAGGGGCACGAAGTATCCTTTCTAAAGGTATAGAGACGTATGACTACACGGGCAGAAAATGATCCTGAAATACGTTTCAGTTCTCGTACGTGGGCCGTTCCCTGCAACGGTAACCCACAATTGCGGCCGCGAGGCTTCCCAGCCATTTGTATTCCGTTGGCACGATGATGTAGAACCCCCGCGCGGGCCTAGCCACCAAGCTACGTTTCACCAAACGATACAAGGACATTTTCACCGCATCCGCCGATACACCCAGTGCTGTGCGCATCTCTTCACCCGCAAAGTGGTAGCGGTCGTTGCCTACCAAGTCGCTGGCCTTGCGCATTGCTTCTCCGAGTTTACCTGCACAACGTATCACTTATTGATACTTTAGAATTGTGTCTTCGTGTATCTGAAGTTCCATCATCATCTTTTCCTGCGTTCCACAAACAGCAAACGGTAGGAATTGTTTTCCTGGACTGTTAGTCCGCCTTTCCGCAAATGCCCTTCCTGGCTAAACCCTGCGCCTGATCCGCCCGCTTCTTCTGTCAAGGGTCTCCGCTGCGCTCCGATGAACGCCACACCCCGGCGCCCTTGACAGCGCGGACGGACAGGCGCCCACCGCCGCCTTTATGCTGCCTCAACTTCCCGATCGCTATGAACGCGGGCCTCGCCAAGGCCCTCGGCGTGATGCTGAAACTCGACTTCGAACGGGCCGTGCTCAACCGTGTGCCCATGATGGAGAAGAATCCGGAAAGCTATTTCCGGCAGGTGCTCTTTCTCTGCGACGAGTATCAACACTTCGCCACGGTCGGCGAGAGCGATCCTACCGGCGATGAAAAGTTCTTCAGTCTGTCCCGACAGCCCAAATGTATCCCCATCATCGCGACCCAAAGCATCAGTTCCCTTAAGTCCGCTCTGCCGGGGGAGTCGTGGAGGACCCTCCTCCAGACTTTTCGAACGAAAATCTTCCTGTCCCTTTCAGACGACTTCTCCGCGCGGATCGCCAGTGAGCTGTGCGGGCGCGAGGACAGACTGAAGGCCAGCTACAACCTTTCGGAAAGCGGCCATGATGCAAACGTCAGCTTCCTCACCGGTAAGGCCCTCTCCCACAAGGCAAATATCACCGCTTCGAAAAGCTACAGCCCGCACCACGATCTCCGCTTTGACACCAAGACCTTCATGGAACTGCGTAACGCGCAGTCCGTAACCATCGCCTATGACGGCACGAACCCGATGCCCCCGATGTTTTGCTACCTCAAGCCCTACTACAACGACGTGAACAAATCCTACTTCCGCCAGCTTGCGGACGGAGAACTCTAATGAACGGATTCGAAACGATCCTCCCGTTTCTCAAGCCGATCCAACACCTTATCCTCGATAACTCCATCAGCGAGGTCATGGTCAACGGGCCCGACCACATCTTCATTGAGAAGCAGGGATTCGTCGAACCGGTGCCGGGCATCCATCTGGGCGAGAAATCCCTGATGGTCGCGGTGAAGAATATCGCCCGACGACTGGGCGACGACATTTCGGAATCGAAACCGATCCTCGATTCACGGCTCCCGGATGGCAGCCGCGTCGCTGCCGTCATTCCACCTTGCAGCGTGAACGGCGTCACTCTGACGATCCGCAAGTTCAACGCCCGGCACTTTGGCGTCGAAGAACTCGTTCAAGCGGGGACTTTGGAACGTTGGCTTGCCAACCAACTCGAAAACTACATTCTCGCTCGGAAAAACATTCTCATCGCTGGGGGTACCGGAACTGGGAAAACCACGATGCTCAATGTCCTCGGAAAGTTCATTCCATCCGATGAACGCGTCCTTCTCATCGAGGACACTTCCGAAATTCACATGGACCAGGACAACCTGGTCCGTTTTGAAGCACGGCAACCGCAGAACGGGCTGCCCGCCATCACCATCCGGGATCTCCTCAAGGCTTCTCTTCGTCACCGGCCCGATCGGATCATCCTTGGCGAAATCCGCGGAAGCGAGGCCTTCGATCTCCTCCAGCTTCTCAACACGGGACACTCCGGGAGTCTTTCAACCGTCCACGCCACTTCCGCAAAGCAGGGCCTTGCCCGATTCACGAGTTGCGTGTTGCAGAGCGGTGTGGACCTGCCCTACCGCGCGATCAAAACAAACGTCGGCGATTCCGTAAACGTCGTCGTGCACCTCGAACGCCGCCCCGGCCGGCGCTTCGTCTCCGAAGTCGTGGAAATCCACGGCTACGATCCCGACAGGGATGAATACAACTACGGCTTTATTTTCGACAGTCACAAGGAGTTGCTATGAGCCCCGTGGAGAACACGCGTGCATTTGTCCCACCCCCTTCGGAATACATTCTCGACAACTTCGAGCCGACCGACCGGATCGCCATGCTCGTGTTGAACCGAGATCTCGGCGAGACCATTCAGCGGATTACCAGCGCGCAGAAAGCGTCAAGCCCCGAGTTTCAGGCATGGCTGCGCTACAAGAACGCCAACGGCTCGGACATCTATATAGGGATGAACCCGCTACGGCAGGATGCCTCAACGCGCACGAAGGAAGACATCGAATCCATCCGGCACGTTTATCTCGACCTGGATCACGGCGGGCCGGAAGCCCTGGAATCCGTTGAAAACTCCAGCGCCGTCCCGAAACCAAATTACGTCCTCACCAGTTCCCCTGAAAAATTCCAGGTCGTCTGGAATGTGCGTGAAATGAGTCTCGACGAGGCGGAAGGACTTCTGCACGCCATAGCGCGCGAATTCGGCGGAGATCCCGCCGCTACCGATGCGACGCGGGTTTTGCGCCTGCCGGGTTTCGCCAACAAGAAATATGAAACAGACTTCTATGTCGAGGCCCGCCGAGAGTCCACGGAGACCTACCACCTCCGCGATTTCAAACTGCACATCGACTCTCAGGATTCGCCGCGCCACAACTACGACACCCGCGCAAAGCGGGAGCCCTCCCCACGCACGACTTTGAGCCAGTCCGAACACGATTGGGCTTTCGCCAAACGCGCACTAGCCCGCGGCGATGACCCCGAAGACGTCATGCGGCAGATCGCACAACATCGCGCAAACGACAAATCCGATCCACAGGACTATGCCAGAAGGACCGTCACAAAGGCTCAGGCTGAGCTGAGTGGCAAGCGCCAGGAAAGCGAGCCTCCGGTCGAAGAAGGAATCCGCGAACGGGACGCGTGAGTGTACGGAGAGCAAAGCAAGTCCAATTCAACCAAAGTGACAGCCGTTACGTTCAACAACTCATTTGAGTAATCGGAGATCCCATGCCAAATAGCGAGCGAACCATCGAAATCCCACAAGCGAACACACCACCAAACAGTTCATCTGAGCCTCCAAACCAGCCCCGTGAACACACGCCCTCCCCAGAGACTTCAAAAGACGAGTCCGTAAGCGTGACGGTGTACGAATTCATCGATAGTCGAGAGCTGGCGCGTCGTCTCACAGTCCCACCTTCTTGGATTCGGGACCAGGTTCGTGCCAGATCCGAAGATCCTCTTCCGCATGTGAATTTGGGGAAATATGTGCGTTTTCTCTGGGGCAGCCCCGCGCTTGAACTGTGGATACGCCGTCGTATAGTGGTGGGGAACAACAGGCGCCTGGGACGGACTCGACGAAAGGAGCAGATATGAAGAGAGCCCGTCAACAGCAGGCAGGCTATGTATTTCGAAAAGGTGCATTTTGGTATGTCCGATATCGTGAGCGTGTGGTGCTTGAAAATGGAGCTGTACGGCGAGTCCACAGGTCCCGCCGCCTCACGGAAGCTATCGGGCCATATCGTACGAAACGCGCTGTCGAACAGTTGGCCGAAAAGATTTTGCGGCCACTCAATGATGGCGCGGTGGTTGCGGAGAGCACCATGAGCTTGAACCGATTCATTGAAACTGCGTATTTGCCCTACGCGGAACAACAAAAGCGTCGGTCCACTTTTCTTGGCTACCGCAACATATGGAAGCGTTACATAAAACCGGATGGAGACAGAGCGCTGCGCGAGTTCCGGACCTTCGAGTGCGAGCAGATGTTGATGTCGATTGCTCGTCAGGAAGATCTGTGCCGCTCAACGCTAGGCCACATCAAGCACTTTCTCAGTGGCGTATTTCGTTATGCCCGGCGACAGGGTGTGCTCGACTCTCCCAATCCTATGCGCGAAGTGGAGATCCCTAGAGCACGTCCTGCGGGTGAAACTCATGCCTATACGCTCGAGGAAGAAGTTCAGATGTTGGCTATTCTTCCTGAACCCGCCGCAACGATCGTCGCTGTGGCGGCGTTCACGGGCGCCCGCAAGGGCGAAATCCGTGGCTTTCTTTGGGAAGGCTACGACGGCCACGCCATAGAGGTAAAGCAATCCGTATGGCGAAACCACGTAGGCGAACCAAAGCGAGAAAAGAGCAAAGGAACCATCCCGGTGATTGCACAGTTGAAACTTTTTCTCGACCGGCACCGGGTTCATTCGGGCTATCCATCACAGGGATATGTTTTTCAAAATCCCTACGGGAAGCCCCTGAATCTGGATGCGCTGGCGAGAGAGGTGATCCGGCCCGCACTGGAAGCGGAGAAGATTCCGTGGCATGGCTGGCATGCGTTTCGCCGCGGGCTGGCTACGAATCTTCATCGTCTCGGCGTCTCCGACAAAGCCGTCCAACAAATCCTGCGTCATGCGAACGTGACCACCACAATGAACATCTACGTGAAAATGGTCACGCGCGACGCGGAGGAGGCGATGAAGAGGCTGGAAACGAAGTGTTCCACAGTTGTGCCCCAACCGAGGCTCGACAATGCTCGGTTTGAGGCAAAAACGGCGCTCATCACTGTGCAGAAAACCTTGCCGCTAGAAGCAGTTAGGGGAAATCTGGCGGAGAGGGGGGGATTCGAACCCCCGGTACAGGTTTTAGCCCGTACAACGGTTTAGCAAACCGCCGCCTTCAGCCTCTCGGCCACCTCTCCGCGTTTGCTTTCAATAGGTTACCACCAAAATCCAAATTAATCTGCTGGTCAATAGCTGGCCGGTGCAGAAAACCGCCGCCGAGAGAAAAACCGGCCGTCTCATTCCAGCAGCCAGTTTCGAAATGCTTGGCCTTGGCTCCGAGTAAGGCCAAGTATTTGGCATCGGTTGCTTCAGACAGCTCGATGCCAATCCTTAGTATACGTGTTCGTCACCCCGCCCGCCTGGATCAGATAGTTCTCGAAATCGCACACATACCCCTGTCCGATGGACGCCGTGATATTCCCGTTCGCGTCCCTTCGACTTCGCTCAGGGCAGGCTCCGGTATCCGTGCTGAGTTCGTCGTTCGCGTTGTAGTTGCTCAGCCCGCCCGGATACCTCGGCAGCGTCGAAGTCTTCTGCGCGCGGTTCCCGACTGGGTCGTACACGTAGCTCGCCGCGCCATTCATTCCATGCGTGTCGCCCGCGATGGTTTCACTCGTCAAGCGGTTCCGCACGTCGTAGCTGTAGTTGTGCACCACGCCGTTTGGATACGTCACGCTTTGCAGGTTCCCCACGTTGTCGTAGCTGTAGCTCGCCGTCCCAGAGTTGTTTTCCGATACCGTCGTCAACCGGTTCAGCGCATCATACGTGTAATTGACCGTGACAGGTCCGGCGATTTGCAGCAAGTTTCCGGCTTTGTCAAATCTGTACGATAAATCATATCCGGTTTGACGGTGAATCCCAGTCACACCCCAGAGCGGGTCGTTGTTGTAGTAGCTCCAACCGCTGGCGTCTATCATCGAGAGGCGCCGTCCACCGGTGACCTTCTACAAGAGTGTCGAGCAGTTGCCTCCGTTCGGGGATTATTCCATGGCGAACCGCACCTATCGCTATTTCAGCGGTGATTCGCTTTTTCCTTTCGGCTATGGCTTGAGCTACGCGACGTTTCGCTACAGCAATCCACGAGTCAGCCGCGAATTCGTCCCGGCGGACGGCTCCGTGACCATCTCAGCGGACGTGACAAACCGCAGTGCGATGGATGGCGGCGAAGTAGTGCAGTTATACCTGACGCACGAGGGGGTGGCCGGGGCTGCGCTGCAGGAGCTTCACGGCTTCCAGCGGATTCATCTTGCGCACGGTCAAACCATGGCGGTGACATTCAAAATACGCGACCGTGATTTCAGCGTTGTGGAAACTGACGGGCAGCGGCGCATCGTGAACGGCACGGTCAAGGCGTGGATTGGTGAAAGCCAGCCCCCCGCGGCGGCAAATAGACTCTCCGGTGATGGTGTGAGCGCCCAGTTCAGTATCACCTCCGAGAGAATACTTCCAGACTGAGAAAGCCATGAAGGTGCATTGCCGAGGAGGTCTCCTGTTTTCCGCACCGCGGCTATCGCTCTACAATGATCTGCAGCATCCTTAGCAAGCCAGAGGTCAATCAGATGGAGAAGCGCGAGTTCATGCTCTCGGGTCTATCACTTATCGGAGATCAGACCGGCAGGCGGAAAGGTGCTGCGTTTCGCGCAGTAAACCCAACAAGTGCAGCGGAGCTTGAGCCGGTTTTCTACTCGGCCACGAGCGAGGACATTGATCGGGCCGCCACCCTCGCGGAAGCCGCGTTCCCGGCTCTTACTGGCCTCAGCGGACGCGAGCGCGCAGCGCGCCGTCTCTCGGCCGTCCACGATGCTTGGCGGTTCACCCGGCTGAATCGGGTCCGCCAAGCCCCCCAGGGGAATATTCGGCGAGAACTTTCCTCACTTATAAAGAGGCTTTGAAAAAGGAAAAAGTAAGAAAAAATCTTTAGCCGGGGAGGGGTGGGGGAGTGTCTCTTCCGTATTATTGACACTGCAAGTAGTACAGTGGCAGGCTTTGTATACCCATATCATCGGGCGGGCAATATATACGATGAGCGAATGGAGAAAGCTGACCCGTATGGCGAATGGGTACTCCGTAGGACTCAGCGAGAGACGGCCGGAAATCCAGATCCACTGCCAGAAGAGGTCTTAACCGCTGCTCGGGCGGCTGGGCCTCGTGTTGTGGTTTATCGCCCTCGTCTGCCGGAGGTATGTAGGCCGCTTCCCCTCGCTAGCTTAATTGTGGACGACCAGCGTCAAATTGGTCGCATGCTGCAACTTTCCACACGTTGCCGTCACTACTATCGTGTAGGTCGTCGAACTCAGTGGTGGCTGGTTCCCACCGGAGCCTCCTGCGCATCCTGCCAAACCCATTACCGTTCCCAGACTGAATACTCCCAACAGGACGACCGCCAGTAGGTACCGGACACGCCGCGCCCGCTTGCGTGACGAGATCATGCCGAATAGCGGCAGCAACATCATTCCCAGAGCAGCAAGACCGCGCGTTCTTGCGTTTTTCGTCAGCAAAGCGCTTGTCTGAATGGTTAGCGTGACTGCTGTCGTCGTGCTTCCTGCCGGAATGGTTGTGGGCGAAAAAACAGCGGTCGCGCCCGGTGGCAGACCTGTCGCGGAGAAAGTGACTACGCCTGGCAGCGTGGCCATCCCTTTCGGTTGAACCGTCAGGGTGTACACTGCGGCGCCACCTGGTGCCACCATCTGGCTGGACAATCCAGTAGAATTTAGACCGAAGAAATCCCCCACTGTCAAGACAACCGTAGCCGTCGTGGTCGTGTTATCCGTGGTGTCGGTTGGCGTGAAGGTGACCGAGAGCGTATCCGTGCCCGTTGCCGGAATGCTTCCTGCCAGCGGGTTGTAGACGAACGTGCCTGGCACCGACGCCGTGGCATTTAACTGCGCCCTGCTCAACGCCGTGCCGCTGCTAATCGCCGCAGGCGTTGCCCACGTAATCGTCGGAGTGGTCCGGCTGCCACTGTTTACAGTCAGCGTCACGCTGGCCGTTGCGGTCGTGTAATCGGTTGTGTCGGTAGGTGTGAAGGTGACTGAAAGCGTGTCCGTTCCGGCCGCCGGAGTTGTTCCCGCTGCTGGGTTGTAGACGAACGTGCCTGGCACCGACGCCGTGGCGTTCAACTGCGTACTGCTGAGCGCCGTGCCATACGTAATCGCCGCTGGCATCGCCCAGGTGATTAGCGGTGTGGCCTTGTTCACCGTCAACGAAACCGTCTGCGTTGCGGTCGTGTAATCCGTCGTGTCGCTCGGCGTGAAGGTGACCGAGAGTGTGTCCGTTCCGGCTGCCGGAGTTGTGCCTGCCGCCGGGTTGTAGACGAACGCGCCCGCCACGCCGCCGGAGTTGGCGTCAAGTTGCGTAGCCGAGAGCGCCGTGCCGTACGTAATCGCCGCAGGCGTCGCCCAGGTGATTAGCGGTGTGGCCTTGTTCACCGTCAACGAAACCGTCTGCGTTGCGGTCGTGTAATCCGTCGTGTCGCTCGGCGTGAAGGTGACCGAGAGCGTGTCCGTGCCCGTTGCCGGAGTGCTTCCTGCCAGCGGGTTGTAGACGAACGCGCCCGCCACGCCGCCGGAGTTGGCGTCAAGTTGCGTAGCCGAGAGCGCCGTGCCGTACGTAATCGCCGCAGGCGTCGCCCAGGTAATCATCGGCGTCGTCTGGCTGGCCGTTCCGGTCAAAGGAATCGTGCTCGATGTGCTTGCGCCAAAATTGCTGTCTCCGGCATAGCTGGCGTCCACGTTATGCGTGCCCGCTCCCGGAATCGAGACGCCCGAGATCGCCGCAGTTGCCGTTTCGGTCACCTGCGCCAAGAGCACCGTCACCGTGTTGTCCCCCCAATTGGCCACAGCCAAGTCCGCCTTGCCGTCCCCGTTGAAGTCCCCCGCCGCTACGGCACTGGCATTGTTGCCCACCGTAATCGGACTTCCCGCCGCCGCCGCGAATGTGCCGTCGCCATTGCCCAAGAGCACGGTCAGCGTGCCGCTGCCATAATTGGCCACAGCCAAGTCCGCCTTACCGTCCCCGTTGAAGTCCCCCACCGCGACGGACGTGGCGCCGTTGCCCACAACAATCGGACTTCCCGCCGCCGTAAAGGTGCCGTCGCCATTGCCCAAGAGCACGGTCACCGTGTTGTCCCCGTTATTGGCCACAGCCAAGTCCGACTTGCTGTCGCCGTTGAAGTCCCCCACCACTACGGACCCGGGGCCGTTGCCCACAACAATCGGGCTTCCCGCCGCTGGAGTGAAGGTGCCGTCGCCATTGCCCAAGAGCACCGTCACTGTGTTGTCCACGTAATTGGCCACAGCCAAGTCCGCCTTACCGTCCCCGTTGAAGTCCCCCACCG
>Ga0182017_10002602_pt1 | contig 13638 bp, 11 predicted proteins | sample 712E3DmetaG_FD_120492 | JGI IMG/M metagenome (GOLD analysis project Ga0182017, IMG submission 120492) | Permafrost microbial communities from Stordalen Mire, Sweden - 712E3D metaG | ecosystem: Environmental > Terrestrial > Soil > Wetlands > Permafrost | place: Sweden: Stordalen | collected... | reverse complement strand
CTTCCGGGTCTTCGTCAGCCCCCATGTCTCGTTCTGTCTGGATGTTCGCGACTACGTGTTCCTCAACAACTACTGGGACACGCGCAACGAGGTGCACGTGGCTCTGGGCGCGGCGTTTGCCTGGGGAGGTGACGAGCGATGATCGCGCCGATACTTCCCTGGCTGTGGCTGGCGGCAGCCACGGCAACTGCAGCCCCGCCCGCAGCTGGGCCGGCTCCCGCCGCGGCGGCGAAACCGGCCGCGCCCGCTGCGGCTTCACCCGCGGAACCGAATCAGCCGGCCGAGGCGCCTGCGGACGCCGATGAGCGCATGGACCGCGGCTTGGAATTGTTGAATGCCAAGAAGCTAGCTCAAGCGGCGGTCGTGCTGCGCGACTTGTACGCGGCCCTGCCCGAGACCGATCTGCGACGGGACGCCGCCGCGTTTCGCCTGGCAGGCGCGCTCACCGAGTTGGGGTTGGTCCAGGCCGGCATCGAATACTACCTGGAGATCCTGGCTGGCCGTCGATCGCCCGACTTGCTGGGCAAGACCCTGGGCGAGCTCAAGCCGCTCTACGAGCGAGGCATGATCGAGGAATGGCGTTTTCTCGACGGCGTGGTCTACGGCAGTCAGTACGGTGACCTGGAACCCGAGGTGGCGGACTTCGTCGAGTACCTGCAGGCGCTGGGCGACTTGCGCTTGGGCTTCGGGAGCTGGGGACGGGCGCGGCTTGAGTCTCTGGCGGCCAGCGATCGCTTGTATGGGTGGCGCGCCCGCTACCTTCTGGCGGTGGATCGCGTGGCCCAGCGCAACGACGACGGCGCCGAGAAACTCCTGCGTCAGATCCTGGACAATGCCGCGGCCCCTACTGACGTGCGCAATCTCGCCAGCCTGGCGCTGGCCCGCTTGCTCTACGAGCGCAAGAACTACGAGGAAGCCTGGACCCTATACGCACAAGTTCGCCTGCCGCTGGTGGAACAGGACGTGGTGTTGCTGGAGTGGGCCTGGGACCGCATCGCCAGCGAGGACAACCAACGTTCGCTGGGCATGGTGGTTGGGCTGGGCGCGCCCATCTATCGGCGCCTGTTTGCCCCGGAGCGCGACCTGATTCGCGCCATGGCGTTGCGCCGCCTGTGTCAATACCGTGCGGCTCACCTCGCGGTGAGGGATTTTCGTGAGCACTATGGAGCACTGGTGCGTAAGGCGCGCGATCGAGAGGGTCTGCGCGACGATCCGCAGATCGAGCAATGGGCTGCCTGGGGCACGCGTCTGGCGCCCTGGGCTCGCATGCGCACGCGCCTGCGAACCGAGAAGGCCATGGCGGCGCAGGTAGGCGACGACCGCCTGGCTCAGCATCTGCAGGCCCTCTATGGCCAGCGCTTGGCCTACACCGAGGATACGCTGAAGCGGGGCCTGCGCGGCGCCATCGATTCCGTGGCTGACGAACTTCTGCGCGTGGACGAACAGATGAGCCTGATCGACTACGAGATCGGCGCGGGGCTGATGAAGCCCGGTGGCAACCGGGCCAGCCACTTGACCGCGCGATCGGGCGAGCTGCCCTACGGCTCGTCGCAGGTGTTCTATCGTTTCGACGGCGAGTATTGGTCTGACGAACTCGGCGATTTCTCGGTCATCTCCGACGACAGGTGCTTGCGATGACGGGCGGTCGCGTGGTCATTTCCGCGGCCCTGACCGGGCTGCTCTTGGGCTGCGCCTCGGCGCCGCCGCTCAGGCCTCCGCCGGCCGATCCCACCACCCAGTGGGTGCTGGCTGGTCGCAAGGTGGACTTCGCCATCACGCAAACCAAGGTCATGATCCAGAAGGCGCGCGGGGCCTCGTATCTTCCCGACCTGCACATGCGCCTGGCCGAACTGTACACCGAGCGGGCGCGCTACGCCTGGCTGGTCATGTACGAGAGGCGGCGGGCGCGCGGTGACGATTCGCGCGCGGTCGACGCTCCCGAGGCCCGGCTGCTCAAGAACCTGGCCATCGGCGTGTACAGCCGGCTGCTGCGAGAATTCCCCAGCTATGCGCGAGCCGACGAGGCCACCTTCCTCATGGCGCACGAGTATCGCGAGCTGGGCGAGTTCGACAATATGCGCGAGACCTACGAGAAGGTGATCGAGAACTACCCGAGGAGCCGCTATCGCTTCGATGCCTACCTGTCGCTGGGCGATCACGCCTTCGATGGTAACGATCTCAGCAAGGCCGAGCGCTATTACAACCTCATCTTGGCCGCACCCCAGAGCCATGTTCATGCCCTGGCTCGCTACAAACTGGGCTGGGTGCGCGTGAATCGCCAGGACTGCAAGGGGGCGGTTCGCCTTTTCGAACAGGTGCTGCGCGATCGGGGCAAGCAAAGCACGAATGAAGAAGCCTTGGTCTCCACCCAGAAGAGTCTGAACGTCGTACGTGAGGCCCTGGTGGATCTGGCCTACTGCTATCCCGATGTGTTTCCCGACAAGCCGGCGGTTCCCTATTTCCGCGGCCTGGCGGCCTCGTCGCTCGACTACCTGGCGGCCATGCGGCGGCTGGCCAATCGCTTCACCCTCAAGGAGATGAGCGTGCAAGCGGTGTCGGTGCTTCGCGAGGTCATGAACGCCTCGCCGGGCGATGACGACGCCATCGAGATGGCGCGCCGTCTGCACGACAGCATCGTGAAGGGGCGGGTTTTCGATCAACCCGCCGAGGACATCGGCCGCATGGTGCGCGTGCTCGACGCCCGGCTGGTCGACTACCGACTGACCCCAGACAAGCGCGACCAGTTGGTGAGCGAAATCGAGATCTACGCGCGCGATCTGGCCACACGCGCGCATGTGGCGGCCAAGGATTCCCAGGACAGGCAGACATTGGGCGGGGTGGCCAACGCCTATCGCGCCTACCTGGCCCGCTTCGACACCTCGGCCTCACACACCGAGATGCAACAGAACCTGGCCGAGACCCTGCTGGCTAGCCGCCGCTACTATGAGGCGGGACGGGCCTATGAAGACGTCGCGGTCAGTGCCGGCGACGTCAAGGATGCCACCGAGGCGCGGCTCAATGCCATCTCGGCCTATCAGAAGGCACTGGAGGATTCCAGTCTGGGACGCCTGGAGCGAGCCATGGCCTGGGCAGGCGTCCGCGCCCTGGGCCGCCAGGTCATTCGCGAAACGCCCGGTCACGAATCGGTAATGGGCATCAAGCTGTCCATCGCTCGCAGCGTCTATGAGGCGGGAGACTACGATCACGCGGCTCAGCTCTTCTTCGCCGTGGCGATGCAGTATCCGTCAACCACCGAGGGCACAGCCGCCGCGCACCTGACCCTGGATTCTCTCCGTCAGGCCGACGATCTCGAAGGCATCGCCACCATGGGCAGGCGGCTCATCGCCAACGCGCGTCTCGGCAATGAGGGGCTGAAGGCCGAGTTGCGCGACATCGTGAGCAAGGCGGCCCAGCGCCAGGTGGCCGAAGTGACTGTGACCGACACCGGCGATCGCGAAGAGCAGCTTCTGGGCATGGCCAAGCGGCACAAGGGCAGCGAGCTGGGCGAGCAGGCCTTCTACAATACCCTGCTGGTCGCACGGTCGAATGGGGAGATCGAGCGTTTCTACGAGCTGGGCGATCAATTCCTGGTCGACTATCCCCAGTCCCAACGCCGCGTCGATGTGCTTTCGGCGCTGGCCACGGTAGCCTCGGACAGTGCCGATCTGGGCAAGGCGGGCAAGTACATGGCCGCCGCCTTTGCCGCCAATCCGGGCGCCAAGGAAGCCAGCGATCGCCTCTACACCGCGGCCTCCATTCACGCCGTCATGGGCGAAGCGGTGGCGGCCAAGGAGATCGTCAAGTACGCCGAGCGCGGCAATGGCACGCGCGTGGACGAACTGCTCCTGCTGCTGGCGCGCTCAGGGAATCTGAGCGTGCTCGAGGAGGTGTTGGCATCGAACAGCCTGACCAGCACGGTGGCAACTTTCTTCCGCGGCTACCTCGCCTATCAGCGCGGCGATCATGAGGAGGCCGGACGCGTCCTGGCCCGGGTGGCATTCGACCCCGCCACCTCGGGGCCGGCCGCCGAGGCCGCCGCGCGGGCTCGCTTTCTCCTGGGCGAAATCACCTACGCACAGTTCCGCAACTTTGCGGCTAAACCTGACGACGTGGTGGGTACCGTCGACGGCAAAGTGGGTTTGCTCCAGACCGTGGACCGCGCGTTTGCTTCGGTGATCGGCTCGCGCGACGCCCGCTGGGCCATGGCCGGGATCTCGCGCGTGGCGGACGCGTATGCGAAGTATGCCTTGTTCTTGCGTGGTCTCGAACTGCCGACCGGGTTGGGGGCGGACGAGAGCAAGCAGCTCAAGAGCGTGATCGAGACGCAGGCTGCCGATGCCGAGGCGCGCGCCGCCGAGGCCCGCACCCTGTGCAGCAAGAAGGCCAAGGATGCCATGATCGTGACCGAGGCCGCGCGCAGCTGTCTGCTCGGCGAACCCATGCCCGACGTCATCACCATGTACCCGCAGACCAAGTCGAGCGCCGGCGGCAACCTGCCGGCCGCCGCACCCCTGCGCAAAGTGCTGCTCAAGAACCCCAAGGACGTGCCTTCGCTGCTAAAATTGGCCGAGCTGCACTTGGGCGCCGGGGATTTGGGCGTAGCCCTGTTGTTGCTGGAACGGGCCGAGACGTTCGCGCCCAAGCAAGCTGCGATCTACAACCTGCGTGGGGTGACCCTGCAGCGACTAGCCGAGCCGCAAGAGGCCGCCGACGCCTTCGAGAAGGCGGTTTCGCTCGATGGATCGGATCGCGGCGCGCGCTTAAACCTGGCCGCGCATTATGCTTTCTATGGTCATGTGGACAAGGCCAAGGCCGAGCTCGCCAAGGCGGGGGGATTGCCCGCCACCGTGGGAGGGCCGGCAGACCATCCCGAACTGGGACGGCTGCTCAAGTTCGCACCGGCGCCTGGGGCGAAACCCGCGAGCAAGGAGGGTGGAAAATGATCACGCTTCGCTGGTCGGTCGTGGTCTTGCTGCTGGCCGGGGCATGTGGCACCAGTGCACCCAGCCTGAGCCGGGCCGAACGGGATCGCCTGCCGCGAGATGCGCGCCAGGAGATCTTCGACGCGGAAAACGACGTGATCATCGCGCACAACCGCCAGGATGAGGCCGAGGAGCGCATTCGCGCCCTACGCGCGGCCATGGACCAACTTGACGAGCGCCAGGGTCGCAGCGAAAAGCGGCTTTCCTCGTCCCCCGGGGGCGCGTCACGGGTGTCAGCCTTGCGCAGGGTCACCCGCGCCGAACAGGACTACCTTGAGGCGCGCCTCGACGTGGCGGAATCCGACACGGATGTGGCTGAGCAGGAGGTTGTCACGGCCCGCGCGCGCCTTGACCTGGTCAAGCAACGGCAGCTCGTGCGCATTGGCAAGGTGCCCCAGGCTTCACTCAAGGATTTCGAGAAGGTTATCGAAAACCAGGAAGCCAAGGGGAAGCAAAGACGGGCCTCGTCCTTGGATTTGCGCAGCAAGGCGCAGGCGCGCCTCGACGGCTGGAAAGCCGCGCAGGAGGGCTACGCCGGCCAAACCGGCGACTTCGACAGCGGAGTCTGGATCGAGTGAAAGCAATTCTTGTTCACCTGGATCGCGCTGTGCGATCCTCTTTGCGCGCCGCTTGCAGCGGCGTATCTCATGGAGGAATCCGATGCTCGTGATTGTTGAGCTCCTGCTGGCCGGCGGCCTCTTCATGTTTGGGATCCTGGCGACCTCGCTGGTCGCGGTGGGGATCATCGTTCAGCGCGTTTACACCCTGTGGATAGGTTTTCGCCTGAACATCGAGGGCCTGCGCGACAAGGTACTGGGACATGTGGACGCGGGCGATTACGGCCAGGCGGCACAGCTTTGCGGCGGCAACCATCCCTTGCAGAAGATGATGCTGGCAGGGATCGAACGTGCCAACCGCAGCGAGAAAGAAATTCGTCGCAATGTGGAAACTTGTGCGGTCACGGAACTGGCCCGCTTTCGGCGCGGCACCGCAGCCCTGCCCCACATCTCCAACCTAGCCACCCTGCTCGGGCTGCTGGGCACCATTCACGGCCTCATCATTTCATTCTCGGGTATGCAGGCGGTGGACGCGGCAGCCCGCCAGGCGGCCCTATCGAAGGGCGTGGCCGTCGCCTTCTACAACACATTCTTCGGGCTGACGGTAGCCACCGTCACGGTGGTTGCCTACTTGCTGGTATCAGCGAAACAGAACCGCGAGATGACCCGCATGGAGCAGGCCACGGCGGCATTGGTGGATCGTCTGCTCACCAGCCCGGAGACTCGCGGGGTACCCGCCCGCGGCGGATCGGCAGGAGCAAGGTAGCAGTCATGTCCGGCGACGGCGACTCCGGCGAAGAAACGGCAGGCCCGAGCACGAATGTGTTCGGCGAGGCCCCGGTTCCGCTCGTGCAGCTCAATCTGACCGCGCTGATGGACATCCTGTCGAACCTGCTGTTCTTCCTGCTGGCTGCGTTCGGCGCGACCATCGTGATGGTCATCAACGGCACGGTTCCGGTGCAGTCCGCCGAGGACAGCGACGTGGCCGACATGAAACGCGCGGTGACCGTGAACGTGTCGGTCCAGAAGGATGGGTTCCGGGTGGCGGCGCTAGGCACCGCCTTTTCGCAGGAGGAGTTGGACGAGATGGCGCGCCAGATCCCCTTGCACGGGTCGACGCATGACTTCACCAAGCTGACCCGGGAGTTGCGGGGTATCAAGCAACGCTATCCCAAGTCAGACACTGTGATTTTGACCCCCGACGCGGGCGTGAAATATGAAGTCCTGGTTCGCACCATGGATGCGGCCCGTGAATACGAGGCCAAGCAAGGGAAGACCATACAGACTGTTGGACTGTTTCCGACCGTCGTCGTCTCAACGGTGGTAAGATGAGCTTCGGCAAGCGCAGCGTTTTCGGCGGTCAGGCCAGTGGCGGCGGTACGCCGATGGTTGCCCTGAACTTGACCGCGTTGATGGACATTCTGTCCAACTTGTTGTTCTTCCTGCTGGCGGCCTACGCTGCCCAAGCCACCGAGGTGGAAAACAAGTCCGAACTGCGCCTGCCCTCGTCGACCAGCCAGGTACGCCTGCAACTACAATTGACCATCTCGATCACCCAGTCAGCCATCCAGGTTGCCGATGCTCCGGTGGCTCGCGTGGCCCAGGGCCGCCTGGTTGATCCCGTGGACGAGGAGGGCAAGATCCCAGGGCTGTACGCCAAGCTGGTCAGCATCAAGGGGAACCGCGCCCAGGCCGGGCAGGAGCAGAGCTCCGAGGCCAGCGGGATTCTCCTACTGGCTGACAAAGACACGGATTCCGATGTGGTCAGCAAGGTGCTGAAGACAGCTGGGCACGCCGGATTCGTGAACGTCCGTTTCGGCGTCATCGCGCAGTAGTCAGCTGTCTCACCACAGAGAGCACAGAGGCCACAGAGCCGGATCGGAAAGGGGACGGGTTGGCTCGGCCCGGTCCGAACCCCTTCTCACTTCCGACCTCGGTGTTCTCTGTGCTCTCTGTGGTGCTAACTATCCCCCCTGCGCCAGAGTCGCGCGATTTCGGCGGCGATGTCGTCGCGGGTTCGCCCGTCGGTGTCGATCACCTCATGAGCCATGGCCTGATACAGAGGCGTGCGTCGCTGCAGGACTTCGCTGACTTCGTCGGTGAAACTCTTCCCGCCAGTGAGCGAAGGTCGATTGCTGTCGCCCCCGATACGCGCGACGATGGTGGCGGGCGTGGCCCGCAGCCAAAAGACACGTCCGTGCTCGCGCAAAGCCGCGATGTTGGGTTCGCGCTCGACCATCCCGCCGCCGCAGTCGAGGATCTGTCCATCCTGGGCGCCCACACGGCGACAGATCTGTTCTTCCAAATCGCGAAAATGATCCCACCCGCTTTCCGCGACCAGATCAGGAATGGGTTTGCCCGCCAGCCGCACGATTTCGGCGTCCAAGCTCACCACCGGCCGGGCCAGCATCCGACCCAACCGACGCGCGATCACGCTCTTGCCGGTTCCCCGGTATCCCACCAGCACGAGATTCATAGCCGCGCTTCCAACACCCGGCGCATGATCTCGGTCGGTGCGGGCTGGCCGGTCCAGCGCTCGAACTGCAACGCGGCCTGGCCCAGGAACATCTCGGTTCCTTCGATCACGTGGCACCCCGCCGCGGCGGCATCGCGCAGGAGCAGGGTCCGGCGCGGGTTGTACACGGCATCGAAAACCACCAGGTCGGAACGCAAACCATCGCGCGGCACCAGGCTGCGCTCGCTCTCGGGTTTCATGCCCACCGGCGTGCAGTGCAACAGGATCTCCGTCTTGGCCAGGCCGGCGGCCAGGGTCGAGTCGCTCAGCAAGTCGGACCCGACAGCACAGCCCGTGCGCTCGGCCACGTCGCGCGCCAGGTGAGCCAGCTCGTCCTCGATGGCGCCCAGGATGAGCAGCTCGGCCGGCTTGGCGACCATCCCAATCGTGATGGCCAGTGCCCGCGCAGCGCCCCCTGAACCCAGCACGAGCACCCGACGGCCCGCCGGATCCGCTCCCGCCTGGCGTAGCGCACTGAGAGCGCCCAGCCCGTCGACGTTGCTACCCCGCAGACGACCGTTGTCACTGACCACGGTGTTGATGCAGCCGATGGCCTGGGCCATGTCATCGACCTCGTCGACCAGGGCAAGGGCCGCCACCTTGTGCGGCATGGTGATGGAAAGGCCGCGGTAGTCCATGGCTCGGGCGCCCGCAAAAGCCTCGGCCAGCCGCGCCGGTTCTACATCGTGAGCGACGTACACCAGGGGCAAATTGAGGGCTTCGAACGCGGTGTTGTGCAAAGCGGGTCCGACCGAATGGCTTGCGGGAAACCCGAACAAAGCGCAAACCCTGAAGCTGGCATCGATGCGAGTCATGACAAATCTCGCCTCTTCATAACACGGCTGACGCCAGACCGTCGCGCGCGCCGAACCAGGAATTCGGTCTAGTTCACGACGATGTTGTTGATGACGGAGTTGTTGTCGTCGCAGGCGTTCTTGCCGGAATTGCAGAGAACCTGGCTCACCCCGCCGGCGCCCGTCTGGCCGGTCCCGCCCCCGCCCTTCGGTCCCATCACGACCTCGAGCACCACCAAGGTTCTGTTGTCGAAGCCGGTTCCCTCGGACCTCAGCACCACCATCTGGTTTCCATTCACGTCAGGGCCGTCGACCACGTACTTGCCCATCCGGCATTCTGCGGTGTCGTTGCGAACATAGACGGTGTAGCTACCCATGAAGGCATTGGGCGCGCCATGGGGGTTGTCGCCGGGTATCGGCTCAGTACGAGACACGCTGGTTGGATAGGACACTTTGTACAAGGGAACGCCGGCCGCGTCCCGCAGTATGGCGCCTCGGCCGACCGGCTGGCCTCTGGTATCGAGCGAGTTTGGGATCTCGTCCGCCAGGTAGGCCACATGCCCTGCGCCACCCAGCATGGCAGGAAAGTCGACCTGAGCCGGGCCATTCAAGATATCGCGCGCGCGTTCTAGCCCCGCCTCGGCCACGTACAGGGCCTGGTTGCGCAGGTTGGTGTTGGCGGCCATCTGGACATTGCCCCCAGTCAGGAACACGCCGGTTAGGCCGATCCCCAGCAGGCCGATCATGGTCAGCATTACGATGACGAGAACCGCGCCAGCCTGCCCGTCTCGGGCGGCAACTGAATTGCCTGCAGTCGAAACGTCCCGGCGAGCAGGTCGCAATGAATAGGGCATCAGGCAAACCTATATGATTGGGTATCGATAGGCGGGGCTACCAGCTAAAGGCCGCCTTGCCGCTTTGCCGCCACAGGCTACATTTCACCTCGAGGACTCTCATGGCCGAACGAGATCCAGTCTGCGGAATGATGGTTGATCCCGCGAAAGCGGCCGGGCAGCACGAACACAAGGGTACCCTCTACTATTTCTGCAATCCGTCTTGTCTGGCCCGCTTCAAGGCCGAGCCGGATAGATTCTTGACGCTAAGCTTGCGGCCCGTGGGCACGGCTGGGATGGGCCTGGTCAGATTGGGCGGACCGCGTCTGGCGGCCCAGCCATCGCAGGGAGCGCCAAGCACCGCCGCGACGCCGCGCTACCTGTGCCCGATGTGCGCAGGCGTGACCAGCGACCGCCCTGGCGCATGCCCAAAGTGCGGCATGGCCCTGGAGCCCGAGGTCGTGTCGCAGGAAGAGACGCCCAACCCCGAACTGGCAGACATGACCCGCCGTTTCTGGATCGCGCTTGGCTTGTCAGCACCGCTAGTCATCTACGGCATCGCTGAGATGGTGCTTGGACATGCGGCTTTACACGTCCTGTCGACGCGCGCGCTGGCGCTGATCCAGATGGCGCTGGCCGCGCCTGTGGTACTGGGAGCGGGCTGGCCGCTGCTGCTGCGGGCGTGGCGATCGATGGTTCGCCGCAGCCCGAACATGTTCACGCTCATCGGGCTGGGCACCGGAACGGCCTTCGGGTTCAGCGTGATCGCGGCCCTGTTTCCCGACGTGCTGCCGGTTGCATTCCGCAAGCATGGGTCCCCTGTCCCGCTCTATTTCGAGCCAGCGGCGGCCATCACCACCCTGGTTCTCTTGGGTCAAGTGTTGGAACTGCGAGCCCGCCAGGCCACCGGCAGCGCCATCCGCGCGCTTCTGCGCCTGGCCCCGAAAAATGCGCGCCTGATCGCTGCGGACGGCTCGGAACGCGACGTTCCCGTCGAGCAGGTGCAGGTGGGCAATCGGCTCAGGGTGCGGCCAGGCGAGCGGGTGCCGGTCGACGGCGTGGTCGTGGAAGGCACAAGCGCGCTCGATGAGTCCATGATCACCGGCGAATCCCTGCCTGTGGACAAGGCGGCCGGCAGCCAGGTCACGGGCGGCACTCAGAATGGCTCGGGCGGCTTTGTCATGCGCGCCGAGCGCGTGGGTGCCGGCACCCTGCTGGCTCAGATCGTGCGGCGGGTGGGCGAAGCCCAGCGCAGCCGCGCGCCCATTCAGCGGGTGGCCGACCGCGTGTCGGCGTGGTTCGTTCCGACGGTCGTGGTCGCGTCGCTGGTCACCTTCGTCGTGTGGGCGCTGGTCGGACCCGAACCTCGACTGGCCTATGCTCTGGTGAACGCGGTGGCTGTGCTCATCATTGCTTGCCCCTGCGCGCTGGGCCTGGCCACGCCCATGTCCGTGATGGTGGGCATGGGTCGCGGTGCAGCCGCGGGCGTGCTGGTGCGCGACGCCTCGACGCTAGAGACCCTGGCCCGCGTCGACACGTTGGTGCTCGACAAGACCGGAACCTTGACCGAAGGCAAGCCCAAACTGATTTCGGTGCGGGCCGAGGGCTTCGCTCCTGACATGGTGCTCGCTCTTGCCGCCGGCCTGGAGCGCGCGAGCGAGCACCCCCTGGCTGCGGCGATCGTGCGCGGCGCGGAGGCAAAAAGGCTGGCCTTGTCCTCACCGCAAGACTTCCGCTACCAACCAGGCCGCGGCGTCAGCGGTCAGGTGAACGGCCGTGCTGTTCTGGCAGGCAGCGAGGATTTCCTGCGCGAGATGGGCGTCGACGGGGCAGCGCTGGTGGCCTTGGCCGAGGAGCCACGCAGCCAAGGCCATGCAGTCGTCATGGTGGCGATCGACGGCAAGCCCGCTGGCGTGCTCGACCTGGCCGACACGGTCAAGCGTTTCGCGGTCGAGGCGCTCGCAGGACTGCGGGCCGAAGGGTTGCGCCTGGTCATGCTGACCGGCGACCAGCGCGCCTCGGGCCAGGCCATCGCCAAGGAACTGGGTATCGCCGAGGTGCTAGCCGAGGTCAGCCCGGGCGAAAAGGCCAACGCCATCAAACGGCTCCAGGCTCAAGGGCGAGTGGTGGCCATGGCTGGCGACGGTGTCAACGACGCGCCGGCGCTGGCGCAAGCCCAGGTCGGCATTGCCATGGGCAGCGGCACCGACGTGGCCATGGAAAGCGCCGGTATCACCCTGGTCAAGGGCGACCTGCGCGGGATCCTGCGCGCCCGGCGTCTCAGCCGCGCCACCCTGGGCAACATCCGACAGAACCTCTTTTTCGCCTTCCTCTACAACAGCATCGGCGTGCCTCTGGCTGCCGGCGTGCTCTACCCGGTGTTCGGCCTGCTGCTCTCGCCCATGATCGCGAGCGCTGCCATGAGCCTCTCCTCGGTCTCGGTCATCGGCAACGCGCTCCGGCTGCGCAAACTGGATTTGTAACAGCCCCCGGCCTTTCCGGGGGTTCCTGGTGCGGTCGGGGAGATTTGAACTCCCACAGCATTTCTACCACCAGAACCTGAATCTGGCGCGTCTACCAGTTCCGCCACGACCGCGAAGAGTGAGGAACTTAGTGGACGGGACGGCCCAGGTCAAGGTGTCGGCCTCCCCGTCGTCTTGTCGCGGGCTAGGGCTTTCCGCTCGGGCTTCCCTCGCCCCCGCGCGCCGCGCGCAAGCGAACGACCTCCTTCTCAAGCGTGCGCAGGGCGACCTGCCGCTTTTCGACCTCGCGAGAGGCATCCGCGGCTTGCCGGGTCGCAGCCGCCAGATTCCGTCTCAGATCATCGCGTTCCATGCTGATCAGCTCGCGTGCGGCCGCGTCGTCGCCGATCTGGCGCAAGAAGCGTTCGACGTCCTTGCGCAAAGCCGCGACCGTGCGCTCCAGTCGATCGGCGCGGTCCCGCAGGGTCATGGCTCCCTCGCGTGCGCCATCGCGCTCGCGACTCAAGTCTGCCGAGCGCGCTTCGAGCCGGGCCACCTCGCTTTGCCAAGCAGCCAATTCACCTGCCGAGACACCGGCCGCGCCCGCATCGGCGGACGCGCCCGCATCGGTGGGGACCAGAAGGCTCTCGCTCAGGTTCCACGGACGCTCCGCACAGTCAGTGCACAAAGCAACGAAGTGGCTGGACGCGCCTGACAACCTAGCCAAGGACTCGTTGACCGCCAGATCCTCCGTGCCTGGCACATGGAACGACACGCCACCAAACTGCGTCTCCTCGACAATGTCCACGGTCGCGAAATAGCTGAGCAAAAGGTCGGCGCAGGCAGTGCGCATGCCCGCGCCTGCCTGCGCACGGTTCCGAAAAACCACGGTGGGCAGACGCAACACACAGAAACCATCTGGGCACAACGCGCGCCGGATCTCGGCCAGCCAGACGCCGCGCGCTTCGTCCGACCCACCCGCGGGCAGGCCGCACAACACGATGTCCACGCCGGCGTCGGGCACCAGCAGTGAGGGCCTCTCCGGCACGAACGAAATCACATCTGCTGCGCCGGCGCGTCGCAGGCACTCGGCACCCGGTCCGCCCACCCGGGTTGTGACGTCGAGCACCTTCTTGCCCGACACCATCGGCTCGACCAGCAAGTAGACAGGTACCGGCAGGGACTCAACGGCCGGCGTGGGCGGATGTCCATCTGGACTGTCACCGGCTGGAGAAACAGGGGAAGGGCCCGTGGCGGTCATGTGTGCCTATCTTCCAGTTTCGCTTCCTAGCTCGAATAACACAAGACAGGACGCATGCGCGCCAAGCCAGCGTCGAAAATTCGTGCGATAGTGAGCAGATATGCGAAAGACGCTCGGCCGAATCCTGCCGTGGGCCGTCACCCTCGTGCTCCTCTTCTATGTCTTCCGCATGATCTCGTTCAGGGATATGGGCAAGGCGCTCGTCCAGGCCCCGTACTGGACCGTCCCTGCATT
>Ga0182017_10002601_pt1 | contig 13641 bp, 13 predicted proteins | sample 712E3DmetaG_FD_120492 | JGI IMG/M metagenome (GOLD analysis project Ga0182017, IMG submission 120492) | Permafrost microbial communities from Stordalen Mire, Sweden - 712E3D metaG | ecosystem: Environmental > Terrestrial > Soil > Wetlands > Permafrost | place: Sweden: Stordalen | collected... | reverse complement strand
GCTCTCCCTCATCCGCGAAGCGAAAACAAAAAAACAGCCGCTCTCCGTGGGCCTTCTGGGAAATGCTGCTGACATCATTCCAAGGATCGCTGCTGGAAAATTCCTTCCCGACATTGTCACCGACCAAACATCTGCGCACGATACGTTGAACGGATATGTTCCGGCAGGTCTTTCATACAAAAAAGCATTAGACCTACGAAAGAAAAATCCCAAGAAATACGTAAGGCTCGCGCAAGCATCAATTGCAGAGCATGTTCAGGCGATGCTGAAGCTTCTGAAGAAAGGCGCCGTTGTGTTTGATTACGGAAATAATATTCGAGGCGAAGGGTTGGCTAACGGCGTGAAGAAGGCGTTTGACATCCCGGGGTTTGTACCGGAGTATATTCGTCCTTTGTTTTGCGACGGCAAGGGCCCGTTCAGGTGGGCGGCGTTGTCGGGCAATCCTGAGGACATCTACCGAACCGACCGCGCGGTGATGGAAACGTTTCCCCACAACACACCGCTTTGCAACTGGATAGAAAAAGCTCAGAAGCGAATTTCGTTTCAGGGATTGCCGGCGCGAATTTGCTGGCTTGGCTATGGTGAGCGAGCTGTGATGGGAAAAATTTTCAACGACCTCGTAGCACGCGGAGAAATCAGTGCACCGATTGTTATCGGACGCGATCATCTGGACTGCGGGTCGGTCGCTTCGCCAAATCGCGAAACTGAAAAAATGAAAGACGGCAGCGATGCGATTGCCGATTGGCCGATTCTTAATGCCCTCTTAAATGCAGTCGGCGGCGCAAGCTGGGTCAGTGTGCATCATGGCGGCGGAGTTGGCATCGGAAATTCGATCCATGCCGGAATGGTCGTCGTTGCCGACGGAACCAAAGAGGCTGAAGCGCGATTGCAGCGAGTGCTGACGTACGACCCGGGAATGGGGATTATCCGCCATGCAGATGCGGGATACGATCGTGCAATAGAGAATGCAAAGAAATGGAACGTAAAAATCCCAATGATCTCAGCGCAGAATCTAAAAAAATGACGATCGGGTTATGCGAGACGTGTTGCTTTCATACACTCATCACCAACAAACAAAAAGGCACATTTCATTTGTGTGAGAAAAGTAAAACGGACTCTTCGTTTAGTAAATATCCGCGTCTGCCGGTCTTGAATTGCAGAGGATATCAATCCACGAAGGGGCACGAAGAAAAGAACTAGTGATTCACTTACATCGGGGGGAGTATGACTGAACTACTGTATAAGACAGAAGTTTTTGAAATTATTGGAGCAGCTATTGAAGTTCATAAAGAGTTGGGACACGGTTTTCTCGAAGCAGTGTACCAGGAAGCAATCCAAATTGAAATGGCGCGAAGGGAAATCCCCTTCGATTCTCAGAAAAGCCTTCGTATTCGCTACAAGGATCAAATACTGAAAAAGGAGTATCTCGCAGACCTTATTTGCTATGGGAAGATAATTACAGAGATCAAAGCATTGGACGAACTTTCGGGCAAAGAAGAGGCTCAGATTCTAAATTATCTTAAAGCAACGGGCTTAAGAGTTGGCCTACTTGTTAATTTTGGAAGTGTTAGAAAATTGGAATGGAAACGATTCATAAAATAATCCACGAAGAACACGAAGACACACTAAGTTTTTTCTTCGTGAACCTTCGTGTTCTTCGTGGAAATCAAACATGAACCTTCTTATTAAAAATATTGGTCAGCTTGTAACTGTCGCGTCGAACGGGAAACCGTTCAAGGCCGGAAAAGAAATGCGCGAGCTGAACGTTATTGAAAATGCGGCTGTGCTCATCGAAAACGGAATTATTCAGCGCATCGGACCAACGAATGAGTTATCAGCTTCGTCCGACATCGACGTCCTCGATGCAGCCAATCGTGTCGTCCTACCGGGATTTGTCGATTCGCACACGCACACGGTATTTGCCGGAAGCCGTGAAAACGAATTCGTCATGCGCGCGGAAGGAAAATCATACACGGAAATTGCAAACGCCGGGGGTGGAATCCTTTCCACGATGAACGCAACGCGCGCCGCGACAAAAAAAGAACTCCTTCGGTCCGCAGGACGCCGACTGAATGAGATGATGAAGCTCGGAACGACAACGGTCGAAATGAAAAGCGGCTATGGCTTAAGCGCTGACGCCGAAACAAAGATCCTTGACGTCATGCACGACCTTCGCAGAGATCATTACATGACGGTGGTTCCAACTTTTCTTGGCGCGCATGCCTTCCCCCCGGAGTTCGCCGAGGATAGAAACGGCTACGTTGAACTCATTATGAATAAAATGCTCCCTTACATCGGCGAACGGCAGCTTGCGATCTTCTGCGATGTCTTCTGCGACGAGGGGTATTTCGACCTTCATCAGACGGAACAAATCCTGCTTGAAGCAAAGAGGTTTGGACTCATCCCGAAAGTCCACGCCGACCAACTTTGTGCAATTGGCGGAACAGAGCTCGGAATCCAACTCAACGCGGTTTCAGTTGATCATCTCGAGCACCTCACTGCAAAAGGCCTCGAGGCCCTGAAACAGTCATCGACAATAGCGACGGTTCTTCCCGGAGCGTCGTTTTTCTTGAACCATCCGTACGCCCCGGCTCGCTCTATTATAGACGCAAATATCCCGCTGGCAATCGCAACAGACTTCAATCCCGGCTCATCAATGTCATTTTCAATGCCGATGATGATGACGATCGCATGCACACAGATGAAGATGACGCCGGAAGAAGCAATTGTCGCCTGCACATTGAACGGCGCGGCAGCCCTTGGACTTTCTCACGAGACGGGAAGTATCGAGGTTGGCAAACAGGCAGATATCGTATTGTATGATGTTCCAAATTTCAACTACATTCCGTATCATTATGGTGTTAATCTCGTCTGGAAAATAATTAAGAACGGGACTGTCCTTGAGTTCTAATCGTAAAAGAAAATCTCCTCCGCTGGTCGCAGGCATCGATCTTGCGGGGAGTCCGAAGCGAAACACTGGAGTCTGCCTTTTAAAGGGGCGACGAATTATTTTTTGGAAGACATTATTTTCCAACGAAGAGATTCTGGAATTTATCGACCGGACAAAGCCTCACCTTATCGCGATCGACGCACCGTTAAACCTCCCACCGGGAAGAAAAACGCTCGACGACCGGAACGGCGAACATTTTCGGCCGTGCGACCGGGAGCTCTTGAAGCGCGGTATCCGTTTTTTTCCCATCACCCTTGGACCGATGCGAATGCTCACCGAACGAGGCATAGCCTTGAAGAAGAAATTTACGCGCAAAGGGTATGACGTCATTGAAATGTATCCGGGTGCCGCCCAGGATGTTTGGAAGACCGGCCGCAAACAAGACGGTCTTCACAAACTACGGAGGGGGCTGGAAAAGCTCGGAGTCAAAGGGCTTGACAAAAAGATGAACGGTGACGAACTTGATGCAGTAACAGGGGCGTTAGTTGGATTCTGGTATATGAAAGGGAAAGCGGAAGTTTTGGGGAATTTCAAGAAAGGGGCGATTGTCATTCCGCTCCCTGTTTCATGAACTCTGTATTCTGCCTCCTGCCTCCTGTTTCCAATATGGAATTCAGGAAGCAGGAGGCGGGAGACAGAACGTAAAATATTACTATAAATAATTGTCATGAAAAAAATTGTTGAATGCGTTCCGAATTTCAGTGAAGGACGAAACGCAAGCACCATCAAAGCGATCGCCGAGAGCATCCACAGCATCGATAATGTTAAACTGCTGAATGTTGAACCGGATAAGGACTACAACCGCGTTGTCGTGACATTTGTCGGCGATCCGGACAGCGTTGCCGAGGCAGCCTTCCAATCGACGAAAACGGCTTCACAGCTTATCGACATGGAGCGCCACAAAGGCGAGCACCCTCGAATAGGTGCAACGGACGTCGTTCCGTTTATTCCTGTCTCCGGAACAACGATGGAAGAGTGTGTCGGACTCGCGAAAGCGTTCGGCATGCGCGTCGCCTCCGAACTTCATATCCCTGTGTATCTCTACGAAGCAGCTGCAACGTCGCCCGACAGAAAGAATCTTGCGGACGTTCGTAAAGGAGAATACGAGGGCCTTGCCGAAAAACTTCTCGATCCAAAATGGAAGCCGGATTTCGGAACTGCGGCGTTCAACGAGAAATCCGGTGCAACGGTAACGGGCGCTCGCAAGTTTCTCATCGCATATAATGTGAACCTCAACACAGCTGATGCCTCTGTGGCACAGGAAATTGCGCAACGGATACGGGAAAGCGGCCGGGTGAAAAAAGATGCCTCGGGAAACACCGTGAAAAACGAAAAAGGCGAAATTGTTAAGATCCCCGGATCATTAAAGGCTGTGAAAGCGATGGGAGTGGTCGTGGAGCGGCTCAACATCGCTCAGGTCTCCATCAATCTAGTGGATTATGAAACAACTCCGCCGCATATTGCGTTTGAAGAGGTGAAGAGCCTTGCCCACTCGCTCGGCGTTGAAGCGACCGGAAGCGAGATTGTCGGCTTGACGCCGTTACAAGCATTGCTGATGGCTGGAAAATTCTACGATTCCCGCGAATCATCGGAAGAACGACTGATCTCACTCGCAATTGACCGACTAGGGTTGAGCCAATTGGATCAGTTCGATCCGCAGAAGAAGATTATAGAGTACCAATTGTGAGGGGATCATCACGCAAAGACGCGAAGGCGCAAAGAAAAAGAACTGAAGTATCGCTCACGCAAAAATGCTAAGATACAAAGGGGGGAAGTTGAATGAACGAAAATGAAATTGCTACGAAAATTGTAGATGCTGCTTTCAAGATTCATAAAACGGTCGGACCCGGACTGCTCGAATCTGTTTACGAAACCCTCATGGCGCATGAGTTGACCAAACGAGAACTTCACATTGACCGTCAACAAATGATTCCTCTTGTTTATGAGCAAATTCGATTTGAAGAAGGATTTCGAGCAAATCTCATAGTTGAAAACAAAGTGATTGTGGAATTGAAGTCCATCGAAACAATTGCACCTGTTCACAAGAAGCAATTATTGACCTACCTGCGATTGGCCGATAAACGACTTGGACTTCTTATCAATTTTGGTGACGTTTTAATCAAGAACGGCATCACAAGAGTAGTAAACAATTTAGTAGAATAAGACCAACTTTTTGCGTTTTAGCGCCTTTGCGTGAGATCTTAAACCGCCGTTTTCCAATTATGCTGACAACAAAAACTGTTATTGAATTTATCAATGACGTTGCCTCCAACAGTCCGGCCCCCGGCGGAGGGAGCGTTGCTGCGCTCGCCGGGGCACTTGGCGCCGCTCTCACTGCGATGGTGAGCAACCTTACGATCGGCAAAAAGAAATATCTGAGTGTGCGGGGGGAAATGGAAAGTGTGCTGAAACAATCGGAAGCTCTCTGCGCGTCGTTTGCAAAATTAATCGACGATGATGCAGAAGCGTTCAACACCGTCATGAGCGCATTCAACCTGCCGAAAGATACCGAGGAAGAAAAAACAAAACGAGCGGAAGCAATCCAGCAGGCTACAAAACATGCAACGGAAGTCCCTTTGCGTGTCATGCAATTATGTGAACGGGCGTTGGCCCTTACACAGGCCGCCGCAGAAAAGGGAAATGTCAATTCAATTTCGGACGCCGGCGTTGCAGCGTTAATGCTTCATGCCGCATGCCTTGGCGCAAAGCTCAATGTTCAAATCAACCTTGGATCGCTTACAGATTCTCCCTTTGTTCAAGAAACAACGTCCCGCACAGAGACCCTCAGCAAACGCGTAGAAGCGATGAGCTGCGACATTCTCAAACGCGTGAACGAATCGCTTTCACCCGCACACTTATGAAAGGACGGGCTTAGTGGAAACTGCTTGGAAATTGCTCAGCGACGCTCCAGACGCGGTTTTCTTTTCGCGCAACGACGAATCCGACCCTCGCATGGGAGACATCGTCCGCCGTCAAAAAGAGAATCTCTCGCCTGATATTCGAATAGGTATTGTGGGGGTTCCTGAGGATGAGGGGGTAAAAAGAAACCGCGGCCGGGTCGGCGCGAAAGAAGCCCCGAACGAAATCCGCAAAGCGTTGTACAAGTTCACTCCATTCGCTATTTCGAAGAACAAGCAGATATCGGAACTTTCGATATTCGATTTCGGCAACGTGAAAACCGGTGCCTCGCTGGAAGAAACTCATCAGCGAGTTCAAACTGTTGTCGAGACCATCGTCGCGAACAACATCCTTCCAATCGTCCTCGGTGGAGGACATGATACCACCTATCCTTCGTTCCTCGCTTTTTCCAAAAAAGCCGCGAGCACCGGCGCCATTAACATCGACACGCATTTGAACTTTCGCAAATCGGATCCCCATCGAAATAACGGGACCGCCTTCCGTCAGATCCTCGATCTCACACACAGTCCTCTTACGCCGATGAACTTTGTCGAGGTCAGCGCGCAGTCGTTTGCCAACTCAAAAGAACATTACGAAGAGCTGAACGACCGGGGAGCAACCGTTTTCACACTTGGAGATGTACGGAAAGAGCGGATAGAAAAAATTCTCGACATTGCGTACGAGATTGCTTCGAATTCCTCCGAGCGAATGTACGTCAGCTTCGATCTTGACTCTGTCCAGAGCAGTGACGCACCCGGCGTCAGTGCTTCATATCCGACCGGGCTGACCGCCGAAGAATTATTGAAGGCAGCTCATTTCGCCGGCCTTCGCCAAAAGATAAAAGCGATCGACGTCGTCGAGGTCAATCCGAAATTCGACGTCGACGGAAAGACGAGCAAGCTGGCCGCGCTCGTTGTTATGTATTTTCTTGCGGGAGTGGCGAACAGGTAAGCTGGATGGGAGTCTGGGGGCTGGAGTCCGGAGTCGGCGGAGCAAGTTTTGCGTAGTGGTTGTCGGACTCCTTAACTGGAAGAACGTGATTTATCGAAATCTTTGGCAGGGTAAATCAAGGAGGTGTCCGACAGCTGCCCAAACGGCAACAACACCGGAAAAAGCTCAAGTTGCCGTTGTAATTTACCTTTCATTATTTCCGACCTATTTTCCCTTCCTCGCAAATTTTCATCCTATTCAAAAATTTTACTTGACAAATACATGGAGAAAACGTAATTTTGCCCCATCGCTTTGGGGGGACCCCGAAGATTTGCCAACCCCAAATGCAACCACAGTGGTGGAAAAAACCAGAGGTGTGAAATGGTTTTTGCGGTTGCGTCAGCACATTGCCAATCAATCATTAAATACCAATTTCTTATCGCGAAGCGGTTTTTGCAGATTTATAACTTCGTGAGCAGAATCCTCTCGCCTTTTTCCCAAGAACATTATTGCAAACTATTCATAACTCTGAACGTGAAGCTATACGCAATCGAAGAAATGAAAAAGAAAACTTAATAACTAAGCCACTAGACAGAACTTCAATTGAAGAAGCGGAGTTTGCCGAAAATCCGATAAAGAGTAGGCCTGAGGAGATAAGATCTATGAAAATAATTTATACTGCTCTTGCGTTGTTCACCGCATTTGCATCGGTAGCTTATGCCGCTACAGAAGACACGACAATACTAAAAGTTAAATCAGTAAAATCTTATGAAAATGGAACCAATGAAATAAGCCCGAACCAGAGAATCGTCGTTGCCGTCAATCATCTTGACTCTTTAAAAGGTAAGCCCATCGTACTGTTCATCGATGGGATGCAGCTGATAGATTGCATGCCTCTTTCGACAAACATGGCGAAACAAGAATTGGTTTTTCTTTTACGACGTACCGACAGCACAGAAAATGTTTGGAAAATACTTCTCGGTAGACCCACACTTTCCAAGTCGGTGATTGTGAGCATAGGAATAAAAAATTCTTCTCCAATTCCTTCCGATCCCGCTGAAGGAAGAATCGTGCTTGACATTCTTAAGTCTTATTTGTTTTGGGTGTTCGTAGCATTTTTCCTCGGCTTTCTTGTTGTTATTATCTTCCTGATAACAAAAACAAGTCTGCTGCGTGATGATGGTCCGGAGTTAAACGTAAACGGCGTAATTAAAAAAAGGATGTTCAGTCTTGCGAGAACGCAAATGTTGCTGTGGACAATATTAGTTGTCGGTTCATTTGTCTTAATCTGGTCCGTTACGGGAGAAATGAATACTATTCCAGGTTCTATCCTCATCCTTATGGGAATTAGCATTGCAACAGCCTTGTGCGCCAGATCGATCGGTGATCCACAGCCAAATGATGCACCCACAACGGGCAATTTCATGAAAGACATCATGACCGGCAGCAGCGATAATGAATTACACAGGCTTCAAATTGTAATCTGGACAATAGTCCTTGCAATCATTTTCATAAATTCAGTTTATGAAAATCTTGCCATGCCTGATTTTAATGGAACGTTGCTGACACTCATGGGAATTAGTTCCGGCACCTACATAGGGTTTAAGTTGAAGGAATGATTGATCTTCTTCTTCACGTCAATGCGGAGTTCGCCGAAAATCCGATGAAGAGTAGGCAATGAAAAGGAGAAAAAAATGGCAACAACTCTCAATACCAGTTACAACGTTAAGGATGCAAACGTCTCTTTAACTATTATCATTGGTGATGGTCAGTTCGGCAGCTCAGCAGTGTTGCTGGACAGTGAAAAGAAAACCAACGGTCACAACATAACCAACTACCCGCTAGGGTCGGGTTCTTCGTTAGACGGCAAAACGCTCAGAATTGTTACTATCGTCTCTGATACGAATCCTTCAACCACTAACATGGATGTGACGTACCAATTTAAAGGAGGAGTCGCGGATCAAAATTTCTCACTCTCGGATGCGGTAGCTTCTCAAGGCGATGCGCTAACATTCGATGCATCTTTTGTTTTTCACAAAGTATAGATAAGGAAGAAAACCATGAATAACGAAAGAAACAAATTACTCGGCCTTCTTTTAGCGATCTTGCTTGCTGGAATTTCTGAAAACACTGTTGGACAAAGCGCAGGTCGCGCCTCAAATGGAGTTGGGGACACCCTCGATGCTTTCCGCACGCCAACTTCACCTGCCTTTGTATTGTTCGGTATTGAACCAACTTCCGTTGAAAGGCCTACCACACCCCGAGCGGTTGCCGTTAGTCTTCTGTCATCTGGGTTAGCCAATGGCGTTATCCCAAATAATTACGCGATAGAGTTTTCGCCGTATTGGCTTACGTCCCACCCCGATTTAACGTATGATAAATATGTAAACGCGACTGCAGACGAGCAATTGATACAGAGTCTATCGATCTCTTTTGCAACTTCAAAATCTCAATCAGCGCCGGATAGCGGAACGGATATGGGTGCCGGCTTGAGATTTCAGGTAAGTCCTCCGGGAAAGTCTTCAAAACTACCAAAACTTGAACAGGATTTGGAAAACGTATCAAATGCGATGCTAGACCATCTTGGTGATAAAAAGGCGCTCGACTCTCTTGAGTCTAAGAGGAAGGACTTGACCCTTCAAATGCAGAATGAACAAAAAAACCGGGGAGTGGTTTTAGAATTTGCGGCTGCTTTGGCGGGGCATTTTCCACAGAATGACCTCAACAACGGAAGAATAACTCACACCGGATTGTGGCTAACCTTATCCTATAAACCTGAGGGAACTATGCTGGAGTTTCTTGGCGTTGGGCGATTATTATGGAACAATGGAGTCGGAGGGGATGGAAATTATCTTGATGCTGGAGCACGAGTACTTTATGAGAATGACCCAATTCTTGTTTCCGGCGAATTTGTCGAAAGAACGGTTTACAATACGACAATTGCACAACAGTCATCGAACACTACTATTGGAGTCATTACGTTCTCGAGCACTTACAGGGCATCACTACTCATCGACTATAAAATAGATAATAACACTTCCCTTGAATATTCTTTTGGACATAACTTTACCCAGGTGACTGGCATTAACAATTTGATATCACAACTGGGGATCAAATTTGGATTTGGAGGTTAAGTCTTTTAAGGAAAGGTTGGGGATTCCATGTTTCCTAAAAGAATGCTAACAGCATATAAATGTATGAATACATTCTTTAGTCGAACATCGACATACTTAAAATAAATTCTGTGTTTAAAAAGTGTGGCTCGCGCAAAGAGGCAAAATAATTTATAACAGTATCTCCGCGACTTTGCGACTTCGCGAGAAACAATTTTTCAGATGTTTCGAAAAATAGAATGGCAAATTAATACACAACAACTATGCACTACAATCACGGGAGGACTTTATGAAAACCAAACTTTCTTCGCCTACACCGCGTTTCGGCTGGGTGCCGGATATTCCGGATCAACGCGATCATCTCTATGGTGCGCCGCTCGAATGGCTGGCGAAACTGCCGCCGAAGGCCGACCTTCGCGCAAAATGCCCGCCGGTCTACGACCAGGGACAGCTCGGAAGCTGCACGGCGAACGCCATCGCCGCCGCGGTCGAGTTCGACCAGATGAAAGAGAAAATGAAATACTTCATGCCATCACGATTATTCATCTATTACAACGAGCGCGCGATGGAAGGAACGGTCAACTCCGACAGTGGCGCGGCTATCCGCGACGGGATCAAGAGCGTCGGAAAACAGGGGGACTGTCCTGAATCGCTCTGGCCGTACGACATCGCCAACTTTGAGGACAAGCCTCCCGCATCGTGCTACAACAACGCGGTGATGCACAAAGCGGTCCTCTACCAGCGCGTTTCGCAAATCGCGAACCAGATGAAGGGATGCCTTGCTTCCGGTTATCCGTTCGTCTTTGGTTTTTCGGTTTACGCGAGCTTCATGAGCACGGCTGTGGCAAAAACGGGTCATGCTTCGATGCCGAAGCCGAACGAACAGCTCGAAGGGGGACATGCCGTTCTCGCCGTCGGCTACGACGACGTTAACCAATGGTTCATCGTTCGCAATTCGTGGGGAACAGGCTGGGGCATGAAGGGATACTTTACACTTCCCTATTCATACCTGCTTGACCAGAATCTCTCTGACGATTTCTGGACGATCAGAGTCGTGAAGTAAACGGCGTCTGCACGAGTACGGAGGAATGATAAGAGAAAAGAGATAAGAAAATAACAGACTAAACCCTGCCGGCAGGGAACCGCTTGGCGGGGTTTTGTAAATCTGTTTCCAAATAGCTTTTCCTCAGGTTATGCGAGAATTTGAGAATAGGGAAGAAGTGGAATACACGGTAGCCTAATGTAAGCCTCTTGGATAAATGACGAACGTTTCATACCTTCCTCTTTATTAGATCCTCACGCCTCCCGTACAGAAATTTCGAATATCATCTATGAAATTTCATCTCTATGCAAGGAAAGTCCCGGCGCGAATTTTGCCGCAACTCTTCTTTGCTCTCCTCCTCGGCGCATATGAGTCATCCGCGCAGCCGTCATTGCCACTCAGTCCTTACCAAGGAAGTTGGGCATTCACGTTCGTGGGGGGATTGAACGGGAGCGGCACAATGGAGGTGTCCACGGAAGGGAAAATCTCCGTTCACGTCAGCCTGGGGAAGTACGAGCGTTTCTTCTCGAACCCGATCACGTTGAATATTTCGGACAACGGTGCACTGCGCGGCGATATTTATTTGTGGCGTTTCGGTGTCGGCAATGTCGAGGGGAGTTTTTCACCATCGGGGGATGTTTTTGGACGAGTGACGACGCCGTTGTTTAGCGTCGGGTCTGTCTCCGGCCATTTCTCGCAAACATCGGGCGCCGGGACATATGAGTCCGTCGCGGGAAACGGAACATGGAGCGCTCAGAAAAAATGATTGATGAGCCAACCATAGCCCCAGGCTTCAGCCTGGGGCATATTCAAAACATAAATGTCACCGTTATGCCCGTTGGATTGAATCCCATCGAAGGGTTGGCCGGGGGTTGAAGCGACGAGGTCTGAGTCTGGCCTGAATAGGCATTTCGATAATATTTGCCCACCGTAGAGCCGACCGCGTACGACATCAGTGCGCCTGCTAGCGCGTCGGAGAACCAGTGCATTCCGCCGCGGTTGTTTGCCGAGACGCCGAACATTGTGTACCCGACAAGTCCAAATCCGACGACTTTTAACCATGTCTTGTCAGGATAATAACTTGTCAACGCCGAAACAACCGCCATCGTCGCCGCGGTGTGGCCGGAGGGCCATCCCCAGAATACTCCACCGCGCAGAAAACCGAACCGGAATGTTCTGCTCAAGCTGTCCATGTCAGAGACGTGCCTCCAATCAGGGTTCGGCCTCCCCGTCACCGCCTTCAGAGCGGAGTTGTAGAGGAACTCGATGAGGCTCGCCTGCAATACCGCAAACGAAGCACCCAAAACCTCCCTGTCATTCCTTAACTTTGCATACGCGAAGAGCGAACCGCCGGCGATAAACGGGAAATACTCCCCCGTGAAAACCACGGGACGTGCCCACGATCCGTATTCAGCATGCTGGTTGAAATAGTGTTCCACATCGTAGTCGACTCCCTGGTCCACAATGATCGCCGTTGCAGCGACAGCTGTCAGATGAAAGTAGATATTATTTCCTCGGAAGCTGTCGATAACGTTGTTGCCGAAACTTCCGAAAAGTTTAAGGTCGGCGTTGCGGTTCTCTCCGGCGACCGCTGGCAGGGACGGAAGCGCGTAGTTTGGTGCCTCAGGGGAAAGTGTTTGTGCAACTATGCTTGCCTGAGAAAGGCTGATTACTACAATGGCTGCAAATGCAAAGAGCAAGCGCATTTTTCTAGTCATGACCGAACCCTTCATCATTTCATTAATTGTAAGAAATCTTGATTTGAAATGCGCGCGTATTCCGGCAGTTTAAACTCTCTTCTCCTTCTTGCACTTCCATCGTTAAAACCGTATCTTATTGAAGAAAAATTGCCCGCGACATAGTCGAAGGGCATTTTCGTTTAAACGGAAGGTTGAAAGTGAAAAGTTAAAAGTGTAAAGTGAAAATCTGATAGGATAATCTCGGTTTTAATGTATGCGATATTTTCCTAAAGAAGAAGGTTTCCAACTTTTAACTTTACACTTTTCACTCTCCGCGCTCCATTGAATCTCGAATTAATGAACCAGCTTAGAAACTTCTGCATCATCGCGCATATCGACCATGGCAAATCCACGCTTGCGGATCGCTTGCTGGAGCTGACCGGCACGATCACACAGCGCGATCTTGTCGTCAACCAGGTGCTCGACGACATGGACCTGGAGCAGGAACGAGGGATCACGATCAAGCTGCACGCCATCCAGATGCAGTACACGGCGAAGGACGGACAACACTACACACTCAATTTGATCGACACACCCGGGCACGTAGATTTCACGTACGAAGTTTCCCGGTCGCTTGCCGCATGTGAGGGGGCGATTCTTGTTGTAGACGCATCGCAGGGAGTCGAAGCACAAACCATCAGCAACCTGTATCTTGCAATCGATGCAGGACTGGAGATCATTCCTGTCATCAACAAAATTGACCTGCCTTCCGCACAAACGATGATCGAGACGGTGAAGCACGAAATTGTCAGCCTCATCGGATGCAAAGAAGAAGAAATTCTGTTGGCGAGCGCGAAAACAAAGCTCGGTATCGAAGAAATACTTGAAGCGGTGGTGAAGCGCATCCGTCCTCCGAAAGCAGAGGCATCGCAGCCGCTGCGCGCACTCATTTTTGATTCTCTCTTCGATTCGTACCGCGGTTCCATCGCCTATATCCGTGTTATCGAAGGAACGCTGAAAGAGAAAGAT
>Ga0182017_10002599_pt1 | contig 13647 bp, 11 predicted proteins | sample 712E3DmetaG_FD_120492 | JGI IMG/M metagenome (GOLD analysis project Ga0182017, IMG submission 120492) | Permafrost microbial communities from Stordalen Mire, Sweden - 712E3D metaG | ecosystem: Environmental > Terrestrial > Soil > Wetlands > Permafrost | place: Sweden: Stordalen | collected... | reverse complement strand
CGACTCGTCTATCTCAGGCCACATGCCCGTCAATAGAACAAGAGCCCGGGCTCAGCGCAAGTTAAGATCGCGTTAATTATTCACGAGCGTAGCGTAAAGCGAAATCCCGGACGCTACTGCCCTGCCGGTCGCGGCTCGGATCATGTGCGGACGGCGTCCTGGCCGGAGACGACGGGCAATCGGCTCACGCCGGCACCTCGACCGTGGCTTCCCAAGTTGAGGGCGGGATGGGCTCGTTGTGCTTGCGCAGGCCTTCGAGGTACCCGGCGATCGCGTCCTTGATGTTGACGACGGCCTCGTCGCGCGTGGCGCCTTGGCTGATACAGCCGGGCAGGCTCGGGCACTCGGCCATGAAGACGCCGTCCTCGTCCTGCTCGATGAGTACGCGGTACAACGGCATGTTGCACCTCCACTTGGATAATACGACGTGGCGCAGGCCGGAACAACCCGCGGCGGCGTGCTGTGGGGGTACGTTCGGACCGGAGGCGCGTTCGGATTACGCGGGCGGAGCGTGTGCGGGGGGTTCGCTCCCTGCCGGTCGCGGCTCGGATCACGCGTGGACCGCTTTGTGACGGGGGCGGTTCGGATCACGTCGCGTTCGCCGGGAACCCGTCGCTTGCGCTCAGGGCTCGGATTCGGGGCGCGGTTGGGATTCGCGGGCGGATCGTATGCGGAGGGTTCGCTCCCTGCCGGTCGCGGCTCGGATCACGCGCTCCGATTCTCGGCGCGCACGCTACACCAGCTTGGTTTCGCCGGGGGTCGCGACCGGATCGACCGGCAGGTCGCAGAACTCGTACTTGGGCGGCGTCAGGTCGAGCTGCGACGCCTGCCGCACCCACGGCCATTGGATCTCGCGGCCGGTGTACGCCGAGATGCGGCCCATGATCGCCGTCAGCGTGCTTTCGGCAATGCGGCGGCCCTCATTCAGCGGCTTGCCGCGGCGGATGCTGGCGACGAGGTCGGTGTGCTCCTGCACGTAGGGATTGACGGCCTCGCCCTTGGTCTCGAACTTGAATGGCCGCCGGCCGGTGATCCAGCCGCTCGGGTCCGCGACGCCGTGCGTGCCGACCAGGCGCTCCGAGACGCGCTCGGACGTGCCGGGGATTTGGCGGCATAAGCTCAGCACGCGTACGCCGTTGGCGTATTCGTACTCGACCGCGAAGTGGTCGTAGATGTTGCCGAACTTGGGGTCGGTCCGCACCTGGCGGCCGCCGAGGCCGACGGCCTTGACCGGCGGCGAGCCGATGGCCCAATTGATGACGTCGATGTTGTGGACGTGCTGCTCGACGATGTGGTCGCCGGAGAGCCAGGTGAAGTACAGCCAGTTGCGGACCTGCCACTCCATGTCGGACCAGTCGGGCTGGCGATCCTTGACCCACAGCTCGCCCTGGTTCCAGTAGCACTGGCCGCCGACGATGTCGCCGATGGCGCCGTCGTGGATGCGCTGCATGGTGGCGAGATAGCCGGGTTCGTGGCGGCGCTGCGTGCCGGAGACGATGGCGAGGCCCTTGCGAGCGGCGGCGTCGGCGGATTCGATGACCGAGCGCACGCCGATTGGGTCCACGGCGACGGGCTTCTCCATGAAAATGTGCTTGCCGGCGTCGACCGCGGCCCGCAGGTGCAGCGGGCGAAAGCCGGGCGGCGTGGCGAGAATGACCATGTCCACTTCGCTGAGCGCGAGGACCTGCTGGTAGGCGTCGAAGCCGACAAAGCAGCGGTCGTCGGTGAGGTGGACCTTCTCCGGCACGTCGGCCAGCTTCTCGTCCTCGGGCTCCGTCAGCATCTTGCGACTTTCGTCGAGGTGGTCTTTGAAGAGGTCGCCGAGCGCGACGATTTCGACCCCCGGCGATGACCGCACGCAGTCGATGGCCGCGTCTGTGCCGCGTCCGCCGCAGCCGATGACGCCAAGGCGGATGCGCTCGTACTTGTGCTCGGCGTGGAGGATGCCGGGGCCCGCGCGGGTCGCGCCGGTGGTCGCGCAGCCGCCGACCCAGGTGGCGGCCACGGCGACGGCGGAGGTTTTGAGGAAGTTGCGGCGGGAAACAGGGTCGCGCGGATCGTCTGGACTGGCATTGACTTCGGTGGCCATGCTGGGCTTCTCCATCCTTCTTTAGAACGCGTCGCAGGCGCGGTAGGCGTCGATGACGGCTTGCTCGCCCGCCTTGCCATCCTTCGAGCTGCCGTGCTCCATGCCGAGGACGCCCGCGTAGCCCTTGGCGTGGAGGTGGGCGAAGACGTTGCGGAAGTTGATCTCGCCGGTGCCGGGCTCCTTGCGGCCGGGGGTGTCGCCGAGGTGGAAGTAGGCGATTTCGGAGTAGGCGGCGTCGATGTTGGGGATGAGGTCGCCCTCGGTGATCTGCTGGTGGTAAATGTCGTCGAGGATTTTGCAGGCGGGGCTGCCGACGGCGCGGCAGATCTCGTAGGCCTGGGCGATCTTGGTGACGAAGAGGCGCGGGTGGTCGCGCGGGTTGAGCGGCTCGATGATCACGGTGAGACCGGCGGGCTCGCAGATTTCGGCGGCGTACTTCAGGTTTTCGATGACGTTGGCGGTCTGGTAGCCCACGTCCATGCGGGGGTCGATGCAGCCGGGGACGACGATGCAGCGCTGGCCGTGGACGCGCGCGGCAACCTCGAGCGACACCTTGACGCTGTATTCGAGCTTGTGGCGGACGTCCTTGTCCTTGTGGACGAGGGTCGCCTCATTGAATTCGGCGGTGGCGACGAAGGCGCCCATCGTGAGGCCGAGGCGGGCGAGTTCCTTGCCGACTTTCTCCTGGATTTCGACCGGGCGGCCCATCATGCCGTTGTCCTCGACGGCGTGGAAACCCTGGTCGGCGATGAACTTGAGCTGGTCGATGAGGTCCGCGCCGGCGAGCTCCTTGAATTGGTCGAAGTGGGGTGCGTAATTGAGCTTGAAGCCGGAGGTGTGGGCCGGCTTGGTTTCGGCGGTTTGGGCGCGTGCGGCGGGATCGAGCTTGAGGGCGGCGGCGGCGCCAGCGGCGAGGCCGGTGGCCAGAAAGTCGCGACGGTTCACGATTGGGCTCCTGTACACGGGTGAGGCAAGCGGCGCCCGCGGGGCGCGGGGCGGTCAGTGCGCACATTACTACGCGGGGGCGGGCGGCTCAACCGGGGGCTGGTCCGCCGAAGCGGTGACGGCGCGCGCGGACTGCACTACGCGCTGGGGGGCGTCGCCGGTATCCTGTCGGACCAACGGCGCGCGGTTGGCTTGGTCGGTTGGCCGCGCGCCAAAGCAGGGAGAGCACGGCATGGCGAGCGCACGCGGCGAGATTCTCGGCCATCCCAAGGGGCTGTTCGTCCTATTCTTCACGGAGATGTGGGAGCGGTTCAACTATTACGGCATGCGCGCGCTGCTGATGCTGTATATGGTGAACTACTTCCTGTGGACGCAGCAGAAGGCGTCCGGGATTTACAAGTGGTACACCGCGCTGGTCTACCTCACGCCGCTGCTGGGCGGGTACCTGGCGGACCGGTTCCTGGGGAACAAGTGGGCGATCATCATCGGGGCGCTGCTGATGGCGGCGGGGGAATTCGGGCTGACCACGTCGAACATCAACGTGTTCTATATCGCGCTGGGGTTCCTGATCGTCGGGAACGGGTTTTTCAAGCCCAATATGTCCACGCAGGTGGGGCGGCTGTACGCGGTTGGCGACCCGCGGCGGGACGGGGCGTACACGATCTTCTACATGGGGATCAACCTCGGGGCGTTCCTGGCGCCGATCATCTGTCCGGCGCTCGCGGAGGGTACGCGCTGGGGTTATCACGCGGGGTTCGCGGCGGCGGGCGTCGGCATGTTGGTCGGACTGGCGACGTACCTGATTTGCCTGCGGTGGATCGAGGAGTTGCCGCCGGGGACGAAGTACGAGGGGATCAGCCGGGGCAAGGAGGCGGGCGGACACGCCGCACCGCCGGCGTACATGACGGAGCAGGAGGCGGAGAAGGCGCCGTCGGCCCTGCCGAGCTTGTCACACGCGGCGCCGACGCTGCTGATCGTGCTGGGCGTCGTCGCCATGTTGGGGGCGGTCGCCTTGTGGGCGATAAACGTGATGTCGTTGGCCGATGCGCTGGCGATGGGGCTGGGGATCGGGTTCGCGGCGTTCATGGCGGCGTACATCTGCTCGCGGGTGAAGATGGCGGTGCGCGACCGGGTGCTCGCGATCGGCGCGGTCGGCATTTTTGTCGTGTTCTTCTGGGGGGCGTTCGAGCAGGCCGGCAACGCGATGAACGTGTTCGCGGACAAGGTGACGAACCGCTACGTGACGGAGGCGCCGCCGGTGCCGTCGGTGTTTCCGGCGATCGAGGCCGAGAAGGCCAAGGCGACCGTGTTAGAGGAGTTGGGGAAGGCGTTCAAGCGGATCTTCTCGGTCAACCCGATGACGACGGCGTCGTTCCAGGCGATCAACCCGCTGGGCATCTTCATTCTGGCGCCGCTTTTCGCGTGGCTATGGACCACGCTGCCGCGGCGGGGGATCAACCTCTCGATTCCGGCCAAGATGGCGATCGGGGTGTTCATGAACGGTCTGGCGTTCGCGCTGATGATCTGGGCGGTGAACGCGGAGAGCCGGCCGAGCAGCACGACCTTTGCGAACCTGCCGGTGGGGCTCGTGGCGGACCAGGACAGCCGCGTGGTGTTCCGCGAGGCGCCGGATCTGGACGATGCGAAGGGATTCGAGGCGTTCGAGGAGCTTCCCAAGGAGACGAAGCAGTTCGCGGTGGTAACGGGCGGGCGGCTCAAGTTCAGCCCGGCACAGGGGAAGTTCGACATGATCGGCGTCCTGGCGGACACGGACCGCGACCGGCTGCTGCGTGCGAGCGTGTCGAAGGACTACCTGGAGGCCGTCCGGCAGCTCGCCGTGCAATCGAAAGAAGCGAAGCGAAAGGCCGGCGCGGACAAGCCGTTCGAGGCGTCGGTCACGCTGACGCAGATTCCGGCGGGGTTTGACCTGCGTTACGCGGGGTTCGCACCGGATAAAGTCAGCTTCGACGCGGCCACGAAGGCGCTGAAGACGACGGTGGCGCTCGAGGACCGCGACTACAAGCGGCTGCTGCTGGCGGGTGTAGAGCCCAAGCTGCGCGACGCGCTGAACGACCTGTTCGTGAAATCGGCGAGCTTCAAGGTCGGCGTGTGGTGGCTGTTCGCGTTCTACATCCTGTGCACGCTGGGCGAGCTGTGCTTGTCGCCGGTGGGGCTGTCGATGGTGAGCAAGCTGGCGCCGGCGAAGTTTGCGACGATGCTGATGGGGATGTGGCTGCTGACGAGCTTCTTTGGGAACTACGCGGCGGGGTTCGCGGGCGAGCTGTGGGGCACCGTGCATCCGACGACGTACTTCGTGGCGATCGCCGCGGCGCTGTTTGGCGCGTCGGCGGTGTGCTTCCTGGTGACGCGGAAGATCGTGTCGATGATGCACGGGGTGAATTGAGCGGCGGCGGCGGCGCGATCTGCCGGATGGAACAAATTATGGCGGCGTAGCGGGTCAGCGACGGGTGAGCGCGCACAGCGGGAAGGAAGAACGGTGAGCGTTGGCAGCAACATCTTGCAGGCGATTGGTAATACGTCGCTGGTGCAGCTTCGGCGGGTTGTGCCGCCCGATTGTGCGAGAGTGCTGGCCCAGCTCGAATGGGAGAATCCGACCGGGAGCATGAAGGATCGCGCGGCGCAAGCGATGATCTCGCGCGCCGAGGAGGACGGCCGGCTGAAGCCCGGGGATACGATCATCGAGTACACGGGGGGAAGCACGGGGACATCATTGGCGTTGATCTGCGTGGCGAAGGGCTATCGCATTCATATTGTCACTTCCAATGCGTTTAGTCAGGAGAAGCTGGATCACATGTCGGCCCTGGGCGCGGAGCTTACGTTGGTGCCGAGCGAGGGGGGGCGCACTACCAAGGGCTTGATCCTGAACATGATCGAGGCTGCCAGAGCGCTGAGTCGGGCACCGGGCACGTACTGGACTGACCAACTGAATAATCACGATAGCATCGCCGGCTACTATCCACTGGGCGAGGAGATCTGGAGTGAAACAAATGGGGAGGTTGACGCGTTTGTTCAGTGTGTAGGCACGGCGGCTTCAGCGCGGGGCATAGCAACCGTGCTAAAGCGCCACAATTCGAAGATCAGGACAATTGCGGTGGAGCCGGCGGAGTCGGCGGTACTAGGGGGTGGCGAAGCCGGGCCGCACAAGATTGAGGGCGTGGGGATTGGTTATACGCCGCCGCTGTGGGAGCCGAAGCTCGTGGATGAGGTCGTCGCGGTCGCTACGGCGGACGCGAAGGAGATGGCGAGGCGTCTGGCGCGGGAGGAAGGTCTGTTCGCCGGCACGTCCTCGGGGGCGAATGTGGTGGCGGCGATCCAAGTGGCGAAGCAACTGGGCCCCGATGCGCAGGTCGTTACGTTGATGGTGGATTCCGGGCTGAAGTACGTGAGCACCGATGTTTATCGAAAGGCATGAGCGGGGGGCGATGAGGGGGTTGAGCGGGCGCTCAGCTTACTCTTCGGCGGGGTCGTCGTAGTACACGTTGTCGCCGGTGGAGGAGCCGTCGGCGTAGTAGTCGTTGACGTAGTAGCCGTCTTCGTCATAGCTGACGCCGGAGGAGCCGTCGTCGTAGTAGTAGGACTCGTCGGCGGAGGGGCCTGGGGCGTAGTCTTCCTCGAGGTACGAAGTGTCGTCGGTCTCGACGTAGGACGTGTCGTCGACTTCGACGTAGGTCGTGTCGCCGCCGTAGTACGTGTCCTCGACGTAGGTTTCGTCGGGGTAGTAGACGTCGGTCGGGACGTAGTACGTGTTGTAACAAGTTGCGCAGTCGTAGGGCGTGACGTACGTCGCGTCGGTGGGGGAGAAGGGCAGGAAGGTGAGGTCGCAGCCGGTCAGGGTGGCGAGCAGGGCCGCGCCCGCGAGCAGCATGTTTGGTAGCCGGTTCATGTGCCTGTCCTCGCTTGTACCTGCTTTCCGGACGGGCGGCCAGATCAGTTTATTCAAAGGGGTGCGGAAACCGGGGATGTTTGCAAGCGCCGGGGGGCATTACGGGACGGGCTGGGACGCCGGGCGGACGTCAGGACGGCGGTTGGGGGGCGGCGCGGGGGCGGTCGCAGGGTTGCCGCGGCCGGTGGTGCGCGGAGCGTCGAAGGGGAGCTCGGTGACGACAGGGGAGGGCGGGGTTTTGAGGCCATCGAGCAGCCGGGCGGGGTGGCCGTCGGTGACCAGCAGGGCGAGGCAGACCCAGGTCGCGAGGAGAAGGAGCGCTGTGGCCGCCAGATGCCAGCGATGCCGGCGCGGGCGCGGGCGGGGCAGACGGGGGAGCACGTGGCCGGCGCGCGGAACGGATGGGGGCGGGTTCGGGGCGTCGTGCGGCGAGGGCGGCGGTACGGCCAGTCGCGCGGCAGGCTGCCAGTGCACGCGGGGGGCGGGGCGGTCGGGGGCAGCGTGGTTGGCTTGGCGGAGAATCCGGGCGGTGACGTCGCCGTCCCAGGACATTACGTCGATCCAGGGGCGGTCGGCGTGGTGGACCGGGCCGCCGTTGTGGCCGTTGGGGGGCCGGCGGCGCTGGAGGATGACGGCCTGGACATGTCCGCGCGGGGCGTGGGCGCGGACGGCGGTGGCGACGTGCGCCATCGCCTGCTTGTAGTGGGCGAAAGGCGGGGCGTCGAAAATGAGGTCGTGGCGGCCGACGCGGACCAGCAGGCGGTAGGCGGGCGTGGCGTCGTGGTCCACGCTCAGGAGCGATCGCCGGACGATTTCAGGTGGCGTAGGCTTCAAACCCGTCCTCGTGGTCTTGGGGAGGAGCAAGCTACCGGAATTTGCGCGCGGCGGGAAGGGTCTGCGGCGGGCGAGGTCGGGCAGGGAGGGCGACGCGCCGGCCGGTACGGGCGGGGCGGGCGCGGTGCGTGTGCGCCGGCCGCTACTGGGTCAGTAGCTGAAGCGGCCGATCTCGACCTTGCCGCGGAAGGTCCAGTAGATGATGGCGGTGTAGGTCAGGACGAAGGGCATGCCGCAGAAGGCGATGATCTGCATGATCTGGAGCGTCTTGTGCGAGGACGCGGCGTTGTGGATGTCGAGGCTGAAGGCGGGGTTAAACGCGAGGCCGGCGGGGGGGTCGAGGTTCGAGACGAGCAGGTACGGAAACAGGGCGACGCCGAAGAGGAAGACGAAGGCGGCGATGCAACAGGCGGAGGAGATGAAGGCGTACGCCGGGCGGTTGAGGTAGACGGCGCGCGGGATGTTGGCGATGGCGAGGACGTTGAGGAAGACGACGAGCCAGGCCCATTCGTGCTGGTCGAAGTTGCGGGTGGCGTGCGGGATTTTGGCGAGCGTCCAGATGGTCGTGAAGAGGTACATGACGAGGAAGAAGCCGAAGGTCTGCCAGATCCAGCCGTGGATGCGTTTTTGGAGGTCGCCGTCGGTCTTGAGGTACAAGTAGATCGAGCCGTGCATGGCGAACATGGAGACGGCGAAGAGGCCGACGACCAGCGGGTAGGGGCGCAGCAGGTCGAAGAAGGTGCCGGCGTACTCCATGTCGCGGCCGATCGGGATGCCCTTGATGCAGTTGCCGACGGCAACGCCGAAGAGGAACGTGGCCAGCGCGCTGGCGGCGAAGAAGCAGTAGTCGAAGAAGCGGCGCCAGGCCACCGAGTCGCGTTTGCTGCGGAATTCCATGGAGACGGCGCGGAAGATGAGGGCGAAGAGCAGGAGCACGAACGCGAGGTAGAAGCCGGAGAATGCCGTCGCGTACGCGTTCGGAAAAGCCGCGAACAGCGCGCCGCCGAAGGTCACGAGCCAGACCTCGTTGCCGTCCCAGAGGGGGCCGATGGAGTTCATGAAGACGCGGCGTTCGCGGTCGTCGCGGGCGCCGAGGTGCAGGATGCCGACGCCGAGGTCGAAGCCGTCGAGGATGGCGTAGCCGGCGAGCAGGACGCCGAGGGTGACAAACCAGAACAGGTTTAGGTCCATCATTGGCGCGGCTCCGGTGAGCTTGCGGGGTCGTGGGGTCTAAAGACGTGGTAGATGGTGCCGTCGAAGACGCGGCCGTCGATGGAATCGAAGCCGGGGATCGCGGGGGCACGAGCTGTGGACTTGTGGAAGTCGAGGCCGGCGGCGCGGAGGGCGGCGGGGAAGGGCTCGGCTGTTCGCCGGTTCGCGTCGCTGACATACGCGCTGCCGGCGGGTGCGAGGCAGGTTGCGAGGAGCTGCGCGACGGGCGCGAGGGCTTCCGGGGCGTAGAGGATCTCGGCGCCGACGATCGTGGCGTAGTGCTCGGGGGGCGGCTGGCGCCAGTCGAGGTGGCGAACCGTGTGGAGCTCGAGGAAGTTCAGGTGGGCGCTGGCGCGGACGAACTCCAGGGATTCCTCGTCGCAGTCGGTGACGATCGCGCGGTGGCCGGCCAGCGTCAGGGCGAGGCCGACGAGCCCAAGGCCGGCGCCGAGCTCGAGGATCGGTTGCGGGCTCGGCGGGACGTGCTGGATGACGTGCTCGGCGAGCATCACCGCGGCGGGGCAGGGGAGCGTCCAGTATGGCCGGTATCCGGCCTGGTCGTAGAAGGCCCGGCGGCGGGGGTCGTTGTGGAGAGCGTGCGGCCATTTGGGGCCGAGCAGGCGCAGGGTGCGGCCGGCGACGGGGATCGTGTATTCCTGCGTTTCGTGGCCGGCGATCAGCATGGCGTTGTCCGTTGCGGTGCGGTCATTTCGTATCCGGCGCGTCGTCGCGGGCCTCGGTCATTGAGGGGCCGGAGGGGGCGGCACGCTGGGCGGCGGTTGCGAGCCAGCCGCGCTGGGCGGCCTGGGCTTCGAACTCGTGGGGCTCTTCGGGGCCGGTGCGGATTTTGTGATCCATGACGAAGAGCCAGACCAGTAGCAGCATGAGATAGATCGCGCTGAAGAGGATGATGGAGGTCAGCACGTCGGCGCCGGAGACGGCCTTGGAGGCGGCGTCCTTCGTGCGGAGCAGGCCCCAGACGATCCAGGGTTGGCGGCCGAGCTCGGCGGCGGCCCAGCCGAGCTGGTTGGCGAGCATCGGGCCGGCGACCGCGAAGACGAAGACCCAGAGCAGCCAACGCATCTGGAAGAGGCGCCGGCGGAGCCATTGCAGACACGCGAAGAGCGACAGGAGGATGAAGAACATGCCGAGCGCGACCATGGCGTGGTAGACCTGGAAGACGGCGTTGACGGGCGGCCAGTAGTCCTGGACACGGTCGCCAGCGCGCAGTCCGCCGGGGACGATGTTGGGGTCGTCGAGGGCGGCGACGGGCTTGGTGGAGTCGCCGTAGGTCAGCCGACTCAGCAGGCCGGGGATGGCGACGCCGTACTTGACGCGTTGTTCCTGGGTGTCGGGGACGCCAAAGAGGTAGAGCGGCGTGCCACCGGGGGTTGTTTTGAAGTGGCCTTCGAAGGCGGCGAGCTTTGAGGGCTGCTGCGCGGCGACCATGCGGGCGTTGGAGTGGCCGGAGACGAGGGCGAGGATGGAAAAGACGGTGGCGAAGGGGAGGGCGATGCGGAAGCTGCGTTTCGCGAACTCCCGGTGGCGGCCTTTGAGGAGGTAGTAGGCGGAGACGCTCATGACGAAGAAGCCGCCGAGGATGAAGGCGCCGATGAGCGTGTGGGCGAGGCGGTCGAGGGTGGAGGGGTTGAAGACGACGGCCCAGAAATCGGTGACTTCGGCGCGGCGGAGGAGGCCCTCGCCGACGATGTGGAAGCCGGCGGGCGTTTGTTGCCAGGAGTTGGCGACGATGATCCAGATCGCGGAGAACATCGAGCCGAGGGAGACCATGATGGTCGAAAAGAAGTGCATGGCGGGCGAGACGCGTTCCCAGCCGAAGACGAGCACGGCGAGGAAGCCGGATTCGAGGAAGAAGGCGAAGATGCCCTCGGCGGCGAGGGCGGAGCCGAAGATGTCGCCGACGTAGCGGGAGTAGGTGGCCCAGTTGGTGCCGAACTGGAATTCCATCACGATGCCGGAGGCGACGCCGACGGCGAAGATGATGGCGAAGATTTTGGTCCAGAAGCGGGCCATCGCCTCGTAGTGGCGGTCTTTCGTGCGGAGGTACAGCCCCTCCATGATGACCATTTGCAGGCCGAGGCCGATGGTCAGCGGCGGGAAGAGGTAGTGGAAGCCGATGGTGAGGGCGAATTGGAGACGCGCCAGGAAGACGGGGTCGAGTTGCATGGAGCTACCTCGGCGGTCAGAGTCGCACGGCCCATACGAGCGGGGTCCAGAATAGCGGGAGGTGGTGGGGGAGCAAGGGCTGCGCGGACGGGGCGTGAAATCAGGCGCGGGCGAGCGGTACCGGGTGAATCCGCGGGCGGCCGGCGATAGTATTCGGCATGGATCGGGCGGACAGGGTATGTGGAGAAGCGCGATGAGCACGAACAGGCGTGTCAGCATGGGGTTGGCGGCGATTCTGGCGGTGGGCGGGGCGTTTACGGCGGTGGCACAGGATTCCAAGACGCTCGGCGAGCTGAAACGGTGGCACGGCAAGCTCGTGGACTCGAAAACGGCGATTTCGGTCGCCGACGGCCAGCAAGCCCGCGCCGAGTTCAAGAAGTGGGACTTGTCGCCGGACAAGCTGGAGGCGGAGCCGCGCGGGCAGTTGCTGCGGCTGGAGATCTTCGCGGCGCTGGCGGTGGGGGACGCGGGCGGCGCGCTGGCGGTGCTGCCGGCGCTGGAGCGCGAGTTGCCGAAGGCGCAGGAGACGCTGCGGGCCAAGTGGATGACCGCGTTCGTCGCGGGCGATGCGCAACTGGCGCAGCAGACGCTGGAGCAGTTGAAGGAGGGCGGCACGAAGGAGAAGGCGATCGCGGCGCGGCTGGAGCGGCTGCGGCTGGTCGGCACGGCGGCGCCGGATCGCGAGGTGGTTGCCGAGGGTGGGCAGAAGTTTCCGTTGCGGAAGCGGGGCGGGGCGATCTTGGTGCTCGACTTCTGGAATACGCGCGAGGCGCCGACGGAGCGGCAGGTTGCGGCGCTGCGCGGGCTGGCGGAGGGCTACGCGGCCGAACCGAAGGTTGAGTTCCTCGGCATCAATGACGACAAGGCGGAGCAGGTCGAGGCTGCGAAGAAGCTGGCGGCGGAGAAGGGGTATAAGTGGGCGCAGCTTTACGAGGCGAGCGCGGGCGCGGCGGCGCTGACGGAGCCGGCGTTTCACGTGGCGGCGTCGCCGTGGGACGTGATCATCGACGGCGACGGGAACGTGCGGGCGGTGGGGACGGCCAGCGAGCCGGAGTTCCAGTACGCGTTGCGAGCGGCGGCGGAGGAGGCCAAGGGCGAGTATACGGCGGTAGCGCCGAGGACGATTGAGGGCGTGGCGGCGGCGCGGGCGGCCGGAGAAGCGCCGGCAGTTGAGGCGGAGAAGAAGGGCGAGAAGAAGAAGAAGGAGAAGGAAGAGCAGGCGAAGCCGGAGCCCGAGCCGCCGCATAATGAGGAGGCGGCCAAGCTGCTGGACCAGGCGCGGCTGTATTTGAAGACGGGCAAGAAGACGGAGGCGAAGAGGCTGTTGCAGGAGTTGATCGAGAAATACCCCAATACGTGGGAGGCGCAGGAGGCGAAGCGCTTGGGGATCGTCTAGCCGCGCGAGGTGCCGCCGCCGCCATGTTGAACGTTGCGACGGACAGCCGATTGCAGTTGAGACGGGCCGCGATCGTGTTTGGGGCGGTCGCGGCGTTCGGGGCCATCGGCTATTACGTCATCGAGCGACCGAACAACTGGTCGGTGCTCGACGCGATCTACATGTCGGTCATCACGGTCTCGACCGTGGGCTTTACCGAAGTGCACGAGCCGGGGCCGGTCGGGCGGGTGTTCACGATCATCCTGATTCTGCTGGGGGTCGGGGCGTTCGCGTACCTGGCGACGTCGGCGGCGAACTACATCATTGCGGGGGAGCTGCAAGGCTTGTGGAGTCAGCGGCGCATGCAAAAGAAGATCGACGAACTGGTGGGACACTACATCGTGTGCGCGTTCGGCCGGATGGGCTCGCAAGTGGCGGACGAGTTCCGGCGCGAGAAGCTGCCGATCGTCGTGGTGGACCCCACGCCGGAAGCGGTCGGACGTGCGGATGAGCACGGTTATTTCACTGTGCAGGGCGACGCGGGGGACGACGACGTGCTGCGGCGGGCGGGCGTCGAGCGGGCGCGGGCGCTGGTGACGTGCCTGGACCACGACGCCGGGAACCTGATGGTCGTGCTGTCGGCCCGCACGTTGAACGAGAAGCTGTTCATCGTGTCGCGGACGAACAACCATGAGACGACGTCGAAGCTGATCGCGGCGGGGGCGAACCGGGTGCTGTGGCCGTACGGGCTGGCGGGGCGGCGGATGGCGCAGGTGGCGCTGCGGCCGAACGTGGTCGAGTTTCTCGAGATTGTGATGCACGACGAGGAGCTGGAGCTGCTGCTGGAGGAGGTGAAGATCGCGATCGGGTGCGAGCTGGAGAACGTGGCGATCAGCTCGGGGGCGATCCGGGAGAAGACGGGGGCGATGCTCGTGGCGATCCGGCAGCGGACGGGGAAGATGGTGGTGGCGCCCGGGCCGGAGACGGTGCTGTCGGCGGGGGACATCGTGGTGGCGCTGGGCGTCCGTGAGCAGCTTGGGCGGCTGCGGGGAATGGCGGGGGGGGGGCGTGGGGGCCGGCCGGGGCGGGCGGGTTTTCGCT
>Ga0182017_10002596_pt1 | contig 13662 bp, 8 predicted proteins | sample 712E3DmetaG_FD_120492 | JGI IMG/M metagenome (GOLD analysis project Ga0182017, IMG submission 120492) | Permafrost microbial communities from Stordalen Mire, Sweden - 712E3D metaG | ecosystem: Environmental > Terrestrial > Soil > Wetlands > Permafrost | place: Sweden: Stordalen | collected... | reverse complement strand
GCCGGGAAGAGACGGGATGGATGTGCTCAAGCAATTGAAGCAAATGAAACCGCAGCTGCACGTTCTGGTCCTAAGCATGTATCCGGAAGACCAGTATGCTTTCCGCGCCATTAAGGCAGGAGCATCGGGATATCTAACCAAGAACAGAGCTTCGCAAGAGCTCATCGAAGCGATACGAAGAATTGCTTCAGGCAGAAGATACATAAGCGCTGATGTTGCCGAACAATTGGCGATTGATATCGAAAAAGACTCTAACCGGCCTATTCACCAGAGACTTTCAGACCGTGAATACCAGGTGATGTGTTTGATCGCATCCGGAAAGGCGGTCAAGGAAATTGCCGAAGAACTGTCTCTCAGCACTAGCAGCATCAGCACCTTAAGAACCCGCATACTCAGGAAATTCGGCATGAAGACAAGTGCCGAAATTACTCACTATGCGATCAAACACGACCTCGTGAAATAGCGTCTTCCCTCTCATCAAAGCCATCTCAAAAATAGGCAGTGGTGCGTTTTAGACAGTGATGCCTTCACTTTCGGACTCCGGCAAGGCGTCCAGTCGACAAATGGGCCAAAATCAATCGACAAAGTGAAGGCATCACTTCGCCGAATTCAAAACGTACCACTTACGTATGGCTAATCGCGTTCCAAGCGAGTAGTACCTCCGGAATGCTTACAGCCGCAATACGATCTATTCAATAACGCCTCTTTTATATCCTCCCATCAATTTCCCTTTTCAACTCACTGCAGAGAACGCAAAGTTCCTGTAGTCCAAACAACTACAATCGGAAACAAAAGAAACGACAGAAAAAATGCGGATCCGACGATTTAACATCTATTTGTTTGCATGTATCATGTGGATGAACAAAGAAGGTGTAAGACGTAAGGCCTAATTGCAAGGATCGACCATGAAACTCTTCATAGCAGATGACAGCGTCAGATATCGGCAACGGTTGGCCTCCATTCTCTCCCGCCTCGACGGCATCACAATCATAGGTGAGGCGGGCAATGTTGCCGAAGCCATCGATTCAATTCAAAGGACGAGACCCGATGCATTGATCCTCGATATTCAGATGCCGGGAGGGAGCGGCCTCGACGTTCTGCAGGCCGCCAAAGCGATTAAGCCGGCTCCGCTGATCATCATGCTCACGGTGGCGCCGAGCAGTGAGTACAGGGACAAATGTCTTGCCATGGGAGCCGACTACTTCTTTGAGAAAGCAAGTGGCTTGAAAAAGATCGCCCTCATACTTGCAAGGTTGATGCACGGGTCTAAGACAGATCAACCGTTGCTTAATGATCGCGAGAGATCAGTTGCCTCAACTGTAAACACCAATCCACTCAAGGCACAAAAAGCATCAATGATATCTTTGGGAAAAAAATCATGAGTGGGGAATGCTTTCATGTCGCGGAGGCTGAAAGAACACAACAACTGTTTTTAACAATGGCACTACTTGTGGAATGCGTTAAAGAGGGTATCACCATTAGGTGTACAGGAATGAGGTTGTAAGGAAATGAGGCTATGGAGGAGAGTAACATCACAAATTATCCTCTTCGCAATCGTTCTTGCAGCGATGTTCTTGGTTGCGGCTCGTTCGAAAGACGTTGATGAAACAATGTGCGAACTTTTACGGCAAAAGCTCGAAAGAATGAATTCAGCGGCGCCTGCGACAATAACGGGCGAGCGTCTGGAATCTCTGACGCGAGTCACGCAATTCTACAAGAAACGTTCCTATCGGCCGGCTTGGAGCCATGAGGGACTCCCTCTCCCGCAGGCGGATTCGCTCATCACTGCCATTCGGAATGCGTACAGGGAAGGACTCGAGCCAAGAGATTATCATCTGATCAGGCTGGAAGATGCCCTCTCAGATGCTTGCCGGACGGGCAATGAACAGGATTTCCGATATGTATCGAGTCTTGTGGAGATGGACTGCCTCTTCACCGATATGATGTTGACATATGCTTCTCATCTCCTTGTGGGGCACACGAATCCGCCGGAGGGGCTGAAACATCATCTTGCCTGCGAAAGCCGCATAGATTTGGCAATGCTGGTCGATAGCGCAGTTGGGAGGAATTGCATCAGCTCGACGCTCCGGAAACTTCTGCCGATCCACAGCGACTACTGGCGCCTCCGGAATGCCCTCGCATCGTATCGTAGAATAGCTCAGGCAGGTGGCTGGACTCATATCTCGCCCGGTCTGCCCCTCCGTGTCGGTGTCGTCGACAAGCGAGTGCAGTTAGTCCGAAATCGACTTTCAGCCGAGTTGTCTCCGACCCAGATCGTCATTGTGCAGAGCGATACCTTCGATCGCGACCTGAGCACGGTCGTAAAAAAATTCCAACAGTTGCACGGATTGGGCGAAGATGGGATTGTCGACGGCGTTACACGAGCCGCCTTAAATATTCCGGTTGAGGGGCGCATCCATCAAATCGAGATCAACATGGAGCGATGGCGTTGGTTGCAGCGCGAACCACACGAGCGGTGCATTATTGTCAACATAGCCAACTTTGACCTCCATGTTATAGAAAACGATCGAGCGGTTTTGTCCATGAAGGTGATCGTGGGAAAGAGCTTAAAGCCCACGCCCATATTCGCCGGCATGATGACACACGTGATAATCAACCCATCATGGAATGTTCCGAGCGAGATTGCTTTGAATGAAATCGTGCCGGCCATCGGACGAAATGCTCAATACCTCGCACGAGAGCATTTCTCTGTCTATAGTGTCGGGCGGGGGAGGGAGAGAGAACTGGATCCGACAGTGATCGATTGGAAGACTGCCAATGTAGAAACCTTAAGATTCCAGCAACGACCCGGTTCCTTCAATGCACTGGGTCGGCTCCAGTTTTATTTTCCAAACAAGTTTGGCGTATACATTCACGGTACACGAGCACAAAGCCTCTTCGGAAAGTCCGTACGCGATTTCAGCCACGGATGTATCCGGATTGAGCATCCGTTGGAGTTGGCAAAATATGTTCTGCGCGATGACTCTTCATGGACTCCCCGGAGACTGGCCGCCACAATTGAAATGGGGATAAACTATCCCGTAAAACTGCCCAAGCCAATCCCGGTGTATGTTCTCTACCTTACTGCATGGATGGAGAATTCCGGAAACGTCCAATTCCGCGATGACATTTATGCGCTTGATCAAGTACATAATCGCGAGCTCGTGAGCGAATTGAAGGTGATGAAAGAGTCCCGAACTATAGCAAGCAGTATCCGGCAAGAAGGATCCTTGGAGCGGACCCGACCGGCTCTTGAGGGTCGTGGGAAGGCAGGAGAAATGAAAGATGATCGATTGGCGCGTGGAACTGAATAGAGTACATCCATACATTTTTGATTTTCTGCTCAAAAAGCCTAAATTCCACTCCATGATTTCACGCCGGACGGAACGAATGCCGTGAAGCTTACGTGATGGGGTTTTTGCGCTGAACCGTTCACAAGGTCGCCTGGTGATTTGAGTACCCCTTGTCGCTGCTAGGGCGACCGAAGCCCAAGCGAACGATCGTCAGCTAACAGACGCACCGGACCTTCACTGATACGCAATATCAAACGTTAGATGCTCACTTACACAATCCGCAGCAGTTCGAGATCCCGCCATGTTCGTCTCATAGTCTCTCGCGATTCCGGAATCGTTATTGTTGTTCCTCCTGGATTTGACACATCACGCGTTCCGGAAATCATTGCGAAGAAAGAGAAATGGATAAGAAGGTCAATCGAAAAAGTCCAATCGGCTGCCCCGGCACTAGAGATCCCAACTCGAATAATTCTGCAGAGCATCGGCACAAACTTCAATGTTTTGTTAGAACACAATTCGAGCCACAAGAATTGTCTCATTGAAGACCACAACACATTGAAGCTATATGCAGATCCCCGAGATGTGAGAAATCCATTCACACTCCTCAAGAAGTGGCTCCATCAGAAGTCCGTTGGTGTACTCTTGCCCTGGTTGGAGAGAGTCAGCAAAGAACATGGTATTACCTACAATAGGGCTGCGATACGATTCCAGAGAACACGGTGGGGTAGTTGTTCGACCAAAAAGAACATCAATCTCAATCAAACATTGGTGTTTCTTCGTCCGGAGCTTGTGGAATATCTCATTATTCACGAACTGTGCCATACGGTAGAAATGAATCATTCAAAGAGATTCTGGGAATTGGTGGGAAAACATTGCCACGACTACCGGGTGCTTGATAAGGAGCTCAAGAGTGCAAGGGATCATGTCGGAAAGTGGGCTTACTGATATTATTTGCAGGCCTTGCCGATGGAGATGGGACAAATAGGTCCAGCATGAGAACAGGCTCTCAGAAAAAACTACGATGACTTCAATGTCGAACGCACAAACAATAAGGATTCATAAGTTCGCAACTCGAAAATCCATTTGTTTCGTAGAGGATTGATTTCCGCAGACTGCGCCCGCCCATCCCCACAGTTTCGTTCGTATTCCTCGTCGTTCCCCCTTTTTATGAATGATCCTGCAAGGATGGAATATCACCCTTCTTGTTGATATTGTAGCGTTTCAGAACCTACCGGACAAAAAGGTGCTGGAAGTTAAGAGATGGATTTGAGTATAGTCAAACCATCTTATGAGAGGAGCAGGCACCATGAACCAATCGACCAACCCCGAAAGTGTCGTCCGAGAGATTAAGCGACGGACCCGGAAGAAATACTCCAGTGAAGAAAAAAATCAGGATCGTGTTAGAAGGCCTGCGAGGAGAGGCAAGCATTGCCGAGCTTAGCCGTCGAGAAGGACTCAATCCGAATGTATACTACAAAACGACGATGGCCACAACAGACGTGAAGGACTTGTTGGATATTGCCGTGAAGAAAACGGGGAACCAAGAAATCTCGGTCAGGCATCGGCCAAGGCTTCTCTCGGACAACGGACCGGCGTATGTCTCACAAGAGCTCAAAGAGTATCTCCAGACCAAGGGAATGACACAGACACACGGTGCGCCGTATCATCCGATGACACAGGGAAAGATTGAACGGTATCATCGATCGATGAAGAACGAGATCAACTTGCAGAAATATTATCTCCCGTGGGAACTCGAACAGGAGATCGCTCGCTTCATCGAATACTACAACAACGAACGTTACCACAATTCATTGGACAATGTCACACCTCAGATGTATATTACGGCAGGCATCACGAGATCATCACACGGAGGCAACAACTTAAGCAGCGAACACTGAAGTCACGAAAAAGATATAATCTTTCACAACCAATCGCTCAAAGTATCTCTTAACAAAAAGCTCTTTTTGTCCAAAACGCTCTGACGATATACAGTGTAATGCAACGGATTCCCCGACTGATTTGCGGCATAATCACCCACAGAAAAGAAATAAGAAATGGAAAAAACATTTGACCGACGCTCTTTCATCCAGAAAATAACAGCCGCGACCGCCGGAATGAGCGTATTGAAATCCCTCACCCCGTCGGTCATGCTGGCAAACGCTGACGATCCCGCCTCCCCCCACCAGTCAGAACATGGAAACGACACTGGGGTTTCCTCACGAGAGATCACTGGTCGATATATTATTCCTCCTCACTTCCCGGAATGGGCGCATCACGCCGTCTTTTATCAAATCTATCCGCAAAGCTTTTACGATTCCAACGGCGACGGAATAGGCGACCTGCAAGGGATCATTCAGAAGCTGGACTACATCAAGAGCTTGGGTGTCGATGCTGTCTGGATGAACCCGTTTTTCGAATCGCCGTTCCGCGACGGAGGATACGATATTTCAGATTACTATAGAGTAGCACCTCGATATGGCACAAATGATGATGCAAAAAAACTCTTTGAAGAGGCGCACAAAAGAGGCTTGAAAATATTGTTCGATTTTGTCGCCAGTTACACTTCTATGGAGCACCCGTGGTTTAAGGCCTCGGCGCAGCAAGAGAAGAATAAATACTCGCACTGGTACATCTGGACCGACAATGTCTGGTTGAACCCTCCAAAAGAATATGAGGGGGCATTCATAAAAGGGTACGGAACCAGGAATGGCCAGTACATGCAAAATTTTTATTACTGCGAACCTGCATTGAATTACGGATTTGCTTCCCCCGACCCGGATCAGAAATGGGAATTGCCGGTTGACCATCCGGACGTCTTGGCGATGAGAGAGGAAATGAAGAACGTGTTCCGTTTCTGGATGAAAATGGGGGCCGATGGATTTCGCGCTGATATGGCGGGGGCCCTCGTGAAGAGTTCGGCGACAGAAGGGAATCAGCAATTTTTCAAAACGCATGAGGACGGAACAAAACAATTTTGGCGTGAGATTCGAAAGATGCTGAATGAAGAATTCCCCGAAGCCTTTATCGTTTCGGAATGGTCGTATCCTGTGTCGGCTCTCGATGGCTGCTTTCATGCCGATTTTTTTCACTGGTTTCAGGGATACAACGATCTATTCCAAAAAGAAAGCTGGAGAATCCTCAATGGCTACTCCGAGGGCAACAGTTATTTTGATAAAGAGGGGAAAGGCGATATCACATTCTTCCTCAAGGGGTTCTTGGAACAGCACGATCTTACTAAGGGGAAGGGGTATATTTCGATTCCATTGGGAAATCACGATAACGCAAGATTGGGCAACAATCGAAGCGATAATGATCTTGAAATAATGTATGCGTTTGGATTAACGATGCCGGGCGTAACATTTATCTATTACGGCAATGAAATTGGCATGCGGCAGATGCCCGAAAGCTGGCCTCAGGTTGAAGGGGCGTATCGTCCACGCAACGGAGCACGAACGCCAATGCAATGGAGCAAGGGAAAAAACCTCGGCTTTTCCACAGCCCCCGCGGACAAGCTATATTTGCCGGTTGATCCGGCGAATGATGCGCCGGATGTGGAATCTGAAGAAAGAGACCCGAATTCCCTTCTCAACAGAACTCGCAAGTTGATCGAGTTAAAACATACCCAACCGGCTCTTGCGGCTTATGCAGAATTTGTTCCCCTCTATGTCAAGAAAAATTCCTATCCTTTCATTTATGCGCGAGCGAAAGATAAGGATGTAGTTCTAGTCATTCTGAATCCGTCCGGAAAAGAATCCATTGTTGAGTTCACTCTGGATATTCCCTATTCAAAAATGACGTTGCTGTCTGGCAAGGAAATACAATTAACGAAGAGAGATAAAAGAGTATTCGCCACCGTTCCCGGACAAACGTACGCAATGTACGAGCTGAAGTAGGACAGGAAAAAATCTTGCCCCAATTCCTGTCAATGGCACATGGATGTCGAGATCGAGTGTCACCATCCGCCGTGGCGCCGTCGTATCCCTGAACTTCAGGGATTGAACCATCAACTGGTTCCACTCGCTTGATAGTTTGTCTTCCACCATGTATACTCAGAGAGTTGCCCGAAAAGCAAATAAGCGGCGGGCTGATTGTCTCGGCCAAATGCTCCGGGGAGATCAAGTGCCCGTAAGGGCTCTTTAGCCACTTCGTAAAGGACGTAATGTTGCATGAATAAGATGAGGGTGATGCTGACCGCGTTCATACTATCTCAGTTGAATATCATCGGGGTAGAAGCCCAGTCCGTATTGATTAATCAAGCAGGGTATCTGCCGGATCGGGTAAAGTATGCTTAGTTTATTACGCTCTAGGACGTTCGGGCCTTACGGAAGAGCAACAAGAGAAGTATGTAGAACAAGTCATTGATCGCAATCCCGTAGACAGAACAAAGGCGGCATTGTTATTTGACGAGTACATGGTATCCAATCTTTCGGAACGGAAAGAGAATGCCCGCAAGTATTATGAAATCCTTGTAAACCGGTTTGGCAGCTCCGAAGAAGCGAAAATGATTAAGGAAAAAAGTGCTCTCAGGGATTCCCTTCGGGTTGGGAAACCCGTTCCTGCGTTTTCATTTGTTTCGATGGATGACTCGGCAAGAACGATGACAAACGAATCCTTAAAGGGAAAATACTATTTGATAAGCTTCTGGGCAGCAAAGAGCGAGGCGAGCCTCCGAGAGATGAAGGGCTTGCAGGAAACCTACGAGAGGTACAAAGGTGATCATTTCGCAATATTGAGTCTCTCCCTGGATGAATCTCGTGAGGATGTGGTAGAATTCCGGAAGGGAAGCTGGAAAATGCCGTGGATGAATGTGTTCCTTGGACAGGACATCAATAATAAAGCGGTAAAAGATTTCAATGCCTTCGATATCCCTCTAACCTTGCTGGTCGATCCCAAAGGTAATCTTGTCGTGATGGGGAAGAAATTGTCGGACGAGAACTTGAGATTCGCGCTCGAACAGTATCTTGGGAAATAGCAGAAGTGAGGTTCTCGACTCTGCTCGCGGCGGCCTTCCTGCACCACAACAAGCATTGTATTCAAAGGAGAAATTACCATGCGCTCGTTCATGACCTTTCTCGCGATGACTTTTCTTTTGATCTCCTTCAATACCTTCGCAGGGGACGAAAGGCCAAAGTACAAAAACCCCGCGCTGCCTGTCGATGAGAGAGTTGAAGATCTCCTCCGGAAGATGACCCTCGGGGAGAAAGTCGGGCAATTGCTCTCTTTTGCCTCTCGCGACACGAACGCATTTGATAGAAACGGAAATTTTGTCGGAGTTGAAGACACTGCCTTCATGCAGCGCGGGATAGGCGCATTTAGTTCTCGATCTTTCTGGCGTAACACCTCCGCCAAGCATCGAGCAGAATGCGTCAACGGCGTTCAACGATACATGATCGAGCGGACGCGGCTTGGCATTCCGGTTTTGATGTTCAGCGAAGCGCTACACGGCCTGATGATGCCGGGCGCCACCAGCTTTCCCCAAGCCATCGCGCTCGGAAGCACGTGGGATACCACCCTGGTGGAGCAGGTATTTACCGCTGCGGCACAGGAAGGCCGTTCGCAAGGTACACGACAAGTCTTATCGCCAGTCCTCGATTTAGCACGTGACCCTCGTTGGGGGAGAACCGAGGAATGCTACAGCGAAGATCCGTACCTTGTCTCTCGTCTCGGGATGGCCGCTGTGTTCGGTTTACAGGGGAGGGAAAAAATGCTGGGCGCCGCGCATGTCGCCGTTACCCTGAAACACTTCGCAGGTCACGGTCAACCCGAAGGGGGAAAAAACATCGCTCCTGTGGATCTGCCGGAGAGAACGTTTCGTGAAACCCATCTCTATCCTTTCGAGATTGTGGTCAAACGCGCGAATGCTCAGTCGATCATGGCATCCTATAACGAGTGGGATGGCGTTCCCAACCATGTCAATCACAAATTGTTGACCGACATTCTCCGGGACGAGTGGGGCTTTAACGGATATGTCATGAGCGACGGTGGCGGCATGTCCGTCACGGTTCGGGATCATCACGCGGCTGCTGATTCTGCGGAGTCCGGCATCCTCTCCGTCATGGCCGGGATCGATTTCGATTTGAGCAGCGGAGGGTGCTTTATGCCGTTGGTTGATCAGGTGAAGAAGGGGAATGTCTCTGAAGAGTACATCACCCGGGCCGCCCGCAATGTTCTGCGCGTGAAATTTGTCGCAGGGCTTTTCGATAACCCGTACATTGACCTCGGGGAGATGGACAAGGTCTACAATTCGAAAGAGCACAAAGCCCTGGCATTGAAGGCAGCACACGAGGCAATGGTATTGTTGAAGAACGAGAACAACGCCCTTCCTCTCGATGCGACAAAAATAAAAACCCTGGCGGTGATCGGTCCCGATGCGGCAGATATTCACCTCGGCGGTTATTCGCCTTGGCCAATGCAAGGTGTAAGTATCTTGAAAGGGATCCAGGATTTTGCGGGCGATAGGTTTAAAGTGGTCTATGCCGAAGGATGCAAGCTGACGCTGAACAAGGAAGTACACTGGCAAGTAAACGAAAACCCTGTTTTGAACAATCCCGAAGACGATAAGAGGATGATTGCAGAGGCCGTGAAAGTGGCGAACCAAAGCGATGCAATCGTATTGGTACTGGGCGAGAATGAATTGATCAACCGCGAGGCTTGGAGTGAAACTCATTTGGGAGATCGTGACGACCTGGATTTGGTCGGAATGCAAAACGAGTTGGCGAAGGCGATGTTTGAAACCGGCAAATCGGTCGCCGTTCTATTGGTCAACGGGCGCCCCATGACCATTAACTACTTGCAGAATTATGCCTCAGCGATTCTGGAATGCTGGTACTTAGGACAGGAAACCGGCCATGCCGCCGCAGACGTACTTTTCGGCAATGTGAACCCCGGCGGCAAGCTATCCGTTACCTTTCCTCGTTCGGTCGGACAACTTCCATGCTACTATGATAAAAAACCGAGCGCATTTCGACATTATGTACTGGCCGAAAGCTCGGAACCTTTGTACCCCTTTGGATTCGGCCTCAGCTACACCACATTCAAATACGAACATCTGAAAGTTGTGCCGGAGGAAATTTCTGCAGACAACTCGGCAAAGGTTTCCGTGGAGGTGACTAATGCAGGAAACATGATGGGGGATGAAATCGTCCAACTGTATATTCACGATGTGATAAGCCTCCCCACCAGGCCTGTCAAAGAACTGAAGGATTTTGCGAGAATCACACTCAATCCCGGCGAAACCAAAACAGTCGAGTTCACGATAACGAGTGAGAAACTTGAAGCATATGACCTGGAAATGAAAAGAGTCGTGCAGCCGGGTGAGTTCGAAATCATGGTCGGAAAAAACTCGGCGGAGTTGTTGCGAGGTATGCTGAAAGTGAGAAAGTAATCCTCCTCAACGTGGTATTTCAAACAAACAAGGCATTCTTATGAGTATCAAACCCATCGTTTTTATCACTCTATTGTTTTCACTACTGAGCTCTGAATGCTCTTCGATCCGGGCACAGATAAAAGAGATCAAGAATGGGGCTGAGTTAAATGCTCCCGAACTTAACGTAAGAGTCCAGTTCTATGATGAAAACATTGTTCGGGTCATAAAATGGAGTCCCCGGGGTACCTCCGAAAAAGTGAGCTTATCGGTGATCAGAGATTCTCTACCCGTGCTCGGAATCAAAATAGAACAACGCGTCGGTGCAATCTTCCTGACGTCATCGAAGCTTTCTGTAAGACTCTCCACGCCTGACGGCAACATTGAATATCTGACTGCTGACAACAATGCCATCCTGGGAGAAAAAGGAAAAGCATCGTTCACCCCGGTCGTCTACGACTCCGATTCAGGGTTTTCCGTTCAGCAGCGTTTCCAACTAACGGCCAATGAAGGTGTGTACGGTCTTGGACAGCATCAGTCCGGGTATTTCAACTATCGCGGAAAAAGAGTGGTGTTGGTGCAAACAAACACTGAAGACGCAAATCCATTTCTCGTTTCAACCAAGAACTACGGAATTCTTTGGGACAATTACTCCAAGACTGTGTTTGAAGACAACGAGAACGGAAGTTCGCTCTGGTCGGATATGGGCAACAACATCGACTATTATTTTGTGTACGGCACAAACATGGATGATGTCATTTCGGGCTACCGCGAGCTGACGGGAAAAGCGCCGATGTACGGAAAATGGGCGTACGGTTACTGGCAGAGCAAAGAGCATTATCGCACCCAGGCCGAGGTGCTGGGTATTGCCGAGAAGTACCGAGACCTAAAGATGCCCATAGACAATATTATCCAGGATTGGGACTATTGGAACGGTGCCGCGAACTGGGGTGGAATGTTCTTTGACAAGACGCTTTTTCCCGAACCAAAAGAGATGTGCGACCGACTTCATTCAATGAATTTTCACATCATCATCTCCATATGGCCTGCGCTGGGGCCGAAAACTCCGGTCTATGCAGAGATGGAGCGGCACGGGTTTCTGTACAAACCCGTGGGGTGGGCAGGGTTCAAATACTATGACGCCTATAATCCCGCCGCAGACAGAATCTATTGTAAATATCTCATAAGCGGTCTCTACTCGAAAGGCCTGGACGGCTGGTGGATCGATTCTCCCGAACCCGATGTCGTGAATGCAATGACGAAAGAATCGAGCGAGTATGAACTGAAAAAGATGGGAGGCAATTTTCTCGGTTCGTGGGCACGGTACCTCAACGCTTACTCTCTGGCGATGACAACAGACATTTACAGGAACTGGAGGAACGAGACTTCGGATCGTCGTGCATATATCTTAACACGATCTATGTACGCGGGTCAGCAGCGTAATGCGGCAACGACGTGGACGGGGGATATCGGAGCCAGTTGGGATATCTATCGCAAACAGATCTCCGCCGGCGTAAATCATTGTATGTCAGGAATTCCCTATTGGACGTTCGACATCGGCGGCTTCGCGCTTGGCGCTTACGGCGGTTTATTTATGAACGGCGGAAAAGATCCGGCGTACCAGGAATTGTACGCACGCATGTTTCAGTTCGGCGCCTTCTGTCCTATCTTCCGATCTCACGGATCCGAGACTCCGCGCGAGATTTGGGAAATGGGCGAATTTACCGAGCCAATACTCAAGGCCGACAACCTGCGCTACCGCCTCATGCCGTACATCTATTCAGTAGCATGGATGGTGACCGACAAAGATTATACAATGATGCGTGGTTTACCGATGGATTTCTCCAACGACGAAAAGACTTATTCCATCGATGACCAGTTTATGTTCGGACCCGCGATGATGGTTTGCCCGGTGACGGAATACATGTATAACCGTCCACCTGAATCGAGCGTGTTGATGGGACCCGAGTACTTCAAAACTAATGACGGCAAGCCGGGTTTGCGGGGGAAATACTACAAAGATGCCAGCCGCAAAACTTTGAGCAAAGAAACTATCGACCCTAACATCGATCTTGTTTGGTACACCGGCCGTCCGGACTATGCAACGGATTCAATGTACGCAATTCAATGGGCGGGAAAACTTATCCCCAAGGAAACCGGCAAACACCAGTTTCATTTGGTAAGTTACGATCCGAAACGCATTATCCTGAATGGCGATACACTGCGCATGGTGTACACGAGTGTTGAGCAGTACACCGAGCCTGTTGAACTGGTTGCCGGCAGAGAATACAATTTTATTCTTGAGACGGAGAACAATTCCACCGGCGCCGCAAAAATGCGCCTTTTCTGGAAGACTCCGGCAATATTTGCCAAGGAGCAGTTAAAAGAGGCGAAAGAAAAAACGAGAGAGGTGTATCTTCCTGTTCAACACGAGTGGTACGACTTCTGGACGGGCGAACATTTTCAGGGAGGCAAAGCAATTAAGGCCGATGCGCCGATCGATAAGATTCCTTTGTTTGTGAAAGCCGGATCAATTATTCCCATGGGGCCTTTTCTGCAGTACGCAACAGAGAAACCTGCGAACCCGATTGAGCTGCGCATTTACCCCGGTGCCGACGCCAGTTTCACTCTCTACGAAGATGAAAACGACAATTACAATTATGAAAAAGGAATCTACTCAACCGTCGATTTCAAATGGAACGATGGCATGGGCCGGCTTACAATTGCCGATCGCAAAGGTGAATTTCCGGGTATGTTGAAGGAGCGGATCGTTAACGTCGTTCTTGTCGCTCAAAACCACGGAACGGGCCTGAATATCGCAGATCGCTATGACAAGGTCATCAACTACCGCGGCAAAGAAGTCACGGCAACGCTGCGGTGAGGAGGAGGGAGCTCTACCCGGCCATCACTATTTACTATTAGGACATTTGTCCGGTGACTGTTTTTTGCTGTTTTTATACATTTTTATCTTTTAGCGGACGGTGTCTTCTCAGGGATCTTTGTTTT
>Ga0182017_10002594_pt1 | contig 13664 bp, 8 predicted proteins | sample 712E3DmetaG_FD_120492 | JGI IMG/M metagenome (GOLD analysis project Ga0182017, IMG submission 120492) | Permafrost microbial communities from Stordalen Mire, Sweden - 712E3D metaG | ecosystem: Environmental > Terrestrial > Soil > Wetlands > Permafrost | place: Sweden: Stordalen | collected... | reverse complement strand
TGGACGCCAATCCAGCAAACGGATACGAGATAGTCGTCAATGGGAACGTGGCTGCCGCGTTCGATTGGAAGACAGGCACACAATTGTGGCAGGACACTCACACGATAGAGGCTCAGCAGCTCGGAATGGGCGATTACCGTCCGGACTTGCCGGGCCTCGAGGTGGTCATACTCGATCGTCTGCGGACCGCCGCCGAAGGTTTCAAGTCCAACAACGTGCTCGTGGACCAGCACGACAACCTCTTGTGGAAGGAAAACCGGGCCACTAACTCCGGCTGGTTGACCGTGACGGAAAACATGAACAACTGGGACGGGACAGGCAGCGATTTGATTTTCTCCTATCGTCGTGACGCCAAGTCGGGTGGCAGCGGGGGCACGGGGACCTATCTGTACGACGGCTCAGGAAAAACCGTCGCCAGCTTCCCCTATACCGGCCCCAGTGCGCAGACCTTCGCTGAGCACGCGGATGTCTGCGGCGATGGCAAAGAGGAAGTGCTCATGTACGACGAGGCGACCCTTTGGATCTACGCCAATGGTGGCTGCAATCTAGATGACCCACCGGCCCATCCCACTCTCCCCCAGCAGTACCACCTGTACAACTGGAGTATCTACTCGGGATGGATCACTCCGGACGTGAAGTTCTATACCAAGCCGTAGCTACCAGTGAACACGGGCACTCAGCCTTCGCGCACGGGTACGCCGCGGGCGCGAAGGTAGTCGCGCGCCTGCCCCACCGTATATTCGCCGAAGTGGAAAATCGAAGCAGCCAGCACCGCATCGGCGCCACCGATGACTACCCCTTGGTAGAGATGTTCAAGTGTCCCCACCCCGCCCGATGCAATAACCGGAATGGGCACGCGGTCGGCCACGGCGCGGGTCAGTTCCAGGTCGAAACCGTCGCGCGTGCCATCGCGATCCATGCTGGTGAGCAGGATTTCTCCGGCGCCCAACTCGGCCATGCGCGCGCACCAAGCCACCGCGTCGATGTCGGTGGGCTTGCGGCCGCCGTGGGTGAAGACCTCCCAGTTGCCGGGCCGGTCGGGCCGGCGCCGAGCGTCCACTGCCACCACGATGGCCTGGCTGCCAAAGGCGTCCGAGGCGCGCCGGACCAGTTCGGGATCGGCCACCGCGGCGGTGTTGATGCCAGCCTTGTCAGCCCCGGCGAGCAGCAGCTTGCGCACATCCTCCACGCTGCGTACCCCCCCGCCCACAGTGAGCGGCAAGAAGACCTGCTCAGCGGTGATGCGCACCACCTCCAGCATGGTGGCGCGGTTGTCGGACGAAGCCGTGATGTCGAGAAAGCAGATCTCGTCAGCGCCCTGTTGGTCATAGGCTGCAGCGACTTCCACGGGATCGCCGGCGTCACGCAGTTGCTTGAAGCGAATTCCCTTCTTCACGCGGCCTGCGTCCACGTCGAGGCAAGGAATGATCCGTCGCGCCAGCATCAGACCTTTCCCTGGGCCGCGCGCGCCAGCGCCTGCGCGACAGTGAACATGCCCTCGTAGATGGCCTTGCCGATCACCACCGCTTGGGCTCCGGTGGTCTTGACCAAGTCAATGTCCTCAAGGCGCGCCATACCGCCCGAGGCGATGACTGGACAAGGAGCGATCTTGGCCGCGAGTCGCGCGGTGGCCTGCAGATTGGGTCCGCTGCGCATGCCGTCGCGGCCGATGTCGGTGTAGAGCACGGCGGCTGCGCCCGCTTGTGCCACGGCAAGGCCGACGTCCAGCGCGTCGTTCTTCGTGTCCTCGGTCCATCCCTCGATCGCCACCTTGCCTTCGCGTGCGTCCACCGCGACCACGATGCGCTTGGGAAAACGGCGGCAAGCCTCGGCCACCAATTCGGGCGTCTTGATGGCCGCGGTGCCCATGACCGCAAAGCGCGCGCCCAGCGCGAACAGCCGCTCGCAGGCATCCAGCGTGCGCACGCCGCCGCCAACCTCAACATCCATGGTCGTCGCAGCCAAAATGGCTTTGATGGTTTCGTGGTTGTTCTGCATGCCGCCGGTAAACGCCGCATCCAGATCCACCACATGCAAACGGGGCGCGCCAGCCGCAGCAAAGGCGCGCGCTAGCTCGGGCGGATTGCTGGAATAGACCTTCGCGCTGTCGCGACGGCCCTGTTGCAGGCGCACCGCCTGGCCATTCATCAGATCAATTGCGGGAAAAACCAACATGCGTGGATTCTCTACAAAGCAACGAAGCGGGTGAGCACAGTCAAACCTGCACGCTGGCTCTTTTCGGGGTGGAACTGGCAGGCGAACAGGTTGTCATGCGCCACTGCTGCACAGAACCTCACCCCATGCTCTGTGGTCAGCGCAATATCGGCGGCGCGGACCGGCACCGGGAAGTAACTGTGTACAAAGTAGAAGTAGGTGCCGTCCGGCGTGTCGCGCAGCACGGCCGCGCGGCCGGCAGCAGCTTCGTGGCGGCAGGCGTTCCAACCCATGTGGGGCACCTTGAGCGGCGGCGCGATGGCAAAGCGGACCACCCGGCCAGGGAAAACCCCCAGGCCCTTGCAGGAAGGATCTTCATCGCTGCCTTCGAAGAGCACCTGCATGCCGATGCAGATGCCCAAGAACGGCGTGCCCTTGCCGATCGCTTGCATGATGGTGGCGCGCAAGGCACCACCTGCGCGGTCGAGCCCGGCCACGCACCCGCCAAAGGCGCCTTGGCCAGGCACCACGATCTTGTCGGCGCGGGCCACCTGGTCCGCATCTGTGGTGATGAAGGCGTCGGCGCCTACGCTCGCCAGCGCCTTTTCCACGCTGCGCAGGTTACCGCTGCCGCTGTCGACAATGGCGATGCGGGGCTTGCCCATGGATGACTCCCAGCCGAAAGCCTGGGCTATTTGGTTAGTGTCCCCTTGGTCGACGGCACATCACGCTCGCGCGGATCCGGTTGCACGGCCGCCCGCACGGCGCGCGCAAAAGCCTTCCACAGCGCCTCCATGGCGTGATGCCCGTTCTCGCCATACACGGTTTGAAGGTGCAGGTTGCACAGCGCCGCGGACGCGAACCCGGCAAAGAACTCACGCGCCAACTCGGCATCAAAGTCGCCGATGCGCCGGCCTTTGAGGTGATCCGCGCGATAGACCAGGCAGCCGCGGCCCCCGAAGTCCACCGCCGCGCGGGCCAGGGCCTCGTCCATGGGGATGGCTACGTCGCCGAAGCGCGCAATGCCGCGCTTGTCGCCTAGGGCTTCGCGGAAAGCCTGGCCCAGGCAGATCCCCACATCTTCCACGGTGTGGTGCCCGTCCACCTCGACGTCGCCGCGAGCCTCGATTTCGAGGTCGACCAAGCTGTGCCGGCCGAACGAATCCAGCATGTGGTTGAAGAACGGCAGCGGGGTCGCGATCTTGCGCTGCCCCGAACCGTCCAGGTTCAACACCACGCGGATCTGGGTTTCCTTGGTATTTCGTTCCACCGTAGCCTTGCGCATGCGCCCCAACTATGGCGGTCGCAAACGGTCACGTCAAACTAGAGCGCATCTCACAAATCCTGACCGAGCCCTGGCCGAGCGAGGAGCCCCGGACGCGAGGCACGACGAGGGCGCGCCCGGCGCGGTGGCGGAAGGGAGAGGGGCAGGTCCCTCGGAGGAATACTCGACGCATTCCGACGACGAGCAACGACGCGGACGGGGCCCGCAGCTCACAGCCGGGCTAGAAGTCATCCTTGGAGAGAGGACCGGCGCGTGGCGCTGGCGACTTCGCCGATGCGCCAGCCCTCCGCGCCGATGACGGCGCCTGTGCCGGTTCATCCCTCCCTGAGGCTCCACGCGGAGCGTGCTGTGGCGGCGGGACATCGTTCGAGCTTTCTCGTACCGCCACGACCAGAGGCCTGGGAGTCACTGGAACGGGCATAACGCGCACTTGGCGCACGGGGTGGCTGCGTTCGTGTGTTGCAAGCGCACTTGGAGCTGGTGGTGATGCTGAGATGGTCGAAGGGGCCGGAACCGCCACCCGCTCGACGGTTGCGCTTGGCGCAGGGACGGCCGGCCGCACCACGGGTTCCCTAGCTGGCGGTGTGTCCTTCGCGATCGGAGTTGGCGCACCTGTCTGCACCGCGCGGGCGCCTCGCATGGCCACCGACACCCCGATGCCGATCGCGACGGCTAACCCCGCTCCCACCAAGCCAGCCCACCCTCGAAGGGCAGAGCGATCCCCAAGGCCACGAGAGCGCGTCTTCCGCAACGGAGCCCTCAGATCCACCAGGGCCGTTTCGCGATCTGTGGTGGGCAGTGACGCCGCCTCTTCCAACCCACCTCTCGATCCAGCGTTGCCACCATTGGGTCCTTCGGGGGCGGCGTTTTCCTTGCCCTCCGGTTGCAGGGGAAATGCGAAAAGAATCCGTGTTCCCTGATGCTGTCCGGACGGCTCTTTGTTGAGAACGGCCTGCGGCGCATGAGGCCCGGACCGGGGATCGTGCGCGGCGAACGACGGCACCCCAGCCTGCGGCGTGAGCAAACGCGGTGCGGGCGTGGGCGGCATCAGTTCGTCTTCCAGAGCCATCAGCATCGCGTTGACGTCCGAATAGCGCTGGTCGCGATCCTTGGCCATGGCCTTCTCGACGATGCGCACCAAACCAGCCGGCAAATCGGGACGCGCCACCGTCACGGGCACAGCGGGCCCCTGGAGAACGCAGTCAAGGAGCCCTGAGCCTAGCTCTCCCGGGAACGCCATCTGCCCGGTCAACGATTCGTACAGCAAAACACCGAAACCGTACACGTCGGCGCGTTCGTCGATATCGGGCACGCCCAGGATGTGCTCGGGAGACATGTACGCGGGCGTTCCCATGGCTAGTGCCGGCCCTGCCGACGGGTCCAGTCCTCGTTCCACCATGACCGAAATGCCAAAATCCAACACCTTGGTGGTCACGATCCGTCCGTCGGGCTCCATGCAGATGAAGACGTTCGGTGGCTTGAGATCTCGATGGATCACCCCCTGTGCGTTCGCCGCGGCCACCCCTCGCATGGCTGGCAAGAGCAGCCTCGTCGCTTCGTTGACGCTGAGAAATCCCTTGCGCGCTATATAGCTGCCGAGGGGCTCACCCTCGAGCAGCTCCATCACGATGCACGCCATCCCCTCGTGTTCGATGACGTCGAAGATCGTTACCACATTGGGATGGTTCACCAGGCTTGCGGCCAGAACTTCGCGGTGAAAGAGGCCCTGCGCCAGGCGGGTCGTGGCCAGGGACCGCAGAATGACCTTCAGGGCGACTCGCTTGCCCGTTCGTTCGTTCGTTCCCGCCCACACCGCAGCCATTCCGCCGGCCCCAAGCAGGTGCTCGACACGGTATTTTCCATCGACCAGCTGGCCGGCCCGCAGAATCGTGTCAACGACGCTCTCGGGCTGGGCTCCTGCGTTCATCACTAGATTCCGCCGTCGAAAGGGGACGCTGGATTGGGCGGCACGACAAGGCAGCCCACCCGAGATTTCGCCCTCCGTTGATGTGAATCAGCGGATGAGAGGCAAGACTTGCGCATTCATCAGCCGTCCCGCGACAGGCGCGACTGCCAACTCTGCACCCTGACCTGTCTTCACAGCCAGGTGCAGGAATCCGCGAGCGACATGTCGGCTTTGACGAACCCCCCTTGACTCACACTCCACACACAGAAGATCGACGATCTTTAGCGGCTGGTTGCACAAGCCGCGGGCGGTGGTTGCGCCGCCGTGCTCCCTGGCCTTCTTGTACAGAAACACCACCGCGCCCACCCCCAAGTCAGAGCTCTCGATGAGCCCTGAACCCGAGAGTTCGGCGACGATGCGGCGTTCAGCGACCAATGCGGCGACGGACGGGCTAAAATCCGAGGCGCTGACCGCGTCCATCTCGCCATGGATGCGAAGGGTAGCCGCGCCATCCGCTCTGGTCGATGACAAGTTCATTTGTGTCTCTCCTTTGGCTTCCAATTCTGAAACCCTATCGGCTTCCCGGAATGTCGGGGGAGCTTGGGGCGGCTGGAAAGCAATTAGCGTGCCGACTGCGAGCTGTCGCAGTCTGGCGCGCCCATGCGGTGGTGCAGACAGCGTGACGATGTCCCCATTCGGTGCCGTGCGACCGTGGATCGTGCGGGCCTCCCTCAGTGATGGCACGGGCTTTGTATGTTCCAGGCGGGGATTGGGGAGGCGGCACGAGGTGCAGGGGGCCTGCGGGCGGACTGTGTGGCAGAGCGGGGCGTTGGTGGCGTAAAGGGGAAAGGGCCGCGGGGAGTGGGCCTCAGCATCGTGGCGGAGGAAATTCCTGGACGGTATGTGGGGACGTCGTGTTGGAGTGGTACAGGAAATACTCCGCCACCGTGCGGGGCCGTTGGTGTTTCATGGAGAGGAATCTGGGCTTCGTCTTCGCCCAAGTGCCCGAAGTCATTGCCCTCATCATCAATCGGCGGCCGCGCTTGGCGCGACCGAGAAACCGCCAGGTCCCACCATCGTCTCCGCCCGGTATCGTCGCAAAGGTAGTTCGCTGGCGCGTTCACACGCGATTCGCGCGAACGATTTGTGCGCACGATTTGTGCGCACGATTGGTAGTCTTTGGGCGTCTTGCCATGCGCACCGCTACATAGACCCTACCTCTTGCGCGGCCGCAAGATCCCGTACTGGTTCAGCCGCGCAACAAAGGCCGTGCGGCCCATGCCCAGCATCCTGGCGGCCGCGGTTTGGTTGCCGGCGGTCTTCTCCAGCACGTCGAGGATCCGTCGCTTCTCCTCGGGCTCCAGCGCGGGCCCCGACTGGGTGGACGACAAGTCAGAGAGCGGGGTCTGGCCGTAGAGCACGGCGGGGGTTGGCTGTGGGGCCGAAAAGGTGGCTTCCATCAACTCCCGTGGAAGGTGGTCGGGCGTGATGACCGGTCCCGATCGGCACAGAAGCACCGCTCTGTGAATGACATTGCGCAGCTCGCGGATGTTGCCGGGCCAAGCGTAACTGCGCAGCAGTGTGAGGGCGTCCGCTGAGATCTCGGGAGTCGAACGCCCCAAGTCGCGGGCCATTTCGCCGGCGAAGTGACGCCCAAATGGTTCGATCTCCACGGGGCGCTCGCGCAGCGGGGGAATCGCCAGTGTGATGCCGTTGAGCCGGAAATACAAATCTCTGCGAAACCCGCCGCTTTCGATAGCCTGTGCAAGGTTGCAGTTGGTTGCCGAGACGAACCTGACGTCAACGGTCCGCTTGGTCACGCCGCCAACCCGAAGCAGCGTGCGGGTTTCGATCACACGAAGGAGCTTGGCCTGCAGGGGCAGGGATAGCTCGCCAATCTCGTCCAGGAACACGGTGCCGGCCGGTGCGGTCTCCAAGAGACCCGGCTTGGCCTGCGTGGCTCCGGTGAAGGCGCCCTTCTCGTAGCCGAACAACTCTGCCTCGACCAGGTTTTCCGACAGAGCGGCGCAGTTGAGCGACAGGAAGTTGCCCTGGGCGCGCGGCGAAGCGCGATGGACCACCTCGGCCAGAATCTCCTTGCCCGTGCCGGTCTCCCCCACGATGAGCACGTTGATGGTGCTCTTGGCGACGTCCCTAGCCAGGCCATGCAGTTCCCGCATCGCCGGGTCCACCAGAATGATGTCCGCGGCGGGCCCGGGCTGAATGGTCCCTGGGCGCACCGCTTGACACGCCCGCTCGAGCAGTTCCGCAGCACTGCGACCATCAATCGGGTGATGGGCCGTGCCAGTACGAAATGCAATTCCGGCCTGCTGCAGGCGGACGCCCAATTCGGCAACCAGGGTCGTGGCAGCCTCCGGTGTGGTTCGCGGCAACAGCAGTTCATACTGCCGCGGTCCGTAGGCGCCGATGATGTCCGATGGCTGCAGGCAAAGCGGGAGAAGCCCGGCGCACCGGCTGGTTGACGCTTCGCCCTCCACATCCAGCCGGACCAGGGCGAACGGCGAGCGGCCCCGAACCGAGCTGGCGCATTCCTCATCAAGGCGGGCAAGGAAGTAGCCATGGGGCAGGACGCGAACCGATCGTGGCAAGCGGTCCCCCGAGCGCAGCATGAGAACGGTCGCCCCGATGTTCACCGCATCCCCGAGGGCAAGCTCCACCCGGACTCGTGGTTGCAGGGCATGATTGCGCAACAAGGTGCCATTGGCGCTCTCGAGATCCTCGATCTCGACCATCCTACCCTCCACGTACAGGCGGCAGTGGTCGCGTGATGCCAGGGAATCCTTGATCCTGACGTCAGCCTGAGCGCTGCGGCCGATCTGCAGAACCCCCTTGTGCGGCAGAGCAATCGCCCTAAATCCTTCGGGACCGACGACCATCAAGAAAAGCGCGTCCTGGCCGCTTTCCGCTGCAGGGAAACGGACGGTGGTGAGAATCCCGCCGGGATCGGCGGCACTATCCTTGTCACGGCTTCTCGTCATGGGCGTGGGCGTCCGAATGGCCAGAACGCCCCTTCAGCTTGTGCCAGCCACTGTACCCACGCTTCGACCCGGGCATCAACTGCGTTTCCGCTCCATGCTGCCCCTTGTCCTTCGCTCACAGCTGGGCTCTCCGCAGGCCATCCCTGCCGCCCCTGCTGCATGAACCGGTCAGATTCACTGCGACAGGCTACTAGTATAGACTGGGGGTCTTTTCAGCCCAGCCGGATGGCAAAGATGGGTATACCGAGCAGTGACGAGTTCGCAGGAACCGAACGCTTCCAGCTGCTTCGCTGCATTGGCGAAGGTGGGATGGGCGTGGTCTACGAGGCGCTCGACCACGAGACGAAGTCGCGCGTCGCCCTCAAGACGATGCGCCAACTCAACGGCAGCGCGCTCTTGCACTTCAAGAACGAATTCCGCGCCCTGCAGGACATCGATCACCCGAACCTGGTGAGCCTTGGCGAGCTTGTGCAGGCTGGGGGGCGCTGGTTCTACACGATGGAGCTCGTCGAGGGAGACGACTTCATCCAGTACGTCCGGACCGACGGCGGCCGGACCAAGCTCCTGGATACGGAGGCCGGCCGCTCCACGCTGGTGGAGCTGCGCCGCGCCGCGCCTGGACTCGAGCTGCCCGAGACGGCCCGTGAGATCGACCGGTCGACCGTACCGCCGGAGACGACGCCCGGCTTCAACGAGGGACGGCTGCGCTCGGCGCTCGGCCAGCTCGCCCGGGGCATCGTCGCGCTCCACGAGGCTGGCAAGATCCACCGCGACATCAAGCCGTCGAACGTCCTCGTCAGCTCCGCTGGCCGCGTGGTCCTCCTCGACTTCGGGCTGGTGACCGGCATCGCTGCGGTCGACCAGTCGCAGTCTGTCCACATAGTCGGCACCGTCCCTTACATGGCGCCCGAGCGGGCCGCCTCCCGGCCCGTCGGTCCCGAAGCCGACTGGTATGGCGTCGGGGTCATGCTCTACCAGGCGCTCACCGGCCGGCTCCCGTTTTCGGGCAATGCGTTTGAGATGATGATGCAGAAGCAGCGGTCGGATCCGCCGCCGCCGCGCTCCCTCGTTCCGCAGGTGCCGGCGGACCTCGACACCCTGTGCTGCGAGTTGCTGCGCTTCGATCCCACGGCGCGGGCCACCGGAAGCGACGTGCTCTCGCGACTCGGCGCAGAGCCCTTGGCACGGGCCGCGGAGCCTTCGCGATCGCGCTCCTCGGGCCAACGCCTATTCGTGGGGCGCGAGACCGAGCTGCAGATCCTCGACGAGGCCTACCAGGTGAGCCGCCGGGGGGCTGCGGTGACGGTGGTGGTGCGGGGTGAGTCGGGGATGGGCAAGACCGCACTGGTACGCCAGTTCCTCGACCGCCTCCTGGTCGATGAGAGCGGCCCGGTGATCCTTTCCGGGCGCTGCTTCGAGCGTGAGTCGGTGCCCTTCAAGGCCATCGACGGCGTGATCGATGCCCTCTGCCGCCAGATCTTGTTGATGCCCGAAGCGGAGGCGGGGGCGCTCCTGCCACGAGCCGCGGCGCTGCTCGGCGACGCGTTCCCGGTGCTTCGCCGCGTGAGGGCTGTGGCCCAGGCGCCGCGGCTCCAGTCAGAGTCGCGCCTCGACCCGCTCGAGCTGCGCACACGCCTGTTCGCCGCCACCCGGGAGCTGGTGACCCGGCTCGCCGACCGCCGGCCGCTGGTGATCTTCGTCGACGATCTGCAGTGGGCCGACTCCGACAGCCTCGCGCTGATCGGCGAGGTGATGCGACCGCCAGACGCACCGGCGCTTCTGGTGGTGGCGACCCTGCGGGACGGCGGAACGGACGCAGTCGTCGACGGGCAGCCAGCCGGCGGAGAGACGGTGGTCGCCAGACTCAGCCGGTTTCTCGTCGGAGACGTGCGGCGCATCCAGGTCGGCCCGCTCCCTCCGGGCGAGGCGAGCGAGCTGGCGGCGCGGTTGCTGCAACGGGAGTCGGCAACCATCAACGACAGCGCCGAGAACATCGCCGCCGAGGCGAGGGGCCATCCCCTGTTCATCCAGGAGCTGGTGCGGCACGCCCAGCAGCACAGCGACCGCCAGCCTGTGCCACTATTGCTCGACGACGTGCTGTGGGAGCGGGTTCTCGATCTGCCTCCGGCTGCCCGGGCGGTGCTCGAGCTGGCGGCGGTGGCGGGGACCCCGATCGCGCACGAAGTGATGGCCCGCGCCGTGGGGACCAGCCTCTCGACGCTCCACCGCAACCTGGCGGTTCTGCGGGTCGGCAACCTGGTGCAGACAACCGGGCCGCGGGGCAGCGACACCATCCACGTCTACCACGACCGGGTACGCGAGGCGCTGCTGGCCCACATCGATGGCAGCGCTGCCGCCAACGCCCATCGGGAGCTGGCGCTCGCGCTCGAGGCGGAAGGCCGCGGCGATCCCCGATTGCTCGCGGTCTACTGGCGCGGGGCAGGCGATCGCGAGCGCGCCGCGGGCTACACGCTGCGCGCCGCCGCCGATGCCGAGGCGGGCTTCGCCTTCGACCACGCAGCACGCCTGTACCGTACCGCTCTCGAACTGCACCCTCCCGACCACCCTTCGGTGCACGAGCTGCATCTAAAGCTAGCCGAGGCTCTGGCCAACGCCGGTCGCGGCGCCGAGTCGGCGATCTCCTACTTCGCCGCCGCCCGCGGCGCTTCCAAGGTTGAGGCGGTCGAGTACACGCGGTTGGCCGCCGACCAGCTCCTGCGCAGCGGCCACATCGACGAGGGACTCGACGCCATCCGGCAGGTGCTCCAGACGATGCGGCTCGGCTTCCCGAGCACCCCGCGGCGCGCCCTCGCCTCGATCGTGATGCGGCGGCTGCAGTTGCGCCTGCGCGGGCTGCGCTTCCGCGAGCGCGACGCTACGCAGGTCCCGCCCGAGACTCTGCGACGCATCGAACTCTGCCTCTCGATCAGCACCTGCCTCGGGATTGTCGATCTCATACGCGGCGCCAATTTCAGCTCCCGCGCGCTCCTCCTGGCGCTGCGGGCCGGGGAGCCGAAGCTCCTCCTGCGCGCCCTCGCGCTCGAGGCGGTGTTTGTGTCGACGGGCGGCGTCGGCGCCGGGCACCGCGCCGATCGGCTGCTCGCCCGGACCGGCGACCTGGCAGCCCGGCTCGGCACTGCCGAGGCGCACTTCTTCGACGAGACCTGCCGCGGTTTCTCCTTCCACCTGCGCGGCCGGTTCCGCGCCGCGGTCGATCACTTCGAGCGCGCCGAGGCGGCCGCCAACGAGTGCCGCGGGAGGGCTCTCGAGCTGAACGCGGCCCGGTTGACCATGGTCTTCGCGCTGCACTATCTCGGCCGGATGGCCGACCTGTCGCGCCGGGTGCCGCGCCAGGTGGCCGAGTCGACGGACCGCGGCGACCTCTACGGGGCGACCAACTTCGAGCTGGGGCTGCCGGGCCTGGCCTGGCTGGCGACCGACGACTTTGAGGAATCGCGCCGGCGCGCCCGCGACGCCTCGGGAAGGTGGTCGCAGCGCGGTTTCCAGATGCAGCACTGGTACGCCCTGCAGACCGCCGGACACCTCGGCCTCTACGGCGGAGATGCGCGCACGGCGTATGCCGAGCTGATGGAGAAGTGGCCTGCGCTGACCGGCTCGCTCCTCCTCCAGGTGCAGCTCATCCATTGCGAGATCCGCAGCCTCCGCGCCCGCCTGGCGCTGGCAGCGGCCGGGGAGATCGGGGGTGAGCAGGGGCGGCGGCTGTTGTTTGAGGCGGAGCGGGACGCGCGTCGCCTCCACCGGCTCGGGGCACCCTGGATCGAGTCGCAGGCGCAGCTAATCCTGGCGGGGGTGGCCGCCACGCGCGGCGATGACGAACAGGCGGTGCGATTGCTGCGGGAGGCGGCGGCCGGCTTCGACGCCGCCGACATGGCCCTCTACGCCGCGGCGGCGCGGCGTCGGCTGGGTGCGCTGCTTGGCGGCGACGCGGGACTCGCTCTCCGCGAGGCGGCCGACAGGTGGATGGCCAGCGAGAAGATCCGCGCCCCGGCGCGTTTCACCGCAATCTTCGCTCCCGGGTTCCGCGATTAACGTGTCCTACGTGGCCATACCTGGTATCCCGCTGTCGGTGCGCTCTGGAACGGCTACCCGAGAGGCCGCTCTTGCGTGCAGAAGTCGTTGGAATGTCTTCGCTCGCAGCTGGGGCTCGTACAGGTGTCAGCTTGGACACCGACGAACATGCGCCGATTGCTTCCAGCGACGGCGAAGAGCGACGAGCGCTACCAGGCCCACGAGTGTGAAAGCAGCTCTGCTGTCCGAGCTAGAAGTACCGCCATTCAGATTGCACGAGCAGCCAGAGGACCCCGCTGAACTCGTGCCGCCACCGCTGCCCGCCGCGCCGCCAGCTCCACTCATGCCTCCGCTCCCATGCGTACCGCCGGTTCCGCTCATGCCTCCGCTCCCAGGCGCACCGCCGGTTCCGCTCATGCCTCCGCTCCCGGTCGCGCCGCCGCTGCCAGTCGTACCGCCGGTTCCGCTCATGCCTCCGCTCCCGGTCGCACCGCCGGAGCCGGTCGCACCATCGAAGCCGGTATTTCCTCCGGAGCCGCTGTCGGCGCCTGCGTCGGTAGCCGGCACCTGCGCTTCGAGATAATTGCCGCTGACGAGGGTCGTGATAGAACTCGGAGGCAGCGTGATGTTGCCCGCAGTGACGGTGCCCAGATCGACCGCATTCTCGCTTGCCGAAGTGCGAATCGCCTTGTACGACGACGGCAAATTGCTGCCTGCCAGGGTCAGCGGCGTCGCGGCTGTTCCCGTGTTGATGGCGACAATGGTGAAAGCCCCCATTTGCGTGTTGTCAAAGGCCACGGCCAGCACGTTGGAGTCGCTGCTCTTGGAGTCGACCATCTGTGCGCCTGGGCGGATGTAACGATAGTATTGCTTCGAAACATAGTAGTTCTTCCCGGGGTTGTCGGGACCTGCCATAAGATCACTTTCATTCAAGTCCGCGGGCGTGGTGCCGCCGCTTCCCTGCGAGTAGAGCCACGCCGTCATGTGCCCGTAGTACAAGCTCGCGTAGATCGCCTGCGCCAGATCGAAGGCTCCGGAGCAAGTGCTGATCGCATTCGACGTGCAGGGGCCGCCCGTCCAGGTGTGGTTGTAGCCGGATGTTTCGGTCACCCAGAGCGACTTGTTGGTGGATGCCGTCGCAGCTCGATACGAAGTCGAGTACGCCACCAGGTTGCTCGTGGTCATCGGCGTGAAGCCGTCCACGTAGCCATGCACGGCGAACTTGTCGATCGCCGAGAGTGCCCCCGAATTGTTCATAATCGCCGCGGTATAGGAGGAGTCCGGATCGAAG
>Ga0182017_10002593_pt1 | contig 13667 bp, 21 predicted proteins | sample 712E3DmetaG_FD_120492 | JGI IMG/M metagenome (GOLD analysis project Ga0182017, IMG submission 120492) | Permafrost microbial communities from Stordalen Mire, Sweden - 712E3D metaG | ecosystem: Environmental > Terrestrial > Soil > Wetlands > Permafrost | place: Sweden: Stordalen | collected... | reverse complement strand
CTCCACACCGAGACATGGCCGGAACTGGAACGGAGCATCCAAATGCTGGTGGACGAAATCAAAACCAATCATCGGCACGACCTCGGCATCGAACTGGAGTGGCCGAACGGCGAACTATGCAACGTGGCGTCAAACCACCACCAACCAAAGGACTGAAATATGAGCAATAAAAAACCTGAACCGAACAAAACTGGAGGGGCAAGCCACGTTGGCATCAGTGACGTGTTCTCTGGCGTCGAACTGATAGCCCGTGAACGCGCACGACAACTCTGTGTAGAGGGATGGACTCCCGAACATGACGACGGGCACACTCACGCGGAACTATCCGCCGCCGGAGCGTGCTACGCCAACTGCGCAAAATATCAGGTGCAAGGCTACGGGCAGGACATATCATCGAAAGGATTCCCAGGTGAATGGATGGTCAACGGCTGGTGGAAACCATCCGATGACCCAATCCGCAACCTCGTCAAAGCGGGTGCTCTCATCGCGGCAGAAATAGATCGCCTGAAACGTGCGGAGGCCAAGCCAGAGAACGTAGAGGTCAGCGATGACGGCTCTCGCTGACTCCCGATTTGCAAATGACGTGCGTAGCCGTCATTCGCTGCACCGATTTGTTAGACGGCAATTTATGGCAATGTTCAAAAGTAAATTCGGGAGCGGGACGGTCGAATGGCCGACGCCTGACTCAATGTGGAAACCGCTCAATGATGAGTTCGGCTTCACGCTCGACGTGGCAAGCACTCACGAAAACGCGAAGTGTGCCGCGCACTACACCGCCGCCGAGGATGGGCTGGCGCAACCGTGGTCGGGCGTGTGCTGGATGAATCCGCCGTATGGCCGCGTGATGACCGCTTGGCTGCGGAAAGCCGTCGCAGAAATGGGGAATGGAGTAACCACCGTGGCTCTCGTCCCCGCCAGAACAAACACGGCATGGTGGCATGATCTCTGCATGAAATTCGGAGAAGTGCGATTCGTGCGTGGACGCCCAAAATTCGTGGGCGCAATCCACGGCCTGCCGCAACCATTGGCAATCGTGGTGTTCAGAGGGACGACCGCCTTGCCGTCTAACGACCAAGCTCTGCGGCGGCGGTGAACAATCTGAAACTCAACCAAGGTGAAATATGGCCAAGAATAAAAAGAAAGCGTCTGCGGAGAACGGCGGTAGCCGTTCGCAGCAGCGCGTGGTTCGGCTGCCGCGTCGTGTATCAACATGGCTGCGGAAGTGGAAGAAAAACGAGGACGCCAAAGTGAACGCGATACGCCGACAAGACTTCGAGGCGGCTGCGGCATACATCAAAATGAAACGCTCCTTCGCAGACCTGATATGCAGCGAACTTGCGAAGCAGCCGAACATTCGGAGCTGAGCCATGACGGAACAACCAACATCAACCGCGAAGCGGAACTGCGACGGCCAACCGTCATTGGCTCCGGCGACTGGTTCGGCGCATTGGCACGACTGCGAACACGAGTGGAAGGAAATAGACGCTCCCGACCTGAGCGAGAACTACGGCTCAGTAGTGTGCGTGAAATGCGAATGCCCCGGCGAAATGACGTGGGCGACCCGCGAAGTGTTTTGGCCCGCAACATGAATGCGCCGAACAGTAGAACTGAGCGACAGCCGCCCTCTATGACTACCGAATTACCAACGACGTGCGGGGCGGCTGTTCGCTCCAGTGATTTGTTAGCCGTCATCGGTGAAGATGGGTGGATGTCGCCCGCTGAACCTCCAGATACGGACAGGCTCGTGCAACTGGCGTGGGACGACATGAGCTATGGCGAAAACTCTCGCGGCTTCTATGACTCGGTGGCCGAGATGCCCGCAAGCGGCAAAATGTTTTGGTGGTCTTGGCCCGTTGGCGGCGGGATGCACCGACTACCGAGCGACCACATCGGAGCGTGGCGCGAGATGACGGCTAACGCGGGAACTGAGCCGCGTCGCGCCGAAAATAAAGGACACCAAAAATGATAACGACATGCAATAAATGTGGGGGCTTGATAGCGGATACGGGCGAGTTCTACGCCGGGCGTCCGTGCGACTGTCCGCCTCTATACCACCAGCCGCCGATGAACCTGGAGCCGCAAGCGACGTTGGCTCCAGTGACCTTGTTCGGCGTCCTGCCAGTAAGTGAAAAAGAGAAACAAGTGCTGGAACTGCTCAAAGAAATCGAACAGCACTGTCCATGCGGGGCGCGTCCAGAAACACCAAACACCCACCCACACGTTAGCGGCTGTCCCGTCTCAAAAGCAATTCGCCTGCTAGAGACGCCGAACGTCCCGCTTCAGGCAAGCGGGACTGATGACGTGAAACAATCTGGAGCTAAAACGAAAAACTGAACGCGCCAACCCGCATTGTGCTCCATGCGGTTGTTAGGCGCGACGAAAGACAAAACAAAATGAACACTGGAAACGGAATGCTGGTATCGCCTCAAGCCTTCAACGAAATGCCGGAGGCCGAAAAGAAAGGCTACGTCGAGGTCAAACGCGACCTGACGAAACTCGAAGCGGCAAATATGCAAATCAAGCTCTACTCGCCGTGTGGCTGTGGAAGCGGCAAGAAGTTCAAATTCTGCTGCCACAAGAAGCCATCGGCGGTAAGCGCCTAACAACGCGCTATGCGACGGCGATAAATAATATGCAACTGTGCGACTGCGGATACGGCTCAAGCAATCACAGAACGTCCTGCTGCAAGTGCGGCAAGCCGTTCGCATCAGCAACTGGTTCGGCTGCCTGCCCCAACTGCGGTGAGGCTTCCGAAAAGTGTGCGTGTGTCAGGAATAAATGCGTCGAGTGCGGTGCGCCGGTCGGAAACATCACATTCACCGTCTGCGACCAATGCTGGGGAAAAGAAATAGAACGCCGCAAAAAGTGGCAGCCGAACGACAAGATGAGCCACGGCGAGGAAAGCAAGCGATGAACGTAACCAAGACATTCAAATTTCAAACAAAGCGTCGAGCGCAAGGGACACTCGCCGTTGTGCTCCATCGCTTTGTTAGACCCCGAATCAATGACTTCCGAACTAAATGAGCTGGCACTTTTCGCAGGCGCAGGCGGCGGCATACTTGGAGGCAAACTCCTTGGATGGAAAACCGTCTGTGCCGTCGAACTCGACGACTACGCCCGCCGCGTGCTGCTCGCCCGCCAAGACGACGGATGCCTGCCTCACTTCCCGATCTGGGATGATGTCCGAACCTTCGACGGCAAACCGTGGCGTGGATTGGTGGATGTCATCTCTGGCGGCTTCCCGTGCCAAGACATTAGCGTGGTCGGAACTGGTCAAGGACTCGACGGCGAGCATAGCGGACTCTGGCGTGAAATGTCCCGAATCATTGGCGAGGTTCGACCGCGCCACGTCATCGTGGAAAACTCGGCAGCTCTCGCTTTTCGGGGGCTTGGCGTCGTTCTCGGAGACCTGGCCACTTTGGGGTATGATGCTGTCTGGGGAGTGTTTTCCGCTGCGGACGCTGGAGCACGACACCAGCGTGAAAGGATGTGGGTCTATGCCGACGCCGTGCCGATACGGGAATGGCGGAACTGGTGCTACGAAGAAACTGAAATCTCTCGGCATAGACCGCTGCAAAATCAACCCGAACCACCAAGAGTGGCTGATGATGTGGCCGCAAGGGTGGACAGAATTAACTGCACCGGCAACGGACAAGTTCCGGCTGTGGTGCGAATCGCATGGAATACCCTGCGACGTGGCCGAGGGGTCTAACGGCGCGCTCTGCAACGATGCGCCGAAAATCCAACAACCAAAAATATGAGCAAATCAAACAAACAACCAGAAGCGCCCGCAAAACTGGAGGGGCAAGCATCGTTGGCAGCAGCAAGTGGTTCTGCTGCTCCGTTCATACGCCACGGGTTCAATATGAAACTGACCCGTGAACAGGGGAAAGAACTCCAGAAAATCTGGACCGAACACGGGCAAGACGGTGCCATGATAATCATGCAACCCATACTCAATTGGGGGCCATTCGACGTGACCAACAAAGTCCTGAATGCGGCGGTGCTCGATAAGCGATGTGCCAAAGCAATCCATGCGGTCATAGACATGGCAAAGCAGCAGAACAAGCTGATATGACAATCACATGAGATTCACCGCTAGACATGGCAGGTTTCATAAAGGCAACGCCTCAAGGCTTGGAAAACTTGGGGCGGAGGCAAACGCTCGTAAGCGCATGGAGAATCCGCCTGATTATATTCCTCGTCCACAAGAAGGGTTGCTGTTGAAAACAATCCGTATCACAGACGAATTGGCTGGCAGTTCATTTGAGATAAAGTTGAGGCAAGGAAAGAGGCTCAATCAAGTTATTGCAGAAACATTTGGCAGATTCTCGAAGCCGCACGGAACAGATTTTTTGACAAGATTTTTGCGAAAACGATTGGTAACAAGATGGGCGCATTGAATTGAACGAATTGTCTTTTCATTTCAGCCAGAAAACGCGATAATAAAGTAGCGCGAATGAATTTATGAGTAAAGAAACAAGTCTATCCGTTTGCGGTTTTAACTTTCCGAACGTCCGCGCTCGCAATGTCTTTGAGCGTTTATTGGTGAGAAAGAAACTGGTCACGGCTCGATATATCAAAGTGCAAATCATTCGGCGTAAAAGTAAAAGTCAGATTCTCTCTGCGATAACGCTCGACGACCTTTTGCATTTCAAAAACTGCGGGACTCAAACGGCTCAAGAGATATGGAGCGTGCTACATGGGAATTAACCCAAAAGACTTTGAAGCCATGAAAGAGCGAACGCAATCGGCGCGAGTCAAAGGAATTGTGAAGCGCGTTAAGGAATCGTTGCCAAAGAAAGTGCCTCGCCAAAAGTCATACAGCGAAAAGGTGGTCACTGCGTTTTTCAAAGAGCAAGGAATACCAGAGCCGGAGTTTGAATACAAATTCCATCGTGAAAGGAAATGGAGATTTGACTTGTCGTGGAAGTCATTTCACAAAGAGGGGTACAAATACGTATTTACTTCAATGCCAAATCTTGCAATAGAAGTCCAAGGTGGAATCTGGACGGCTGGTCGACACAACCGAGGCGCGGCAATGCTCAAAGAATGGGAGAAGCTAAACGAGGCAGCCGCGATGGGCTGGAGAATACTTTACATTCAACCTTGCGACCTTTGCACCACTCAATTCGCGCAGACAATAAAGAGGGCATTAAATCTATGAATCTAAATCGTGTAACAATTGCCGGAAATCTAGTCCGAGACCCCGAACTTCGCTACACGCCTAAAGGAACAGCAATTGCAAATATCGGAGTTGCCGTCAATCGAAAGTGGAAAAGCGAATCCGGAGAACTAAAAGAGGAAGTGACGTTTGTTGACTGCACGTTCTTCGGAAAGACAGCCGAAGCCATCGGTCAATACTTCAAAAAGGGGCGTGGGATATTTGTTGAAGGACGGCTAAAATTGGATTCGTGGACGGACAAAGCGGACGGGAAAAACAGACAGAAGCTGCACGTCATCGGCGAGTCGTTCCAATTCACGGACAGCAAACCAAGTGGAGAGCGAACGCAACGGCCAGCCGCACCCGCAGCGACCGGCGAAGAGCCGCACGCCGACCCGAAGTCACCTGAAGGCGACGACGTTCCGTTTTGATTTATGTCACTGGTGTGGTGTGGTTTGCGATTTAACACTGCGGTCTTGTTGCGACAACTATCCGACCAGAGAGCATCTTATTAGAAAGTCAGATGGCGGGTCTAGTAAAATGGAAAATCAAGTTATTGCTTGTCGTAAATGTAACAATGGAAGGCACGCTCCAAATTGGAAACCAAAGGCTAAACGATGAATCCTAAAACACCAAAAGGATGGCAAGCTCTTCGCAAAGGAACCGTCATTAAAAAAGGCGACAAGTTTTGGGACTCTCAATCTTGGACTGTCACTAATTGCATAGGACTAAAAGTCGGCGACACAAGCAAAGACTTGGTTGCCGACTCGACTTACATCAGAGAAAGGAAATGCAAATGAAGCAGCGCAGCCCAGAAGAAATCAACGCTTTGGCGAAAGACATTCTTGCATTACATAAGCCGGACAAACCAAAGAAGCGATTCTCTAAAAGCAACACAGACAACTGGCTAATTGTTTCGTCGCTATATGCCGTTTTGGAAATGAAGAAAGCGCACTGTCCAGTTGGATGGTTATCGCGACTCAACCCAAGGATATTGTTCAAATGAAAATAGTTTCAAATTTGTCTTGCCTTTTCTCATTTTAGGAGCGATAGTTAAAACGTCATGAGCGAAGCATTAGTTGAACAACCCAAAACAGAAGAGCGTGAAAACACGCAACTTACAAGACTACCCGACGGGAAGTTTGTAAAAGGGTTTACAGCCAACAAAGGTGGCAGGCCAAAAGGACTTGCTGCGTTAGTTAGAGAGCAAACTGACGACGGCAAAGAGCTTGTCAGATTGATGTGGGAGATTGCTCAAGGCACACTATTTGTAACCGACACTTACTATGACGCCACAGGCAAAGAACGTAAGGTGGATAAAGAGCCATCACACAGAGACAGAGAAGCGGCAATCGAATGGCTCGCGGACAGGGGCTGGGGCAAACCCTCTCAAAGCCTCGACGTAACAAGCGGCGGTAACAGCATAGTGATAGTTCCATTTTCAATTCCTCCAAACGAAGTCAGTGGAAGAAACAACTGAACAGCCCCCGCCAAAGTTCATTTCGACGCTGAAGTTTCGTGGCGCGAATAGAGAGTTCATCGTCAATCACGCTTCAGAGCTTATTGTATGCGCCCCATCCGACACAGGAAAGACCTACGCGGCCTGTTGTAAGTCAATCATACTTTGCTTCGACAACCCTGGATGTCACGGCGCGATAGTTCGCAAGACCTACAACTCACTAAACGAGTCGGTACTCAGGACATTCGACAGAATAGCGGACGGGCTGGGAATCAGGAAGCTTGGCGGAGAGCACGCTGACCAGTATCTTTTCCCAAATGGTTCAAAATTAGTCGCCGTGGGAATGGATAAGCCCGACAAGCTTTTGTCGTCGGAGTGGGATTTTATTCAAGTGTGCCAGACAGAGGAGTTGAAGGAGAGCGACTGGGAAGTAATGGTAAGCCGGTGCACAGGACGCGGCGCGGTCATACCTCATCCGCAAGTGTTCGGGGATTGTAATCCTGCTGGGAGCCGTCACTTCCTTCGTGCGCGGGCAAAGCGAGGACAACTTACGATGCTCAACGGAACGCATAAAGACAATCCAGAGCTTTACGACGACGCAGGAAACATCACCCCATTAGGCAAGGCTCGCATTGGAAAGCTGGAAGCCACTTTGACAGGAGTCAGGCGCAAAAGGCTTCTAGAGGGCATCTGGGCAACGGCAGAGGGCGCGGTATACGACACGTTCGACGCTTCAATCCACGTCAAGACAAGACTGCGTTCAGAGATGAAGCGGTTCTTCCTGGCGATAGATGACGGCTACACCAATCCGGCTGTCATTCTCGACATAGGCGAAGACAGCGACGGGCGGTGGCATTGCTTTCGTGAGTTCTATCAAAGAGGCCAAGCGCGTGAGACCGTTGTGGCCGAGGCGCGGTCGTGGCAAAAGCAGTTTCCGCGTGAGGTTGTTGCGGTGGACGAGGCCGTCCCCGAATTGATAGCGCAACTCAACGCGGCAGGCATGACGGCCAAAGGTGGGAAAGGCAAAGTCATTGACGGCATCAGGAAGGTTCAAGACAGACTCAAGATTCAAGGCGATGGACTTCCGAGATTAACGACAGACTCTTCGTGTGTAAATTTAATCAACGAACTGGAATCATATGCGTGGCGTCCTGAACAAGATGTCCCTATTAAAGAAAACGACCATGCTTGTTTTGTTGCTGGAACAAAAATAACCACCAAGCGCGGAGACATTGATATTGAAAAAGTTACTAAGCAAGATTTAGTTTTAACCCCATTTGGTTGGAGCAAAGTAAAGGCAGCGGAATCCACTGGCATGAACAAGGTTGTTAATTTCGGCATCTTTACAAGCACCCCGCAACACCCAGTCTTCACAAATCGAGGAATAATTCCAATTGACTCAATATCGTTACATGATACAATGTCAGTATGCTTAAAGCTGAAAAAGTTATATTTAACGGGACAATATATCGAAGATACCCAAAATCATCTGACTATAGAACACGTGTTTATTTCTTCACTGATAACACGAAAGAAAGAGGCATTAAATCTGGATTGCATCAAGCCGTGTGGGAACACTTTAAAGGAAAAATTCCTGACGGTAAAATCATTCATCACAAAGACGGCAATCCAGCAAACAACGAAATCAGCAATCTTGAATGTATTACGCAACTTGAACATGCGTCTCGGCATAAAACGACATGGCGAAGGCCAAAGTCTCACATGGACAAAATCAGACCTTTGTCTAAAGCATGGCACGCAAGTCCAGAAGGAAAATTTTGGCACGCCGAAAACGCAAGACGACAATGGAAAAACAAGGCAATCTTTGAAAAGATTTGCGAGCGATGCGGGAATACATTCAGAACTAAACATAATGCGCGCCGATTCTGCGGGGCTTTGTGTCAACAGCGGCAATGGATTCAAGAACACATTAACGTATAATCTCGCCACGGAATACGGTTGCTATTTTGCGAATGGGATTTTAGTTTCAAATTGCGATTCGCTTCGCTATCTTGAAGACGTGTTGAGCGAACCGACGGGCGCGTTTATCTCAACGGAAGGCATACGAGTCGGTCAAGGCGGTTCGCTTCTTATGCCGGACGTTCTGGGCGCAGAGGACTTGGATTTGAAGATTGAATGAACCTATTGGATAAAATCAACTCGTTCAGGCGGCGAAAGCTATTCCTGACAAAGAAGGAAATAGCTGTTGCGATGATGGTTCACCGCGCTGCCGTTCAAGAGGATTTAGGAAAGCAACGAGACGCATTTAAGGGCGCAATTGAGCAACTCGTGTCGGCGAAGTTGAGCCAGCGCAAAACGATTTACACAATGGAGTTCAAAGTGGACGCTGCGGCACTTGATACCTACGCCAATTATGTCTTAGCCGCGTCAGCAATAGGCGCGTGTCTTGCGGAGAAGATTATCGAACGGCACAAGAAACAGAAACAAAACGACAGTCAAACCAAACCATGAAACTTAAACTGCTCGGAAACAAAATCCTGATTGAACCAGCATCGGTCGCGGACAAAATTGGAAGCATCTTTCTTCCGGAGAACGCGAAGGAGAAACCGCTTGAAGGGAAAGTGGCCATGCTCGGGATGGGCAAAGTCAACAAGGAAGGAGTTCGCTATACCTTTGAAGTGAAGGTCGGCGACAAGGTTCTGGTCGGCAAATACGCTGGCACAGAAATCAAGATTGACGGCAAGTTATTCAACCTCGTCCACGCGGACGACATTCTGGCGGTCTTAGAATAATCATGTTCACTGTTGGACAGAAAGTTGTTTGCATTGACGATAAGTTCGTTCAAGCAATCGCAAAGCTCTACTTCATGCTCCCAAAAGGGGGCGTCACCTACGTCATTCGTGACTTAGTGATAGGCCAGCACCAACCAGGAGGCCAAGGCGACGTGTGTGTGCTTTTAATCGGTCTTGTAAATCCAAAAGCGAACAGCCACGCAGCGAAAGAGCGCGGGTTTAGCGAGACGCGGTTCAGAGCATTAGACGAATTGAAGGAAGCAAATCGAGAAGAAAAACAGGCGTCTACGCCAAAGACGCCAGAACTGGTTAAAACATGAAGTCTTGCTGGCGATGCGGCGACGAAGTAATACCAGACGGCTCGGTTGATGTGGAGTGCGACCTTTGCGCGAGAGGCCTTCCCGTTGAAGGCGTGCGAAAGTTCCACAGACAAAAGCCAGAACAACACGCAAAGGTAGATTGGAACAAAGTAAAAACGCTCGAAGACTTCAAACTAGTCACGACCGTCGCACCGATGGAAGTATATTTAATCAAAGGTTCGCCCGCGCACAAGTTATTGGAGAGATTTGTATGACCACTGTCTGGATTTCGGGAAAGACGTGGACAGAGATGCAAATGGAGAATCAGATTGACGATTGCATCAAGCGACATATAGTCTCTGAAAAAAGAGAACCGAGTCCGGCGATGTTTGAGGAATGGCGCAAACGCTCGCGCAAATACCAAAATCAAAAACGGCATCCGAAATGATATGAGCGCAATTCACTACCACGAATTGATGCCAGCGATGCTCGGAGCGGCATTGCTGTTATTCTTGATGCTGACAAAGTTTAGAGGTTAAATGAAACTCGCCGACACGTCATTGGACTTTGTTTTGCTGATTCTGATTGTCGGAATGATTTGCTGGATAGTTAAACTGTTGTCATGAACAAACCACCCGACCAGCCAACCGAGATTGCGCTCAAGCAGTTCTGCATTGAGGAAGCCGAAAAGCTAGGCAAGACCGACGGCGGAGTTTACCACATGATTTACGACCACGGTTACAAGTATCCCAAGGCAAGTTTCAGGCGCGTGAACAAGCGCGTCGTTTTCGTTACACTCTGCCAGCACAAGGTCTGCAAAGGCTGCCCGCCAGTCAGAATGCGGAAGTTCGGCTGCATCAAATAAGGCGCGTTTACTTTCTGTTTTCAAAAGGCACTTTCCACGCGATAGTTGCTCTTGAAGATGGCGTGCGCGTCGGCAGATAATAACATTTCAACGACACGCGGGGCTGAATCTCCTTTGGCACCCGCGCAATTTTTGTCTTCAGAGGTGGCGCGATGAATCTGTCGCTCACTAAATCTTTTCCGTTCATTAAAGCCAGTCAAGAATTACCGGCCACTCCAGTCAAGCGCAAAGACCTCGAAGGATTAGGCGAGCGCAATGTGCAATCCGACCCGCTGGGTGACTGGTATTTGATGCTGCCCGATAAACTTCCGCCGAAACAGATTTCTTCGATACTCCGGATGGCACTCGCCGGAAATTTGTGGCAGCAATCTCAATTGACGCAGCGCATGGCGGATTCGTGGCCGATGTTCAAAAAATGTCAATTCGAGTTACGCGCCGCGATTGCGTCTTCAAAGTTTGTTGTCCATCCGTATTGTCTTCCCGGCGAAAAGCCCACGGACTCTGCGGAGGAGAAATCCGATTTAGTAAGACGTGCGCTCGACTCTTTTAAGCCGGATAGATTCGCGGACGAGGACGGGTTGAACGGGTGCATATTCGACTTAACAGATTCCATCATCAACGGAGTTTCGATAGTTGAACTGATTTGGAATGAAAATGCGACCGACCCAGAAGGAAGACCGGAGAAGAACATCAGGGCGAGCGGATGGGTTCACCCGCGCAATTTAGCTTTTACTCCAGACGGACGCATCGGCGTAGCGCACGCAGCCGAGTCCGGGAACATGAGTTTTGCAAATCAAGTCAGAAGCGATTTGATGGATAACCCGTCCAAGTTCCTCGTCGCAAAGTTCAAGAGCAAAAGCGGTTCATGTCTCGGCGCGGGATTCATGCGCGTGCTTGCGTGGTATTGGGTAATGATAGTTTACGGGCGCGACTTCGCATTAAATTTCGCACAAAAGTATGGAAATCCGTTCCTCGACATCGCCTATCAAGCTTCATTGGCAAGTAGTCCTGCCGAAGTTGACAAGTTCGAGAGACTTGCTCGAATGGCAGCGAATCAGGGTTATTTCGTCCATCCGGATTCAGCAAAGCTAGTCATCGGCGCGGAACATAAGATGGGCGGAGATAGTGCGCAACTTGCTTTAATGCATTTGGCCGACGAGCAATGCCAATTGCTGATGCTCGGACAGACGCTTACATCCTCCGCTCCGGTCAACGGCGGGACGCGGGCGCAAGGCGAAGTCCATGAGAACGTCAGGCAGGAACGGTTGGAAGAGTTGACGAAATGGATTGCGCGAATTCTCACCGAGCAACTTGCCGAGTCACTTTTGATTGAGAACTTCGGGGAGTCAAGCGAGCGTCCGACAGTCGAAGCCGACATGACGAGGCCGTTGAGCGCAACGGAGCAGGCGGATTATTTGCAGAAGATGAGCAATAGTCGAATCCCAGTTTTGCTCGACCCGATTTACAAGAGGGCAGGAATGGAGCAACCGAGTCCAGGCGACAAGGTTCTCATTCAAGGGCAACCAGCGATTCTGGAAGAGGCCGTGACGCCAACAGAGAAGCGCGACCAAGAGTTCGAGCAGCAATTCGAGCAACAGGTTGCGATAGCACAATTTCAAGAGCCGCAGGGAAATGTGAACGACGAAAAGAAGAAATCTGTAACTGCACATAGAATCCAGGCGGCTCTTGTTAATTCACCAGAGGACGAAGCTGAACTTGAGAACCTAGTGACGGCTGCGGAGCGGTCGCCGCACAACAACGGCGAGGTCAAGGCGGTTGAAGCGAAGGTTCTTGAGTTGGTCAACAAAGGGAGATTCTGACATGAAACGAAAAGCAAAAAGAATTGTGAAGGCGCACGAGGTTGAACCGAATATTGTTAAAGGCAAAGAGCAAGAGGCCGCCCCATCTATAGACGGAGAGATGAAGACAAGGCAAGACAAAGCGGAGGACAATATAATCAGTTGTCGGTATTCTGCCGGCACGAAGCTGGTCGTGAGCGAGCCGTGGGAGCCAGGAAAGCCAGTGTCGTTCATTTATGCGCCTGCGGGCATTTCGACAATCAGCGCAGGATTCCGAGCGAAAGAGACAATCACTTGCACAATCATGGTTGACCCTGAAACGGCTAAAGACGTGCAGGAGTCGTTTGATTATGTTTGCGCCACAGAGAAGCAAGAGCCATTTGGAGATGAAGACCACGAGGCCAAAAAAGCGACCCTGCGCTTTCCGCCTACAACGAATTTCAGTTACGGCGAAATCAAATCTCACGAAGGTCTGATAATCAACGGCGGCGAACCGACGAGCTACGGCGCGGAGAGCGTGAACGGGAAGGTCTATCGTTCGTGGTCAGGCGAGTTCGCAACTGACGCTGATTATGCAAAAGCGCATTGCAAGAAAGGCCATTGGACATTTCCAGACGGCGTGCGTGGCAGCGAGAGCAATCCTGCGCGTATTATTGCCGTTCACACGGTGCTCGGTGCGCTCACGAATAAGCCCGCTTTTAAAAATATGCCGCCCGTCAAAGCCAAGAAAGCGGAGTTGGAAGCGGACACGCTGAAGGCAGCATGGAGCGATGCTGCACGCGAGGCCGCATTGAAAGTCAGACGGGAACATATAAACGTCGAAGATTTGGATGAACACTCAAGACGTTTGCAAGTGCGTCGAGTAGATGCCGAAAGCCTTGGACTCGAAGCCCTGAAAGAAGCAAACGAAAAAGGTAAAACCATTATTAAGGTTGCCCACGGTGGGGGCGTGGCAAACAAATACGGTTATCCAGCAGAAACAGAAGGGGCGGTCGCCGTTGCATATCCGACCGGAGAACATTGGGTAGGATTTGCAAGACTACCAGCCAACAAAGTTACTTACGGTGGAGTTTTTGAAAAGGTGACAGGGCGTCGAGGTTTGTTCGATGACAGATTCAGCCAAGAAGCACAAGCCAAAGTCAGAAAAGAATTTTTGGAAGATGTAAAATCCAAAATGAAACACCCATCAAGCGATGAATATCTAGGCCAATCTGAAAATTCACCATACAACATTGAGGCGACCGACGAATCCCCCGAAGGCGACACCTTGAAGGCCGGCGCTCCGATTGGAAACAAAAACGCCGAAGGAAAGCGCAGTTTTACAATTG